>WBZM01001465.1_pt1 | contig 23266 bp, 23 predicted proteins | sample 5204271 | NCBI WGS metagenome assembly WBZM01 (sample SAMN12344346, study PRJNA552823) | activated sludge metagenome | biome: Activated sludge suspended growth; feature: Nitrification reactor; material: Wastewater; isolation source: activated sludge from nitrification reactor of wastewater...
GATGCTGCGGCGTGAAGCTTGGGTGTGCCGCAAAGAATCGGAACGGGCGGTGCACCGGATTTGCCTCGATGGTTGGCGTAGCGCCGTTTCCGGACAAGGGCCGGGAGTCCAGGACCTGGCTGCTAGCTAGAGCAAGACGGGCCGGTCACTGATGTGGAAACCCTGCTGGCGCGGTGCGCCTACTTCTCTCCGCTGGCCGAGGTCGTCACCGCGGTGGCGGCTTGACGCGACGTGGCGCTCGCCCCCGTGGTGGGGCTATCCCCTCACGAACTGGATGACCTCACGCCGGCGAACTGCGCATTTAACTGTTCAGCATTGCACTGGTTTGCTCTACACTTGCCAGGATTGTCACTACCGCCTGTGCCACCCTCACCGGGTGGGGAAGCAATGAAAGACGAGCCCGGACAGATATTGACCCTCGATGAAGTGGCTGCCTACCTCAAGGTGGGCAAGCGCACGGTCTATCGCTTGGCAGCAGCCAAGAAGATTCCGGCCTTTAAGGTGGGCGGGATATGGCGCTTCTCCCGTGCGGATATCGACGGCTGGATCAAACAGCAGTCATCGGGCGATCAGCAGCAAGGCGGGGATGATCTGTTGAAAGGGGGGCGCCGGTCATGAAACTGATCCACAACACGGGCGCAGACCGCGTCATCGACCTAATGCGCCCCCACCTAAAGCATGGCAACCAGCTCGGCTGCGTGACCCCGTCGTTCTCCCTCTTCGCGTTTGCAGAGTTGCGAGATGCGCTCACGGCGCTGGAACGCGTCCAGCTCGTTCTGCCTCCCGGCGACGCGGAGTTGGGGTTCTTGGGTGTCGAAGGCGATCGTGCCGCACGCAACCGCCTACAGGTCCGGTGGCTAGCCAACCAGTGTGCGAAATGGATCGGCGACAAGGTCGACTTGCGCCGAGCTGCGGGCCCGGTGCCGCAAGGGGCGGCAGTCATACGAAATGGTCAAGAGCAGCCGGAGCAGGTGGTTCTCGGTTCCTTTGCTTTCAGCACCGATGGGCTCGGCTTGACTCCGGGAAACCCATTGAGCTTGATCCAGGTTTCCGAATCGGCCGATGAGGCCGCGCAACTTGCCAGATGGTTCGATCATCAATGGTCCGCTCTGCGGACTCACTCTGCAGACGCCAGCAGTGGGCGTGAAGTTTTACTCGAAGCTCTCCGCACGATTGGCGAGCACCGCGACCCCTTCTCCTTGTATGCACTCATCCTGCATCACCTGTTTCGCGACAGTGGCGATGAAATGGACGAGGAGCGCATCGTCAAGTCCGCCACGGGTATAGGCAACTTCCCAAGACCAATCGCCACGCGATTCCGACTGCGCCTCGTGGGACTCCGCCCGTGCCATGCTTTGCATGGTCGGGTACAGCGCCAGCTCGGCATGGCTGGACAGCTCGGCGCGCAACTGCGCAACGGGATGGATGAGCGGACCGGTGCCGCCCTGCAGCGATTCGTCGGCGCGCGGCCCGACCCAGCGCCGCAGCATGGCTCGTGCCTTGGACCGGTCGCGCTGCAGGTCGTCGCGCCGGTCCGACAGCGCCAGCGCCTCCTGCTGCGCGGTCAGCAGGTCGCCCGCCTGAGCCGATCCGCCCGCCACCCGCGCGGGCAGGCTGTCTTGCAGGCGCCGGTTCTCGGCCAGCAGTTCCGCGAGCAGTTGATCACGCTGTTCCACGGCCTGCGCGGCAATCCACGCCAGGCCGAGCTCCTGCCGTATCTGCAGGCGTTGCAAGACCAGCGCCGCGCGCTCGCGTTCCACGCGCGCCTGGGCGCTGGCCACCTTGGCCGCACGCTTGGCTTGGTTGGGAACCTCCTGCATCAGGGCCAGGCGCTGCCCGGTCATGGATTCGCGCGTCAGGCTCCAGCGGTCCATGCCGCTGATGGGGAAGCTTTCGAGGCCGATGGAAAGCTTGGGGTCCGGCAGCGTGCCGGCGGCCTTCTGCGCGGACTCGACCGCATCGATCTGCAATCGCTGCGCGGAAACGCGCGGGCTTTGCTGTTCAGCGATTTCCCTCGCTTCGACAAAGCTGAGCGCGTAGGCCCCGCTGGCGGCGAGCATGCTGCCGGCCAGGGCGATGCTCAAAACGCTCAGTCGATGCGTCCATGTGCGGCACGAGGTCGCACGCACTACGCCACGGCCAGGCGCGGGGCGACGCTCGCCGGGAGCGCCGGAGGAAGAAATAAGCATGATGGTCCTCGAAATTGATAGCCACGAAGTCACGTGTTCTGCCGTGCCAATGCACGGCGGGCACGACTTGGTGTGTCAATTACGCAGGACTTGGAAAGTGAGATGGAAGGGGAAAGAGCCCGTTCGGTGGTCGAGCCACGCCGGATCAGCCCTGGCGTCGGTCGATGATTGCGGGTCGGGCACCACTGGAAGCAGGTAGGCAATCCAGACCGCATGCGCCGCCGCAGTAGATAGACCGTCAAGTCCTTGCGGAGAAGGCGCGGGCTTGCCGTCACCGCTGCAATGGGCACGGCACAACTGCGGAGACTCGTCGTCCATCGTCCCGGGCATGGCATGGCAGTCCGGCATGGCGGACATGCCGGTGGCTTCGTCCATGGCCATGCCCGCCATCTGCATCGATGCCGCGTGCGTATCCGCATCCAGCTTCGGGCAGGCATACATCGCCAGCGCCATCTGCGAGAACAGCAAGGCCACGATGAGGCCGCCGACGATCCGGCGGCCCCATTGCGTGACGATGCGTCGGATGGAAACCATGGTGGGATGTTCGCTGTGCTGGATGTGTGACAACTTGCCGCGGATCAGAGAGCCGTCCCGGGAAGGAAGTGCCTTCATGGCCCATCTACCCGCAGGCGGCCCAGTCACCGCGCATGCGAGGTCACCGAATCCCTGGATTCATTTCACCGGAATCCAACTTGTCGGCGCGTCTCAATCTCGGCCAGTCCGAGAACGCGAGCACGTACAGTGCGATCAGGTTGACCATGGGGACGATCATCAGCAGGCCGAGCCAGCCGGAAAAGCCCGCCTTGGCAAAGATCTTCCAAAACGGCAGCACGATCACCACCGCACCCAGCAGCATCGTCAGCCAGTGGGCACCCAACCACCACCCCATATCGTTCATATACATTCCGTTCATCAGGATCGGTAACCTCTTTTTGATTGTTTCGATGCGGGTTAGCCTCGTGCGCGCCGCAGCCGCAGCGCGTTGAAGATGACAGAGGCCGAGCTCAGGCTCATGGCCAGTGCTGCAATCAATGGAGACAGCAACCAGCCCGTGATGGGATAAAGCACGCCGGCGGCGATGGGCACGCCGATACCGTTGTAAACGAAGGCGAACAACAGGTTCTGGCGCATGTTGCGCACGGTGTCGATGGAGATGTCGCGCGCGGCTGCGATGCCGCGCAGATCGCCCTTGACCAGGGTGATTTGGCCGCTGTTCATGGCCACGTCGGTGCCGGTGCCCATAGCGATGCCCACGTCGGCCTTGGCCAGGGCAGGTGCGTCGTTGATGCCGTCGCCGGCCATGGCGACGACGTGCCCCTCCTTCTGCAGCCGCTCCACCAAGGCCAGTTTGTCGGCCGGCTTGACTTCGCCATGCACTTCGTCGATGCGGAGCTTGGCGCCCACCGCCCGGGCCGTGGTCAGGCCGTCGCCCGTCGCCATGACGATGCGCAGGCCACTGTCGTGCAGCGTCTTGATGGCGTCGGCCGTGGTGGCCTTGATCGGGTCGGTGACGGCCAGGATGCCTGCCAGCCGCCCGTCCACGGCCAGGTGCATCACGCTGCCACCCTCGCTGCGCAGGCGCTCTGCGTCCGCCTTGAGCGCATCGGTGGCCACGTTCTCCTGCTGCATCAAGGCGGTGTTGCCCAGCACCAGATGCTTGCCTTCGACCGTGCCGCGCACGCCGATGCCGCTGCCCGATTCGAAGTCGTCGGCCTTGGTCAGGCTCAGCCCTTTGTCCCGCGCGGCGCGGACGATGGCATCCGCCAGCGGGTGCTCGCTGCCCTGATCCAGACTGGCCGCCAGGCGCAGCACCTCATCCGGCGTGTAGCCCGGGTCGGCGACGGCGGTGTCGAAGGCCGGCTTGCCTTCGGTCAGGGTGCCGGTCTTGTCCACGATCAGCGTATCCACTTCGCGCATTTTTTCGATGGCGCCGGCATCGCGGAACAGAATCCCCTGCGTTGCCGCGCGGCCGGTGGCGACCATCACGGACATCGGGGTCGCCAGGCCCAGCGCGCAAGGGCAGGCAATGATCAGCACCGCCACGGCGTTGATCAGGCCGAACACCCAGCTCGGCTCGGGGCCGAAGAATCCCCAGACGAAGAAGGTCGCGATTGCGATCAGCACCACCACGACCACGAACTTGCCGGCCACCACGTCGGCCATGCGCTGCATCGGCGCCTTGGAGCGCTGGGCATTGGCCACCATCTGCACGATCTGCGACAGCATGGTGGCGGCGCCGACCTTCTCCGAGCGCATCACCAGTGCGCCGCTGGTGTTCATCGTGGCGCCAATCAGGCCGTCGCCGGCGCGCTTGGTCACCGGCACGGGCTCGCCGGTGAGCATGGATTCATCGACGGCACTGCTGCCCTCGGTCACCACGCCATCGACGGGCACTTTCTCGCCGGGCCGCACGCGCAGCAGGTCGCCGACGTGAACATGGTTCAAAGGCACGTCCTCCTCGCTGCCGTCGGCATTGATGCGGCGCGCCGTCTTGGGGGCCAGGCCCAGCAGAGCCTTGATGGCCGCCGAAGTCTGCGAGCGCGCCTTCAATTCGATGATCTGACCCAGCATGGTCAGCGAGATGATGACGACCGCCGCCTCGAAATAGACGGCGACGCGGCCGTGGGCGATGAACGAGTCTGGAAACACGCCGGGCGCGAGGGTGGCGACCACGCTGTAGACAAAGGCGGCGCCGGTGCCCAGGCCGATCAGCGTCCACATATTGGGGCTGCGGTTGACGATGGACTGCCAGCAGCGGACGAAAAATGGCCACCCCGTCCACAACACCACCGGCAGCGACAGCACCAGCTCGACCCAGGTCTGGGTCTTCATGTCGAACCAGCCGAGGCGGTGGCCGAACATCGCCAGGATGGTGACCACCACGGTCAGCGGCAGGGTCCACCAGAAGCGGCGCTGAAAATCGATCAGTTCGCTGTTGTCCTCCTCATCCAGCGGAATCACCGGTTCGAGCGACATGCCGCATTTCGGGCAATTGCCGGGATGATCCTGCTGCACTTCCGGGTGCATGGGGCAGGTGTAGATGGTCCCCGCCGGGACCTCCATGGGCGCCGCTGCAGAAGCTGCCGGGGTCTGTTCGCCAGCGGCATGGCCGTGGTGATAGTGGCCATGTGCCGCTTCGCCCTCGGGCACCAGGTGCATCTGGCACTTGGGGCAGCGACCCGGTTGCTTCTGCCGCACTTCTGAATGCATGGGGCAGACATAGAACATGTCGGAATGCGCACCACCCAAGGCAGCCGAATCTCCCTTGCCGTGCTGATGTATGTGATTGCTCATGTCAATGTCCTTGTGGAGTTTGGCTCGACCCTTGACCTGTTCAGCATGGCAAGGTCGAGGCTGTTTTTATTGGACGAATCTGGCTTGTTCTACTTTTTGTATGCTTGCCCGGCGGCTGCACGCGACGGCTAAACCGTCAAGGCGTAACGCTGATGCCGTTGGGCGTCTTACCCACCGGAACGGTTTTCACGACCTGATCGTCTTTCACATCGAGCACAGAAACTGAATTGGGGCGCCCTAGATTGCCATCACCGACCTTTTTTCCCATCATGCTCAGAACGCTTGAGAACAAGTCAGGGTTTTGAAACATCAGGCGAAACGCCTGCTCCCTCGCAGCGTCGCGGCCTTCGCGCAGTTGTCCCATCGCATGGGTTACTTCCCCTACGGCTTCACGCTCCCGCTTGATGAACGGGTGGTTCTGCGCAAGCGGTTGGCGGTTCTTGCTAAGCGACTCGGCCAGCAAGGCAACGCCGCGCATCCATGGACTGAACGCTTCAGAGAGCAAATAACGGCTGGTGCGCATCGGATGGAGCCACTTGAGCATTTCGGCTGTCCAGGGCGTGGCCAGCGCTTGCGCCCAAGGACTGACGAATGCCCGGTAAAGTGCTTCGTTGACCGTCGAGACTTGTTTCACTCGCTCAAAAGCTTCCTGCGGGTAATCCGTTTTCAGGTCTTGCACCTGACGGGGTTCGAAGCGGATGCTGTAGCTGGGTTTATGGCAGTCCGGGTCACCCGACGGATTGTCGATCTTCATTTCATAGAGGCCCGGGGCCAGCGCTTCAATGTCAGCCAGGCTCTCCAGGATGGCCCGGTGCTCTAAACGAGCCACCCTGGCAGAGACAAAAATGCCGAGATGGCCGACATGCGGGTTTGTGAGGTAGACGATGCGCTGCCCGGCTTGCCTGAGATTCTCTGTGTCGCTGTAGACAGCGGGGATCCATCCAAGCGCCTGGTGCGGTGGCGTGATGTTGTCGCCGTAGGATGCAAAGATGACGATTGGATTCGTGATCCGCCTCAGGTCAGCAGTGCAACCCTGGCAAATCCGGAAAAGACCTTGTTCAATCTGATTGCCGATGAACAGGTTCTCAACGATCGCGAGAATCTCTTCTCGGCTCAGGAAATAAAAACCGTTCCACCAGCGTTCGAACTCCAGAAAGCGTTCCTGCTCGCTGTCAACGTTGGTGAAGAGTTGGGCGTACTTTTCCCAAACGGCCTTTTCGGGCTTGAGGTTCTCGAAATTCTGCGCCAGCCAGGCCCCGTCGAAGCGGCCATTGCCCAGGTCGGCCGTCAGATGCGCCAACCAGCTGCCGCCAAGGAGCCCTCCGGAAAGACGCATCGGATTGACACCGGACTCACCGGCCCAATACGACAAGGGTGAGCCATTGAGCACCACCGGCCCGGCCAGACCGGCGCAGTCTGCGGACAGTAGCGTCACCGCCCACCCAGCCTGACAGTTGCCATAGAGCACAGGAGGCTTGCCAGGATGGCGTAGTGCGACCTCTTCGACGAAGCTCCGCAGCACATGCAACACGTCTGCCAGGGTCTGCCCCAGAGTCGGCTCCGGAAAGAAGATGACGAAATAAACCGGATGGCCTTCGCGCATGGCCATTCCAACTTCAGAGTCGCGCTTGAAACCGCCAATCCCAGGGCCATGGCCGGCGCGTGGATCTACGACGATGACCGGCGGTTTGTCAGGGTCGACGCAGTCGTCCCAGCAATGCTCGTCGATTTCGGTGATGCGCAGCAGTGCATAGTTGACTGGCCGCTCGAAGCGGCGCGCGTCCAGCAGCGTTTCGTGCTTGAAATCCAGAAGCGGCGGCAACCCGGCTCGCTCGTGCTCAAGCATGTTGTTCGCGCGCTGGCGAAGCGTGTCCCAGAAAAGTACCGTGCGTTCGAGGAAGTCCCGCTGGTAGTCGAAAAAGTCCAGCGCCGACAGTGCCTGAGTTGCCGGGGTCTGTTCGCCAGCGGCATGGCCGTGGTGATGCAGGTGATGGTTCATGCCCATGCCTTTGTGGAGTTGACTCGATTCTTTACCCTGCCATCGTGGCAAGGTAAAGCCTTTTTCCTTGTGGACGCATCAAGCCCCGCACTGGTCCATGCCCCGATGGCTAGCGGGACAAAGACTGGCGGTACTGGATATTGATTTCATCGTGGCGGCGCCGTATCTCTGGCGGCCATTGCGCCTTGATCCATGACAGCACGGCCACGATCTCGTCGTCGCTCAGCACACCGCCGTAGATCGGCATGGCTGTGCGGTAGTCGGGCTGATTGATCAACTGGGCCAGCCCCTGCTTGGTGATGGCGAACAACTGCTCGTCCGGGTGGTGCCAGGTGTGGCCGCTCGCGTCGTGGGGCGGCGCCGGCAGCAGGCCATCGGGCCCACGATCACGCCAACTGGGCTGCCCCTCGCTCCTGGCGCCATGGCAGGCCGCACATTGTTGGGCATAGATGCGGGCGCCGACACGCAGCACCTGGGGATCATCGGGACGCAGGCTGTGCACCGGCGCCGCCGCCTGCCGATTGCTGACGCGCAGAGAAAAATAGCCCGCCCCTGCCACCAGCAGCAGGGCCAGCAGTCCTGCGGCCCACAAGGCCAGCGGTTTCAACGTCATCGCAACTTCCTTGATTTCATGCTGATGGTCACATTCTGGTCATCGGATGCATCGCTCAAGGCTGGGCCCATGCGCCCCAGCGCGGAATGAAGCGTGGCACGTGGAGCGCATACTCCTGCCAGGCCTGTCCAAAACGGCGTGCACTCTCCTGCTCCTCGTTGTGCGCCAGGCGGGCATACATCACCACAAGCACCGGGAACATCAACAGCGTCAGCAAGGTCGGCCATTGCAGGAGAAAGCCGAACATGATCAGCACGAAGGCGATGTACTGCGGATGCCGCACCCAGGCATAAACACCGGTGCGCGCCAGCCGCCCCTGCCGCTGGGCCTCGTAGAGCACGGGCCAAGCCGCAGCCAGCAGCCAGAAGCCGCCGCCAATGAACAGGTAGCTGAGAATGTGGAACGGCCCAAGGTGCGGATCACCGCCCCAGCCGAACAGCAGCTCCAGCAGGTGACCGGCGTTGTGGTTCAGCAGGTCCACGCCCGGGACCTTCTGGCCCAGCCAGCCCGACAGGAAGTAGATGGTCAGCGGGAAGCCATACATCTCCACGAACAGCGCCACGATGAACGCTGTGAACGCCCCGAAACTGCGCCAGTCGCGCGCGCTGGCCGGCTTGAAGAAGCTGAAGGCGAACATGACGAAGATCGCCACGTTGACCACCACCAGAGTCCACAGGCCATACGACGATCCCGTGTGCTCCATGGCCTCAGCCCCTGTCGGAGTTTTGTCCAGTGCCCTGGCCAGTGGCTCCGGAGCCACCACCGTGGCCGCCATGACCACCATGGCCTTTGTGCATGAAGACATGCATCAGCGGGCAGGCCAGCAGGAAGGCATAGGGCCACCATTGCGCCAAGTGGGCACGGTGCTCGGTCCATAGAAAGTACCCGGCGGCAGCGCCGAACACGAGCAGGCCGATGGCATAGCGCGAGCGCCAGAACCCGCCGGTCTGCACACTCTGCGGATGGGATGCATGGTCATGGGTCATGACGGCCTCCTCACTTTGTGCCGGGAGTGGAGGTTTGCGGCATGGACATTCGATCCATCATCATCTGCATCATCGACTCCATCATGGCCATGCGCTTTTCCATCATCTGCGGGTCGTGCTGCATGCCAGCCATACCGGCGGGCGGGTTGCCCGATGCCATCTGGCCGTGCATCGACTCCATCATGCGCATGCCGTCCTGCATGGTCTTCATGTGTTCGGCCATCAATGCCTGCCGCTCCTGGGGCGTCTTGGCGGCGGCCATCTTCTCGTGCATGGCTCGCATGCGTTGTTCCATCGCGGCCATCATGGCCGGGTTCATGGCCTGCGATAGCGGTGCTGCAGCCGGCGCCGGAGCTGCCGCCGCAGGGGCGGTCGTTTCCGCTGGATGGTGGTCCTTGTGCTCGTCGGAGCCTTGCGCCAGCACGCCCACGGAGGCGGCGGCGACACAGAGACCGATCAGAGCATGACGAATGTGAACCATGATGCTTCCTTCTTGCGGTGGAGGGGGTGACTAGGGCTGCCGCGTCCGGCGGCACGGCGCGGTTGTGACTCTGCTCAGCGCGCGGGTTGGATGTCGGTGACAACCATCTTTCCACCTTCCTGGACGACCATGAATTGCACCTTGTCGCCGGGCTTGAGCTTGATGAGCTGACCCTTGTCGCGAACGGTGAAGACCATGGTCATTCCGGGCATGTCCAGGTTCTTGATGTCTCCATGCTTGAGGGTGATCTTGCCGTTATCCGGATCGACCTTCTTGACCTCGCCATCGGTCATGGAGTCCGACGCAGGCGCCGCCACCTGACCTTGACTGGGGCTGACCTGGGCATGGCCCGCCATCGGCAGGGCAACGCCCATGGCCAGGGCGGAGATGGTGAGCAGACGTTGGATGGTGGTCACGATGATCTCTGAAGGAATAATCGATGGGGGTTCCAAAGGACTTGCAAGATCAGTTCAGCGAGCAACCTCGACTTGCCCGACCATGCCGGCTTCAAGGTGTCCCGGTTCGGTGCAAGCAAAATCGACCTTGCCCGGCTGGGTGAACTGCCACACCATCGTGCCGCGCTGGCCGGGCTTAAGGTTCACCTGGTTAGGCTCGCTGTGCACCATGCCGGGATTGGCGCGCATTTCCTTGGCGTGCTCCTTCAATTCGTCCAGCGAGCCGAGCACCATTTCGTGCCTGATCTTGCCGGCGTTGCGCACCATGAAGCGCACGGTCTCGCCCTCCTTCACATTGATGCTGGAGGGATCGAAGCGCATGTCGTCGTTCATCACCACGTCGATCGTGCGCGTGACCTTGGCGGGGTCGCCGGGCTGGCCGAACATGGCGCTGTGCTCCGACATGCTCATGTTGCCGTGCGAGGCGGGCATGTCGTGGCCACCAGCGTGCGTGCCAGCAGCCAGCGCAGCTAGCGGAAACGCCGCAGCGGCAAACAGGGAAATGACGATGCTTTTATTCATTCAAACGACTCCTTGGGAAAAATCAGAACCAGAAACTCAAGCCCGCCAACCAGCGCGTCTGGGTGGCACTGCCACCCGAGGCGCGCACGAAGTCTCCCGTGCGGCCAAAGCTGTGTTGCCATTCGACGCCGATGTAGGGTGCGATCTGGCGCGTGATTTCGTAGCGCAGGCGCAAACCCGCACTGGCGTTGGCAAGGCCGCTGCCGATAGCGTTGACAGGATCGCTCTTGCCGTAGAAATTCCATTCGGTGCGCGGCTGCAGAATCAGCTTTTGCGTGAGAAGCCAGTCATAGCTCCCTTCGAGCCGCAGCGCGGTGCGGCCGCCACTGCCCAGATAGGCCGTGGCATCGAGCTCAAACCAGTAGGGCGCGAGGCCCTGCACGCCAGCCGCAAGCCACTGGTGATCCTTGCCTGTGCTGTGGTCGAAGCGCACGCCGAGCTGACTGTCCCAGAAGGCGGCGATGGCGTGGCCCCAGAGCAGTTCGGTGCGCGAATCCTGTAGCTTGCCCTGTGCGACGTCGCCCTCGGCCTTGATGACCAGGTGATTGAAGTCGCGGCCGATGCGCGCTTGCAGGTCATACGTCGTGGCGTTATCGCCGTGGCGTGCCCATGCGCGCTCCAGACGGTTGACCCTCAGGTTCGCAAAGCTCATCTGGTCGCCCAGTTGCAGGCGCGGCACGCCCGTGAACGAATACTTGCCGCTGCCGCGCTCGAAGCCGTCGGAATAGCCGTTGGGGTCGCGCGCATCGGCGGGCGGGCTGCCGCCTTGCATTTGCATTGCACCGTGGCCCATGCCAGCCATCGAGCCGTCTGACGCCGGCGCCGCGCCGTACTCCATCGCGGGAGCGGGGCCGCTGGCGGTACCTTGGGATGGCGCGGTGCCGTGATCCATTCCCGGCATGACGCCATGATCCATGGGTGGCGCGCCAGGATTTGCAGCCGGAGCGCTGCCTCGCATGGGCATGCTGCCGTGATTCATGGCAGGCGCTTCAGCTCCTGCTGGCGCACTGCCCGCGGGCATCGGCATGCCCCCATGATCCATGCCTGCCATGGACCCCGCCGCAGGCGCGGCGCTGGACTGTGCCGCAACATCGTGTGCGCCATGCGCATCGTGATCCTGAGCCAGAGCGGACGTGGCGGCGCTCGAGAGAATCAGGGCTGCAGCCACCGGCGCCAGCCGCAAGGCCACAGTGTGCGGGGTAAGTCGGTTCATTTTCAGGTTCTTTTTCATGCCACCACCACTTCGCGGAACATGCCCATTTCCATGTGGAACATCAGGTGACAGTGCCAGACCCAGCGGCCGAGCGCGTCGGCGCTGACGAGAAAGCTCACGCGCTGCGCCGGCTGCACGGGGATGGTGTGCAGCCGCGCGACGAATTCGCCTGAGGCGTTTTCCAGCTCCTGCCACATGCCGTGCAGGTGCATGGGGTGGGTCATCATGGTGTCGTTGTGCAGGATCACGCGCAGGCGCTCGCCATAGCGGAAATGCACGGGGCGGCTGTCGGTGAAGTCCAGGCCGTCGAACGACCAGGTGTAGCGTTCCATGTTGCCCGTCAGATGCAACTCGATTTCGCGCTCGGGCCCGCCGGCATAGAGCGATCCGCCGACGGTCTTGAGATCGGCCAGCGTGAGCACGCGTCGGCCGTTGCCGCGCAGTCCGACGCCGGGGTCATCCAGGTTGGTGCGCGGCATGTCCACGCGCATGTCGGCGCCGGGGCCCCATTCGGTGCGAGCGTGGCGCACGGCGGTGCCGGGCTTTTGCAACGGATTGGACGCCATGCTGTGCGCCATGCCGGGCATGCCGCCCATGGCCGACATGTCGTGCCCGCCGCCCATGCCCTGCATGCCGGCCATGCCAGCGTGGTTCATCCCAGCCATGGGGCCGTGGCCCATCGCCGCCATGTCGTGGCCACCGCCTCGCGCCATGCCGCCCATCATGTCGGCCATGGTGAGCCACTGCACCGCATCCAGCGCGGGCACCGGCGCGCTCAGGCCCGGGCGTACCGCCAGTGTGGCGCGCGCGTAGCCGGTGCGATCCATCGATTGCGCAAAGAGCGTGTAGGCATCGTCTTTGGGCTGCACAATCACGTCGTAGGTCTGGCCGGGGCCGAAGCGGAACTCATCCACCGTCACTGGCTCCACGTCTTGCCCGTCGGCCTGCACCACGGTGAGCTTGAGGCCCGGAATGCGCACGTCATAGAACGTATTGCCGCTGCCGTTGATGCAGCGCAGGCGCACGCGCTCGCCGGGCTTGAAGAGCGCCGTCCAGTTGGCGCCAGGCGCGCTGCCGTTGACGAGGTAACTGAGCACGGTCGAGGACAAATCGGCCATGTCGCTCGGGCTCATGCGCATGGCGTACCACATGTCACGCTCCTGCAGCGCCGCGCCCAGGCCCTGCTCGCGGACGTCACGCAGGAATTTGACGAAGGTGGGCCGGTGCTGGTTAAACACGTCGCCTTGCGCCTTGAGCTTGGCCAACGCGCGCATCGGGTCGGTGCCGGTCCAGTCCGACAGCAGCACGACGTGCTCGCGGTCGGCGCGAATGGTTTCACGATCGTGCGGCTCGACGATGAGCGCGCCATACAGGCCGGTCACCTCCTGCATGCCGCTGTGCGAGTGGTACCAGTAGGTGCCGCTTTGCTCCAGTGTGTAGCGGTAGGTGAAGGTCTCACCGGGCGCGATGCCGGCAAAGCTCACGCCCGGTACGCCGTCCATCTGGAACGGCAGGATGATGCCGTGCCAGTGGATAGACGCCGTCTCGCGCAGGCGGTTAGTGACGCGAATCGTCACGGTCTCGCCTTCGCGCATGCGCAGCGTCGGCCCGGGCAGACTGCCGTTGATGGTGGTGGCGATGCCCGTGCGGCCGTCGAAGTCGACGCGGGTTTCGGCCAGCGTCAGGTCGAAAACAGGGCCACGCAATTCGGGTGGCGTTCCCGTATGGGCTGCTGGCAGGTCTTGCAGTGCCCAGGCGGGCAGTGCGGCATCGAGCGTGCCCAATGCGGTACCCGCCGCCAGCGCCCTCAGAAAGCGCCGGCGCTGGATGGCCTGGCCTGGGGAGGCGGAAAAGGAAGGGGTTTTGAATCGCATGTCGCAGATTCTGAAGAGCCCGCCCTTTCAGCAAGATGTTTGCAACATTACATTTTTGTTAGCTTCATGTCGGCAGGCCTTACACGGGGCACACTTGCGCCAGAACCGCAAAGGAGCCGAACCGGTGAAGATATTGATCGTCGAAGACGAGCCCAAGACTGGCGAATACTTGCGCCAGGGCCTGAGCGAGGCCGGGTATGTGGCGGACCTGGTGCCCCATGGCACCGATGGGCTGCACATGGCCTTGCACGGTGCCTACGACCTCGTGATCCTGGATGTCATGCTGCCCGGGCTGAACGGCTGGCAGGTGCTGCAATCGCTGCGCGAGCGCGGCCTGCAAATGCCAGTGCTGTTCCTGACCGCACGCGACCAGGTCGAAGATCGCGTCAAGGGGCTGGAGCTTGGCGCCGACGACTATCTGGTCAAGCCGTTCTCGTTTGCGGAACTGCTGGCCCGCGTGCGCATCATCTTGCGCCGCGGCCCGGCGGGCAACGAAAGCACCATGTTACGCGTCGCCGATCTGGAGCTGGATCTGCTGCGCCGCCGGGTCTCGCGCAACGGCAGGCGCGTGGACCTGACGGCCAAGGAGTTCGGCCTGCTGGAACTGCTGATGCGACGCCACGGCGAGGTGCTGCCGCGTTCCCTCATCGCTTCGCAGGTGTGGGACATGAACTTCGACAGCGACACCAATGTCATCGAAGTGGCGATGCGCCGACTGCGCGTGAAGATCGACGAGGGTCACCCGGTCAAGCTCATCCAGACCGTGCGCGGCATGGGTTATGTGCTCGACGTACCGCAGGAGGAATAGGTGTTGTTTCGGGTTCGTTGGGGTCGGTTGCCGCTGACGCAGCGCTTGACCCTGCTCTTCACTGCGGTGGCGGCCTCGGTGGTGCTGGGACTGGGCGCTTTGTTTCTGGTCGAGACCGAGCGGCATTTCGTCGAGCTTGATCGGATGGCGCTGCAGGACAAGCAACACCTGATCGAGGAAATTCTCCGCAATGCCGACTCGGCCGACGACGCTCGCCAGCGACTGGGCGAGGCGCTGAGCTATCACTATGATCTCTATGCCCAGGTCCAGAATGGACAAGGAGCGGTGATCTTTCAATCCCGCGGGTTCATCCCCACCATGCGCAGCGACAAGACCCCGCACACCGGTGAAAGCAAGGTGTTTGGGATGTTGCGGCATGGTGATGCCCGGTTCCATACCCTGGTCTTCAGGGCCTACCCTGCCTACTCCAGTACTCCCCTGATGGTTTGGATCGCGGCGGATACGGATCACCACACGCAGTTTCTCGACGGCCTGCGGCGCAGCTTGGCCCTGTATGTGCTCGCCGCCATCGCCATCTGCGGCCTGCTCTCGTGGTTCGCCGCGCGCCAGGGGCTGGCGCCCTTGCGCGACATGAAGTCACGGGCTGCCAAGGTGACGGGGCAGAAGCTTGGCGAGCGCATGCCCGTGCAGGCCGTGCCGGTAGAAATGGCAGACCTTGCGCAAGAGTTGAACCGCATGCTGGATCGGCTGCAGGAGGACTTTCGGCGCCTGACCGATTTCGCGTCCGATCTCGCGCACGAACTGCGCACTCCCATCAGCAATCTGCTGACCCAGACCCAAGTGGCGCTGGCGACCAAGCGCGATGCCGCAACCTACCGCGACATCCTGGCATCGAACGCCGAGGAATTTCAGCGGCTGGCGCGCATGGTGTCCGACATGCTACTGCTGGCCAAGACCGAGCGCGGCGTGGATCTGCCGCACAAGGAGCGGTTTTCCGCCCGCCAGGACGGGCTGGCGCTGCTCGACTTCTACGAGGCCGTGGCCGAGGAAAAGCGCATCCGGCTGCGGGTGGAAGGCGATGGCGAGATCGAAGGCGACCGCCTGATGTTTCGCCGCGCGGTCAGCAACCTGCTGTCCAACGCCCTGCGCCACGCGTCCGAGGCCGGCGACGTCACTATCCGCATCACCGCCACCGCACAGGCCACGACGGTGGCCGTGGAGAACACCGGTGCCGACATCGACGCCAAGATTCTGCCCCGGCTGTTCGACCGCTTCTACCGCGCCGATGCTTCCAGGACCCATCCGGACACCGACGGGTCGGGCTTGGGTCTGGCCATTACGCGCGCCATTGCCGAGGCCCACGGCGGTCGCGTCACGGCAAGCTCGGGTCAGGGGCGCACCTGTTTCACCCTGGTGTTTCCGCATCGCGTCGCGAAGCCCTGAAGCTGACAACAAACTCATCGGGCTGTCCAGATTCTGTTGGGGTGCGCTCCCTACGATGAACACATCTCCTCAGCGCCTAACCAAGGCATGGGAGATGCAAGTTTCATCCACCTTCGTTAGGAGCTTCAATCATGACCCAACAACGCCTCTCCCTTTCTTCCATGATCGCCGCCGCGGCCGCGGTGGCTGCCCTGGGCCTTCCAGGGATGGCTTCGGCAGCGTACGAGCATCCGGCCAATAATGAAATCGGCGTCATCGTTCACTCGGAGCACTTCAAGAGCGATAAAACCCGAGCCCAAGTCAAGGCGGAGGCCGAGGCTGCGATGCTGCAAGGCCGTCTTTCCTACGGCGAGAGCAACTACCCGATCCGCACGCTCGATGCAGGTCCTGGCAAGACGCGTGAGCAAGTGGTCAACGAACTGCGAAGCGAGTCGCCTGCCGAGCGCGACGCGCGTCTGCGCCTTTACTCCGCAGGTTGATTCTCCTGCTGCTACGCCGGCATCATTGGGGCGGCTATTCAAGGGACAGGCGATGGCGACACCCGATGTCTTTTGAAACAGTGCTGCTTGCGACCATGCCCGGCAAGCGACCTCAAGCGCCACCTGCGCCAGAAACCGTAAAGCAAGAGCCTCGCCATGCCCCGCATACCCGTTGGTTCGCCTGGCGTGGACGGCTCCGCCGATAGCTGCCGGCGCGCCCCCAACGGCACGCTGCTGGTGCTGGTGGATCAAAGCAGCCCGGGCATATGATGGTCGAATCGACTGGCCAGCTGGCGTCGCGGCTGGCGGCGGCTCCAAACGAATCAGGCACAGACCGCAGCGAACCGTCTCGGTTGGAACAGGATGATGGTCGATTCTTGGGGCGCGCCCAGATTGTGTGCATGCACCCGCGAGAAATCACCATTGAACTCTGGAGACCGTCACATGACGAACCACGAATCCCTCACCCGCCGCGACTTCATGAACGGCGTCGGCATGGGCACTGCGGCACTGCTGGCTGGTTTGCCGCAAGTCGAAGCCGCGCCCGCAATGCAAAGCGCAAGCGATACCTTTGAACCGGACGTTGCTCTGGAGTTGATCGCCCTACCGCGCAGTGTTTCGCTGCGACCGGGGCGAGCAACATCCGTGTGGTCGTACCAGTCGCGCGTGCTGAAAGGGGATCCAGTAAGCGTGCAGGCGCTGCCCGACAGCTACCTGGGCCCGATCCTGCGCCTGCGGCGCGGCCAAAAAGTCCGCATCGATTTCATCAACCGGCTGGACCAGCCGAGCACCGTGCACTGGCACGGCCTGCACGTCCCCGACACCATGGACGGGCATCCGCGCTTTGCGATCGGGCGGGGCGAGCGCTATCGCTACGAGTTCGAAGTGCGCAACCGCGCCGGCACCTACTGGTATCACCCCCACCCCCACGGCCATACGGGCGAGCAGGTGTATTTCGGCCTTGCCGGCCTGCTCCTGGTGAGCGATGAGGAGGAGCAGGCGCTGCCGCTGCCACGCGGCCAATACGATCTGCCGATCGTCATTCAGGATCGCAGCTTCGACGACGGCAACCAACTCCGCTACCTCAGCGGCACCGGGCCGACTGCGCGCGGCGACGCATCCGGCGCGCCGTCTGCACCGGGCAACACGATGGGCGGTGGGGGAATGATGGGCGGCATGATGAGCCGCGGGGCCATGATGTCGGGCGGCATGGGCGACATGATGACGCGCATGATGGGGTTCCTTGGCGACACCATCCTGGTCAACGGCCGCCCGGACGCATCGATCGAGGTCGCCACGCACCCCTATCGGCTGCGCATCCTGAACGGCTCCAACTCGCGCATCTACAAGCTGGCGTGGCAGGACGGCCGGCCGCTCACCGTGATCGGCACCGATGGCGGGCTGCTGGAGCGGCCGGTGCACAAGGACTACGTGATGCTGGCCCCCGCCGAGCGCGTTGAACTGTGGGCCGACTTCAGCAAGGACGATCTGGGCACGCAGCTCACGCTGATGAGTCTTGCGTTCGAGGGTTCAATGGGCGGGATGATGGGGATGATGGATGGCGGGCCGATGGCAGCCATGATGGACAACTCATCGTTGGCTGCCGGGGCGCAGTTTCCGATATTCAAGGTCAATGTGGCGCGCAAGACAAACGCCAGGCTCGAACTGCCCGAACGGCTGTCTGCGGTCTCCTGGCCGCGCCTGCAGGATGCGGTCAATCGTGCCAAGCCAAGAGCATTCCGCATCACGATGGCGCAGATGCAATGGGGCTTTGACGGCCGCGGCTTCGAGATGATGGCCGTGGCGCCGAATGAAGTCGTGAAGCTGGGAACCACGGAGGTTTGGGAGTTCGCCAACGACAGCGGCATGATGACCATGGCCCACCCGATCCACGTGCACGACCCGCAGTTTCAGGTGCTGGAGCGACGCCACGGCGCGGCCAGCGGCGGCGTGCGCGATGGCTACGTCGATCAAGGCTGGAAAGACACCGTGCTGGTGATGCCGGGAGATCGCGTGAAGCTCTTGATGCGTTTCGCCGACTATCCAGGGCTCTACCTCTACCACTGCCACATGCTGGAGCACGAGGATCTGGGCCTGATGCGCAATTACCGCATCGAGACTTGAATGCCGGTGGTAGGTGTGCAAATGTCTTTCTGAAGTTGACCCGTTTTCGCGGACACCTGATCCTTATGGAAGAAGGAGTTCGCTATGCCCAAGACCCGCCCTCCGTACCCGGCGGCATTTCGCCAGCAGATGATCGAGCTGGTTGCAGCCGGCAACACGCCTGCACAGTTGGCGCGACAGTTCGATTGCACGGCACAGACCATCTCGAACTGGGTGGGACATGCCGCCGTGGACCGCGGCAAGCCCTCGACAAGCAAGGAAGGGTTGACCAACGCCGAGCGCGAGGAGCTGCATCGGCTGCGCCGCCAAGTGCGCCAGTTGCAGACCGAGCGAGATATATTGGCAAAGGCTACGGCCTGGTTCGCCGCCAGGGGCGAGAAGACGTTCACGCCGTCTTCGAGCTCGTGATGGCCCACCAGGCCGCCTTCGCCGTGCACACGATGTGCCGCGTACTGGGAGTCTCGGTGAGCGGCTTTTACGCCTGGCGCGATCGCGCGCCGTCGAAGCACGCCATGGAGGATGCTGTGATGGTCGAGCGGATTCGGGCGATTCACGCCGCCTCGGATGCGACCTACGGCATGCCGCGGGTGCGTGCCAAGCTCATCGATCAGGGCGCGCGGGTGAGCCGCAAGCGGGTCGCACGCCTCATGCGCCTGCACGGCTTGCGCGGCATGAGCCGGCGTCGTGGCTTTGTCGTGACGACGCAGCGCGAGCCCAAGCGGCGCCCGGCGCCGGATCTGGTGAACCGCCAGTTCGTCGCCGACGAGCCGAACCGGCTGTGGGTAGCCGATATCACCTTCGTGCCGACCTGGGCCGGATTCGTGTACCTGGCGATCGTGCTCGATGTCTGGAGCCGTCGGGTGGTGGGCTGGTCGATAGGAGAGTGCATCGATACCGAACTGGTGCTCGCGGCGCTGAACATGGCCATCGCGCAGTGCCGCCCCGGCAACGTCATTCACCACAGCGACCAGGGCAGCCAGTACACGAGCATCAGCTTTGGCAAGCGCTGCGGCGAGATGGGCGTGCGCCCCTCCATGGGATCAGTGGGCGATGCCTACGACAACGCGATGGCCGAGAGCTTTTTCGCCAGCCTGGAGTGCGAACTGATCGATCGGCGCGTCTTCAAGACCAAGACGGAAGCACGCCTGGCGCTGTTCACCTGGATCGAGGGCTGGTACAACCCATGTCGGCGCCACTCGGCGCTCGGTCAGCGCTCTCCGGCAACTTTCGAGAGGATCCATATCGACGACATTCACATCGAAGCACCGAGCCACGAACACGGGTTACCCACCGTCGGCGTTTGCGTGGCATGCGCCACGCCGCCGGTGGATAACCCTGCATCGTGACCTTCGGGAACACTTGAGAATCAAGCCCCAACCCGTCCGCGGAACAGGGTCAAGTCCATTCGGCCCGGCAAGCTCAGGCCGCGCCGTGCAAAGCAGTTGCCAGCGCGTTTTGAAACAACTCAAGAAAGGTCGCACATCATGATGAGCGGAATGCAAATGGGCGCAATGACGGGGATGGGCGGCTGGTTCGGCGCCCACGGGTTGATCCTGCTGCTCTGGGCGGCGGTCATCATCCTGCCCTTCTGGAAAATCTTTTCCAAGGCAAGTTTTTCCGGCTGGCTCAGTCTGCTGCTGCTCGTGCCCGTGGTCAACCTGATCGTCCTCTACGTCATTGCATTCGCGCGCTGGCCGGCGCGCCGGTTTCCCGACCTTCCGGTTTGAGCCGACCGGTTACCGCGGACAAGGCCCATCATGCTGCTCGATCGTGCCGATGCCGGTGGTGGATGTCGGGGTAATGCGGGTGGCAGTGGGTGATCGGCGCATGTGCGTGCTCATGCGAATGCGGCTCGCGGCCATCCCACGGAAAATCGTGCGTGTGCTGGTGGTGCACGTCGTGCACGTGGCGGTGGGTGTGGGTCATGGTCTCGTGGGTGTGCGTGTGCTCGTGGCGCTCGGTCAGGTGCAGCCATACCCCGGTGGCCATCAGCGCCGCTGCCAGCCAGAACAGCGGCGCGGCGTGCTCGCCGAGGGCAAAGACAGCAATGGCCGCGCCCAAGAATGGCGCGGTGGAAAAGTAGGCGCCGGTGCGCGCCGTGCCAAGGCCGCGCAAGGCGAGAACGAACAGCACCAAGCTGACGCCGTAGCCCAAGAGCCCGACCAGCATGGCTTCGACCAGCACGGGTGCGGCAGGCAGCGCAGCGCCCAGTGCCAGCGCGATGCCGGTGTTGACGATGCCCGCTACGCCGCCCTTGAGGCCTGCCACAAACAGCGCGTCCGTGGCCGACACCTTGCGAGTGAAGTTGTTGTCCAGCGCCCAGCCAAGGCAGGCGCCGGCAATCAGGAGCGTGCCCGAACCCAGACGGCCGGTGGCTGGCGACGCATCGGGCCACGCCAACAACACAGCGCCGGCGACGATCGCCAGCATGCCGAGAACGATGTGACGGTCGGTGTTTTCGCGAAACACGACCCAGGCGATGACGGCGGTCAGCACCGCTTCCAGATTGAGCAGCAGCGATGCGGTGGCAGCCGGGGTGGTCATGAGCCCCAGCATGAGCGCGAGCGGCGCCAGCACGCCGCCAAAGCCGGTGGCGAGCAGCAGCCACAGCCACTCGCGCGCAGGCATCACGGGCTTGCGCCAGCCGCGGTCGCGTGCCAAGCGGATCAACCCCAAGCCGATGCCACTGCCCAGATACAAGAGGCCAGCCAGCAGCACCGGCGACAGGTCGCGCAGCAACTGCTTGGCAAACGGCGTACTCGCGCCAAAGAGCAGCGCGGCGGCAAGCGCGGCGGCAACCGGCGGTGAGAAATGCAAGCGATTCATTAACCAATCCTTCCCGGAAGATGCCACATTCACCATTGCCTTCAATGGCGGCCTGCGGGTGCGACGTCGGCAAGGCCAGCCGTCGACGCATCGCCTGGAGAGCCAAACGACGTGCGGCGGGCCTGCGGCAGGAGACGTGCAGAGTTCAGAATGAAGGTCAGCTCTGAAGCGACGTGGATGAAGGCGGCCAGCAGGGGGCCCAGCAGTCCGAATGCGGCCAGCGCAATACCCACCAGATCGATTCCGATCGTGCCCGCGAAGTTCTGCCAGATGATGGCGCGCGTGCGCCGCGCCACTTTCATCGTCTCGACGAAACACGCCAGGTCGTTGCCCAGCAGCACGATGTCGGAACTCTCCTGCGCCACGTCGGTGCCGGAACCCATTGCCACGCCGACGCTGGCCTCGGCCAGAGCAGGCGCATCGTTCACACCATCGCCAACCATCGCGACTGTCCGGCCTTTCTTCACCATGTCGGCCAGCCGGGCCAGCTTGTCCTCGGGCAGCAATTCGGCTTCGACGTTCTTCAAGCCGAGCTCGGTTGCCACGGCAGTCGCGACCTGCCGGTTGTCGCCTGTCAGCAGAATCGTCTGCACGCCCATCGCATCCAGCGCGGCGATGGCCCGCTTCGCCTCGGGCCTGATCGTGTCGGCAATGTCGATGGTGCCCAGCAGGCGTCCATCCTTGGCGATCACGACCTCGGTGCACGCACCAAGGTCGCGAAGCGGCGGCAGGTCGATCCGATTGTCAGCCATCCAAGCGCGGTTGCCGACGAGAATCGTGGCGTCGCCCAATCGTGCCGAGATGCCGCGTCCTGGCGTGTAGCCGAAGTGCTCCGGTTCTCGCACTTTGCGTGCCTCTGTCTTCACGCGGCTCAAGATGGCTTTGCCGAGCGGATGCTCCGAGCGGACCTCTGCGGTCGCCGCGGCGTCGAGCAGCGCTGCAGCCGATACGCCCTCGGCAGGCAAGACAGCTTGCACTTCCGGCCGGCCGTAAGTCAGCGTGCCAGTCTTGTCGAGCACAACGGTATCGACCTTGCCCAGCGTTTCGAGATGAACCCCACCCTTGATGATGGCCCCAAGCCGGGCAGAGCGGCCGATACCGCCCAGGATCGCCAGCGGTGTTCCGGCAGCAATGCCGCACGCGCCGGCAACGATGATCACTGAGATGGTCGAACGCATGTCACGCGTGATGAGCCAGGTCAGCACGGCGGCGCCGAGCGCGAAGTACACCAGATAGCCGGCGAGCCGATCGGCCATCCGCTGCACGGGAGCCCGCGAGCGCTCGGCTCGCTCTACCGCCTCGATGATGCGGCCGTAGCTGGTATCGCGCCCGATCCGCTCGGCTCGAATTTCCAGTGCGCCCGACTGGTTGATCGCGCCAGCATAGACGCGAGAACCCTCAGTCTTTTCGACTGGCATCGACTCGCCGGTGATCCGCGATTCGTCGGTGAATGAGTGGCCGGAGACCACAACACCGTCGACCGGGAGGCCGCCGCCTGGGGAAACCAGAATCACGTCACCCACTGACAGTTCCTCGGCCGAGACGGTCTTGATAGAACCCGCCCTACGCACCGACACCTCACGCGGCAAAAACTCCAGCAGGTCCCGGATCGCCTTGCGGCCGCGGCCGACCGTCAGACCCTCCAGCACCTCCGCAATCAGTACGAACAGCGTGATCACCAGCGCTGTGAAGAATTCACCGATCGCGGCTGCGGCAACGATGGCGATGGTCATTGACAGTTCCATCGTCATGCGCCGGGCCTGCAGGTGCTCCAGCGCTTCCTTGAAGATTGGCCAACCACCGATCACCAAGCCAATGACTCCGATTACGCTGACCGCTGGATACGGCTCCCACCATGTGAACCAGACGGCAACGGCTGCGACCGCCACCAGAGCCGGCTCCGATAGTTTGAACACGCCAGAGCCCGAGATAAGTGGATGGGCTGCGGTGTGATTGACTTTCTCAGGCCCCTGCCAGGCCGCCGGAGGCCCCCCCGGTT
>WBZM01001466.1_pt1 | contig 23253 bp, 20 predicted proteins | sample 5204271 | NCBI WGS metagenome assembly WBZM01 (sample SAMN12344346, study PRJNA552823) | activated sludge metagenome | biome: Activated sludge suspended growth; feature: Nitrification reactor; material: Wastewater; isolation source: activated sludge from nitrification reactor of wastewater...
AGCGGGAGTCACTCGGCCGCGAACAGCGTCACTCGCATGGCCCTGCTTCGCACCTCCAGCAGCTTGCGATAGCTCTCGCTGGTCGCCCAAGCCTGCGCGTCCTCGAGTCGTTCGAACTCGAGTTCGACCACTGCCTCGAAGCCTTCGCAGCCCAGTTCGTTCCAGAACACCTGTGTCACCGATCCGCGGAAGCGGATTCGGCCGCCAAACTCCGCAACGGTCCTGCCCACTTCGCCGCGATAGGCCTCGAATGCCCTTGGCTCGATGATCCGTATCAGGCCGATGACCTTGCTCACGGTTCAGCTCGTCTTGCGCTTGGCACGCGGATGTGCCTGATCGTAGACGGCGGCCAGGTGCTGGAAGTCGAGGTGCGTATAGACCTGCGTCGAGGAAATGCTGGCATGACCGAGCATCTCCTGCACGGCACGGAGATCTCCCGAGGATTGCAGGACATGCGAGGCGAAGGAATGGCGCAACATGTGCGGATGCACACGGGCAAGCAGACCCTGCGCCAGACCACGGCGCTGCAGGCGCAGCTGGATCATGCGCACACCAAGGCGCGTGCCACGCTGGCTGACGAAGAGGGCTGCTTCGCCTTCCGCCGCCAGCCTCGAGCGCTGCGCCGCCCAATCTGCGACCGCCAGCCTCGCCCTGCTGCCGACAGGCACGATGCGCAGCTTGTTGCGCTTGCCGAGCACCCGCACCTCTCCGCCCAGCAGCTCTTCGAGGCATGACAGATCGAGCCCGGCCAACTCGGCCAGGCGCAGCCCGGACGAATAGAACAGCTCGAAGATTGCCTGATCGCGCAGTTGCAGCAGGTTTTCGCTCTCTGCCGCAAGAAGCCGGTTCGCTTCGTCGGGCGAAAGCACCTTGGGCAGCGCCTGCGGACTCTTCGGCGGGCGGACACCATCGACCGGGTTGTGGTTCACCTGTCCGCGCTGGCCAAGCCAGCGATAGAAACCCCGCCACGCGGACAACGTACGTCCCAGCGAGCGGCCGCCAAGCCCGCGCGTGTGCAACTGCGCGACGAAACGGCGTATGTGATGCGGCTGCACGCTGGCCAGACTGGCTTCGCCAGGCAGTTCGCCGAGCAAGCGGCAAAGCAGTTCGAGGTCGTGACGGTAGCTTCTGACCGTATGCACCGATGATCGCCGTTGCTGTGCGAGTTCTTCGAGGTAGGAGCGAACACTCGCCGCGTTGTCACCCGCGGTCATTCAGGACACCCTGCCGGATCCAGTGCGGACGCCTTCACCCAAGGACGCGTGCCAACGCTGCCGCTGCCATCTCGCCGAGACGCTCCAGGTAGATCGTTCCCATTCCGGCGTAGAAGCGCTCGGAATCCTCACTGCCAAGCGCGATCATGCCCCGTGTGGCGCCGCCATCCCGGATCGCGATCAGTCCCTGTGAACGCACGTGCGTGGCCGCTTCCCCGAACCATGACGAGGTTTCGAAGCCACTGGTCGAACCGCAGAACGGTTGCACCAGAGTCTCGGCGAAAGCCTGCAGTTCCTCACCGACCTCCGCAAACTCCGGCAATTCCTCGCGGCCCTCGGGGTGCCGCCAGAGACGTACGGCAACATGCGGCACGGCAAAGTCATCGCGCAGATGGAGGTTGAGGGTGTGCAGCACCGCCTGGAAGCTCCGCGCCGCGATCATCCCGGTCGCCAACCGATGCATCTTGGCGCCAAGCACATCGTTCTCCTCGCCGAACTGCAGCAGCTCGCCCATCTTGCCCTCTAGCTGCCTGTTCTTGTCGCGCAGCGCGAGCATCTGTCGCTCGGTGATCGAGATTGCCCGACCACCGTGTGGGTGCGGCACGACGATGTTGGCCACCAGATCGGCGTGTTGCTCGAAGAAATGTGGATTGTCCTGCAGGTAGCGCGCGACCTCTTCCGCTCTCATAACTCGATCTCTCCCTTGAAGACTGTGACTGCCGGCCCGGTCATGAACACCGGAGCATCCTTGCCCGACCAAGCGACCAGCAGCTCACCTCCTCGCATGGCGACTCGGACGGGGGAATCCAGCAGACCGCGCGCGATTCCGGCCACTACGGCCGCACAGGCACCGGTACCACAGGCCAGCGTTTCGCCCGCACCGCGTTCATGGACCCGCAAGCGAATCGAGTGGCGGTCACTCACCTGCATGAAACCGGCGTTGACACGTTGCGGGAAGCGCGGATGAAACTCGATGGCCGGACCCTGGCGCTCGACCGGTGCCTTGTCGATATCGTCGACGAGCTGCACGGCGTGCGGATTGCCCATGCCAACGGCGGTGATCATGATCTCCTCGTCGGCGAGCCGGAGGGGCTGCAAAATGTCATCCACGTCGCTGACGAACGGAATCCGGTCCGCTGCGAACTCCGGCGGCCCCATGTCGACAGTGATCGAACCGTCGTCTTCGAGGCACGGGACGATCATGCCACTGATCGTCTCGACGCGGATCTGGCGTCGCGTCGTCAGCCCCTGCTCGTGCACGAAGCGGACGAAACAGCGGGCCCCGTTGCCGCACTGTTCGACCTCAGCACCATCGGCATTGAAGATCCGATAGCGGAAGTCCGCCCCGGGCCTTGTCGGCGCCTCGACGAGCAACACCTGATCGCAGCCGATGCCGAAATGACGGTCGGCGAGCCGGCGCAGCTGCGCCCGGGTCAACTCGAGCGGCTGGCGCACACCGTCAAGGACGACGAAATCGTTGCCGAGACCATGCATCTTGACGAAGGGAAGCAGCATTGGCGTTCACAGGGAAGCTGCCGCAGGCGGCAGTGACCTGGACATTATAAAGTCGTCCATGACGAAGCCGTGGCCAATGTCGACACAGACCGAATCGCGGACGACGAAACCGTACCGGCGGTAGGCGGCAATGGCTGCCTCGTTGCGCTTGTTGACGGCCAGGATGAGTGTCCGGCAGTTGGCGGCGCGGGCATGGCGTGCGACCTCCTCGATCAGCCGGCCACCGATGCCACCATGCTGCCGCAACGGGTCGACGTAAAGCTTGTCGAGTTTCATCTCATTCCCGCCAGCCACGGCGATGCAAGATGAAAAGGCCGCCAGGCAACCGTCCACCGTCGCCTTGTCCCACCAGATTCCCGGATCCTCCAGTTCGGCCAGCAGGCGGTCCCGACCGTAGCGCTGTGCAAGCATGTAATCGATCTGCTCCTGGCTGATGATCCCCGGGTAGGTCCGTTGCCAGACCTGCCGCGCCAGGGCGACCAGCGAGTCGACGTCGGCCACGCTGACCGGTGTGATCAGGACATTCATTGAAGTTCCGCCGAAAGTGTGCGTTGGGCAAGAGAAGGCGATGCAAGGGGGAACACCGCGCGTCGCCGGTCCCGGTCAAAGCTCGCGATTGTAACGGAGACGGGCTTTCGCCTTAAGCCTGCATTAACGTCGAGCAGCGAGACTGCCGGCCCGGCAGCGACCCACGGTAGCTGTGGCCGTGTCACGACGAGACATGCCGCACCATCGACTGTAGAATCGCGCGCGAAAATCAACGACGAGGGAGGGGCACATGAGCATCCTGGACGACGAACCGGCGGTTGCCTACGACCACCCTGAGCGACACGCCATGACGCAGCGGGTAACCTGGGTCAGCGTCCTGGTGAACATTCTGCTGACCGGCGCGCAGGTCGTTGCGGGCATCGTTGCCCACTCGCAAGGCCTGATCGCTGACGGACTGCACTCGCTTTCCGACCTCGTCTGCGACTTCCTCGTCCTGTTCGCGGCGCATCACAGCAAGGATCCGGCTGACGAAAGCCACCCCTACGGCCATGCGCGGATCGAAACGGCAGCCTCCTTCGCACTGGGCGCCATCCTGGCACTGACGGGCGCGGGAATCATCTGGAGTGCCGGTGTCAAGCTGCAGTCGATCGAGGACCTGCCGCCGGTGGCACCAATGGCGCTATGGACCGCCATCGTCGCGCTGGCCGCCAAGGAAGGACTGTTCCGCTACATGCTGCACGTCGGCGAACGGCTGCGTTCACCAATGCTGATCTCCAACGCCTGGCATGCCCGATCGGATGCGGCATCGTCGCTCGTTGTGGCCATCGGCATCGTCGGCAATCTTCTCGGCTACACCTTCGCCGACTCGGTTGCCGCCGTGATCGTCGGCTTCATGATCGTCCGCATGGGAACGGTGTTCGCCTGGGAGGCGGTGCAGGAACTGATCGACACCGGTTTGTCGATCGACGAGGTCAACAGCATCCGCCAGGTCATCGTCGATACTCCCGGCGTCAGCAGCCTGCACGAACTGCGGACGAGGCGCATGGCGCATCGTTCGCTGGTCGATGCCCACGTCTGTGTCGAACCGAGGGTCAGCGTCTCGGAAGGGCACCGGATCGCCGAAATGACGCGCAAACGGGTGCTCGAGAGCCACTCGGCAGTGGCGGACGTCCTCGTCCATGTGGACGTCGAGGACGACCTCGATCATGACTTGGCAAGCCATGGGCTGCCCGACCGCGACGAACTGATGCGGCAGCTGGCCCCCGCTTTCGTCGGTCTGCCCGCCCCGGAGCAAGTCGTGCTGCACTATCTCGGGGGCCGGGTCGAGGTCGAGATCCTTCTGGCCGCCGGCATGTCCACGGACAGCGTCGTCCTGGCCAGGCTCGAGGCGGACGTCGCCGCGCTTCTGGCAGATCTGCCGCAGGTCGGTTCCCTGAGCCTGAATCAGCGACTGCGGACCTTTGCCGGCGGCCGCTGAAAGCCCACAGGCGGACGGGCAGCAGGGTGTCAGCCGGGAGCCCAGCCGGACAGATTGCGCGCGCGTGCCACGATCGCGTCCACGGTAATGCCGAAAAACCGGTAAAGATCGGCCGCCGGCGCCGATTCGCCAAAACGGTCGATGCCGATCACCGCGCCAGCCGTGCCCACATACTTCCACCACAGATCGGGATGCCCAGCCTCAACGGCCAGTATCGGCGTCGCCAACGGCAGCACCTGGCGACGATACGCTGGCAGCTGCCGGTCGAAACGCTCGCTGCAGGGCATGGCGACGACACGAACCGGGATGCCCTGCTGCAACAGCACAGCCTGTGCCTCCAGAACGAGACTGACCTCTGAGCCCGTCGCCAGCAGTACCAGTCGCGCATCACCGTCCGCCGCTTCGCGCAGGACATAGCCGCCACGCCGGATGTCGGCGATCTGCTCGGGTGATCGCGGCAGCGCCGGCAGGTTCTGGCGCGAGAGAAGAAGGCACGAAGGACCGTCGCCACGCTCGAGGGCGGCGACCCAGGCAACGGCCGTCTCGACGGAATCGGCCGGACGCCAGACATCGAGACCCGGGATCAGACGCAGCGACGCAGCCTGCTCGATCGGCTGGTGTGTCGGACCATCCTCGCCCAGTCCGATCGAGTCGTGCGTATAGACCATCACTTGCCGCTGCTTCATCAGCGCTGCGAGACGGATGGCGTTGCGCGCATAATCCGAGAAGACGAGGAAGGTCGCCGTATAGGGGATGAAGCCGCCGTGCAGCGCAACGCCGTTGGCGATTGCCGTCATGGCGAACTCGCGCACGCCATAGTTGATGTAGTTGCCGGCGGCCTCGCGGTTGGCGGGTCTGGTTCCAGTCCAGCTGCAGAGGTTCGAACCGGTCAGGTCCGCCGAACCGCCAAGCAGTTCAGGCAGGGCCGGAGCAAGGTCCTCGATGGCATCCTGCGATGCCTTGCGTGTCGCGACCGCGGCGGCCTGCCCGGAGCAACGGTCAAGCAGCGCTGCCACGCGCGCATCCCAGTCGGCAGGCAGCTCGCCCCGCATCCGACGCTCGAACTCCCGTGCCAGTTCCGGAAACGCGTCGCGATAGGCGGCGAAACCGGCGTCCCACGCATACTCGGCAGCCTCGCCCTTGCCACGTGCATCCCAACCCGCCCGCACGTCGGCCGGAACCTCGAAGGCAGGATACGGCCACTCGAGCTGGCGTCGCGTGTTGGCGATCTCGTTGGAGCCCAGTGGGGCGCCGTGAACGTCGTGCGTACCACCCTTGTTTGGTGAGCCAAAACCAATCATCGTCTTGCAGCAGATCAGCGTCGGTCGCCCGGTGGCGGTCCTGGCGACGCGGATCGCGGCTTCGATCGAATCGACGTCGTGGCCATCGCAGTGGGGCAGCACGCGCCAGCCGTAGGCTTCGAAGCGCTTGGCCGTATCGTCGGCGAACCAGGGTTGCACGTGACCGTCGATCGAAATTCCGTTGTCGTCGTAGAAGACGATCAACTTCGACAGTGACAGTCGCCCTGCCAGCGAACATGCCTCATGCGAGACGCCTTCCATCAGGCAGCCATCACCGACGAAGGCATAGGTGTGGTGATCGACGACCGAATGTCCGGGGCGGTTGAAGCTCTCCGCCAGCAACCGTTCGGCGACGGCCATTCCGACCGCGTTGGCCAGACCTTGGCCGAGCGGTCCGGTAGTGGTTTCGACGCCGGGCGTCACTCCGAACTCGGGGTGGCCGGGTGTCTTCGAATGCAGCTGTCGGAAGCGCTGCAGGTCACCAATCGACAGATCGTAGCCAGACAGATGCAACAGGGCGTAGAGCAGCATCGACCCGTGACCGTTGGAGACGACGAACCGATCACGGTTCACCCAGCCCGGATTGGCCGGATTGTGCTTGAGGTGGCGTCGCCACAGCACCTCGGCGATGTCGGCCATGCCCATCGGCATCCCGGGGTGACCGGAGTTCGCCACATGGATGGCATCGATGGCGAGAAAACGCAGTGCGTTGGCACAGCGCCGGCGGAACTTGCGGGATTCGGTGGGCAAGACGATCTCCTTCTTCGACCAGGGTATGAACGAGCGCTGACACGGCTCGCGGTCAGCGATGCCGGCGCTTGCGGTCCATGAGTTGCAGGATCATCGGCGTGAACACGATCTGCATCGCCAGCCCCATCTTGCCGCCGGGACAGACGATGATGTTCGGCCGCGACATGAAGGAATCGTGCAACATGCTCAACAGGTAGGAGAAGTCGATCCCCCGCGGGTTGGCAAAGCGGATCACCAGCATGCTCTCATCCTGCGTGGGAATGTCCTGGGCGATGAAGGGATTCGAGGTATCCACGGTCGGCACGCGCTGAAAGTTGACGTGCGTGCGCGAGAACTGCGGGCAGATGTAGTTGATGTAATCCGGCATCCGGCGCAGGATCGTGTCCATCACCGCTTCCGTCGAGTAACCGCGCTGCGCCTTGTCACGGTGGAGCTTCTGGATCCACTCGAGGTTGATGATCGGCACGACGCCGACGCAGAGATCGACATGCCGGCCGACGTCGACGGTGTCGGTCGTGACCGCGCCGTGCAGCCCTTCGTAGAAGAGCAGATCGGTAGCGTCGGGCAGCTCGGCCCAGTCGGTAAAGGTTCCCGGTGGAGAACCATAGCGCATGGCCTCGTCTTCATCGTGCACGTAGTGGCGGCTCTTGCCGCGCCCGGTCTCGCCGTAGTCGCGGAACAGGCCCTCGAGTTCGGCCAGCAGATTGGCCTCGGGGCCAAAATGGCTGAAATGGTGGTCGCCGGCGAGAGCGCGCTCGGCCATCTGCTTGCGCATTCCCTCGCGATCGTAACGGTGGAAACTGTCACCTTCGATGATTGCGGCGTTGAGTCGTTCACGCCGGAAAATGTGCTGGAAGGAGCGGGTGACCGAGGTCGTGCCGGCGCCGGACGAACCGGTGATCGCGATGACTGGATTCCTGATCGACATGAGGAGTGACTCCGCGGGTTGATTCGGGATCGCCGGACTCCTGCCCGCGATCCCGTGGGTTGTTGATGAATCTGCTGCACCGCCAGTCAGCGACGCCGACGACGACCTCGCTCCTTGTCGGGCCAGCCGATCCGTCCCGTCTTTGGCTCGCGCGCACGCGGAATCCCGAACTGCTCGCAATGATTTCTCATCACAACGGCTCAGTCATCGCGGAAGAGGGTCCGGGTCGAGAAGAGCGGCGAGCGGAACGGCTGATCCTCGCCGCTTGCATGCTCGCGATGGTAACGCTCGATCCGCTCGACCTCATTGCGCGAACCGAGAATCACGGGTACGCGCTGGTGCAGGCTGGTCGGCTGCACATCGAGGATCCGCTCGTCGCCCGTCGAAGCCTGGCCACCGGCCTGGACAACGATCATCGCCATCGGATTGGCCTCGTACAGCAGACGCAGGCGGCCGGGTTTCGACAGGTCCTTGCTGTCCCTGGGATACATGAAGACGCCGCCGCGCATCAGGATGCGGTGCACCTCGGCAACCATCGATGCCACCCAGCGCATGTTGAAATCCTTGCCGCGGACGCCGCTCATGCCTTGCAGGCACTCGGCAACGTAGCGTTGCACCGGCGGTTCCCAGAAACGCTCGTTGGAAGCGTTGATCGCGAACTCACGGGTGTCGGGCGAGATCGCCAGATCGGGATGAGTGAGGAGGAACTCGCCAATGTCGCGGTTGAGGGTGAAGCCGTGCGTGCCATTGCCGACGGTCAGTACGAGCATCGTCGACGGGCCGTAGATCGCGTAGCCGGCTGCCACCTGACGACTGCCACACTGCAGGAAATCGGCTGCTGTCGGCGGCTGCCCACTGTCATGGTCGGGACAGCGGAGGATCGAGAAGATGCTGCCAACCGACAGATTGACGTCGATATTGGAGGAGCCGTCGAGCGGGTCGAAGACCAACAGGTAGTTGCCGCGAGGGTGTTCAGGGGGAATCGGGTGGATGTCTTCCATCTCCTCCGATGCCATCGCCCGCAGGTGCCCACCCCATTCGCAGTGGTGCAGGAAAGCCCGGTTGGCCAGCACGTCGAGCTTCTTCTGCACCTCGCCCTGCACGTTGCGGCTGCCCTCATCGCCAAGGACGCCAGCCAGAGAACCACGCGAGACGCCCTGGCCGATCGCCTTGCAGGAGCGCACGACATCGCTGATCAGCATCGACACGTCACCGATCAATGCCGGGTTGCGTCGCTGCTCTTCAACGAGAAACTTGTTAACGTTGGTCCGTCCGCATAACATGGGCTTGCTCCAGGAATCACGAATTCAGCTCGGGCTGCGACTGGGCCCCATTCTAGCGGCCCACAACAAAACTTAAAGTTAAACATGCTTCCACGTTTGTTTAATGAAAGCTAATCGATGAGAAATGCCACGATACGCCAGCTCCAGATCTTCTCGGTCGCCGCAAGCCATCTGTCCTTTGCCCGTGCAGCGGAGAAGCTGCATCTGACACATGCGGCGATATCCCTGCAGATCAAGCAACTCGAGGACGTGAGCGGCACGCTGCTCTTCGAGAGAATTGGCAAGCGGGTGTTTCTCACCGAAGCGGGCGAAATCCTGCTCGCTCACACCCGCCAGATCCTGCAGTCACTGAAGGAGGCGGACGAGGCCCTGCTGGCACTCAAGGGACTCAAGGGTGGGCGAATTGCGGTCGCCGTCGCCAGTACGGCGGAGTACTTCGCCCCGGGTCTGCTGGCCGAATTCCGCAAGGCGCAAGCCGACGTCCGCCTTCGCCTGCTGATCGACAACCGTGCAACGGTCAGTCGTCTGCTCGCCAACAACGAGGTTGACCTGGCGATCATGGGGCGCCCTCCAGCGGACCTGGACGCCATTGCCATCGCCTTCGCACCACATCCGCTGGTGATCGTCGCCGGCAGGGAACACCCCCTCGTCGGTGCTCCCGGCCTAGCGGTCGAGGACCTCGCAGACGAGACGCTGATCGTCCGCGAGGCGGGATCGGGCACGCGCTCGGCAATGGAAGAGTTCTTTCACGAACACGCGATCCGGCCCCGAATCGGCATGGAAATGGCCAGCAATGAAGCAATCAAGCAGGCCGTCGTGGCTGGTCTGGGGATCAGCTTCATCTCGGCCCATACCCTTGGCCTCGAGCTGGCTGCCGGCCGGCTGCATGTTCTCGATGTTGAGGGCACCCCGGTCATGCGTCGCTGGCACATCGTCCGTCACAAGAGCAAACATCTGACTCCGGCGCTGGGAGCATTCTGGGAATTCGTCATCGAGTGTGCTCCGGCTTACCTGCGCACACTGGCCTGAGCTGCCCCGGCTCGCGGCATCGCCGGCCAGCCGGCGATGCCGCAGAGGAAGGTGCAGGGATGGCGGTTCCCCCAAACCGGTCGGTGGTGTCGTTGGCTCGCCCCTTGATTGCGGGCCGCTCGCGACAGCGACGATTCGTCGACATGCACGACATCTCAGGCGAAACCCGTCTGCACCGGTTCCTGCACCGGCTGCCTCGGCGGGCGGTGGGCGGGAAAGACGATGCGGGCGACACAACCGTCCGCTTCCCCGTCGGCAACACCGCGCGCTTTCGGCCGCAAGCTCGCCGCCGCCTTGTGAACCTCCGCGATCTCGCGGACGATCGCCAAACCGAGGCCGCTACCTTCCACGCCGGTTCCTTCGCCGCGGTAGAAGCGGTCAAACACCTTGAGTGACTCGTCCTCGGAAATCCCCGGCCCACTGTCCTCGATCTCGAGCACGACGAAATCGCCAAGAGCTGCGACCTTGGCGGTGACCCGCCCACCGACCGGCGTGTAACGCAGCGCGTTGTCCAGGAGATTGTTGATCATCTCACGCAGCAGGAAGGCATTGCCGTCGATCAGCACCTTGCCGGCATGCTCGTAGCCAAGGTCGATGCGCTTCTCGAGTGCACGGAGGACCCAGGTTTCGACGACCTCGCGCAACAGATGATCGAGGTCCAGCGTCAGCAGGGCTTGCGGAGCACGATCGCTGGCTTCGGCGCGGGCCAGAGCCAACAGTTGGTCGACCAGATGCGAGGCGCGATCAGCCCCCGTCAGGATCTGCCTGAGCGCATGCTTCAGTTCGCCTGGATCGGTCTCACGCATCGCCAGCTGCGCCTGCGTCTTCAGTCCTGTCAGGGGAGTCCGCATCTGGTGCGCGGCGTCGGCGATGAAGCGCCGCTGGGCACTGACGTTCTGCTGCATGCGGGCAAGGATGGAGTTGAATGCTTCGGTAAGCGGCCGCAGTTCCTCCGGAACGCGGCCGAGCGAGATCGGTGACAGGTCGGCCTCGCGGCGCGCTTCGATACGGTTGCGCAGCCGCGTCAGCGGGCGCAGGCCCTGTGACAACCCGAACCACACCAGGACGACGGCCAGCGGAATGATGACGAACTGCGGCACGATGACGCTGGCGATGATCTTGTTGGCCAGTTGCGCACGCTTCTCGGTCGTCTCACCAACCTCGAGGAGTACCCCGCGACGTTCTCCCGATGCACCCGGCTCTCCCGGCTGCGGCAGGTAGAGGTAGGCGATCCGCATCGGCTGGCCGCGGTACTCGTCGTCCCGCAGTTGCGCTTCGCCGAACTCGCCACGCGCCAGTCCGCCCGGGTTCGCCGGGGCGGGCAACTCGGGGTCACCTGCAAGCAGCCTGCCGTCAGGATCCAGCAGGTGGAAGTAGACGGTGTCGATCTCATCCGCCCGCAGAAACACCTCCGCCAGCCCCGGCAGCGCCAGATGCGCCTCACCATCGACGAAACTGACCTGCCGCGAGAGGGCCGCCACGTGCTCACGCAAGGCCTGATCGTACGGATAGCTCGCGACGTTGTTGGCAAAGTAGTGTGTCAGCGCGATGCTGATCGGCCAGACGAACAGCAGCGGCGCCAGCATCCAGTCGAGAATTTCGCCGAACAGCGAGCGCTGGATGTCAGGGCCTTCTCTCGTCCGCAGGCTTCTCAAGATAGTAGCCGAGCCCGCGCATGGTGATGATGTTGACACCAGTCGATTCCAGCTTGCGGCGCAGGCGGTGAACATAGACCTCGATGGCATTGTGGCTCACTTCCTCGCCCCAGCCACACAGGTGATCGACGAGGTGGTCCTTGCTGACGAGACGGTTGGCGCGGGTCAACAATATCTCCAGGATGCCGAGTTCACGTGCAGACAGATCGAGCCTCTCGCCATTGACCAATGCGCAGCGGTCGGTCTGGTCAAAGGTCAGCGTCCCGCACTCCATTACTCTCGTCGTCCCCGATGAGCGGCGACTCAGCGCGCGTACGCGGGCCTCCAGTTCGGCCAGTTCGAACGGTTTCGCCATGTAGTCATCGGCACCGAGGTCGAGGCCCCTGACCCGGTCGTCGATCGCGTCCAGCGCGGTCAGGATCAACACCGGCGTGTTCGCCTTGCGTGCCCGCAGCCGCCGCAGCACTTCGAGGCCGGGCAGCTTGGGAAGGCCAAGATCAAGAATCAGGAGATCATAGGTATTTGTCAATAGCGCCGTCTCCGCGTCGATACCGTTGTCGGCACAGTCGACCGCATAGCCACCATGGCGCAGGGAGCGGCAGAGACCATCGGCAATGATCCTGTCGTCTTCGGCCAGCAGAATGCGCATGGCATCAAGCCCCCGCGGCCACGTCCGTAAGCTGTCTGTAAGCCCGCGATCCTAGACTGCGCATGCTGTTCTCCTTTTATGGTCTTGGAGTTCCGGCTTCAGCCCGAACTCGGGGAGCACCTGATACTGCACCAGGTGCTCCCCGCCACCTTTTTTCGGGTTCTCGAACTCAGCCTGATCCTACCGAAGCAGGATGGGGGTGGCCGATGCTGCCTGCCGGTCCACCGCCGGAGTGTAGCAAAAATTCGCTCATTGGCTGCTGCAATGGTGGACCGATCCAGCAGTTCTCACTTCAACAGTCCGGTGCGGCATGGGCCAGGAAGGCCGACAAGACCCGAGCGAACAGGAAGTCGGCCTGTTGCGCCCGCAGCCGCAGGCAATGTGACTGATGGCAGTAGAGATCGTCGCCCAGACAGCTGATGCGCCACGGGCGATAGTGCTCGTCCCAGCGCGCCAGCCAGCGGGCCGAAGCGACCCGTTCGCAGTCCTGCTTGTCGTGGCCGTCCTGGCGCTGAACGAACTCCGGCGGCAGCGCGATGGCGTTCATCTGGCCCGGAGCCACGAGCACCGGCGTCACGGCAAGGTGGCGATGGCGAACCCTGCCGTTCCTCAGGCGCGTCTCGCTGCAATGGCGACGGGAAGTCTTTTCCGAGGAGAAGAAATCAGTGCCGTCCAGGGCAATCAGCAAGGTGTCGTTGATCGTGCCGCCGACGCCAGCTTGACAACCCATGCCGTGGCGGGTAGATTCGCAGGCCCGCCCCGGTCTGCAAGGGGGGTGGCGCCGATTTGACACCAACAGATTGCGGGCGCCTTAGAAATCCAGCTAAAGCGAGGCCCACAACACAACCCGTCGCGCCTTGCGTCGACGGGTTTTTGCTTTGTACCCATACCCCACGCCAGAGGGGAAATCAGGAAATCACCATGCAGCCCGACCGGACCGCCGAACTGAGAGAACGCCTCGAACACCAGATCCTGGTTCTCGACGGAGCGATGGGCACGATGATCCAGCGCCACGGCCTGCGCGAGGCCGACTACCGCGGCACCCGCTTCGCCGGGCACCCGCATGACCTGAAGGGCAACAACGACCTCCTGCTGCTCACGCGCCCGCAACTGATCCGGGCGATCCATGCCGAGTATCTGGCGGCTGGCGCCGACATCATCGAAACCAACACCTTCAATTCGACGCGCGTCTCGCAAGCCGACTACCATCTCGAAGACATCGTACACGAGTTGAACGTGGCCGGCGCACGCCTGGCGCGCGCCGTCTGCGACGAGTTCACCGCCGCCGATCCGGCGCGACCGCGCTTCGTCGCGGGCGTGCTCGGGCCAACCTCGCGAACCGCGTCGATCTCTCCCGACGTCAACGATCCCGGCTATCGCAACACGAGTTTCGACGAATTGGTCGCCAACTACGACGAAGCCATCGACGGGCTGTGCCAGGGCGGCGTCGACCTGCTGCTGGTCGAGACGGTCTTCGACACCCTCAATGCCAAGGCGGCACTGTTCGCCATCGAGAGCTACTTCGAGCGGGCGGGTCGGCGCTGGCCGATCATGATCTCGGGGACGATCACCGATGCTTCCGGCAGGACGCTCTCCGGACAGACCGCCGAGGCATTCTGGAACTCGCTCGCCCACGTGCGACCGCTCGGCTTCGGCCTCAACTGCGCGCTCGGTGCAGCGGAGCTGCGGCAACATGTAGAAGAACTGTCCCGGATCTGCGATTGTTTCGTCTCGGCGCACCCGAATGCCGGCTTGCCGAACGCCTTCGGCGGCTATGACGAGACCCCGGAGCAGTTGGCAGCGGAGATTGCCGACTGGGCGAGGAAGGGCTTCGTGAACATCGTCGGTGGCTGCTGCGGCACCTCGCCAGCGCACATCGCGGCGATCGCCCGCGGCGTTGCCGGCATCGCGCCACGCCGCGTTCCCGTCCGCGAGCGCAAGTTGCGGCTATCGGGACTGGAGGCGTTCAATGTCGGGCAGGACTCACTGTTCGTCAACGTCGGCGAACGCAGCAACGTCACCGGCTCACGAGCCTTCGCACGAATGATTCTCGAGGGGCGCTTCGATGATGCGCTCGCGGTCGCCCGGCAGCAGGTGGAGAATGGCGCCCAGGTGATCGACATCAACATGGACGAGGCGATGCTGGATTCGCGGGCGGCGATGGAGCGCTTCCTCAAGCTGATCGCCAGTGAACCCGACATCGCGCGCGTGCCGCTCATGCTCGACTCGTCGAAATGGGACGTGATCGAGGCCGGTCTGAAGTGCATCCAGGGCAAGGGCATCGTCAACTCGATCTCGATGAAGGAGGGGGTGACGGAGTTCCTTCGCCAAGCGAGGCTGGCGCGTCGCTACGGCGCCGCCGTGGTGGTCATGGCTTTCGACGAGTCCGGTCAGGCCGACAGCTTCGCACGCAAGACGGAAATCTGCCGCCGTGCCTACCGCCTGCTCACCGAAGAGGCTGGCCTGCCGGCCGAGGACATCATCTTCGATCCGAACATCTTTGCCATCGCCACCGGCATCGAGGAACACAACGACTACGCCGTGGCCTTCATCGATGCCTGCGCCTGGATTCGCGCCAATCTGCCGGCAGCGCAGATCTCGGGCGGGATATCGAACGTTTCCTTCTCGTTCCGCGGCAACGATGCGGTGCGCGAGGCGATCCACACCGTCTTCCTCTATCACGCCATCCGCGCCGGTCTGTCGATGGGCATCGTCAATGCCGGCATGCTCGGGGTGTACGACGATCTCGACCCGGTTCTGCGGCAGAAGGTCGAGGATGTCGTCCTCAACCGGCGTCCTGATGCCGGCGAGGCGCTGGTCGACTTCGCACAGACGGTCAGGGAGGGCAAGGCCAGGGATACCGGTCCCGACCTCGCGTGGCGCGAGCAGCCGGTCGAAGAGCGCCTGACGCACGCCCTGGTCAGGGGAATCACCGATTTCGTCGTCGCCGACACCGAGGAGTGCCGCGCGGCGCTGGCAGCAGCCGGCAAGCCGCCACTGGCGGTCATCGAAGGGCCGCTGATGAACGGCATGAATGTCGTCGGCGATCTCTTCGGCGCCGGCAGGATGTTCCTGCCGCAGGTGGTCAAGTCGGCGCGCGTGATGAAGCAGGCCGTCGCGCACCTGATTCCCTTCATCGAAGCGGAGAAACTGCGCACGGGCGTCAGCAGCAAGGGCCGCGTCGTGATCGCGACGGTCAAGGGCGATGTGCACGACATTGGCAAGAACATCGTCGGCGTCGTGCTGAGCTGCAACGGCTACGAGATCATCGACCTGGGCGTCATGGTACCGTGCGACCGCATCCTGCACGCGGCGCGTGAGCATGGCGCGCAGGCAGTCGGCCTGTCGGGGCTGATCACTCCATCGCTCGAGGAAATGAGTCACGTCGCCGCCGAGATGGAGCGACTCGGCTTTGCCGCTGCCGACGACGGTGCGCCAGCCGTGCCGCTGCTGATCGGTGGTGCGACGACCAGCCGAGCACACACCGCGATCAAGATCGCACCCAACTACTCGGGGCCTGTGGTGTACGTGCCCGATGCCTCGCGCGCCGTGGGCGTCGTGACGCGGCTGTTGTCGGTCGAAGGTTCAGGTGAGTTCATCGGCGAGGTCGCGGCCGACTACGCGCGCTTGCGCACGCAGCACGCGAACAAGAAGGGCAGCGTCCTGTTGCCACTCGCGGAGACGCGAGCGAACCGCTTCCTCTGGAATGCAGACGCGCACTACCAACCCCACCCGCCCCACAACCCGGGCCTGCACCTTCTGCCGCAGGTGGATCTGGCAAGCCTGGTGCCGTTCATCGACTGGGGTCCGTTCTTCCAGACCTGGGATCTCGTCGGTAGCTACCCGAAGGTTCTCGACGACGAGGTGGTCGGCCATACGGCACGCGCAGTCTTCGCCGACGCGCAGAAGATGCTCGAGCAGTTGGTCGCCGGGAAGTGGTTGCACGCGAGGGCCATCTGCGGCCTGTTTCCGGCGAATGCCGTCGGCGACGACATCGAAATCTATGCCGACGAGTCGCGCCAGCATCGGCTGATGATCTGGCACAACCTGCGCCAGCAGCACGAGCGCCCGCAAGGGAAGCCGCACTACTGTCTGAGCGATTTCGTCGCCGACCGCGGCACGCCTGACTGGATCGGCGCCTTTGCCGTCAGCGCCGGTTTCGGCATCGAGGAGAAGCTCGCCGAGTTTGCCGCCGTCCATGATGACTACCAGTCGATCATGCTCAAGGCGCTTGCTGACCGTCTCGCCGAAGCCTGTGCCGAATGGCTGCATCTGCAGGTCCGCCGCGACTACTGGGGCTACGCCGCCGCCGAGAGCCTCGACCAGGCGTCGCTGATTCGCGAGGAGTATCGCGGCATTCGCCCGGCTCCCGGTTACCCGGCGTGCCCCGACCATACCGCCAAGCGGGCGCTCTTCGCGCTGCTCGATGTGCCGCGCAACACCGGCATGGCACTGACCGAGAGCTGTGCCATGACGCCCGCGGCAGCCGTTTCCGGCTTCTACCTGGCGCACCCGCAGGCACGCTACTTCGCCATCAGCCGGATCGCCAACGACCAGCTCGAGGACTGGGCGGAACGATCGGGCTTCGGTCTCGAGGAAGCGAGGCGCTGGCTGGCGCCGCTGCTCTGAGCCGGTGCCGGAGCGGAGTGCCGGCGATGCGTACGCAGCCCTTGCCTGACTTCGTCACAGCCGACATGGACCTGGCCGGACGGACGACGCTGGCTCTTCCCGGGCGCGCCGCGTGTTTTGCCGAGATCAGCTCCTGTGGCCAGCTGGCGCAACTCGCCTGCCTCCAGTCGCCGCGGCGCTTCGTTCTCGGCGGTGGCAGCAACGTGGTCCTCAGCGGAGACTTCGACGGCCTGCTCCTGCAGATGGCGATCACTGGTCGCGAGCTGCTCGGTGAGGATGCCGACGCGTGGTACGTGCGCGCCGGTGCTGGCGAAAGCTGGCACCAGCTGGTGCTGTGGACACTCGCCCGCGGCTGGCCGGGGCTGGAGAACCTGGCGCTCATCCCGGGCACCGTCGGCGCGGCACCGATCCAGAACATCGGCGCCTACGGGCTCGAGCTCGCTGATCGCTTCCAGTCGCTCGAGGCCTTCGACATGGCGCGTGGCCGGCTGCTGCACCTCGATCGCGCGGCCTGCCGCTTTGCCTACCGTGACAGCGTGTTCAAGCAACATGGCTGGCATCTCGATGGCAGCCATGTGGTCACCAGCGTCACCTTCCGCCTGTCGAAGGACTGGCGGCCGCTGACCGGCTATGCGGACCTGGCTGCCGAACTGGACCGCCGACGACTGGCCCGACCCGATGCGCGGCAGATCGCCGATGCCGTCATCGCCGTTCGCAACCGCAAGCTGCCCGACCCGGCAACGGTTCCGAACGCCGGCAGTTTCTTCCAGAATCCGCTGGTCGCGGCGGAACTCGGCGGGCGGCTGCGGCGGGACTTTCCCGAACTGCCCTGCCACGTGCAACCGGATGGCCGGATCAAAATCGCCGCCGGCTGGCTGATCGAGCAGGCGGGCTGGAAGGGGCGCGACCTCGGCCGCGTCGGCATGTACGAGAAACAGGCGCTGGTACTGGTCAACCGCGGCGGCGCACTCGGGACTGATGTGATGGCGCTGGCACGTGCCGTCCAGGATGCCGTACGGCAGCGCTTCGCGGTCGAGCTGTCGCCGGAGCCGGTTTTCCTCTGACTTTGTTCCAGGGTCCCCAGCGACCCTCAGAACACCTCACCCGGGCGCAGGAACCGCCACTGTCCGAGCGGCAGGTCACCAAGCCGGACGGCACCGATGCGGACGCGCTTGAGAGCAAGCACGCGCAGCCCGACGAGTTCGCACATGCGCCGGATCTGGCGCTTGCGGCCTTCGCGCAGGACGAAACGCAACTGCTCGGCGTTCAGCCATTCCACCTGCGCCGGTTTCAACCGGCGATCGTCGAGGCTCAGCCCATGGTTGAGCAGCGCCAACCCGCGGTCGTCGAGCTGGCCTGCGACGCGAACCAGATACTCCTTGTCGATCGTCGAATCCTCTCCCACCAGTCGTCGTGCCACCCGCCCGTCCTGCGTCAGCACGAGCATGCCGGTCGAATCGATGTCCAGCCTCCCTGCCGGCGCCAGTCCCCGCAGGCAGGATGGATGAAAAGCCGGCGTGTCGGTGGTGCGGAACTGCCTTTCGGGCTGGATCAGAACGACCGCCGGCGTACGGCCGGGCTCCGGCTGTCCCGATACGTAGCCGACAGGCTTGTGCAGCAGGATCGTCAGACACGCCTCCTGAACGGCCAGTGCACGTCGGTCGAGGGTGATCACCGCGCTGCGCGCAGCACGGCTGCCGAGTTCGCTGACCCGCCTGCCGTCGACGAACACCCAGCCACGTGCGATGTAGTCGTCGGCATCTCGACGCGAGCACAGGCCCCGCTCGGCCATCAGCTTGGAGATGCGGATCGCCGCTGGCTGCTCGCCGGCAACGGAGGGCGGCGTTGGCTGCACGGCGAGCGCTGCCGCCGGGCGCGGTTGCGTCGCCCGGTAGGGCGGCTCGGTATTCCTGCCGGTCTGCTGCCCTACTGCCGCGTCACCGGTCGCCGGGCCTCGCTGGGGACGCGCGGCGCCGGCTGGCAAGCGTGGCGAGCCGGCGATCGCTTTCTCCGGCGGCTTCCCCGGGCGTCCGCGCGGCGATCTTCCCGGCGGAGCAGCCATCGCTCAGGCGATGTCGAGCAACTCGATCTCGAAGACGAGTCTGGCGTGCGGCGGGATCAGCTTGCCCGCGCCGCGCGCACCGTAGGCGAGTTCGGCCGGAATCGTCAGTTTGCGGATGCCACCAACGTTCATTCCTGGTACCCCCTCTTCCCAGCCGGCAATGACGTGGCGCCCGTCGAGTGGAAAACGGAAGGGCTCGTTGCGGTCGACGCTCGAATCGAACTTCTTGCCATCGGCCAGCCAGCCGGTGTAATGGACGATGACGTGCTGACCGGCGGTTGCCGTCGGACCACTGCCGACGATGATGTCCTCGATCTGCAGACCGCTGGAGGTGGTAACAATGGGCATTCTGGTTCCTCTCCTCGATTATTGGCAAGGCGGCAAGTTTAGCCCACCAGGGCCCGCAACGGCCAGTGGCATGAAGCCAGCGCGACGGATCGGATTCGGCCGGCGGTGGCGGCGGGTGGCTTGTCGCGGGTTGTCGCGGCGGCATCGGCGGCGCCGTCGCCAAGGGGTCTCCTTGCTGTTATGATGCATCTGCCTGATGGCCGTTCACCATCGAGTCGGTTCTGCAATGAAGCGCACACTTGACCTCTTGCTGGCCAGTCTGGCGGCGCTCGTCTTGCTGCTCCCTGCCGCCAGCATCGCATTGCTCATCAAGTTGACATCCCGCGGCCCGGTGCTCTACTGGTCCGATCGCATCGGCCAAAACAACCGCGTCTTCCGGATGCCCAAGTTCCGCAGCATGCGGCTCGGAACACCGGCTGTCGCCACCCACTTGCTGACGGATCCGCAGACGTTCCTGACACCCGTCGGATCGTTCCTGCGCCGATCGAGCCTTGACGAGTTGCCACAGCTGTGGAGCGTTCTGGTCGGCGACATGAGCCTCGTCGGACCGCGCCCGGCTCTGTACAACCAGTATGACCTGATCGAGTTGCGAACGCGGCGCGGGGTTCATGGCCTGCTTCCCGGGCTGACGGGATGGGCACAGGTCAACGGCCGTGACGAGCTGCCGATCCCCGTCAAGGTCGACTACGACGTCGAGTACCTGCGCAATCAGTCCGTATGGCTTGACCTGCGCATACTCTGCCTGACCGTCGCCAGGGTCGTTTTTCGAGAGGGTGTCAGCCATTAGGCACATGCGTCCCCGTCGCCGTGCGCTGTGCCGCCGCCCGCGACTGGCGATGCGGGACATGCTGCCGGTTGCTCACCCCCCTTCCGCACGCCATGATCGTCCTGTTCACTGACTTCGGTATCGATGACCCGTACGTCGGGCAGATGAAAGCGGCACTCTTGCGTGCCGGGTGTCGGGACATGCCGATCGTCGATCTGTTGCACCGGGTACCCGATTTCGCTGCACGAGCCGGCGCGCATCTGCTGGCGGCGCTGCACGCCAGCTTCGATCGTGGCAGCGTCTTCCTCGCCGTCGTGGACCCGGGCGTCGGCAGCGATCGGCCGGCGGCAGTCCTGGAAGCGGATGGCAAGTTTTACGTCGGGCCGGACAATGGCATCCTCGCGGTCGTGGCGGCGCGTGCCCGCGAACAACGAACCTGGCGCATCCTCTGGCGGCCCGATCGGCTGTCGCACTCGTTCCACGGTCGAGACCTGTTCGCTCCGGTAGCCGCGCGCATCGCCACCGGCGACTGGCCGGCAGCCTGGCTGGCGACCAGTCGCCTGCAGCATCCACTGCCCGCCGACGACCTGGCGGAGATCATCTATGTCGATCACTATGGCAACGCCATGACCGGGATGCGCGCGGCGAACGTCCCGCCGCAAGCGCGGCTGCGACTGGGCGGGCAGGAAGTGTCGCCGGCGCGCGTCTTCGCCGAGGTTGCCGCAGGCGAGGCGTTCTGGTACGAGAACAGCATCGGTCTGGTCGAGGTCGCCGTCAACCGCGGCAGTGCGGCATCGTGCCTGTTTCTGGCCCCGGGGTCGCCGGTGACCCTTCTCGCCTGAAACGTGCCGGCAGCCGGCCGACACCGTCGGCGCGTTCACGGCGACGCGATACGGCCTTGTGGTCGCCGTTCGAGATCCTGATCGCTCATCGACAGCGGATCCTCCAGCGGCTCGAGATGGGTGGTGACGTGCGCCCGCGGCAGAAGCTCGCGGATCTCGTCCTCGATGCGCTCGACCCGGTCGTGACCCTGTTGCACCGTCCACTGCCCGGGGACGAGGACGTGCAGACTGACGAAGCTGCGGCTGCCGGCACGGCGGGTGCGCAGCGCATGAAAGGCGAGGCCCTGCGCCCGATGCCGCGCCAGCAGCGCCTCGATGCGCGCCAGTTCCGGCGCCGGCAGCGACGCGTCGAGGAGCCCCGAGAGCGATCGCCGCATGAGGTGGAAGGCGGTCCACAGGATGTTTGCCGCGACGACGAGCGCGATCGTCGGATCGAGCCAGAGCCAGCCGCTGAGCCAGACGAGCGCGACCCCGACGATCACTCCGGCCGAGGTCCACACGTCGGTCATGAGGTGCTGCGCGTCGGCCTCGAGGCTGATCGAATCGTGCTCGCGGCCGACGCGCAGCAGGATGCGGGCGGTCGCCAGATTGATGGCTGATGCCAGCAGCGAAACCATCAGGCCGACGCCCACCTCCGCCAGCGGCTGCGGGTCGAGCAGCCTGACGAGCGCTGCGTAGCCGATGCTGATGGCTGCCAGCAGGATCAGGAAGCCTTCGAAGGCACTCGAGAAGTACTCGGCCTTGCTGTACCCGTAAGCATGTTCCTCATCGGCCGGGAGTGCTGCCAGGGTCAGCATCCACAGAGCCATCAGTGCGCCGACGAGGTTCACCAAGGATTCGATGGCGTCGGAGAGCAGGCCGACCGATCCGGTCAGCCACCACGCCACGCCCTTGAGCGCGATCGTCAGCGTCGCTGCGCCGATCGACAGCCAGGCGTAGCGGGTCAGTGACGCCCTGCTCACGACGTCTTTGGTCATCCTGCCGGCTGGCGGCATGAGCTGGCGATCCTCATTGCTGTGCGCTCTCCTCCTGGCTGGGGACCCGCCAGCCGCCGGCGGCCCGCAGTGGTGGACGCAGGCGGCGACTGCCTGCCGGCGGGCAGCGTACCACCGCAATGGGCAGCCACCATCATCAGTCTATCGCACGGGCAGCGCCAAGGTGGGGAAAAGGGCGGTATCGGAAACGGCGCGCGGCCGACGTCGGCAGCCATCCCTGTCCACCGCCGCGACCGGCGGCAGGAGGGTGAAGCTCGGGTCTGTTGCCGCGATTCAACTTGCCTGTCGGCAATTGAGCGGCCGCAAGCTCGGCGTAAGGAAGCCGCGGCAGAATGCTGGTTGGCGGTGCGCCCGCCGCCCGTGGCAGCGCGCTCGTGGTGGGCACGCGTCATGCTGTCTGGCTGCCCCCGACTGCGGTCGCCCGCGCCGTCACTGGTCCGTCTGCTCCCTGGCCCAGGATGTACCGCGCTGTCCTCCGCAACTTCCCGAGTGTTCCTGCCATGACGATTCGCCGATGATCGACTGCGAGGATCCCTTCTTCGTTCTGGGCGTTGCCCGGGAGGCATCGCGCGAGGAGATCAAGGGCGCCTACCGTCGCCTGGCGATGCGCTGGCATCCGGATCGCAATCCTTCGCCGGCGGCTGCGATCGAGTTCAAGCGGGTTCATGCCGCCTACGAACTGCTGCTCGACGACGAGAGGCTGACGGTTTGGCAGCAGGCTCAGCGCGGCGCCGCGGCAGATCGCGCCAACGATGGCGCAGCGGCTGGCGATGACCTCCTGCAATCGTTGACGCTGACTCTCGAGCAGGCGGCAGCGGGTTGCCAGCGTACCGTGGAGCTGCTGCATCGCGTTCGCTGCAGCGCGTGCACCGGCAGTGGCCGCGTCCAGCACAGTCACTCGGTACCCTGTCCTGCCTGCAGTGGGTGCGGCAGGGTGGTGCGAGCCGGCGGCAGGACCGGCCGTTGCGACAACTGCGGTGGCCGCGGCTACCTGCGCGAGACGGTCTGCACCGACTGCGCCGGCAGCGGCTGGCGAAACGAAGCGCGTACCCTCGTGGTGACCGTGCCCGCGGCACTGCTCGCCGGCGAGCGCCTCCGCCTGGCGCGGCAGGCACCATTGCCAGCGGGGGATGAGTCGAGGATCGCCGGCGATCTCTACCTCGAGATCAGCCTGCTGACGCATGAATTGTTCGACCTCGCCGGAGCGGATCTGCATTGCCGGGTTCCGGTGAGCATCTTCCGCCTGCTCAGCGGCGGTCGCATCGAGATACCCACCCTCAGCGGCACGACGTGGATCGATCTGCCGCCATGGCCGGGGACC
>WBZM01001467.1_pt1 | contig 23252 bp, 22 predicted proteins | sample 5204271 | NCBI WGS metagenome assembly WBZM01 (sample SAMN12344346, study PRJNA552823) | activated sludge metagenome | biome: Activated sludge suspended growth; feature: Nitrification reactor; material: Wastewater; isolation source: activated sludge from nitrification reactor of wastewater...
GGGCAGCTGACAGGTCAGGCAGCGGCGGAGTTGTTAGGCATCCGCCGGCGGCCGACGCGCCGCCGCCAGGCAAGATGGCCGTGGACGGGCCGCTACTCGACGAAGATCTCGACCCGTTCGCCGTCCTCGGCGTCAACAATGTCGATGATCTTGCCCAGCTGACCGCTGCGGACAGCCTCCATGACACTTTCCAGCTGTTTACCCTCGATCTGCGGCGCAAAGCGCGCGCCCATCTTGATGCCCACGTTCACCAGTCCCATCGGGATGTTGACATTGACCTTGTTGCGGCCGGACTGGACATCGGTGACGCGGACGCGAAACCAGCGCGGGCTGCTGGTGCCCTTCATCGGTTCAAGAGGCTGGCCGCGGTCGCCCTTCGTGTCCAGAGCGCGCAGCAACTCAGCACCCTCGGCGGCGCTGATCTTGCCCTCTTCGATCATCTTCAGGATTTGCAGGCGTTCATCAGTGGTAGCCATGACTTATTTCCCCTTGCCCATTAGCGCGATAGATCCAGCCGCATATGGGTGAGTGTCCGCTGGACGGCAAAATTGGCCTCGGCCAGCAGGGAGTTGGTAACAGTATCTTCGTCGGGGTGGTCGATGCGCACGTTGCGCCGCGACAGCTGCTGCAAACGGCGGATGGCTTTGGCCAGCAGCGGCCGTTCCAATTGCCCGGCATAATCGGGGTGGACGCGCAGCACGACCATATGGCTGCGTCCCCATTGTCCGGAGAGCGACATGAGTCCCGTCAGACGCTCGCTCGCGCCGGTTGTGACCCAGGTTTCCAACATGCGGCTGTTTATCATGTCCCCCAGGCGCTGCCAAAGCCCCTGGCGGTAGGCATCGCTGCGCAGTGGTTCCGGCCAATTGAGATCGGCGGGCACGCAAGCCGTGTCCAGGGCATAGGCGTCGCGCCAGCGGTTGCCGGGCAGCGGCCGGATATCGACGGCCATGTCGTTGCCGTCCGGCTCCAGTCGCCGCAGGCGGGAGACCGACGTATGCCAGGTGCTCATGTCGCCGACGCGAATGTAGCCGAGCGAACGGTAGAGATCGATGGCCGAGAAGTTGTCCTTGACGACCTGGAGCAAAATGTCCCGGCCGCCGCGCGCGCGCACATGAGTAGTGACCGCCTCCATCATCGTCCGGGCGATGCCCTGACGGCGATAGGTGGGATGGACAGCGACGTTGGCCACCAGATAGCGGTCCCACGCCTTAGTCGACAGCAAGGTGACATTGCCGACGATGCGCCCCTCGGCCACCCAGACAAAGCCGTTGGCCAGGCGCGACGTGGCCGGATTCATGCGATAGAACATGTTGCTGATCTGTATGCCGACATCGTCGCCCAGCAGCTGGCTCTCATCGAGTTCCAGCGCCGTGCCGAAGACCAGCTTCAGCAGATCGACGATCTGGGGCACGTCGCGCGCCACGTCAATGGGGCGCAAGCCCTCATTCGCTCTTGCATTCGGGACAGTAACGGCCATTCCGTTGTGCTCTCGTCTCGCACCATCTAGGCGGCCAACGATCGGCCGCGCCCCAATCGCGCCGGGTAGGGGGTGGTTATTCAACGACCGGCTGCCGCTATTGTAGTCCGGGTGCGAGACGAGAGCCAACGACATCGATTATCCCTCTAGCGCTTCCAGCAACATGCCGGCGTCTTCCGGCGTGATGGCCCCCGACTCGACCATCTTGAGGATTTTGAGCTGCTCTTCGGGCGAGGCCTCGCGGCGCGCCGGCGCGGCGGCCGCGGCCATATTGACGGCGCGACTACGCCAATCCCCTTTGCGACGGGCACGCTCAGCCGCCCGTTCCGCCTGCCGCGCTACCTTGTCGGCCACGCGTTGGCCAAACTCTGGGCCAAAGCGCGTTTCGATGTCGCGCGTGACCCGTGATAGATGGTTGTTCACCTCGGTCTCAATGCGCGCGTCGACGTTCTCCAGCCCCAAGCCACCCAGGAACGGCTCGAACTCGGCGTCGATCATGCTGTCGTCCCATTTCTCATCCACCGGCGTCATCTCCTTCAGGGTCACTTGTCCGTCGGCCGAGAGCGTCAGTTGGGTCGCGCCGTTACCGATGCGCCCAACCAGCTGGCCTTCCTTCTCGACCACGTCTTGCAGCGGCAGACGGTTGGCGATGCGCTTGCCGGCGGCGATGATATTCACGGCCGCGTTGGCCGGCCAGCGCACGACGATATCCCCGTGGGCCGCCAGGACATGATCGCCCGGTGGCAAGGCGCCCCGCAGGTGAATGTCGCCTTCCACGCGCCCCAACATCAGGTGGCCCGCAATGGCGGCCATGTTTGCGTCGCGGCGGGCGTGGCCGATGGCGACGTCACCGTTGACCTCGTGAGCGTTGATATCGCCGGAGGCTTCCTCAATCGATAGCGCGCCGTCCAGACGCCGGCCACTGAAGTCACCATAGACCGACCCCAGCTTGACGCTACCGACGCGCCGCGCGGCCACATCGCCATGGACCGTGCCCGCGGCCAGGCTTTGCACGTCGCGTGCCACCAGGTCGCCATGCACCGTCTGGGCATTGAACGCGCCAACCTCGACCAGAACCACGTCACCGTGGACAGCGCCGCCGGCGCTCGCGCCGGTCAGGCCCTTGACAGTGAGATCGCCACTGACCTCGTCCATGACCACGGTCGCGCCAACCGGAACCAGGAGGCGCAGATCGCCGCGGCCGCTCAGCCGGTAGCCCTCCGGCGACTCGGCCACATCATAGCGACCCCGCACCTGGAGCGTCGGCTCCGCACAGCCGCGGACCACAAGGTCGCCGTCGCAGGCATCCACATGAATCTGGGGCGCTTTGCCCGTTTCAAAACGTTCTTTGGCCATGTCACGCCTCTCAGTCCAGGTAAATCTGGACGTGCTCGTTATCCTCATCATCCTGCACGTCGACCAGGACGCCCCGCTGCTCAGACTTGAGCAGGGCCATAATCTCGTCCGTATCCACGCCGGCCATATCGCTGCTGAACCGTCGGGCAATGCCCATGCCCAAGCTGACCAGCCCCAGCGGTAAAGAGATGGTGACCTTGCTGTTGCCGCTGGCCGTGTCGCGGACGCGGATCTTCAGCCAGCGCGGTTTGTCTTCAACTGGGGTGGCATGGCCATTGGCCGCCTTCTTCAGTACGGCGGGTTCTTCGGGCATCTGGATGGCGTCGGCCACCTTCATCTCATCGACCGGGATGGCCTCGTCGTCGGCCGTGGCCGTCGCTTCCGCCTTCAGTGTCTCAACGGGGTCGGAGGCGGCCGTTGGGCCAAGGAGGCTCATGGCCTCAGTGACGCTGATCTGGCCGGCGGCCAGTTTGTCCAATATCTCTGCACGTTCCGCTGCATTCATCTCATTTCATCTCCCACTGCAAAGATTGCGCGCCGGGGCGTAGCGCTGCCGGCGCTAAACGTTTTCAGTCGCCGTCGCCGCGGAGGATCTGCAGCGCCTCGTCGGCCGACAGTTTGCCCGCCCGCAGATCGGCCAGCACTTCGCGGCGCATTTCTTCGGAAACACCCCGGCTGGCGGCCGGCGGTTCGCCCACCTCGTAGCCCAGGGCACGAATGACATCGGTCAGACGCGCGCGGACGGCCGGGTAGGACAGACCGATCTCCTGCTCCACGCGATTGATCTTGCCCTCGCAGCGCAGAAAGGTCTCGACGAATTCCAACTGCTCGGGGCTTAGCTCGTACAGGCGGCCGAGGGTGAACTGGCCCTCGATCGCCGTGTCACAATTGCGACATTGGAGCCGGGTGACATGAAGATGGTGGCCGCAAATGGGACATTGGCCGATAACGGGGTTCATATTCTCTCTCGTTGTGTCAAAAATCTTTACAGATCGTTCGATTTATCGTCGATCTGTTCAGATAATACAACTTGATATAAGAAATGTCAATACAGACATTGAATAATCTTATATCGATGTACAGAAGATTAAGTTTGTCAGTGGGGTTATTGGCCAGGGTTAGCCAGAATGCCCCCCGGATTCGCGTCCGGTGTGCCAGGCAACATAGCCGGAGCCTAGCAAGGCCAGAAGCGGCAGGGAGGTTGCGCCGATGTTGCCTGTCCGCACGGCCAGCAGGATGACGGCCGCCGAGTAGCCGGCCAACGCGATCTCCGCCCCCATGGCCCAGTCGGCTTTCAGGCGGTAGCCCGGCTGCGCGCCCTTGGGCGTGCGCACGAAGGCCAGGGGACGCCTGGAGAGACCGCGCAGGACGGCCCAGGTGTTGCTGGGCGCTGTGCCGATGGCCAGCAGCAGCAGGGCGGGCAGGTAGCGCAGACGCCGCAGCCAATCCGGGTAGAGTGCCTGTTGGGCAAGGATGAAGAGCACCGGTTGTCCCAGGCCGAGGACGCTGAACACGACCATGCCGATGGGGAAGCGAAAGCCGCTGGCGACAAGGGGCAGCTGGAGGAGGAGGATCAACAGCAGCAGCGGATGGGTGCAGTAGGCCGACATCGACAGGAGGGCATAGAGACGGGCCAGCCACGCGTGGCCGGACGCCTGCCAGATGGGCGCAGCGTAGCGGGTGAGGCACTGGGTTGCGCCGGTGGCCCAGCGGGCTTGCTGGCTCTTGTAGGCACGCATGGTGCTGGGCAGCTCGGCCGGGGCGACGATGTCCTCAGCGAAGTGGAAGCGCCAGCCAGCCAGGACCGCGCGGGTGCTGAGGCACAGGTCTTCGCATAGTGTCTCGCTGCTCCAACCACCGGCACCCTCGATGCAGGTTTTTCGCCAGACGCCGGCCGAACCATTGAACTTGGGAAAGCAAGCCGCGCGGTGGCGCACGAGTTGTTCGACGGCGAAGTGCTTGTCGAGGGCGATGGCCTGCGCGCCTGTCAGTGGAGACTCGGCCGCGTTCAGATGGCCCCAGCGCGCCTGTACCGCGCCCAATTGCGGATCGTCGAGCAGGTAGGGCAGTGTCTGCCGCAGGAAGGCTGGCGGCGGCACAAAATCGGCGTCGAAGATGGCGATGAACTCGCCGCTGGCGGTGGCCAGCGCCGCCGCCAGCGCGCCCGCCTTGTAGCCGCGCCGCTCCGCGCGATGCAGCAGAACCACATCACCGCCATCGCCCTGCCGCGCGGCAAGCCAGGCCGCGGCCAGCGCCGTCGTATCGTCGGTTGAATCGTCCAGGATTTGGATCTGCAACCGGTCGCGCGGATAGTCCAGCGCGGCCGTGGCATCCAGCAGCCGGGTGATGACGCCGCGCTCGTTAAAGATCGGCAGTTGGATGGTGACCATTGGCCACTCATCGGGTGTTACGGGCAGCTGTGACTGGGCGTGGCGGTGGCGCAGGAACAGCCCCAGGGTGACGAAGCCCAACAGGCCGTAGAGGCCCAGGCCGGCGACGCCGATCATATGGAGCGCAACCAGAACAGCGATCATTCAGTCGGTTTTGGGGGCGGGGGCGACGATGACCTTAAGCTGCTTGTTGAACTCGCCGCGCGGCAGCAGGACGCGCCGGCGACAGCGACAGCAGACGAGGCCAATATCGGCCCCCAGGCGGACGATGTCCCATTCATCGTTGCCGCAGGGGTGTTTCTTGCGCAGGCGAACCCGATCGCCCAGGTGGACTTCGATGTACATGGCGGCGCATTATAGCATGAAGCGGGTGCGGCCGAACTCCACATTGAAAAACTGCTCCGAATGGCCCATAATGGGCGCTATGAGCGATTGGGCCTACCAGGACGAGTTGCATCTGGCCGAGCTGAACGTTCCGCGCGCGGCGCTCCAGTTCGCCCGTGTCATCGCCTACCCACGACTTGATGTCGCCGGCTACATGGCCGCGCTCCACGAGTTGTCGGAGTTGGCCGCTGAGCGAGTGGATTTGGCCGCCCCCGTGGCGAAGCAGGCCGACCAGCTGGCCGCGTATCTGTTCGATGAGCTTAAGTACCGCGGCAACGCCGCGGGCTACAGCGATCCACGCAACAGCTATCTGAACGAGGTGCTCGATAGGCGACTGGGCCTTCCCATCTCGCTATCGGTCATCTATATCGACATTGCCCACCGCCTGGGTATCCCTGCCTATGGCATCGGCCTGCCCGGGCACTTTCTGGTCGGCGTCCACAGCCGCGAGGCCGAAATCTGGCTCGATCCCTTTCATGGCGGCCGCCACGTCGATCTGGCCGATTGCACCGAGCTGGTTCGCTTGGCCGCCGGCTATGAAGGCCCATTGGAGGCCGATTGGTTTGCTCCCGTTCCGCCTCGCGAAATCCTGGCGCGGATGCTCAACAACCTGCGTTCCAGTTACGTGCGGGCTGAGGCCTGGACAGAGGCGGCGCGTGTCATTCGCCTGTTGCGCCAGACGCAGCCCGAAGTGGCTGAGCATGTGCGTGACCTGGGCCTGGTCTACTATCAACAACGGCAGATGACGCAGGCGGCGCACTACCTGGATGTCTATCTCCAGCGCGCCCCTTCGGCCGCCGATGCCCAGGTAATCCGTGACGGCATGAAGGATGTGCTCGAATTGTGGGCCACCCAGAACTAGGCTAAACGGCTATGGCAGAATCGCTACGTCAATCTCTCACTCGCTACTATCGCGAAATACGTTCCGCGCCGATGCGGATGGCCATGGCCGTCCTGATGTTGGTCATTATCCTGGCGTTGGCCGTGCTGGGCGTCCAATTCCTGGTCCGCGAACGGGGATCGCTGGCGCTGCTCAACTGGCTGAACTTGTTGCTCATCCCGCTGTTGCTGGTCACGGCCGCGGTCTGGCTGGCGGGCACCTGGAAGCGCACCCAGCTGGAGATTGCCCGGCTGCGCGACGAGCGCGCTCTGGTCGATTCCTACTACGACCGGCTGACCGAACTGCTGCTGAGCCGCAACCTGCGTGGGGTCGCGGCCGACGACGAGGTTGCCCGAGCCGCCCGCGCCCACACGTTGACGACGCTGCGCCAGCTGAACAGCGAGGGTCGTGGCCACATTGTGCGCTTTCTCTATGAATCCTCGCTCCTGAGCGCCGAGCAGCCCGCCGTCGATCTGCAACGGGCTGATCTGAGCGGTTCCGATCTCTCCGGCGTGCCGTTAGCGGGCATCAGTTTGCGCAATGTCGACTTGCACGAAGCCCGCCTAATCGAGACCATGTTGCCAGCTTCCGACCTGCGCGGAGCAGACCTCGACCGGGCCAATCTCACACGGGTTAACCTGAGTGAGTCCTACCTGCGCGGCGCGACACTGCGCGAGGCGGTGCTGGCCGGCGCTCAGCTGCGTGGGGCGATTATGACCAAGGCATCGCTCATCGATGCCGATCTGCGCGAGGCCGACCTCAGCGAGGCCAATCTGGCCGGCGCCGACCTGACGCGGGCCAATCTGACTGGCGCGAACCTGAGAGGCGCGCGTCTGAACGGGGCCAACCTGACCGACGCGACGCTGGACGGCGCCAACCTGAGCCTGGCCAACCTCAATAAGACCACCCTGGCCGGGGTGCAGGCCACGGGCGCGGACTTCAGTGGCTCGAACCTGGCCGGGGCGACGCTTGTCCGTGCCCGGCTCAACGAGGCCATGTTCGGCGGCGCCATCCTGAGCGAAGCTGACTTGACCGATGCCGAGCTGCGCGACAGCAACCTCAACCTGGCCAACCTGCGCGGCGCGGTCATGAACCAGGTCATCATGACCAACGCCAACCTGCGAGACGCCATCATGGGTCGTGTCTCCCTGAGTGGCGCTGACTTGACTGGCAGCGATCTGAGCCGGGCCAATCTGAGCATCGCCAACCTCAACCGGGCGATTCTCAACCGCACCAACCTCGAGGAGGCTGGCCTCAGCGGCGCGGACTTGCGCGGAGCGCAGATGAAGGGGGCGATGCTCCGCGGCGCTATTCTGCGTGGGGCCATTCTGGGCGACGTCGATCTGAGCCGAGCCGACCTGACCAAGGCCAACCTGCGTTGGGCCAACCTCAGCAATGCTAATCTGACCGGGGCGGACCTGACCGAGGTCGATCTGACCGACGCGGAGGTTTCGCCGCAGATTCTGGCCAAGGCCCGGGCCGTGACCAAAGTGGAGCACATCGACAGCGGCCAGCGCTACGACGTTGTGCCCACGGCCACGGCCGTGCGCGAAGGCCCCCTACCGACCACGCAAGCGCCCACCTACCAGCGGCCTGGCGTTGCGGTGGCCGAGCCAGAAGCCGGCGCCGGCGACGCAGCCGCGACCAAGCCCACGAGCGCTACCCCACCGGCGGCCCCGCGCGAGTCAGACCCTCTGTCCGACAAGAGTTAGTTCCAGGGCAAGGCGGCGCGCGTGCGCCAGTAGACGCCGGCCGGCTCCGCCAGAGCGCTGGTACGGCGCAGCCAGTCTTGCAACCAGGCGCGCCGCCGGTCGACCAACGCCACCGCGGCCACATTGGATGCCAGATGTTCCACCCGTGCCGCACCGCTGAGAACGACATCGGCCCACGGCTGGGCCATCACAGCCGCCAGGGCCAATGTATCCAGCCCAACCTCAGCCTCTGCGGCGGCGACACTTAACAGCTGGCGGCGGTCGGCAAACGCGGGGTCGTCGTTGCGGTCGGTCAGGCGGCCGTTGGCCAACGCCTCCTTGACGATGACACCCATGCCGCGGTTGTGGGCCTCGGCCAGGGCCGGCCCGGCCTCCTGGGCCAGCAGATTCCAGGTCGCCTGGACGGCGCGGAACAGGGGCGCGCCGCCGATCTCGATGTCGAGCGCCCGGCGCAGCGTCTCGGCCTGGGCCGGGCCGCTGAGCGACAGGCCAATCACCAGCCCACCGTCGCGCAGCCGCGCCAGTTCGGCCAACACCTCGTGGTTGTCGAGCACGCCGCTATCGAGCGTGGCCGAATGGATCTGGTACAGGTCCAGATAATCGCCCAGCAACGTGCGGCTTTCGCCGATTTGACGGCGCAGGACGGGCAGACTGTGGTCTTTGACCTCGTGCTGGTCGGCCGACACTTGCCAGTCGGCGGTATAGGTGTAGCCCCACTTTGAGCCGATGGCGACCTCGTCCGGCGTTACGCGCCGCGAGCGTAGCCAGCCGGCCAGAAACGCCTCTGCCCGGCCGTATGAGCGTGCCGCATCGAAATAGCGGATGCCGGCCGACCAGGCGGCGTCCAGCATGGCGTGGGCATGCTCCGTCATGGCCGCGATGTCGTATTCGCGCGCCAGATCGGCCGCATGGCCCAGATTGATGTACCCCGGCCGGCCTAGCGCGGCCAGCCCCAGCCCCATTGGCGTGACGGACAGGCCAGTATTTCCCAATGACGTTCGGTTCACAATACCCCCTTTGCTGGGAAGCAGTATACTTAACCGATCGACTCGCGGGCAAATCGGCCCGCAATTCCACCGTAGGTGTACACAGATGTCCATTGAAATGCGGGCCAGAGGCCCGCTGATGCTGGCTTTTACTTGCTATGTCGCTTTGGGAACGATGGCCAGCTTGCTAAGCGTCGCCTGGCCGTCCATTCGCGTTACGTTCGGCCTACCACTCGATGCGCTGGCCGGCCTGTTGGTGGCGACGACGATCGGCGTAGTCATTGGCAGCGTCCTGTCGGCGCAGCTCATGGCCCGGCTGGGCGTCGGTTGGTCGTTGACGTTGGCCAACGCGCTCAGCATCCTCGCGGCCGTCGGCTACGTCGTGGCCCCGACCTGGGGCGTGATGCTGGCCGCCGGCCTGGTATGGGGTGTGTTGCAGGGCATCATCAATACTTCTCTCAACATCTATGTCTCGGCCACGCGCTCGGTTCGGACAATGAACTGGATGCACGCCTGCTTCGGTATTGGGGCATCCATCGGGCCGTTGTTGATGACGGCCATCGTCGCCGCGGGCCTTAGCTGGCGTCTGGGCTATGTGGCCGTGGCCGGCATCCACCTGGGCCTGACCTTGCTCTTTCTCACCGTCGCCGGCGCGATGAACTTCCGTGGCAGCGGTCCCGCGGCCGGCGATCTTGCCGCGCGGCCGGCGTCGATGGGCGCAACGTTGCGCCTGGTAATCGTCTGGCTAAGCATCCTGCTGTTCATGCTCTACACCGGCATCGAAACCACGGCCGGCCAGTGGACTTACACCTGGTTTACTGAAGCGCGGGGCGCGTCTGCCTATGTGGCGGGGACGATTACCAGCGTCTTCTGGGCCATGTCAACCCTGGGTCGGATCGTCTTCGGCGCGGGCGCGGCACGTATCGGCATCGAACGGTTATTGCGAACGTGCATGGTCGGCGTTGTGCTGGCAACTCTGCTATTGCTGCCGCGCACCCTGCCGACGGGCCTGGCGGCCATCACGCTCATGGGTCTGTCGCTGTCGATCATCTTCCCAACGCTGATGTCCCACACACCTGCCCGCGTCGGGCAGCGCTATGCGGCCAACACGATCTCCCTGCAGTCGGGCGCGGCCAGCATTGGCCTGGCGCTGCTGCCCGGCCTGGCCGGCGTCATCGCCCAGCGTGTTGGCCTGGAGGCGCTGGGGCCGTACCTGGTGGTTGGCGCAGTGCTGATGTTGCTGCTGAATACGGCCGCTGTGGCTGTGGCGAGGCGGGAGACGGCCGTTCCCGCTGGTTCTTCAGCCGGCTGAGGACCAGACTTACGTGGCGGCCGGCGCGCGGTCCTGCGTGGGCCTTGCGCTGGCCATCCACGCTACCAGCCGCGCCTCCAGCTGCCCATAGCCCGTGGGCCGCACTTCCAGCGGCAAACCCAACGTGGCGGCGATGGTCTGCGCCTTGTCCAACAGGTCGGGCTGCCCGCTCTGGGTCATGAACACCAGCCGGCGGTAGTGGCGAAAGTAGTCTTCGAGCAGTTGTGGGTAACGGTCTAGCCCCAGCCCGTGCCAGATCGTTCCGCGAAAGCCGCGCACCAGGAAGTCGGTCAGGAAGAAGGTGCCCGGCTCCTCATCCATCAGCTCATCGAATAGCGGTCCGCCATACATCTCGTAGCAGTGAGGGCCAGCGATGCGTTCCAACCCTTCGCGCGCCAGCAGCGCATCGAGCGCTCCGCGCGAGCCGCAATCGCCAAAGACAACCAGCACGCGGTCGTAGCCGGCGTGGATGGCCGCCAGCTTGCGCGCCACATCGGGGGCAATGCGCTCCGGGCGCATGTGGTCGATGGCCGGAATGCCGTAGACATCGACCGTCCAGCCGTGGCGGGCGATGATGGCCAGCGTCTCGCGCGCCAGCGCCCCACAGAGGATGAAGGCCGTCTTCATGAGCCGCCCTCTCGCGCCTGGCTGCGCGTCGTCACGAGCCGGCTTGTCAGGGCAATATCATTGGCGACAAGCTCTTGCACGAGGAAACGGAGGCTGGTGCGGCCGCCCGTCGGGTGGACGGCCGGCCGCTGCCACTCCGCGGGGCCGAGGGCTTGCAACAGGGCCAGCGTCATGGCGCGCGCCTCAGCGAAGCGCTCGGTCAGCGCGGCCAGCGCGGTGTCATCACTCGCCAGAAGCAGAGAGTCTTCGGCCGTGGGTGGGGGCGCGAGAACCGGCGTGTCTTGGCTCAGGGTGAGTTGGAACTGCGCCCGGTAGTGCTCTTCGCTGCCGCTCAGGTGGGCAACCACGTCGCGGCACGACTGGCCGCCTTCTGGCCGCCACGTCGCGGCCGCCTCGTCAAGCCCGCGCATCAGGCGGGCGACATCGGCCGGGGTGGAAACCAACGCTTCGAGCAGAACTGCGCGCTGTGTCATCGTGGCCGCGGATTATAGCGGCGAGGCGCGTCCGGCGCTTGCACATCACCTAACTCATGCTATGATCTGGCCGCCGAAAAAAGAGGGTATCACACCGGTTTTTTGGCGAAGTAGATGCGTGTGGCTGGCAAGCCAGCCGCGCACGATACGAGGAGCAACCGTTATAAGGGTTTGACGCCACGAACTTGACAACCACCTCTTATCCCGCTGCCCTGGTCTGCGACCGGCCCCGACTCCCAATTGCCCTACATCACCCCAACCCCCGCTTTTCGCCCAAATCCTCACCTGGTGCGATGTCTGCATCTGCTCGGCGGCAGCGAGATGAAGGTGAAGCGCACACAGATGAGCGCAGTTCATTGGGACAGATGAAGCGCTTGTAACTTGCCGAAGAGGCAGGTTTACTTTTGGAGGAGAACATTTATGAAGATGCCAACGATCTCCAGGAAGGAGATGGAGAAGATTCACCCGGCGATTCCGGGCGCTTATGAGAAGCTGGAGCAAGGCCGCATCTCGCGGCGCGAGTTCATCCGCTTCGCGACGCTGCTGGGCATGTCGGCGGCCACGGCGTCGATCGCCGCGGCCTGTGGGGGCGGCGGCGAGGCCACCGCAACCCCGGCCGCGCCGCTCGCCGGTGGGGATGCGACTGAAGCCACAGCCTCCCCAGCCGGCACCAGCTCCGGCGGCCCGCGCCGCGGCGGCACGATCATCAAGGCGATGCAGCTGCAATTGCTCGACCACCCCGCGCGTATCGCCTGGAACGAGGGCGCTAACGTCGTGCGCCAGTTCGGCGAGTACCTGACCGAGACCGGCAGCGACAATATCACGCGCCCCTATCTGCTCGACCGCTGGCAGGCCAGCGAGGATGTCAAGACCTGGGACCTCTATCTGAAGCAGGGCGTCACCTTCAACAACGGCGACACCATGACGGCCGATGACGTCATGTTCACCTTCGGCGAATGGCTCAACCCCGACGTCGGTTCGTCAATGCTCGGCCTGTTGTCCTACCTGCGGGGGATGCAGGACGTGGAAAAGGTCGATGACTACCACATCCGCCTTCATCTCCAGTCGCCCAACATCGGCGTGCCGGAACACCTCTTCCACTACCCGGCCATCATCCTGCACCGCGACTTTGCCGGCGACATCATCCAGCAGCCGGTGGGCACGGGCGCGTTCCTGCTGCAAGAGTACGCCGAGGGCGAGCGGGCCGTCTTCCGCCGGCGGCCCGACTACTGGCGTAACGGGGCCGACGGCCAACCGCTGCCTTACCTGGATGAAGTCGTCTACGTGGACCTGAACAAGGATGCTTCGGTCGCCGCGCTCCAGTCGGGCCAGGTGGATTCGATGTACGATCCGCGTCCGTCCGATTGGCAGGCGCTGAAGGACGTGCCTGGTCTGGCTGTGCGTTCCGTCAGCACGGCCCAGTGTCTGCTGTTGCGGATGCGCGTCGATGTAGAGCCGTGGGATGATAACCGCGTGCGCACAGCGCTGAAGATGTCGCAAAACCGCGAGAAGATTTTGCAGCTGTCGTACTTCGGCGAGGGCGAGCTGTCGATCGACGCCCACGTCGCGCCCATTCACCCGGAGTATTGCGAGCGGCCGATTCCCGCCTTCGACCCGGAGCGGGCGCGCGCCCTGATGGAGGAGTACGCCACCGAAAAGGGTCTGACCTTGCCGCTCAAGGTCATCCTATCGACCAAGAACGACCAGAACGAGCCGGAGATCGCCCAGACACTGAAAGAAGATGCCTTGGCTTCCGGCTTCGACATCGAGCTGGACATCACTGACCCGGATGGCTTCTGGGACCGCTGGACGGAAGTGCCGCTGGGCATCACGGCGTGGACCCACCGGCCGCTGGGGACGATGGTGTTGCCGCTGGCCTACACCAAAGAGGCCATCGGCGCGTGGAACGAGACGCGCTGGTACGATGAAGAGTTTGAGTCTCTGCTGCGTCAGGCGGAGGCCACTCTCGACGTGGAAGCGCGCCGCGAGATCATGTGCCAGATCGAGGACATCATGCAGGAGCGTGGCTCCATCGGCAACAGCTACTGGAAGAATGTCTGGAACATCACCCACGAGCGCTTCCAGGGTATCGAGGCCCACCCGACGGCCTTCGACTTCTACTACGAGGTCTACGACAACACCCTATAGCCATCACGCCGGGCCGGTCGAGATCACCGGAACCCAGCCGGCCCGGCGTGATGGGCAGCACGTATGGCCCGCTTCCTCGTCCGCAGCATCCTCTCGACGTTGGTGACCATGTTCCTGGTCTCCGTTTTGCTGTGGGTGCTGCTGGAGGTGGCGACGGGCGACGTGACGGTCAAGCTGCTGGGCGTTTTCTCCACACCGGAACAGCGCGCTTCCTACCGCGCCCAACTGGGCCTCGACGCGCCCAGTTGGCTACGCTATGTCGATTGGCTCGTCGGCAGCGACTGGCGGGCAGAGGCACAGGTGGGCTATCCACTGTTGACGACCGTCAATCCGATCACTGGTGAGCAGGTCTGGTGGGCCGACGTCGCTGGCGTGCCCACGCAATGGCGGCTGCGCGACGGCGAACTGCTGGCCCTGCGACGGGGGCCAGACGGTGTTGTGACGACCGCGCCGGCCGGCGCGGTCTGGCAGCGCGATGCCGGCGGGGTGGAAGCCTTCTGGGGCGTCAATGAGAGCGGCAGTGCGGTCAAGTGGGTGCGCGGCCAGGGCGCCGAGGTGTGGTTGCTGACCAAGTCCGGCCTGCGCCGCCAGGGGGATGGGCCGCAGCAGTACATCCCTCTGCGCCGCGGCCTGTTGCGCGGCGACGGCGGCAAGTCGATGCAGACCGGCCGGCCCGTCGCCGTGACCCTATTCCCCCGATTGCGTAATTCCGCCCTGCTGGCGGCGATCGCCTTCGCCGTGGTCATGCCCCTGGCCCTGGCCCTGGGCATCCTGGCCGGGGTGAACGAGGGCCGGCCGATCGACCGCGCCATCTCCATCCTCGGGCTGACGCTGACGGCCACGCCGGAGTTCGTCACCGGTATCTTTCTCATCCTCATCTTTGGCATCTGGCTAAAAGTGGTCCCGGCGGTGGCCCTCTTCACCAGCCCCGACGCCGTCTTCCGGCAGCCGAGCCTGCTCATCTTGCCGGTGCTGACCCTGACGGCCGTCGAGTTGGGCTACGTGGCCCGCATGACGCGCGCCAGCATGGTCGAGGTAATGGACACTCCCTACATTCGCGCGGCAATCATCAAGGGCATGCCGCGCAGCCGGGTCATCTTTCGCCACGCCGTCCGCAATGCCCTGCTCGCGCCCATCACCATCATCATGCTCCATGTCAACTGGCTGGTGGGCGGGCTGGTGGTCGTTGAGGTCATCTTCGGCTACCCTGGCCTGGGCCAGTACATCTACGACGCGGCGATGTTTGGCGACTTCAACGCCATCGAGGCCGCGGCCATGGTCCTGGTCGTCGTCGCTGTGGGCACGCGGCTGGTGGGGGATTTCGCCTACACGCTGCTGAATCCGCGCATTCGCTACGCCTAGGCTCCGGGAGCATGCCTGCGTGACCACTGCCCAGCCCGCCCACACCCCACCCGCCGCGCCGGCGGCCGCGCCTGGCCCGCCGCGCGCGCGGCGACTGCGTGCGATCCTGGGGCTGCTGTTCGCCTCCCGCGTGGCCACGGTCGGACTTGCCGTGGTGTTGTTCTGGGTTATGGTCGGCCTGGTCTCGTTCGTGTGGACACCCTACCCGCCCAACGGCTTGCTCTTTGCCCAGAACTTGCCCCCTAACACGACTAACTGGTTGGGCACGGACCATCTCGGCCGCGATACGCTCTCGCGGCTGATGGTCGGGACACAGGTAGTGTTGCTGAAGACGCGCGTGCCCTGGGCAGATCGGACGCTCTCGCTGCCGCTGGGCGTGGCCGTCTGGGGCGTGCTCGGCGCGCTGTCCCTGGGCACGCTGCTGGGGCAGGTCGCCGGCTACCGGCGCGGCCGCTGGGATCAGGCCATCATGCAGCTGCTCGATGCTTTCGTCGCCTTTCCCAGCATCGTCCTCTATCTGGTCATCATTGCCGCGCTGGGGCGGGGCGACCTGGTCGTTATTTTCGCCATCACCCTCACCGGTGCGCCGGGCGTGGCCCGGCTGGCGCGCAGTCTGACGCTCGACATCAGCACGCGCGACTATGTCCGCGCCGCGGAAACGCGCGGCGAGAGCCAATGGTACATCCTGTTTCGCGAGATTTTGCCCAACGCGCGCGGCCCGTTGCTGGTCGATGCCATGCTGCGCGTCGGTTATGCCGTCTTCGCCATCGGCACACTTGGCTTCCTGGGGCTGGGCCTGCCGCCGCCCGACCCCGACTGGGGGTCGATGGTCAGTGAGGCGCGCCGGTTTATGTTTTCGAGTGCCTGGGGCGTTGTCTGGCCGTCGCTGGCCATCGCGTCGCTGGTTGTCGGTCTTAGCCTGTTGGCCGACGGCCTGCGCGAGGAGCTGAACCGCTATCAGCGCTAAGCCAGAAGAACCGGCCGCGCAGTCGATCGACTATCCGGCCGTTCCAACCGCGTCGCAGACGCCCGTTCTGAAGGTGGAAGATCTGGCCGCCGCCTATCGCATTCGCGGCGGCGAAGTGCCGGCCATTCAGAACATCTCCTTCGAGATCGCCCGCGGTGAGACGTTCGGCCTGGTCGGCGAATCCGGCTGCGGCAAGAGCACAACGGCCTGGGCCATCCTCAACTTCTTGGGGCCAAACGGCTACGTCAAGCATGGCAGTATCCAGTTCCAGGGGCGAGGGTTGTTGGGTTGCACGGCCGAGGAGCTACGCCAGCTGCGCGGCGACCAGATTGCCATGGTCTACCAGGACCCAATGCAGGCCCTGAACCCTTCCATGCGGGTGGGCCAGCAGATGAAAGAAGTGCTGACTGTCCATCGCGGCCTGAGCGACGCCGAGGCCACGCGGCACTGCGTGGCCATGCTGAAGCGGGTCTACATGCCCGACCCGGTGGGTATTCTGCGGCGCTACCCGCACCAGCTATCCGGCGGCCAGCAACAGCGCATCGTCATCGCCACGGCTCTGCTCAACAACCCGGCGCTGCTGATCATGGACGAACCGACGACGGCGCTGGACGTAACCGTCGCCGCGGCCGTCCTGGACCTGGTCGCCGAATTGCGCCGTGACTTTGACACGGCCATCCTGTACATCAGCCACAACCTGGGCGTTATCGCCCGTACCTGTGACCATGTTGGTGTCATGTATGCCGGTGAGCTGGTCGAGCGCGCCGGCGTGGCTGACCTCTTTGGCGACCCGCAGCATCCCTACACCCAGGGGTTGTTGCGCGCGCTGCCGCGCCTGGGAGACGACAAGGCCGCCAGCATCCTCTATCCCATCCCCGGCCGCGTGCCGCCACCCGACCAGCGTCCTGACGGCTGTGTTTTTGCCCCGCGCTGCGATTATGTGCAAGAGCGCTGCCGGCTGGAGCGGCCGGCGCTGCGCCCGCTGCCCAATGGCGTGTGGGTGCGTTGCCACTTTGCCGAGGAGATCGATCCGGCCCACTGGACACCCCCGGCCGACCTTGTGCCGCCCCGGCCGCAGCCGGCCGCGAGCGGCGGCGCGCCGATCCTGACGGCCAACGGCCTGAAGAAGTATTACCCTCTGCCGGGCGATTCGCTGCGCGATATCCTCGGCCTGGGCGAGAAGCGTTTCGTCCATGCCCTGGAGGACGCCACCTTCGCCGTCCCCAGGGGCACGACGCTGGGTGTGGTCGGCGAGTCCGGCTGCGGCAAGAGCACATTGGTCAAGACGCTCATCGGCCTGGAGACCAGCAGCGGCGGCGAGGCCGCCTTCCTGAGCTTTGACCTGACTGAGGGTCTGCCCGATCGTGACGCTGAACTGATCCGCGCCTTGCAGATGGTCTTCCAGAACCCGGACGCGACGATGAACCCAGCGTATACGGTCGGTTATCAGCTGGCCCGGCCGATGCGCCGCCTGGGCACCGTGCCCCCCGATCGCATTCGCGCCGAGGTCATTCGCCTGCTGGAAGCGGTGCGGCTGGGCGAGAATTACCTGGAGCGCCTGCCGCGCCAACTGAGCGGCGGCGAAAAACAGCGCGTTGGCATCGCCCGCGCCTTGGCCAGCCGGCCGGAACTGGTATTGTGCGACGAGCCGGTTAGCGCGCTGGATGTCTCCGTGCAGGCGGCGCTGCTGAACCTGCTGCTGGAAGTGCAGCAGGAGCGTGGCACGACGCTGGTCTTTATCGCCCACGATCTCAGCGTGGTGCGTTACATCTCCGACCAGGTGGCGGTGATGTACCTGGGCGAGATTGTCGACATCGGCCCGGCCGAGGCCATCTATATGCCGCCTTATCACCCCTACACGGAGGCACTGCTGTCGGCCATCCCCATCGCCGATCCGGCGGCGCGGCAGCGGCGCATTCGCCTGGAGGGCGTTGTGCCCAGCGCCGTCGATCCGCCCAGCGGCTGCCGCTTCCACACCCGTTGTCCGCGCCGTCACCTGCTGCCCGACGGCGGCCGTATCTGCGAGACCGAAGTCCCACCGTGGCGCGACACGGGCGACGGCCAGCGCATCCTCTGTCATATTCCGCTGGACACGCTGCGCGCTTTGCCGCCAGTGATTGCTGCGCCGGACTAACAGGCCCTGCGGCCGTGCCGAATCCGTCGCGAGGTGACTTGCCATGCTCGTTAGAGACTGTATGACCCGCCATCCATTGATGGCCCCGCCGACAATGCTGGCCGCCGAGGCGCAGCACATCATGCGCGAGAACATCATCCACCACTTACCGGTGGTGGGTGATGGCAAGCGGCTGCTCGGCCTGGTCGATCATATGAGCTTCGCGCGGGACCCCGGCGCGCTGGCCAGCCTGGACGTGTGGGAGATCACGCGCCACCTGTCGCGCCTGTCGGTCAGCGACATTATGACCCCGGTGGACAAAGTGGCCACTGTCGCCCCCGACCGTACCGTCGAGCGCGCCGCCCGCTACATGACTGAGCATAGGCTCAGTTGCCTGACGGTGGTGGAGGACGGCGATATTGTTGTCGGTATCCTAACCGCGGTGGATCTGCTCAATGCCTTTCAGATCATGTGGGGGTTGCCGTCTGAGGGCGTGCGCGTGACCATACGCATGCCCAATCAACCGGGCGAGTTCGCCAAGCTGACGGCCATGCTCGGCCGCCAGACATGGGGCGTCATGGGCATTGGCACCTTCCCCACGCCGCGCCGCGAGGGCTTTTATGATGCCGTGGTGAAGATCCGCGGTGTTGGCGTGGATGAGGCTCGCGCCGTCCTGAGCCAGATTCCCAATCAGGAGGTCGTCGACATTCGCGAGGTTGTCTAGCTCTCCGGTGGCGGGCGCGGCCGCAACCCGGACGGGGTGGGCTTGCGTATAGGCGATCATCTCGTGGGGCAGAGCGCGAGGACAATATGACGGCTCCGGACTTGGTGGACACACGTGGCGCGGCCGCTCCCCAGCGCTGGTCACGCGCGGCCTGGATTGTGGTCTTGCTGGGGGCCGCCTATGCGGTGTTGGCGGCGCTGTTGGGCGATCGCAGCGGCAGTAGTGTCCTGTGGCCGCTCGACCTGCTGCTGATGCTCGTCTTCGCCGGCGGGCTGTGGTGGCGGGGATGTCTTGGGTGGGATGCGCGGCGGCGCTTGTCGCGGCGCGGCGCGGCCGTGGCCTTCATCATCGGCTCGTGGCTGACGGCCATGCTTTATGAGCTGAGCTTGCGCACCGGCGCGACGGGCTTCGGCGGCCTGCACGCGAACACGGCCACCTCTTTTCTGCTGGCCCAGGGTTTCTATGTGCCCCTTGCCGTTGGCGGCTGGCTACTGGCGCGGCGTTATGGCTACTCGGCCGAGGATGTTTTTTGGACCGGCGCGCTGGCCGCCCTCTACGAGATGCTGACCGCCGGCGTGGTGACGCTGATGGGGCAACCCAGCCTGTGGCCTCTGGCGCCGCTGCTGGGTGGCTACTATCTGACCGTCTACGGCTACTGCCTGGCTCTGCCCTGGCTCTTTCTCGACGAACGCGACCTATGGCGGCATCCGCCGCACCTCATCGCCCGTCGTCGCAAGGTGCTCTATGGCCTGTTGTTAGGGCCGGCGTGTTGGCTCGTGTTTGTGGGGTGGGCCTGGCTGGTGGCCTGGCTGGGCTAGGCTGTGTCGGGGTTCGGTGGTGTGCCGGAGCCACGAGGTGGCGAAGGCGCGCCATCAGATGAGGCCGAGTCCACGCGCCCGCAGCACTGCCTGCGTCCGGTCGCGCACGCCCAGCTTGCCGAGGACGTTGGTGACGTGGTTCTTAACCGTCCCCTCGGCGATGTAGAGGGCGGCGGCGATCTCTTTGTTGCTGTCGCCCTCGGCCATCAGACGCAGGATATCCAGTTCGCGCTCTGACAACGCCTCGGTCAGCGCGGGCGTGGGCGGCAGCCTTCGCTCCAGACGGTTGAACTCGGCCAGCACCTTGGCGGCAATGGAGGGTTGTAAAAAGCTCTCACCGCTGGCGGCGGCGCGGATGGCCTCGACGAGTTTGTCCGAGGAGACATCTTTTAGCAGATAGCCGATTGCGCCGGCGCGCAGACCGTCAAAGACCAGCTCATCGTCGTCGAAGGTTGTCACGACGATGACCCGGGTGGCCGGATGGGCGGCAAGCAGCCGTCGGGTGGCGGCGACGCCGTCCAGGACAGGCATGCGCAGGTCCATGAGGACGACATCGGGGCGGAGGCTATCGGCCGCGGCCAGGGCCTCCAGTCCGTTGCCGGCCTCCCCGACAACGTGCAAATCCTCGTGTAGCGATAGAAGCGTACGCATACCTTCGCGAAAGAGAGCCTGATCATCGACGAGGAGCAGGCGGATCATGGCGCGATTTCGCCCCCTGCCGCCGCTACGGGCACGAGCGAAGGCAGACGCACGGTCAGGCAATACCCCCCGCCGGCCCTGTTCTCGGCCACCAGGCTACCGCCCAACTGGCGCGCCCGCTCGCCCAGCCCCAGCAAGCCAAAGCCCGATGGACCATTGGCGTCGTGACGGCCGCCGTCGTGACGGCAACCGTCAGGACGGCGGCCGTCACGACGGCCCGCGAGATGGCCCACGCCGTTGTCGCGCACGACCACGCTAACGGCCGCCGGGTCGTCGTAGGCCAGCTCCATATCGACACGCGAAGCGTAGGCGTGTTTGCGGACGTTGGTCAGACCCTCCTGCGCGGCGCGATAGAGGGTCAACTCGGTGCGCGGGTCGAGCGGCCGCGGCGTTCCGGTCACGGCCAACTCGGTGACGATGCCCGTCGCCTGGGTCTCGGTGGCCAACGCGGCCAGCGCGTCCGGCAGCGAGGTGCCGGCCAGCGGCGACGCGCGCAGGGCGGCGACGGAGTGGCGCACGGCGTCCAGGCCTTCCTGGGTCAGCTGGGCGGCATGCGCCAGCGCCCCACGCGCCCGCTCCGGGTCTTTGTCCATCACCGCCTGGGCGGCCTTGATCTGGACGTTGGCCACGGTCAGGAAGTGGCCCAGATTGTCATGGATTTCGCGCGCCAGGCGATTGCGCTCCTCGATCGTCGCCAGTTCCTCGGCCTGCACGGCAAAGGCTGACAGGCGGGCATTGGCGTCGGCCAGTTGCGCCGCCAGCGATTCGGCCTCGGCCTGCGCGGTCTCGGCCCGCAGCGTCAGACGGGCGAAGATAGCTACGAAGACCACGGCCGGGCTGAAAGTAAGGAGGGCAAAGAGGGCCACTTCGAGGTCGCCGGAGGCTACGTAGATGGGCGCGGCCATGCCGAACAGGACGGCCAGATAGATGGGCCACTGCCAGGCGGGCGGCAGATCCGTGGCCGCTAAGGCGACCAGCGGCATCGAAATGAGCCAGATACCGTTGGAACCGCGCAGGAGAAACTCGACGGCCAGAACAAGGACGACCAGGATGATGAAGTTGGCGGCCTTGGCATCGTGCTTCAGAACACTCGCCAACAAGGTATAGCCCCTGACGTACAAGACCAGTACGACGACGCTGATTAGCCCGGCGGCAGCCAGCGCCGTCGTTGAGTACGGCGGGCCTCCTGGTGCGTTGCGCTGCCACAGATAGCTGATCAGACTGACGACGAAGGCCAGGACGACAACGGTCACGGTGGCGATATGACCAGAATCGATGCCGGCGATGCGGCGAGCGCGTGCAAACATGCGCCCATTATAGTCGAGCGTGGGCAGGGGGAAAAGCCGCCGGCCGCGGCGCTAGGGGTTGGCCACGCTGAGCGGTTCGGCCCAAGCGTCGCCGTCTCTGGACGGATCGCCGCTGCGGTTCCCCACGGCATGCCCGCGGTGGACGAAGCGGTCGAAGCGCGCGTCGGCTGGGGCGTGGTCGGTATAGCTGGCGGCGACCAGGCCGACGATATAGGGCGCGTCCGGTTGCGTGTCCGCCATCTGGCCGACGGTGCTATCGTTGATCGAGAAGAGGATGCGGCCGCCGCCACGCGTGATGGCCAGCCGGTTGGTCGCCTCCTCGATGGCATCGCTGCTGGTTGGGCCGATAACGGTTTGCAGTGTGCCCCCATCGAGGCGCAATAGCAGCCAGACGCCCACATCGCTATTCACGGCCAGGATGTAGGTGTTGTCGATGCGGCCGTTTTGGCCGAACAACAGGCCATAGAAGTTGCCCGACGTGCCTGCCCAGCGCGCGCTGACTGCGGCATGATTGGCGACACGCGGGCAGTCGGGCGCGCCTACCAGCCAGATAAGACCGGGCTGCGTCACATTGAGGCGATATTCGCCGCCACGTAGCTCGGCCAACAGCCCATCGCGCTGGCCGATAAACCAGCCAGTCGGCGCAGTGAACTCATCATAGAAGTCGCCGCAGTGGTCGCCAATGACATGGGGCAGGAAGATGCGTGTGGACGGGGGCGGCGGCGCCGCGGCGCTGCGGCCGGCGACCAACGCCACGCCGCCCAGGACGAGGATCACAATAACAACGCGTATACTCCAGCGCATGGACTCCCTCTAAACGCTCCGGGATGTCTGGCCCCGGAGCGGCGATCTTGCTCCAGCAATACCTGCATGATGGGCGATCCGGGCGCGAGTACAAGCAGCGGGGCGTGAATTGTCGGGGCGAGCGGCCGGAATTCACGCCACGTGCACGCGGAGCAATCGACGAGGTGGTTTCGCGCCCATTCACAGGTACAATACGAACCGATCCCGGGGCGGCATAGGCTCGCCCATTGCGCAACATCTGCCGCCCACCTGCGTATAACCTGTTCAGGAGAGTAGTCTCTATGACCCAAGCGGTTCTTGAAGCCAACCATCTATCACGCACCTTCGGCGATTTTGTGGCCGTCGATGATGTGACTTTCTCGCTCCAGCCAGGCGAGATCGTCGGCTTCCTCGGCCCCAACGGCGCGGGGAAGACGACGACCATCAAGATGCTGACGGGTCTCCTGGGGCCGTCGGCCGGCACGGCCCTCGTCGCCGGCTATGACATCAATACCCAGCCGCTGGAGGCCAAGGCACGCATCGGCTATGTGCCTGATACGCCTAACCTCTACGGCAAGCTGAAGGCGGGCGAATACCTGCGTTTCATCGGTCAACTCTACAAGGTGCCGCCCGACCGCATCGAAGAGCGCATGCGGCCGATGCTGGACATGTTTGACCTGACCGAGGTGGCCGGCAACTATCTCGATACCTTCAGCCACGGTATGCAGCAG
>WBZM01001469.1_pt1 | contig 23235 bp, 19 predicted proteins | sample 5204271 | NCBI WGS metagenome assembly WBZM01 (sample SAMN12344346, study PRJNA552823) | activated sludge metagenome | biome: Activated sludge suspended growth; feature: Nitrification reactor; material: Wastewater; isolation source: activated sludge from nitrification reactor of wastewater...
GCTGATCCCGTACATGACGAGCACGGCCGGCCTGATCTTCGCGATCGGCGTGCTCTCGGCCGGCGGCGCCGGCATGGCCGGGCCGTCGGTGCTGATGGCCGCCACCACGCGGCTCGTGCCAATCGAGAAGCGCGGGCTGGCCACCGGCATCGTCAACGCCGGCGGCAGCTTCGGCCAGTTCGTGTTCGCGCCGATCGCGCAGGGCCTCACCGCCGCCGTCGGCTGGGCCGCCTCGCTGCAGAGCCTGGCCGCGATCACGCTGCTGGCGCTGCCGGCAGCCTGGGTGCTGCGCGGGAGTTCGAACGCGCCGGTGGGCGCCGGCGCCGCGCCGGCGAAGAAGGAGACCACGCGCGAGGCGGTGTCGCGCGCGCTGGCCGACCCGAGCTACCGACTGCTGGCGGCCGGCTTCTTCGTCTGCGGCTTCCATGTCGCCTTCCTCGCCACGCACCTGCCGGGCGTGGTGGCCTCCTGCGGGCTGCCGCCGGAAGTGGGCGCGTGGTCGCTCGCGGTGGTCGGCCTCTTCAACATCATCGGCAGCGTCGCGATGGGCTGGGCGGTGAGCCGCTGGCGCATGAAGTCCCTGCTGTCGCTGGTGTATGCGGCGCGCGGCGTGGCGGTGCTGGTGTTCGTGCTCTCGCCCAAGAGCACCGCGGTCATGCTGGTGTTCGCCGCGGTGATGGGCGTGACCTTCCTGTCTACCGTGCCGCCCACCGCGGGCCTGGTGGCGAAGTTCTTCGGCCCGGCCAACATGGCCACGCTGTTCGGCATCGTGATGGTGTCGCACCAGCTCGGAGGCTTCCTCGGCGCCTGGCTGGGCGGCAAGGCCTTCGAGGCAAATGGCAACTACGACTGGATGTGGTACGCCGACATCGTGCTGGCGGCGGCGGCTGCGCTGCTGCACCTGCCGATCCGCGAGAAGGTGCTGGCGCCGCGTGCAGCGGTGGCGTGAGCCTGTCCATGGGTGGCCTGAGCGGCAACGCGCCGTCCGGGCCGCCCGCGGCGCTTCGCTGAGGCGGTCGGCTGCGCCGACTGCCCTGCGGTGCTCGGACTCGCGGCCCGCCGCCTAACTCGCTTCGCTCACTGCGTTCGCTGCGCTCAGACACGAGGCGGCAAGTCAGTTCACGAAGCGCGCGGGTACGCGCGCGGGCCGCAAGCCCTGCGCTCCTCGGCGCCTCAGAGGCGCGCCACGGGCGGCCCGGACGGCGCTTTGCTGCACCAGTGTTGACGGACCACCAGGTGCTGCGGCACCGTTGGTTCAGCGCGGCAGCGCTATCGAGTGGCCTCCACCCCCGGAACCACGTCCTCTCCGTACGCATCCTTCCAGCGCTTCGTCAGCCGCTCCGACGCATCGAGCCGCTGCCCCGGCAACCCGTCCTCCGCATGCCAGTTCTCCACCCGCGACTCCACCGCGAAGTGCGACACCGGCCGCACGCGCGAGGGTTCGTCGAGCGAGCCCACCGAGAGGTCCATCTTCGCCGAGTCGACATAGGCGAACGACAGCGGCGTGCCGCAGTCGGGGCAGAAGCCGCGCCGCGCGAAGGTCGACGAAGCGAAGAGCTTCGGCGCTTCGGTGAGCCAGCGCACCGACGCCTGCGGCACGTTGATGAAGGCCGCGCGCGTGTTGCCGAAGGCGAGCTGGCACATGCGGCAGTGGCAGTAGTAGGCCTCGTCGGAATCGAGGCTCACCTCGTAGCGGATGCGGCCGCACAGGCAGCCGCCCTGCAGGGTCATCGTCTCGGCCATGTCGCCTCCCTGGCGTGATGTCTAGACGGTGTAGTTGAGCACACGCCGGCCGCCGTCGACATAGACGATTTCGCCGGTCAGGTAGCTGGAAGCGTCGCTCGTCAGAAAGGCCACCGCGTCGGCCACCTCGGCCGGCTCGCCGAGGCGGCGCAGCGGCGTGCGGCTGAGGATGCGCGCCTTGGCCTCCTCGCTGCCGAGCACGGCGTTCTTCGCCAGCTCGGTGGCGATGGTGCCCGGCGCCACGGCGTTGACGCGGATGCCCCGGTCGGCCAGCGCCAGCGCCATCACGCGCGTCAGCTGGTCGATGCCGCCCTTGCTCACGTTGTAGCTGGCGATGCTCGGGATCGCCATCACGCCGTTCACCGAGCTCATGTTGACGATGCTGCCGCCGCCGCTCGCGGCCATGTGGCGCGCCAGCGCCTGCGCGACGAGGAACGCGCCCTTCAGGTTGACGTTCAGCACGGCGTCCCAGTCGGCCTCGGTGATGTCGAGGAACTCGGCCGCCTTGAAGATGCCGGCGTTGTTCACCAGCGCGTGCACGCGCGGCAGCGCTGCCAGCGTGGCGGCCAGCGCCGCCTCGACCTCGGCCTTCTTCGCCACGTCGCAGCGCAGGAACCGCGCGTTCGCGCCCTGGCCGCGCAGCTCGGCGGCAAGGGCCTCGCCGCGCGCGGCGTCGACGTCCCAGAGCGCCACCGCCATGCCGTCGGCCGCGAGACGGCGTGCACAGGCCTCGCCGATGCCCTGCGCCGCGCCGGTGATCACCGCGGCGCGGCCGGCCAGGCCGAAGTCGACGCGGCTCACGCGGCTTCCCGGTCCAGCCACACGCCCATGCCCTGGGCGTTCAGCTCGAGGTCGACGGCCAGCTGCCCGGCCAGTTCCGCCTCGCTGAAGCGGCAGCCGTGCGCCGTGGTGATCGCCACGTACTCGGCCAGCAGCGCGCGCTTGATCGCTTCGTGGCGCTGCGGCGCGTCCTTCAGGCCTTGGCCGATCGCCACCAGCCGGTCGATCTGCGCCAGCAGGCTCGCGCCCAGGCGCGCCACGTCGCGTACGCGGCCGTAGTGCGTGAGGTACATGCACTCGGGCGCGAAGGCCAGCATGCGCTGCACCGATTCGCGCAGCTTCTCCGGCTCGAACTGCACCGGCGTCGTGGTGGGCAGCAGCCACGGGCCGTTGGCGGTGTCGAACTCGCGGTACGAGAGGCCGAAGGTGTCGCCGGTGAAGAAGCCCTTCGTGCGCGCATCCCAGATGCAGTGGTGGTGGCGCGCGTGGCCCGGCGTGTCGAGGAACTGCAGCGGACGCCCGGCGAGCGCCACCGTCAGGCCGTCGGCCGATTCGCGCACGCGCGCGGCCGGCACGCCGACGATGGTGCCGTAGGAGCGCGCCATCTCCTCCTCGCCGTAGACGGCGGTGGCGCCGGCGATCAGCGCCGACGGGTCGATCATGTGGCGCGCGCCGCGCGGATGCACGATCGCGGTGGCCGACGGCACTTCCTGCATCAGCAGGCCCACGCCGCCGGCGTGGTCGAGGTGCACGTGGGTCGGGATCACGTAGTCGACCGCGTCGCGCGCGATGCCGAGCGCGTCGAGCGCGGCGAGCAGGCGCGGCACGCCGAAGTTGGTGCCGGTGTCGACGAAGGCCGCGCGGCCCTGCTCGACGATGAGGTAGGCTGCGTCGAACACCGGGCGGTAGTAGCCGGTGTCGATCACGTAGACACCGTCGCCCAGGTCCTGGACGTAGGAAGGTAGGGTGGACATGGGCAGGGATTCTAGGCAGCGGCCCTGGCGCGGCCCCGGGGAGTTCCGCTATCGTCCCGAACCATGTTCCGTGCGTCGACCGTGATGCTCGCCGCCGCGCTGCTGGCCGGCTGCATCAACATGAGCAACCCGCGGGCGCTCTCTCCTGGCGCGAGCGCCGAGGCGATCCGCGCCCACCTCGGCGAGCCCACCGCGCGCTACGCCATGCCCGGTGGCGGCACGCGGCTCGAGTACGCGCGTGGCCCCTACGGCCGCGAGACCTGGATGCTCGACGTCGATGCGAACGGCGCGCTTGTCGCGGCCACGCAGGCACTGACCGAGGCCAACTTCAACGGCATCCAGGCCGGCATGTCTCGCGACGAGCTGCTGCGCACCCTCGGCCGGCCATCGCGCACCGGCGTCGTCGGCCGGCAGCACCAGACGGTGTGGAGCTACCGCTACCAGAGCCCGTTCTGCCAGTGGTTCCAAGTCGGGTTGAGCGCGTCCGGCGTCGTGGAAGACACCGGCTACGGCCCCGACCCGCTGTGCGACGATGACGACGTGCCCCACCTCGGCCTGCTGCGCATCCGATGACCACGCCCACGCTCTACGGCATCCCGAACTGCGACACCGTCAAGAAGGCGCGCGCCTGGCTCGCGTCGCACGGTGTCGAGGTCGCGTTCCACGACTACAAGAAGCAGGGCGTGCCCGAGGCCGAATTGCGCGCCTGGGTGACGGCGCTCGGCTGGGAAGCGCTGCTCAACCGCAAGGGCACCACCTGGCGCAAGCTCGAACCGGCGCGTCAGGCCGCGGTGACCGATGCGGCCAGCGCCATCGCGCTGATGCTCGAGCAGCCGAGCGTGATCCGCCGGCCGGTGCTGGTGCGCGGCGCCACGCTGCGCGTCGGCTTCGACGCTCACGACTGGGCAGCGCTGTTCGCCTGAGCGCCTCGCGTCTGGGTCCGGGCTCAGAGCTTCAGGTCGAACTCGGCCTCGGCCACCACCTGGCCGTTGATGCGCAGGTCGAGCGCATGCCGGCCGGCGTGGTAGCGCCGCGTCGTGACCTCGCGCATCGAGTGGCGCTTTTCCAGCGTGCGCGCCTCGCCGGCGGCGAGTGTGATCGTCCAGCCCTTGAAGACCTTCGGTGTGCGCTCGCCGTTGGCCTTCACGTGGTGCACGGCGTAGTCGATCACCAGCGTCTGCGCGCGCTTCGCCTTCGCGTGCAGCGTCAGCGCGATCGCGAGGCTCTCGCCGACACGCACGCGCCGCGGCGTGAGCTTGAGCGTGGCCGTGCCGGCGAAGCGCTTGCCCAGGCCCCAGGCCTTCAGCATCGCCGGGTCGCCCTGCTTGATGAGCGTGCGGCTCGCATGCTTGAGCAGCGCGCGCCGCTCGGCTGACGCTCCCGGCAGGTGGCGCTCCACCCAGCGCACGACGCGCGCGGGGTGGTCCTTGGCGATGTCGTTCAGGTGGTTGGCGACGCTCCGCCGCACGTATTCGCTCGGGTCGTCGAGCAGCGCCTCGAGGATCGGCAGCGTCGGCGACGGGTCGGCGATCAGCGTCTTGAGCTGCATCCCCCAGGGCAGGCGCGGGCGGCTGCCTTCGCTGGCCAGGCGCCGCACGTGGGGGCTCGCATCGCGCGCCCAGTCGGCCAGCGTCGCGAAGGCAAGGGCGGGGTGCGCCACGAGGAAGGGCCGCACCGCCCACTCGCCGGTGAAGCGCTGCGTGAGTGCGAGCAGGCAACGCAGCGCCCGCTCGGGCGAGGCCAGGCCGCGGCGCGCGACGAACTCGGTCATCGGCCAGACCGGCCAGCCGGCCAGGCCCGCGTCGCCGGCACGCAGCTCGCCGAGCGGCTCGTCGCCGCGCACCGGCAGAAGGCTCGCTTCGAACACCGCGCAGGCGGCGTCGAAATCGGCCGGCAGCGTGGCCTCCAGCGCGTCGCAGAGGTGGGCGGCGCGCGCCTTCAGTTCCAGCGCCTCCAGCCCGTCGAGCGCCAGCGCTTCGAAGCGCGCGCCGTCGAAGCCCGGCCAGGCGCGCACCAGGTGCCGCCGCAGCGCCGCCACGCCCTCGCGGTTGATCAGGTTCTTGAAGGGCTCGGCCATGAGGACAGCATAGCGGCGCCCGAAGATGCACGACTTGAGTGCGTTAACGCACCAAGAGAGGAGTCTTCGCACAAGATGATCCCTGTCTCGGTGCTTCCAGTGCGCACCAAACAAGGCATGCCGATTGCTTTCTTGGTGCGCCTCGCCGCCATTCCGGTGCGCCGGCACACGACAAGCACACACGAGGGGACTTTCCGATGGAGCCGATCAAGCAGGGAGCCGACGCCCTGTTCATCCTGCTGGGCGCGATCATGGTGCTGGCGATGCACGCTGGCTTCGCCTTCCTCGAGCTCGGCACGGTGCGCAAGAAGAACCAGGTGAATGCGCTGGTGAAGATCCTGGTGGACTTCGCCGTCTCGACCATCGCCTACTTCTTCGTCGGTTACACCGTCGCCTACGGCGTGGCCTTCTTCACCGGCGCCGAGACGCTGGCGGCGAAGAACGGCTACGAGCTGGTGAAGTTCTTCTTCCTGCTCACCTTCGCGGCCGCGATCCCGGCCATCGTCTCCGGCGGCATTGCCGAGCGCGCACGCTTCGGCCCGCAGCTGATGGCCACGGCGGTGATCGTCGGCGTGATCTACCCGCTCTTCGAGGGCGCGGTCTGGGGCGGGCGCTTCGGCATCCAGGGCTTCATCGAGTCGAGCACCGGTGTCGCCTTCCACGATTTCGCCGGCAGCGTGGTGGTGCATGCCGTGGGCGGCTGGATCGGGCTGGCGGCGGTGCTGCTGCTGGGGGCGCGCGCAAACCGCTACCGAAAGGACGGCGCCGGAAAGACGATGATCAGCGCGCACCCGCCCTCGAGCATTCCGTTCCTCGCGCTGGGCGCGTGGATTCTCGCGGTGGGCTGGTTCGGCTTCAACGTGATGAGCGCGCAGACGCTCGACAAGATCTCCGGCCTCGTCGCGGTGAATTCGCTGATGGCGATGGTGGGCGGCACGCTGGTGGCCGTGCTGATGGGCCGCAACGACCCCGGCTTCGCCTACAACGGCCCGCTCGCTGGCCTGGTGGCGGTTTGCGCGGGCTCGGACGTGATGCATCCGGCCGGCGCGCTGGTGGTGGGTGGCGTGGCCGGTGCGATCTTCGTCGCGCTGTTCACGCTGACGCAGAACCGCTGGAAGATCGACGACGTGCTCGGCGTGTGGCCGCTGCACGGCCTGTGCGGCGCCTGGGGCGGCATCGCCTGCGGCATCTTCGGCCAGACCGCCCTCGGCGGCCTCGGCGGCGTGAGCTTCCTCGCGCAGTTCGTCGGCACGCTGATGGGCGTGGTGTGGGCCTTCGGCGGCGGCCTCGCGGTCTACGGGGCGATCCGGGCGGTGACCTCGCTGCGGCTCACGCCGGAGGAGGAGTACGAGGGCGCCGACCTCTCCATCCACAAGATCGGCGCCACCCCGGAGCGCGAAGCCAGCTGGTGACTTGACGGCCCCTCGTCCGACGTGACCGTCGGCCGATCCCCCGAGGGGATGCGGGCCCGCTTGGGGCGGCCCGGCGCTCTGCCCGCCTGTCAGGAGATCAACTGCCGCAGCACGTAGGGCAGGATGCCGCCGTGCCGGTAGTAGTCGACCTCGATCGGCGTGTCGATGCGCAGCGTGAGCGTCACGCGCTTGCTGCTGCCGTCGGCGCGACGGATCAGCAGTGACGCATCGGCCTGCGGCTTGATCGCGCCGCCGAGGTCGATGTCGATCTGCTCGGCGCCGGTCAGCCCGAGCTTCTCCCACGAGTCGCCGGCCTTGAACTGCAGCGGCAGCACGCCCATGCCGACGAGGTTGCTGCGGTGGATGCGCTCGAAGCTCTTCGCGACCACGGCACGGATGCCCAGCAGCTGCGTGCCCTTGGCGGCCCAGTCGCGTGAGGAGCCGGTGCCGTACTCCTCGCCGGCGAAGATCACCGTCGGCGTGCCGGCCGCCATGTACTTCATCGCCGCGTCGTAGATCGCGAGCTTCTCGCCCGAGGGCTGGTGCAGCGTCAGCCCGCCTTCCTCGCGCGAGCCGTCGGGCCCGGGCGGGATCATCAGGTTCTTGATGCGCACGTTGGCGAAGGTGCCGCGCACCATCACCTCGTGGTTGCCGCGCCGCGAGCCGTAGCTGTTGAAGTCGGCCTTGGCCACGCCGTTCGCCTTCAGCCACTGGCCGGCCGGCGAGCTCTCCTTGATCGAGCCGGCCGGCGAGATGTGGTCGGTGGTGATCGAGTCGCCGAACAGCGCCATGACGCGCGCGCCCTCGATCCGCGTGCCCACCGCCTTCGGCTGCACGGCGAAGCCGTCGAAGAAGGGCGGCTTCGCGATGTAAGTGGAGGCCGGCCAGTCGTACACCTGGCCGGCCGTGCCCTCGATGCGGTTCCACAGCTTGCCGGGCTTCTTCTGCACCTTGGCGTAGTTGTCCTTGAAGGCCTCGCCGTCCATCGCGTGCTTCATCAGCGCGTGGACCTCGTCGCTCGTCGGCCAGACGTCGCCGAGGAAGACCGCGCGGCCGTCCTTGCCGGTGCCCAGCGGCTCGGTCATCAGGTCGCGCCGCACGCTGCCGGCGATGGCGTAGGCCACCACCAGCGGCGGGCTGGCGAGGAAATTGGCCTTCAGGTTCGGGTGGATGCGCGCCTCGAAGTTGCGGTTGCCCGAGAGCACTGCGGCGCACACCAGGTCGTTCGTCGTGATCGCCTCGTTGATCGAGGGCGCGAGGTCGCCCGCGTTGCCGATGCAGGTGGTGCAGCCGTAGCCGGCGAGATAGAAACCGAGCTTCTCGAGGTACTTCAGCAGGCCGGCCTTCTCGAGGTACTCGGTGACGATGCGCGAGCCCGGCGCGAGCGAGGTCTTCACGTGCGGCTTCACCGTGAGGCCCGCCTTCACGGCCTTCTTCGCGAGCAGGCCCGCGGCCAGCAGCACGCCCGGGTTGCTGGTGTTGGTGCAGGAGGTGATCGCGGCGATGAGCACGTCGCCGTTCTTCAGCGCGATGCCGTCACTGGTCGTGAAGGTCTGGGCCAGCTTCGCCGCCGGCTGATTGAAGCCATTGGCCGCGGCCGGCGCGCTGAACAGCGTGCCGAAGTTCGACTTCACCTGGCCGATCTCGATGCGGTCCTGCGGACGCTTCGGGCCGGCGAGGCTGGGCGCCACCGTGCCGAGGTCGAGCCGCACCACCGAGCTGTAGGCGATCTCGCCCAGTTCCTTGGAGGCACCTGCGGTGCCCGGCACGCCGAACAGGCCCTGGGCGCGGAAGTAGGCCTCGAAGTCCTCGATCTCGCGCTTCTTGCGGCCGGTGCCGCGGAAGTACTCGATCGTGCGCTCGTCGACCGGGAAGAAGCCCATGGTCGCGCCGTACTCGGGCGCCATGTTGGCGATGGTCGCGCGGTCGGGCACGGCCAGGCTCTTCGTGCCCTCGCCGAAGAACTCGACGAACTTGCCCACCACCTTGTGCCTGCGCAGCATCTCGGTGACGGTGAGCACGAGGTCGGTGGCGGTCACGCCTTCGCGCAGCTGGCCGGTGAGCTCGAAGCCCACCACGTCGGGCGTCAGGAAGTAGACCGGCTGGCCGAGCATGCCGGCCTCGGCCTCGATGCCGCCGACGCCCCAGCCGACCACGCCGATGCCGTTGATCATCGTCGTGTGGCTGTCGGTGCCGACCAGCGTGTCGGGGTAGCACACGCCGTCGGCGCGGCGGTGGATGCCGCGCGCGAGGTACTCGAGGTTGACCTGGTGCACGATGCCGAAGCCCGGCGGCACGACGCCGAAGGTGTCGAAGGCCTGCATGCCCCACTTCATGAACTCGTAGCGCTCGCGGTTGCGCTGGAACTCGAGCTTCATGTTGAGGTCGAGCGCCTTCGCGCTGCCGTAGTGGTCGACCATCACCGAGTGATCGACGACCAGGTCCACCGGCACCAGCGGCTCGATGGTCTTCGGGTTCCTGCCCATCGCCGCGGCCACGTTGCGCATCGCGGCCAGGTCGGCCAGCAGCGGCACGCCGGTGAAGTCCTGCAGCACCACGCGCGCGACGACGAAGGGGATCTCGTCGCTGCGCTCGGCGTTCGGCTTCCAGTTCGCGAGCTGGGCAACGTGCTGCGCGGTGATCTTCTCGCCGTCGCAATGGCGCAGCACCGACTCCAGCACGAGCCGGATCGACACCGGCAGCTTCTTCACCGCCGGGTGCTTCTTCGCGAGCTCGGGCAGCGAGTAGTAGCGGCCTTCGCGGCCGGAGGCGGTCTGGAAGGTCTTGACGGTAGAGGCGAACGGATGCGCGGCGGCCATGGTGCGGAGCGTGCAAGTGGCGGAAGCCCGCAACGCTAGCGCCAATCGCATGACCCCGCTACCGCGGGTGACAGGCCGGCGGGGATATCAGCCGTGGCGCGCCGCGAACTCGCGCATGTAGGCCACCAGCGCCTTCACGCCTTCCAGCGGCATCGCGTTGTAGATGGAGGCGCGCATGCCGCCCACCACGCGGTGGCCCTTGAGCTGCACCAGGCCGCGCGCCTGCGCGCCCTCGAGGAAGGCGCCGTCCAGCGTGGCGTCGCGCAGCCGGAAGGGCACGTTCATCAGCGAACGGCAATCCTTGTCGACGGGCGCGCTGAAGAAGTCCTGGCTGTCGAGGTAGTCGTACAGCACCGCGGCCTTGGCGCGGTTGTGCGCTTCCATGGCGGCGAGCCCGCCCTGGGCCTGGATCCACTTGAACACCAGCCCGGCGATGTAGATCGCGTAGGTGGGCGGGGTGTTGAGCATGGAGTCGGCCGCGGCCTGCTGCCCGTAGTCGAAGGCCGAGGGCGTGATCGGCAGCGCGCGGCCGAGCAGGTCGTCGCGCACGATGACGATGGTCAGCCCGGCCGGGCCGATATTCTTCTGGGCGCCGCCGTAGATCAGGCCGTACTTCGAGACGTCGAGCGGCCGCGAGAGGATGTTGCTCGACACGTCGGCCACCAGCGGCACCTCGCCGACGTCGGGCGTGAAGTGGTACTCGACGCCGCCGATCGTCTCGTTGGCGCAGATGTGCACGAAAGCGGCGTTCGGGTCGAGCTTCCAGCGGTCGCGCGGCGGGATGCTCGTGTAGCCGCTCTCGCGGCTGCTCGCCGCGACGTTCACCTCGCAGTACTTGCGCGCCTCCTCGATCGAGCGCTTCGACCACTCGCCGGTGTCGATGTAGTCGGCGCCGGTGAAGCCGCGCAGCAGGTTCATCGGCACGATGGCGTTCTCGGCGATCGCGCCGCCCTGCATGAAGAGGATGCGGTAGTTCGACGGCACCGCCAGCAGCTCGCGCAGCAGGTGCTGCGCCTCGGCGTGGATGCTCATGAACTCCTTGCCACGGTGGCTCATCTCCATCACCGACATGCCCGAGCCCTGCCAGTCGAGCATCTCGTCGGCGGCCTGGCGCAGCACCGATTCCGGCAGGGCGGCGGGGCCGGCGCTGAAGTTGTAGACGCGGGTCATGGAACGGATCTCCGGGGCACGGGCGCGAAAACGGGGCCCCGAGCATAACCAGAAACCTTGCCGCGGCCCCCTGGCGCGGCCGGTCGATTGATGACAGGATCGCCGCACGAATTCCCAACCCCACCGAGGAGACGCGCCATGCTGAAGTCCGGCATCGACCAGGACAGGATCATCGAGATGTTCGCCACCGCGAGCGCCAGCGGCACCGACCAGGTCCGCAAGGGCGTGCAGCAGGCGACGCTGGCCGCGCTGCAGGGCCGCGAGCTGACGCTGAAGAACATCCGCGGCGTGCTCAAGACCGTGGCCGGCGCCGCGGCGGCCGGCGCGGCGCAGAACAAGCTGCCCAACGTCGACGTCGAGGCGCTGCTCGACAAGGCCGTGGTCGGCATGGACGAGGCGTTGCTCAAGGCCGTGGAGGCCAACCGCGTGGCGCTGCAGCAGCTGGTGAACCAGGGCGCCGATCTGCGCGAGAAGCATCTGAAGAAGGCGCTGTCGGACCTCGACGCGATGGAAGACAGCTTCATCGGCGCGATCCGCAAGGCCGCCGAGGCCGCCGGCGCGCAGGCCGAGAAGTCGTGGGCGCCGGTGCTCGAGAAGTTGCAGGCCGGCGGCACGCTCTCCGGCGCCAAGGCGGCCACCACCGCCGAGCAGTTCGTCGCACAGATGCACACCGCCATGCGCGAGGGCCGCGCGGCCAGCCTGAAGGCGGCGCAGACGCTGGCCGAGAGCTACGCGGCGCTGGTCAGCGGCGTGCTGATCGGTATGTCGGACGCGCTCACGCAGGGCGGCAGCGCCAAGCCCAAGGCGTCGTCGAAGAAGTGAAGCGCGGCCGCTCGGGTATCGTGGCGGCATGAGCGAACCGGGCGGCGATTTCACGTTCTTCTGGCACGACTACGAGACCTTCGGCCGCGTGCCGCGGCGCGACCGACCGTCGCAGTTCGCCGGCGTGCGCACCGATGCCGAGCTCCATGAGATCGGCGCGCCGCTCACGCTGTACTGCCATCCGCCGCTGGATGCGCTGCCCGACCCCGAGGCCTGCCTGCTCACCGGCATCACGCCGCAGCAGTGCGCCGAGCAGGGCGTGCCCGAGCATGCGTTCGCGGCGGCCATCGAGGCCGAGCTCGTTCGGCCCGGCACCGTGGGCGTGGGCTACAACTCGATCCGCTTCGACGACGAGGTCACGCGCCACCTGTTCTGGCGCAACCTGATCGACCCCTACGCGCGCGAGTGGCAGAACGGCTGCGGCCGCTGGGACCTGCTCGACGTGGTACGCACCGCGCGCGCGCTGCGGCCCGACGGCATCGAGTGGCCGACCCACGAGGACGGCCGCGCCTCCTTCAAGCTCGAGCACCTGACCGCCGCCAACGGCCTGGCGCACGAATCCGCGCACGACGCGCTCTCCGACGTGCGCGCGACGATCGCGATGGCTCGCCTCGTGAAGCAGCACCAGCCGCGCCTGTGGGAGTTCTGCCTGAAGCTGCGCCGCAAGGATGCGGTGATCGCCGAGATCGGCGGCGCGCGGCCGTTCCTGCACGTCTCGGGCATGTATGCGCCGGAGCGCGGCTGCCTCGCGGTGGTGTGGCCGCTCGCGCCGCACCCAACCAATAAGAACGAGCTGATCGTGTGGGACCTCTCGGCCGACCCCGCCCAGCTGCACGCGCTCGAGGCCGCGGCGATCCGGGAGCGCCTGTTCACGCGCGCCGACGAGCTGCCCGAAGGCGTGGAGCGGCTGCCGATCAAGACCATCCACCTGAACAAGTCGCCGGTGGTGGTGGGCAACCTCAAGGCCTTGAGCCCGGCGATGGCCGAGCGCTGGGGGCTGGACGTGGCGCAGGCGCTCGGCCGCGCCGAGGCCGCTGCGGCGGCCGGCGCAGCCGTGTCGGGGTTGTGGGCCGAGGTCTTCGATCGGCCGAAGCCGGCGCAGGCGCCCGACGTCGACGAAGACCTGTACGGCGGCTTCGTCGGACACAGCGACCGCGGCCGGTTGCAGCGATTGCGGGAGCTCCCACCCGCGCAGCTGGCCGGCAAGCGCCTCGCCTTCGACGATGCGCGGCTGGAGGAGATCGTGTTCCGCTACCGCGCGCGCAACTTCCCCGAGACGCTGTCGGCCGACGAGCGCGAGCGCTGGGAGCAGCACCGCGCGGCGCGCCTGCACGGCGGCGAGGGCGGGGCGCTCACGGTCGAGGCCTTCTTCGAGCGCCTCGACGCCTTGAACGAGACGGCCGACGACGACGGCCAGGAGATCCTGGCAGCGCTCTACGACTGGGCCGAGCAGATCGCACCGGAACGCTGAAGGCCGCCCTCGAGGGCTCGGCTAGACTCCTCCGAAAAATGATCATCAGGGAGGAGAAATGATGCTGATCGGGCAGGAGTGGTGGCGTCGGGTCGTCGGCGCGGCGGCGCTGGGGGGTGCTCTCGTCGTGGCGGCATGCGGCGGCGGCGGGGGATCGGGCGGGGGTGCTGCGTTGTCGGTGCGGCTGGACTCGCCGGCATCGATCACCGCCGAGGTTCGGCAGGACACCAGCATGCCCGCCGTGAGCCTGGTGGGCTCCCTGGTCGGCGATCCCGCGGCCCTGGCTGGCAAGACGCTGTACATCGTCGTCGAGGATCCGGCGCAGCTCTTCGAGGCGAACCCGTTCATCACGTACCGCTCGTCGACCAGCATCGCCATCAACCTGATCGGCCGCGTGCTCGCCGTGCCCGGCCTGCGCCAGGGCCAGATGCGCGTGTTCGCCTGCCTCGACCCCGCCTGTGCGACGCAGCTCTCCGGCTCGCCGATGGCCGTGCCCTACCGCGTCGACGTGCTGCCTGGCCTGACGCTCGCCACGCCGACGCTGTCGGTCAACAGCACCTTCGGCAACCCGGAGATTCAGCGCACCGTGACACTGGGCCTGCCGCGGGACACCCTCAGCTTTGCCGCCGTGGCGCAGACCTCCGGCGTGCTGGTGGCCTCGGCGGTGGTCAACGGCTCGAATGGCGACGTGACGCTGCGCATTCCACCGGCCGTGCCGGGCCGCCACGCCGAAACGGTGCGTGTGGTGGCGGTCACCGCCGACCTCCCCGGCCAGCCCGGGGTCACCTACGAGAAGATCATCACCATCGACCACCTGGTGGCCGACGATCCGGCGGTGAACGTGGTGTTCTCGCCCGCCGAGACCGTGTCGAACCGCGCGCAGGGCGACATCCTCGGCAAGGAAGAGCACTACATCGCCGTGCTGCGGCCCGGCGCCACGCTCGAACTGCTGGGGGTCGACTACCTCTCCGCGCCGCCGGCAGCCGCCGCGCACGTGCAGGTCAACGCGTGGTGGCTGGTGACGATGCAGACGACCACCACCTGCTTCAACACCATTTCCTCCAGCGATTGCCTGCCCGCGGGCACGTACACGGCGCGAGACCGCTATCGCCTGACGGTCGATGGCCTCGTCAGCGAAGTGACCCATCCGATCACGCTGAACATCGCGCCCTGAACGACGAAGGCCGTGCCCCGCAGGGCACGGCCTTCGTGTCGTCGACCGTCGGTCAGACCGCGACCGACTTCGCCGTCTCCGCGTACTCCTCGATCTGGTCGAAGTTCATGTAGCGGTAGACGCTCGCGGCATCCTTGTTGATGATGCCCATCGCCTCGTGGTACTCGGCGACGGTCGGGATCTTGCCGAGCTTGGAGGCGATCGCCGCCAGCTCCGCCGAGGCGAGGAACACGTTGGTGTTCTTGCCGAGGCGGTTCGGGAAATTGCGCGTCGAGGTCGAGACCACCGTCGCGCCCTCGCGCACCTGCGCCTGGTTGCCCATGCACAGGCTGCAGCCCGGCATCTCGGTGCGCGCACCGGCGGTGCCGAAGGCGGCGTAATGGCCTTCCTTCACGAGTTCCTGCTGGTCCATCTTGGTCGGCGGCGCGACCCACAGCTTGACCGGGATGTCGCGCTGGCCGCCGAGCAGCTTGGCCGCGGCGCGGAAGTGGCCGATGTTGGTCATGCACGAGCCGATGAAGGCTTCGTCGATCTTCGTACCGGCCACGTCGCTGAGCACCTTCGCGTCGTCCGGATCGTTCGGGCAGCAGAGCACCGGCTCCTTCAGCTCGTTCAGGTCGATCTCGATCACGGCGGCGTACTCGGCGTCCTTGTCGGCCTCGAGCAGCGTCGGCTTCGCGAGCCAGGCTTCCACCGACTTGATGCGGCGCTCGAGCGTGCGCTTGTCCTGGTAGCCGTCGGCGATCATGTTCTTCATCAGCACGATGTTCGACTTCAGGTACTCGATCACCGGCGCCTGGTTGAGCTTGATCGTGCAGCCGGCGGCCGAGCGCTCGGCCGAGGCGTCCGACAGTTCGAAGGCCTGTTCCACCTTCAGGTCCGGCAGGCCCTCGATCTCGAGGATGCGGCCGCTGAAGATGTTCTTCTTGCCGGCCTTGGCGACCGTCAGCAGGCCGGCCTTGATGGCGTACAGCGGGATCGCGTGCACCAGGTCGCGCAGCGTCACGCCCGGCTGCATCTGGCCCTTGAAGCGCACGAGCACCGACTCGGGCATGTCCAGCGGCATCACGCCGGTGGCCGCGCCGAAGGCGACCAGGCCGGAACCGGCCGGGAAGGAGATGCCGATCGGGAAGCGGGTGTGCGAGTCACCCCCGGTGCCGACGGTGTCGGGCAGCAGCAGGCGGTTCAGCCAGCTGTGGATCACGCCGTCGCCCGGGCGCAGCGCCACGCCGCCGCGGTTGCTGATGAAGGCGGGCAGCTCGCGGTGCGTCTTCACGTCGACCGGCTTCGGGTAGGCCGCGGTGTGGCAGAACGACTGCATCACCAGGTCGGCCGAGAAGCCGAGGCAGGCGAGATCCTTCAGCTCGTCGCGGGTCATCGGGCCGGTGGTGTCCTGGCTGCCGACCGTGGTCATCTTCGGCTCGCAGTAGGTGCCGGGGCGAATGCCCTTGCCTTCCGGCAGGCCGCAGGCGCGGCCGACCATCTTCTGCGCGAGCGTGAAGCCCTTGCCGCTGTCCTTCGGCGCGACCGGCAGGCGGAACACGGTGGAGGGCGGCAGGCCCAGCGCCTCGCGCGCCTTGCCGGTCAGCGAGCGGCCGATGATCAGGTTGATGCGGCCGCCAGCGCGGACTTCATCCAGCAGCACATCGCTCTTGAGCTTGAACTCGGCCACCGTGGCGCCGGACTTGGTGATCTTGCCGTCGTACGGCAGCACCTCGATCACGTCGCCCATCTCGAGCTTGCTCACGTCGACCTCGATCGGCAGCGAACCCGAGTCCTCCTGCGTGTTGAAGAAGATCGGCGCGATCTTGCCGCCGAGCGTGACGCCGCCGAAGCGCTTGTTCGGCACGAAGGGGATGTCCTGGCCGGTGGCCCAGATCACGCTGTTGGTGGCGCTCTTGCGCGACGAGCCGGTGCCGACCACGTCGCCCACGTAGGCCACGAGGTGGCCCTTCTTCTTCAGGTCCTCGATGAACTGCATCGGGCCGCGCTTGCCGTCTTCCTCGGGCTTGAAGGCCGCATCGGGGCGCGTGTTCTTCAGCATCGCCAGGTAGTGCAGCGGGATGTCCGGGCGGCTCCACGCGTCGGGCGCGGGCGACAGGTCGTCGGTGTTGGTCTCGCCGGGCACCTTGAACACGGTGACGGTGATCGACTTCGGCACTTCGGGGCGCGAGGTGAACCACTCGGCGTCGGCCCACGACTGCATCACTTCCTTCGCCTTCGCGTTGCCGGCCTTGGCCTTCTCGGCGACGTCGTTGAAGAAGTCGAACATCAGCAGCGTCTTCTTCAGCGCTTCCGCGGCGACGCCGGCGACGTCCTTGTCGTCGAGCAGCTCGATCAGCGGGTGCACGTTGTAGCCGCCGACCATGGTGCCGAGCAGCTCGGTGGCCTTGGCCTTGGAGATCAGCCCGACCTTCAGCTCGCCATGCGCCACGGCGGCCAGGAACGAGGCCTTGACCTTGGCGGCGTCGTCGACACCCGGCGGCACGCGGAAGGTCAGCAGCTCGACCAGGAAGGCTTCCTCGCCGGCCGGCGGGGCCTTGATCAGCTCGATCAGCTCGGCGGTCTGCTTGGCGTCCAGCGGCAGCGGCGGGATGCCGAGGGCGGCGCGTTCGGCGGCGTGTTGGCGATAGGCTTGCAGCATGAGGAGCTCCGTTGGGTGGGCGGAAAGGCGTGTCCGGGTAACCCCGATATTTTATATCTTATATAAGACTTGAGGAAGCATCGCAGCGGCGGCTGACGCCGGACTGTCGCTCGCTTCGCAAGCAAAGAAAAGGCCCGCCAGCGGCGGGCCTGCTTCCGGGGGCGGGGCCTTACTTGGCGGCGGCGGCGACGGCGGCGGCGGCTTCGCGCTGCTTCTCGTGCACGCAGCCGTCGACCACGCGCCGGCCGGCCTTGGTGTCCATCAGCATGGACTTGTTGGCGATCTGCAGCAGCAGCGTCTGGCCCTTGACGTCCTCCAGGCGCAGCGCGCCGGTGGACGACACCACCGGCTTCATCGTCCACACCTGCTTGTTGTGCTTGACGTCGACGTAGCCGCTGGCCTTCGGGTTCATCGACACGTCGATGGCCTGGCTGAACTCGCACTGGTATTCGCCGTAGTGGGTGCGCTCCGCAGCCGCGAGTTGCTCGGCGTCCGCGGCGGGCAGGGCCGGGGCGGCAGGCGCCGGCGCGGCCTTCTTGGCCGTCGCAGCGGGCTTGGCGGCCGGCTTGGCCGGGGCGGTTTGCGCGGCGGCGACGGTGGCGCCCAGGCAGAGGGCGGCGGCGATGGCGAGGGTGCTCTTCAGGTTCATGACGGTGTCGCGCAAGCGCGGGTCGGGTGACGGTGCGCGGAGCATGAACCCGTCATGCCGGGGCGTGCAACCAATTGATGCGCGCCCCGTGGGGCGCTTACATGTGGCTACGCGCGGCGGCGGCGATCCGTGGCGCTTGCCACGGTCGCGGCCGGGTTCAGGCGGCGGGCGCGGCGAACCAGGCCTGGCGAACCTCGGCCGGCAGCGGCTGGCCGGTGCGGTGCGCGCGCTCGACCACCTGCCAGAAGTAGCGATAGCTGGCGCGGTCATGCAGGGTGTCTCGGTGGCGGATCGGCGCCCAGTGCGCCGCCTGCGCGCCGCGCAGGATCTCGATGGCCAGGTCGGTCTCGGCCGCGGTAGGGGCGAAGGCCTCCACGATGGTGCGCACCTGGTCGGGGTGGATGCTCCACATGCGGGTGTAGCCGAACTCGCGGCAGGCGCGTGCGGCGGCGGCGGAGAGCGCGCGCTGGTCCTTGAACTCAGTGACCACGCAGTGCGATGGCACCTTGGCGTGTGCGTGGCAGGCCGCGGCGATCTCCAGCTTGGCGCGCACCACCAGCGGGTGCGTGAACTGGCCCTCGACGCCCATCGCGTGGAACGGGATCGCGCCGCGGTGCGCCGAGACGAAATCCATCAGCCCGAACGACACCGACTCGATGCGCGACTGCGCCGCGATCGCGTCGACCTCGCGCAGCGCGCCGTGCGTCTCCACCAGCACGTGCACGGGGATGGCGCGGCCGTGCCCGTGGATGCGGATGAAGTGGTCGATCTCCTCGATCGCACGCCGCACGTCGGCCAGGCCGCGCGGTTTGGGCACCATCAGGTAGGCGAGCCGCGCGCCGGCGCGGCGCACCAGGGTGTCGACGTCGTTCTCGAAGCTCGGGTGATCGACCGGGTGCACGCGCGCGCCGACGCGGCCGAAGCGGTTGGCCGCGCTCGTCACGAGCTCGGCGCACAGGTGCGCATGCTCGGCTTCGCCGCCGACCGGCGCGCCGTCCTCGCAGTCGAGCGTGACGTCGAACACCGGCCCGAGCTCCGCCTGGAGCTCGAGGCTCTTGCGCATGCGCGCCTCGACGCCGCTGTAGTGATCGCACACCGGCAGGGCCGGTGCGCGATCGTCGGCGTCGAACAAGGCTTCGCGAGGATTCATGCAGATCGCCTCGATGGGTGCGGTGCACCGGGGCGATCAAGCGGCCGCCGCGGAACCGGCTCTGCCGGGCCGCTGGCGGCGCCCCCTGGGGGGAGGCGACCGCAGGTCGCTCCGGGGGGGATCACAACAGGTGCTTGACGCCGTCCTGCTCGCCTTGCAGCTCGGCCAGGGTCTTGTTGATGCACTCCTGGCTGAAGGCGTCGATCGTCAGGCCCTCGACGATCTTGTACTTGCCGCCTTCGGTGGTCACCGGGAAGCCGAACATCACGTCCTTCGGGATGCCGTATTCGCCGTTGCTGGGCACGCCCATCGTGACCCACTCGCCATTGGTGCCCAGGGCCCAGTCGCGCATGTGGTCGATCGCGGCGTTGGCGGCCGAGGCAGCCGACGAGAGGCCGCGCGCCTCGATGATGGCGGCGCCGCGCTTGCCGACGGTGGGCAGGAACACGTCCTTGTTCCACACCTGGTCGTTGATCATGTCCTTCACGCTCTTGCCGTCGATGGTGGCGAAGCGGTAGTCGGCGTACATCGTCGGCGAGTGGTTGCCCCACACGGCGAGCTTGCGGATCGACGACACCGGCTTTCCGGTCTTGGCGGCGATCTGGCTGGCGGCGCGGTTGTGGTCCAGGCGCAGCATCGCGGTGAAGTTCTCGCGCTTCAGGCTGGGCGCGCTCTTCATCGCGATGTAGGCGTTGGTGTTGGCCGGGTTGCCGACCACCAGCACCTTGACGTCACGGCTGGCGGCCTTGTCGAGCGCCTTGCCCTGGGCGGTGAAGATCTGCGCATTGGCGGCCAGCAGGTCGGCACGCTCCATGCCGGGGCCGCGCGGGCGGGCGCCGACCAGCAGCGCGTAGTCGGTGTCCTTGAAGCCCGTCTCGGGCGAGCCGTGCGCTTCCATGCCGGCCAGCAGCGGGAAGGCGCAGTCCTCGAGTTCCATCATCACGCCCTTGAGCGCCTTCTGGGCCTTCTCGTCCGGGATCTCCAGCAGCTGCAGGATCACGGGCTGGTCCTTGCCCAGCATCTCGCCGGAGGCGATGCGGAACAGCAGCGCATAGCCGATCTGGCCGGCAGCGCCGGTGACGGCGACTCGAACGGGTTTCTTGCTCATGGAAGGCTCCGGAAGAGAAGGAGGAGGGGTCTCGGAAGGAATCAGGGCGCGAGTGTAGGCCGAAGCCGGGCCGGGAGCGAGGGGAATCCCGAGTCTTATGTCTTCTATAAGACATCTGTCAGCTGATCGTGGACGATGGCGGCCTCTTGTGCTGCAATCCGGCCATGTCCACCGCCGTCACCGAGCCCGCCAGCCCCGCCTTCAGTCCGCTGTACCAGCAGATCAAGGCGCTGATGGTGCGCGAGCTGCAGGCCGGCACCTGGCGCCCGGGCGAGGCGATCCCGAGCGAGACCGACCTCGCCGGGCGCTTCAAGGTCAGCCAGGGCACGGTGCGCAAGGCGATCGACGAGCTCGCCACCGAGAACCTGCTGGTGCGCCGCCAGGGCAAGGGCACCTTCGTGGCCACGCACGCCGAGCAGACCACGCAGTACCGTTTCCTGCGCCTGCAGCCCGACGACGGCCAGGCCGACGGCACGCAGCGCCGCTTCATCGACTGCCGCCGCCTGCGCGCGCCGGCCGACGTGGCGCGTGCGCTCGGCCTGCGCTCGGGCGACGCGGCCATCCAGATCAAGCGCGTGCTGTCGCTGCGCGGCGTGCCGGTGGTGTTCGACGAGATCTGGCTGCCCGCCGCGCTGTTCAAGGGTCTGACCGCCGAGAAGCTGTCGGGCTACCGCGGGCCGATGTACGGCCTGTTCGAATCGGAGTTCGGCGTGCGCATGATCCGCGCCGAGGAGAAGATCCGTGCGGTGGCGGCCGAGGGCCAGGCGGCGGAGCTTCTCGCGGTGAGCGCGGGCGCGCCGCTGCTGTCGGTGGAGCGGCTGTCGCTCACCTATGGCGACCGGCCGGTGGAACTGCGCCGCGGCCTCTACAACACGAGCGCTCACCACTACCGCAACGAACTGAGCTGACCATCGTTTGAAACGCTGTCTTCCGCGAGGGCGCAAGCACCGCGAAAGACTGCTGCAGTGCAATAGAATCGTTTGGTTTCGCGTCGATTACACCTTTCACTGAACAGGTTGGGCATGGCAGACACCCTCAAGCAGCGGCCCCAGTTCCGCAACATCCACGTGTCCCAGATCGTCGCGTACCGCCTGCCGCCGGCGGGCATCGTGTCGATCCTGCACCGTGTCAGCGGCGTGCTGATGTTCCTGCTGATGCCGTTCATCATCTGGATGTTCGACACCAGCGTCACCTCCGAGGTCTCGTACGACGTGTTCCGCTCGGCCTTCGCGGCGGGCGTGGGCTTCGTGCCCGGCTGGTTCCTCAAGCTCGTGGTGCTGGCGCTGATCTGGGCCTACCTGCATCACCTGATCGCCGGCCTCCGGCATCTCTGGATGGATGCCACCCACGCGGTCACCAAGCAGTTCGGCCACACCTCGGCGATCGCGACGCTCGCGCTCAGCGTGCTGCTCACGCTCGCGCTGGGCTTCAAGCTGTTCTTCTGAGACTCCCCCATGGCACAGAACTACGGATCGAAGCGCACCGTCGTCGGCGCGCACTACGGCCTGCGCGACTGGCTCGCGCAGCGCATCACCGCGGCGCTGATGGCGCTGTTCACCTTCGCGCTGATCGTGCAGATCCTGCTGCCCGGCGAGATGGGCTACGACAAGTGGGCGGGCATCTTCAGCCGCCAGTGGATGAAGGTGCTGACCTTCGTCGTGATCGTCTCGTTGCTGTACCACGTCTGGGTGGGCATGCGCGATGTCTGGATGGACTACGTGAAGCCGGTGGCCGTGCGCCTCGTGCTGCAGGTGTTCACCATCGTGTGGCTGGTGGGCTGTGCGGGCTGGGCCATCCAGGTTCTCTGGAGACTGTGATTCCATGACTTCCAACAACGTCTCGAAGCGCAAGTTCGACGTCGTCATCGTCGGCGCCGGCGGCTCCGGCATGCGTGCCTCGCTGCAGCTCGCGCGAGCCGGCCTCAACGTCGCGGTGCTGTCCAAGGTGTTCCCGACGCGCTCGCACACCGTGGCCGCGCAGGGCGGCATCGGTGCCTCGCTCGGCAACATGAGCGAGGACAACTGGCACTACCACTTCTTCGACACCGTCAAGGGTTCCGACTGGCTCGGTGACCAGGACGCGATCGAGTTCATGTGCCGCGAGGCGCCAAAGGTCGTCTACGAGCTCGAGCACTTCGGCATGCCGTTCGACCGCAATCCCGACGGCACCATCTACCAGCGTCCGTTCGGCGGCCACACCGCCAACTACGGCGAGAAGCCGGTGCAGCGCGCCTGCGCCGCGGCCGACCGCACCGGCCACGCGATGCTGCACACGCTGTACCAGCAGAACGTCAAGTCGCGCACCAACTTCTTCGTCGAGTGGATGGCGCTCGACCTGATCCGCGACGCCGAGGGCGACGTGGTCGGCGTCACCGCGCTCGAGATGGAGACCGGCGAGCTGCACATCTTCGAAGCGAAGACCGTGCTGCTGGCCACCGGCGGCGCGGGCCGCATCTTCGCGGCCAGCACCAACGCCTTCATCAACACCGGCGACGGCCTGGGCATGGCGGCGCGTGCCGGCATCCCGCTCGAGGACATGGAGTTCTGGCAGTTCCACCCGACCGGCGTGGCCGGCGCGGGCGTGCTGCTGACCGAAGGCTGCCGCGGCGAGGGCGCGATCCTGCGCAACAGCAACGGCGAGCGCTTCATGGAGCGCTACGCGCCGACGCTGAAGGACCTGGCGCCGCGCGACTTCGTCTCGCGCTGCATGGACCAGGAGATCAAGGAAGGTCGCGGCTGCGGTCCGAACAAGGACTACGTCGTGCTCGACATGACGCACCTCGGCGCCGAGACGATCATGAAGCGGCTGCCCTCGGTCTACGAGATCGGCCACAACTTCGCCAACGTCGACATCACCAAGGAGCCGATCCCGGTGGTGCCGACGATCCACTACCAGATGGGCGGCATCCCGACCAACATCCACGGCCAGGTGGTGGTGCCGAAGAACGGCAGCCCGAACGTGGTGGTCAACGGCCTGTACGCGGTGGGCGAATGCTCCTGCGTGAGCGTGCACGGCGCGAACCGCCTGGGCACCAACTCGCTGCTCGACCTGCTGGTGTTCGGCCGTGCGGCAGGCAACCACATCGTCGACGCCGCGCTGAAGACCAGGTCGCACAAGCCGCTGCCGGCCGACGCGGCCGACCAGACGCTGGCGCGCCTGGCGAAGTACGAGAAGAGCAGCAGCGGCGAGTATGCGCAGGACGTGGCCAACGACCTGCGCAAGGCGATGCAGCAGCACGCCGG
>WBZM01001470.1_pt1 | contig 23231 bp, 19 predicted proteins | sample 5204271 | NCBI WGS metagenome assembly WBZM01 (sample SAMN12344346, study PRJNA552823) | activated sludge metagenome | biome: Activated sludge suspended growth; feature: Nitrification reactor; material: Wastewater; isolation source: activated sludge from nitrification reactor of wastewater...
CGTCCGAATCGAAAAAACCCCGCAAACCCGCATCCAGCCTACGTTTGCGTCACTTTCAGTCGAAATTTACCGGACAGTAGTGGCCTGAAATCCGGCCTTTCGCCCTGTCTCACCCTTGTCCGGCACGTCTGGGACGCTTGCCCGACAATCTTTCGCGTGAAAACCCGTCATTTCGCGCAGCTTGTTGCGCTCTCGGCCCTGTGGGGCGCCTCCTTCCTGTTCCTGCGGATCGCCAGCCCGGTGTTTGGCCCCCAGGTGCTGGCCGTCGGGCGCATTGCCCTGGCCACGATGACCCTGGCGGTCATCATGGCCGCGCTCAAGCAGCGCTGGCCCTGGCGCCACGGGGTGGAGTTGTTGCGCCTGGGCGCGCTGTCGGTGGCCGTGCCGTTTCTGCTGTACGCCTGGGCGGCACTGCGCCTGCCGGCCGGCTACAGCGCACTGCTCAACAGCACCGTGGTCGTGTTCGGAACGCTGGCCGCGGCCTGGATGAAGGAAGACACGCTCACCGCGCGCAAGCTCGTGGGCTGTCTCGTGGGTTTCGCCGGCGTGGGCATGATCGTCCGTCTGGGCCCCGTCACACCGACCCCCGAGATGCTGCTGGCGGCGCTGGCCTGCATCGGGGCGGCGGCCTGCTATGGCATCTCCACGCCGCTCATGAAGCGCGCCACCAAACACCTGGAGCCGCTGGCCATTGCGGCCGGCATCCACCTCGCCTCGCTGGTAGTGCTGTTACCCGGTGCCCTGTGGACCTTGCCTCAGGCTCAGTTCACCGGAGGCGCGATGGCGGCGCTGCTGGTACTGGGGGTGGTGACGTCGGGCCTGGCCTACTGGCTGCACGTTCGGGTGATTCGCCACGTCACGCCCGTCGCGGCCATGAGCCCGGCCTTCATGATCCCGGTGTTCGGGGTGACCTGGGGCCACCTGTTCCTTGGCGAGCCGCTGGGTTCGGGCATCTGGGCCGGTGGTGCGCTGATCCTGCTCGCGATCGCGCTGGTGACCGGCTTTAACCCGTTCCAGAAGCCCGGGGATGCGCCAGCCTCCCGACCTTGAGCGCGCAAGCCGTTGCTATCACACTGGTAGCAACCGATGCCCAGAAAACGCTGGAAAGCCCGTATTTTGAGCTCAGAACGCCACCTGCGAGCCCGCCCAGCACGCCCGGAAGACCGTAGGCGATGACGGTGTACAGCGCCTGACCCCGCCCGCGCAACCGACCGGTGAAGTGACGCGACAGCAGCGCGATACACACCGTGTGGTGCGCTGCAAAGGTCAAGGCGTGCAGTGCCTGCGCCAGCAGCAACGCCGTCAGCACGCTGGCGCTGCTGGCCGTGATGCCCATGCGCAGCACCATGGCCGCCGAGCACAGCACCAGCCAGCCGGTCAGGCTCAATCGGTGCAGCCAGCGCGACTGCGTGAAGAACCAGCCGATCTCCACGATCACCGACACCGCCCACAGCACACCGATCATCGTCTTGCTGTAGCCCAGCGAATCCAGGTAGAGCGAAAAGAACACGTAGATGCCGATGTGCGACAGCACATGGAAGAACGCCGCCGCAAAAAACCATTGCACGCTGCGCTGTCGCAGCACCGGCAGCACCGGCACGCGAGATTCGTGCGCCGGAATGGCCTCCTTCAGGTCGGGCAGCCACCACACCGCGAGCGTGACGGCGGCCAGGGTCAGCGTTGTCCAGGCGGGAAATTGCCCCATGCCGGCGTGCTCGAACCAGGCACCCGCGGCAAACACCGTGACCAGAAAGCCCAGCGAGCCCCAAAGGCGGACGCGGCCGTAGCGCCGGGCGTCGAAGGCGCCGCCCTGGCTGACCAGGTGCGCCATGGCGGCCTCGCTCATCGGCATCATCGAACTGGTGTGGGTGAACATCACCAGCAGCACCACGCCCAGCCACAGCGGGCTGAGCTCGAACCACAAGCCGAGTGACACCAGCAGCGCGGTGCTGGCGCTGTAGCGCAGCAGCTTGACGCGCTCACCGGTGTGGTCACTGAGCCAGCCCCATCCGTAGGGGGCAAACAGCCGCGTGGCCGCCTGCACCGAGGTCAGCACGCTGATGGCGAACAGGCCGAATCCCAGCTCCTTGAGCCACAACGGCAGGTAAGGATTGAAAAAACCGATGTGGGCGAAATAGCTGGCCGACAGCGCGGCAAACGGCACCAGCTGGCGACGGCCGGCGGGGCCCGCGCTCATGGCCGCTTCAAAGGAAGGATGCCTTGATGGGTGACAACGGCGGATGCACGTCGGCGCACTGGGCGCGGTGGCGCAGCGTGTGCTCCATCACCACCAGCGCGAGCATGGCCTCGGCGATCGGCGTGGCGCGGATGCCGACGCAGGGGTCATGACGCCCCTTCGTGACCACCTCGGTGGAATGGCCGTCGATGTCGATCGACTCGCGCGGCGACAGGATCGAACTGGTCGGCTTGATCGCGATGCTGACCTCCAGGTCCTGCCCCGTGCTGATGCCGCCGAGCACGCCGCCCGCGTTGTTGCTCCTGAAACCCTGCGGCGTCAGCGAGTCCCCGTGCGTGGTGCCGCGCTGGGCGACGCTGGCAAATCCGGCGCCGATTTCCACGCCCTTGACCGCGTTGATGCCCATCATCGCGAAGGCGATGTCGGCGTCCATCTTGTCGAACAAGGGCTCGCCCAGGCCCACCGGCACCTTGCGCGCGGTCACGCGCAGTCGCGCACCGCAGGAGTCGCCGGCCTTGCGCAGCTCGCCCATGTAGGCCTCCAGCGCGCTCACATCGGCCACCGGCGCGAAGAAGGGGTTGTTCGGCACGTGGTCCCAGCTCTCGAAAGGGATGACGATCTCGCCGATCTGTGTCATGCAGCCGTGAAAGGTGGTGCCGTGCGTCTCGGCCAGCCACTTCTTGGCCACCGCGCCAGCGGCCACCATGGGCGCGGTGAGCCGGGCCGACGAGCGACCGCCACCGCGCGGGTCGCGCAGGCCGTACTTCTGGACGTAGGTGTAGTCGGCGTGGCCAGGGCGAAAGGTGCGCAGGATGTCGCCGTAGTCCTTGCTGCGCTGGTCGGTGTTGCGGATCAGCAGCGCGATCGGTGTCCCGGTCGTCCTGCCGTCGTACACGCCGGAGAGGATCTCCACCGCGTCGGGCTCGTTGCGCTGGGTCACGAACTTGCTGGTGCCAGGGCGGCGGCGGTCCAGATCGGGCTGGATGTCGGCCTCGCTCAGGGCCATGCCGGGCGGGCAGCCGTCGATCACGCAGCCGATGGCCGGGCCGTGGGATTCGCCGAAGTTGGTGACCGCAAAAAGGGTGCCGAAGGTGTTGCCGCTCATGGAGCGGGATTATCCCAGAGCGTCCCTCTGCCAGGGCTTTCGCCAGCCCGCAGGGGTGCGTACACTGCGCGCCATGCCAACCCCTTGCCCCTGCCCGACCCGATCCTCCGTGCCGATGTGCGCTTTGGCGGACGCGAGCCAGCTGCCGCTCGCACCATGCCTGGCGGCTGCCTCATGAGCCCGCCGATCAGCCTCATCGGCGCGCCGACCGACGTGGGCGCCGGGATGCGCGGCGCATCCATGGGCCCCGAGGCGCTTCGGGTGGCGGGGCTGAAATCTGCGCTCGAGTCGCGCGGCTTGACCGTGCACGACCTGGGCAATCTCGCCGGGCCGCCCAATCCCTGGGAGACCGCGGCGGATGGTTACCGCCACCTGCCGCAGGTGGTGGCCTGGAACCAGGCCGTGTTCGAAGCGGTCCGGGCCGCCCTGCGGGCCGGGCACCTGCCGATGCTGCTGGGCGGCGACCACAGCCTCGGCGTGGGCAGCATCAGCGCGGTGTCCCGGCATTGCCGCGAAACCGGACGCAAGCTGCGCGTGCTCTGGCTCGATGCCCATGCCGATTTCAACACCAGCGCGCTGACCCCCAGCGGCAATGTGCACGGCATGCCGGTGGCGTGCCTTTGCGGCCTGGGACCGATGGCGTTGACGCACCTGGGTGGCGACGCACCGGCGCTGCACCCGCAGCAGATCCGCCAGATCGGCATCCGCAGCGTCGATGCCGGCGAGCGGCGCCTGGTCCACGACCAGGAACTGGAGGTCTTCGACATGCGCTTCATCGACGAAGAGGGCATGCGCCACACCATGGAACGCGCACTCGAAGGACTGGACGACGACACCCACCTGCACGTGAGTTTCGACGTCGATTTCCTGGACCCCGAAATCGCGCCAGGCGTCGGCACCACGGTGCCTGGCGGGCCCACCTACCGCGAGGCGCAACTGTGCATGGAGATGATTGCCGACAGCGGCCGCCTGGCCTCGCTCGACATCGTCGAACTCAATCCCGCGCTGGACGTGCGCAACCGCACGGCGGTGCTCGCGGTGGATCTGGTGGAGTCGCTGTTCGGCAAGAGCACGCTGATGCGCCGCCGTGTCGAAGCGACAGCGCGACCAGCGGGAACCGCCGGCTGAGGCCTCCGGCAGGAGGCGCCCGCCGGGCCCAGGGTCAGGACGCGCCCGGTTCGCCCTTGGCTTCAGGCTCGTCGGCGGGCCAGTCGTGGATGTAGGCCTTGAGCATCTTGTTCTCGAAGCTCTGGCTTTCGACGACGAACTTGGCGACGTCGTAGAAGCTGATCACGCCCATGAGCATCTTCTTGTCCATCACCGGCATGTAGCGGGCATGGCGGTCCAGCATCATGCGGCGGACCTCGTCGATCTCGGTCTCCATGGTGCAGGTCAGCGGGTGGTCGTCCATCGCACTGCGGACCAGCGTCGTGCCCAGCGCGCCGCCGTTCTTCACGATGGTCTGGATCACCTCGCGGAAGGTCAGCATGCCGACCAGATCGCCGTGGTCCATGACGACCAGCGAGCCGATGTCTTTTTCGGCCATGAGGTCCACCGCGGCGGCCAGGGCCTCGTCGGGGGTGACGGTGTACAAGGTGTTGCCCTTGACGCGAAGAATGCCGCTGACTTTCATGCTGATCTCCTGTGTCGCCGCCGTGGCGTGTTGGCGAAGAAATATAGCCCACAATTGACCGAAAGAACAATTTCGCCACCCCGGAAACTTCTGGAGACACCATGCCCGGCTATTCCGACCCCGGCTTCGACACGCTGGCGCTGCACGCGGGCAGCCAGCCCGACCCTGCCACCGGCGCGCGTGCCGTGCCCATCCACCTGACGACCTCGTTCGTTTTCGAGTCCACCGACCACGCGGCCGCGCTGTTCAACCTCGAGCGCGCCGGCCATGTCTACAGCCGCATCAGCAACCCGACCAACGCCGTCCTCGAGCAGCGCATGGCGGCCCTGGAAGGCGGCATCGGCGCCATCGCGGTGGCCAGCGGCCAGGCGGCGCTGCACCTCGCCATCGCCACGCTGATGGGCGCGGGCTCGCACATCGTCGCCAGCACCGCGCTGTACGGCGGCAGCCAGAACCTGCTGCACTACACGCTGCGCCGCTTCGGCATCGAAACCACTTTCGTCAAGCCCGGCGACATCGATGGCTGGCGCGCCGCGGTGCGACCCGAGACCCGCCTGTTCTTCGGCGAAACCGTGGGCAACCCCGGCCTGGACGTGCTCGACATTCCCACCGTGGCGCAGATCGCGCACGAGGCGGGTGTGCCGCTGCTGGTGGATTCGACGCTGACCACGCCCTGGCTGATCAAGCCGCTGGAGCATGGGGCCGACCTGGTCTACCACTCGGCCACCAAGTTCCTGTCGGGCCACGGCACCGTGGTGGGTGGCGTGGTGGTGGACGGCGGCAGCTTCGACTGGGACCGCTCGGGCAAATTCCCGGGCCTGACCGAGCCCTACGACGGCTTTCACGGCATGACCTTCAGCGAGGAAAGCACCGTGGGCGCCTTCCTGCTGCGCGCACGCCGCGAGGGCCTGCGTGACTTTGGCGCCTGCATGAGCCCCCACACCGCCTGGCTGATCCTGCAGGGCATCGAAACCCTGTCGCTGCGCATGGAGCGGCACATGGCCAACACCGAAAAAGTGGTGCAGTTCCTGGCCGCACACCCGCTGGTGGGCCGCGTGGGCCACCCGCTGCTGGAAAGCCACCCCAGCCACGCGCTCGCGCAACGCCTGCTGCGCCATGGGGCGCGCGGTGCGGGCTCGGTGTTCAGCTTCGACATCAACGGCAGCCGGGCGCAGGGCAAGGCCTTCATCGAGGCGCTCAAGGTGTTCAGCCACCTGGCCAATGTGGGCGACTGCCGCTCGCTGGTGATCCACCCGGCCAGCACCACCCATTTCCGCATGAGCGACGAGGCACTCGCCGGCGCGGGCATCGGTCCCGGCACCATCCGTCTGTCGATCGGCCTGGAAGACGCGGATGACCTGATCGACGATCTCAAACGGGCCCTCAAGGCCGCGGAGAAGGCAGCATGATCCTCACTGTGCACGGCGCCCCGACCTACTGCTACACCGGCGGCAAGCCCTTCGATGCCGCCAAGCCCACCGTGGTGTTCATCCACGGCGTGCTCAACGACCACAGCGTCTGGATCCTGCAGAGCCGCTACCTGGCGAACCACGGCTTCAACGTGCTGGCGGTGGACCTGCCAGGCCACTGCCGCAGCGGCGGCGAGGCGCCAGCGTCCGTCGAAGCGGCGGCCGACTTCATCGGCGCGCTGCTCGACGCGGCCGGCGTGCAAAAGGCCGCGCTGGTCGGCCACAGTTGGGGCTCGCTGATCGCGCTCGAAGCCGCCGCGCGCCTGAAAGAACGCGTGACGCACCTGGTGCTGGTGGGCACGGCGTTTCCGATGCGGGTGTCGCCAGCACTGATCGAGGCCTCGCTGAACGACCCGATGAAAGCGCTGACCATGGTCAACGTGTTCTCGCGCAGCACCCTGTGCGCCCCGCCCTCGGCGCTCGGCCCGGGCACCTGGGTGTTCGGTGCGAGCATGGCGCTGGGGCGGCGCGTGCTGGCCAGCAACCCGGCGGTGAACGTGTTTCACCGCGGGTTCGTCGCCTGCGACAGCTATGCGAACGGCGAAACGGCCATCACCGAGGTCACCTGCCCGGTGCTGTTCCTGCTCGGTGGCGTGGACCAGATGACGCCCCCGAAGGCCGCGCAGGGCCTGATCGGCAAGGCACGCGAAGCGGGCAAGGCGGTGCACGTGGTCACGCTGCCGGTGGGCCACCACCAGATGACCGAGACGCCGGACGCCACTCTGGCGGCGCTGCACGGCTTCCTGCGGGGCTGAAGCCCGACACCAGATACTACTGTTTTTGTAGCAGACTACGCCCATTCAACGCTGGGATCTGGCTGTTTTTCCTGAAATTCTCGACGCTGGCGGCCGGTTCGAGCAACAAGGCGTCGATCAGCGGGGTGGCCGAGGTCTTGTCCAGATCCACCAGCAGCACGTCGCGCCCATCCTCCAGCTGCCCGACCCAGTCCAGCGCCAGCAGGGTGTCGATCACCGGCTCCAGCTGCAGGCTGTCGACCTTCAGCCGCTGCGCCAGATCGGCCACGTTCAGGCCCTTGGCCGGCGTGCCGCGAGCGTCATCGAGCGCCTGAACCGCCTCCACCGCGAGCTGGAAGCGCCAGCCCGGCGTGCCGCCCCGGCGCGCCACCCCCGCCAGCAGGGCTGGCAGGTAGGCCGCGATCACCGCGCCGAGCAGCACCACCAGCCAGACGATGTACACCCACAGCAGCAGGATCGGCACCGCCGCGAACGCGCCGTAGATCGCCGACATGCCCGGCAGCAACGAGAGGTACAGCGCCAGCCCCTTCTTGGCCAGTTCCAGCCCCATCGCCACGAACACGCCACCGACCGCCGCATGCCCCCAGTGCACCCAGGTGTTGGGCACGTAGCGGAACAGCGCGGCCGTTCCGGCCGCCACAAGGGCAAACTGCATCACGTCGAGCGCAAACTCCAGAACCGTCGGCAGGGCACTCACAAGCCCACGCGACGCCGAGGCCGCATACGAGCCGGTGGCCAGCAGGGCAGCCAGCGCCAGCGGACCGAGCGACAGCACGGCCCAGTACATCAGCACCCGCTGCGCGAGCGGACGGGCACGGCGCACACGCCAGATCCCGTTGAGCGTGCGGTCGATCGTGAGGATCACCGACAAGGCCGTCACCAGCAGAAAGGCGAAACCCACGGTGCCGACCCGGCTGGCTTTGGCCGAAAACTGGTTCAGGTAGCCCATCACCTGGCGCGCGATCGCGTCGGGAAACAGGCTGTCGGACAGCCATTGCTGCAGCACACCCTGCAGCTTGTTGAACGCAGGAAACGCCGAGAACACCGCCAGCAGCACGGTGAACAGCGGCACCAGTGAAATCACGGTCGTGAACGTGAGGCTGCTGGCGGTCAGGGCCAGGTGGTCCTCGCGGAAGCGTTCGCGCAGCGTCTGCCCGGTTTCCCGCCACGGGAAATGCCGCAAGGCCCGCAAGGTGGAGTGCCATGCCTGGTTCGTCATGACCGCTATGATGCCACTGCCATGACACCCGCCGACCCGACTGTCCGCGCCACGCGCACCCTGGCCGTTGCCAGCCTGCTGGGGCTGATCGCCCTGAGCCTGGCCTGGGAGCTGTGGCTGGCGCCGCTGCGACCGGGTGGATCCTGGCTGGCACTGAAGGCGCTGCCGCTGTGCCTGCCGCTGGCCGGCCTGCTCAAGCACCGCATGTACACCTACCGCTGGCTCAGCCTGGTGATCTGGCTCTATTTCATCGAAGGCGTGGTGCGCGCCTGGAGCGATCCGCCGCCGGGCAACCGCCTCGCCCTGATTCAGATCGCTCTGTGCCTGGCTGCGTTTGCCGCCTGCGTGCTGCATGTGCGCCTGCGGTTTCGCAACGCCAGGGCGCTCGCGGCCGCCGCAGAACCATTGCCCGGTTCCCCGCCATGAACGAATTGCTCGACGAGCTGCGCCACATCACCGGCGCCGCCCACGTCTTCACCGACGGCGACCTCAGCGCCTTCACCCAGGACTGGCGCCGGCGAGCACACGGCAAGGCGCTCGCCGTGGTGCGCCCTGGCAGCACCGAGGAGGTCGCTGCCGTCGTCAAGGCCTGTGCCCGTCACCAGGCACGGTCGGGCGTGAGTCTGGTTCCGCAGGGCGGCAACACCGGGCTGGCCGTGGGTTCGGTGCCCGATGCCACCGGTCGACAGGTGGTGCTGAGCCTGACCCGCCTGAACGCGGTGCGCGCCATCGACCCCGCCAACCTGACCATCACGGCCGAAGCCGGCTGCGTGCTTCAGAACGTGCAGGAAGCGGCCGAAGCCGCGGGCTACCTGTTCCCGCTGAGCCTGGCCGCCGAAGGCAGTTGCACCCTGGGCGGCAACCTGGGCACCAACGCGGGCGGCACCCAGGTGGTGCGCTACGGCAATGCCCGTGAGCTGTGTCTGGGCCTGGAAGTCGTCACCGCGCAGGGTGAGGTCTGGCACGGCCTGAGCGGTCTGCGCAAGGACAACACCGGCTATGACCTGCGCAACCTGATGATCGGCAGCGAGGGCACGCTGGGCATCATCACCGCGGCGACGATGAAGCTGTATCCGCTGCCAGCGGCCCAGCTCACGGCCTGGGCAGCCGTGCCATCGCTGCAAGCGGCTGTGGCCTTGCTGGGCCTGGCCCACGAGCGCCTTGGGGCCGGCCTGACCGGCTTCGAGGTCATGGGCCGCTTTGCGCTGAGCCTGGTGGACAAACACTTCAAACAGCTCAGCGTGCCGCTGCTGAGCCCGCAAACGCCTGCCGTGCGCAGCTCGCCACCGGACGCGGCGGACGCGGGCGATCCGTACTTCGTTCTGCTCGAAAACTCCGACCATGAATCCGAAACGCACGCCTGTCACGTGTTCGAGCGGCTTCTCGAAACGGCGCTGGAACAAGGCCTCGTGCGCGACGCCGTGGTGGCCGAGAGCCTGAATCAGGCTCGCCACCTCTGGCACCTGCGCGAAAGCATTCCGCTCGCCCAGGCCGAGGAAGGCCTCAACATCAAGCATGACATCTCGATCCCGGTCTCGCGCATCGTCGCGTTTGTCGAGCAGACCGATGCGCTGCTCGCGCGCGAGATCCCCGGCGTGCGGCTGGTCAACTTCGGCCACCTCGGCGACGGCAACCTGCACTACAACGTGCAGGCGCCCGAAGGCATCGACGCCGCCGTCTTCCTGCGCGACCAGGAAGACCGCGTGAACACCCTGGTGTTCGATTCGGTGGCCCGCTTCGGCGGCTCGATTTCCGCCGAGCACGGCGTGGGCAGCTTGAAGGCCGACAAGCTGCCGCGCTACAAGTCGCCGGTGGCCTTGGAGCTGATGCGCGCGATCAAGCGGGCGCTGGACCCGCAGAACCTGCTGAATCCGGGCCGCGTGATTCGAGGCTGAACATCTAAAATTCGCGGCGCAACCCACGCCAAGCACAGCAAGCACCCAACCAGACCCTGGCATGCCTCCATCCTCTGCGCCAGCAGCACGCCCCATCCGCTCCCAGTACGAAGACTTCATGCGCCATGTGGACACCCACGGCGTTTTCAAGGCCGACCGCACGGGCACTGGCACCAAAAGCGTGTTCGGCTACCAGATGCGCTTCGACCTCAACGAAGGCTTCCCGCTGGTCACCACCAAGAAGGTGTACCTGCGCGCCATCATCGTCGAGTTGTTGTGGTTCCTGCGCGGCGGCTCCAACGTCAAATGGCTGCAGGAGCGTGGCTGCACGATCTGGGACGAATGGGCCCGCCCCGACGGCGAGCTCGGTCCGGTCTACGGCGTGCAATGGCGCAGCTGGCCCAAGCCGGATGGCGGACACATCGACCAGATCGCCGACGTCATCCGCACGCTCAAGACCAACCCCGACTCGCGCCGCATCATCGTGAGCGCCTGGAACGTGGCCGAGCTGGACCAGATGGCCTTGATGCCGTGCCACGCCTTCTTCCAGTTCTACGTGGCGCCGGCCACCGAGCCCGGTGGGCGCGGCCGCCTGAGCTGCCAGCTGTACCAGCGCAGCGCCGACATCTTTCTCGGCGTGCCCTTCAACATCGCCAGCTATGCGCTGCTGACGCACATGGTGGCGCAGCAGTGCGACCTCGACGTGGGTGACTTCATCTGGACCGGCGGCGACTGCCACATCTACAGCAACCACGCCGAGCAGGTGGCCTTGCAACTCTCGCGCGAGCCCCTGCCCTACCCCACGCTGCGCATCAAACGCCGGCCCGAATCGATCTTCGACTACGAGTACGAGGATTTCGAGGTGCTGGATTACCAGAGCCACCCGCCCATCAAGGCGCCGGTGGCAATTTGATGGCCCCCACGCTCCCTCACTGCGTGTGGTCGCTGTACGTGCCTCAACCAGAGGCAACGGCCCTTCATGCCGTCCGGATGTGCGCAGGCACATCCAGAGCCGCGGCACTCAGCCCCTCGCGGGCTGGCCTTGCTTGGGGCGGCCCGGCGCGGCGGCCGTTGCGTCCCCGGTGATTTCCCGCCGGCAAGTCTGGGCGCTGGTGGCGCTCACGCTGATGTGGGGCGTCAACTGGCCGATGATGAAGCTCTCACTGCGCGAGCTCACGCCGATGTATTTCCGTGCGCTCACCATGACCGGCGGCGCGCTGTGGCTCTACGCGTTCTACCGCGCCCGCGGCATCCGCATGACGCCGCAAGGCCCCGAATGGCGCGCAGTGGCGCTGCTGGGTCTGCCCAACATGCTGGGCTGGCACGTGATGTCGATCTTCGGGGTAAAGGCGCTGGCCTCGGGCCGCGCCGCGATCCTCGGCTTCACGATGCCGATCTGGACCGTGCTGATCGGCGTCGGCCTCTTGGGCGAGCGGCTCACGCGCCGGGTAGCCTTCGCCGCCATCGCCGTCGCCGTGGCGATCGCGCTGCTGGTGTCCGACGAACTGGGGGCGCTGGCCGGGCGACCGGTGGGCGTGCTCTGGATGGGCGGCGCCGCGGTGAGCTGGGCCATCGGCACGCTGATGATGCGCCGCATGAAACACACGCTGCCGGTGGAGGCGCTCACGGTGTGGATGATGATCGGCTCGGCCGCGTGCATCTGGGTCATTGCCGCCCTCACCGAGCCCCTGCCGACGATGCGTTTCACACCGCTCATGTGGGCCAGCCTGGCCTATGGCGTGCTCATCAACTACGGCTTCGCCCAGATCATCTGGTTCGGCCTGGCGCGCAACCTGCCCCCGGCCACCAGTGCGATGAGCGTCATGGCGGTGCCCATGATCGGCACGCTGAGTGCGCCGCTGATCGTGGGCGAATGGCCGCGCTGGCAGGACGGCGTGGCCATGGTCTGCGTGATGGCCGCCATCGCCGCGGTGCTGCTGCCGCCGCGCGGCGGCCTGCCCCTTGCGAAGCGGCCACAATCCTGACATGCCCACCTCACCCAACATTCACCTGATCTTTGCCCGCGCGTCCAACGGCGTGATCGGCCGCGACGGCCGCCTGCCCTGGCACCTGCCCGAAGACCTGGCGCACTTCAAGCGCACCACGCTGGGCTGCCCGGTCATCATGGGCCGCAAGACCTGGGACTCGCTGCCGCCGAAGTTCCGCCCCCTGCCCGGGCGCCTGAACATCGTCGTCACCCGCCAGCCGCACTGGCAGGCCGAGGGCGCGGTGCGCGCCGGCTCGCTGGCTGAGGCCCTGGCCGCCTGCGCGGACAACGCCGACGCCTGGGTGATCGGCGGCGCCGAGATCTATGCCCAGGCGCTACCGCTGGCCCGCAGCGCGGTGGTGACCGAAATCGACGCCGACTTCGACGGTGACGCCTTTGCGCCAGAATTCGGGCCCGCCTGGGTTGAAACCCGGCGCGAGCCCCATACCTCCGCCACGGGGCTGTCCTTCAGCTTCGTCACCTACCAACACCAGAACCCACAGGATATTTGAGATGTCAGGACATGGTTTTCACGTTCACGGCCCGCACGATCACGAACTCGAGCATGCCCAGCAAGGCGGCCACGGGGGCGACGGCCACGGTGGCCACGGCAGCTCGGGCGGCATGATCAACCAGATCGCGATGTTCACCGCCATCATCGCCACCGTGGGCGCGATCTTCGGCTACATGGGCGGTGCCACCCAGGCCAACGCCGGCATCTACAAGAACAACGCCGCCATCAAGAAGACCGAGGCGTCCAACCAGTGGAACTACTTCCAGTCCAAGAGCACCAAGCAGTCGCTGGCCGAGATGTCGCGCGACCTCGCGACCAAGGACGAGGACCGGGCCAAGTACCAGGCCAAGGTGGATCGCTACGAGAAGGAAAAGAACGAGATCAAGGCCGTCGCGGAAAAACTCGAAGCCGAGGCCACGGCCTGGGACAAGCAGAGCGACGAGCAGATGCACCAGCACCACCGCTGGGCGCAGTCCACCACGGTGTTGCAGGTCTCCATCGCGCTGGCCGCCATCGCGCTGCTGACCAAGAAGCGGTGGCTGGAGTTCGCGATGATCATCGCTGGCGGCGCCGGTGTGATCGTCGGCGGCCTGGCGGCGCTTCATATTTGATAGCTGCCCGTGGCCAATGGGCGCTGGGAATCGACCAATTTGATGCCGAAAACTGCTCGTTGACGGCCTGAATGGCCGTTTTCGGGCCGCCGTTCAGCGGGTGTCGCTCATCCCCATGCGGCGCAGCACCCAGCCCGTGTCCGTCGGGGCCAGGCCGTAATGGATCTGGCGCGAGCCGCCGGTGGGTTGCGCGTTGCGGTCGCCGGGGCGGTACAGCGGGAACAGTCGCACCAGGCGATTGCCCCTGATCACGAAAGTGTCGTGGCCCATGTAACCCCTGGACGCGTCAACATCCTCGCTGATCGGCAGCAGGTCAATGTCGGCCAGCGACTGCCGTTGCCGCACGCCGAACGCCGCCAGCGAGCCGTATGACCCCGATCCAACCGAGCGCACGAAGACATAGACCTCAGGCAGGCCGTCGTCGTCGAGATCGGCCACCTCGGCACCGGTGACGAGACCATCCACCTCGCGCGACACTGGCGCGTTGCCACCGGAGAGCCCCGACGGCGTGATCACGACCCGGTTGCCCGACGCGGTGTTGGCGCTGACCACCCGAAAGCCGATGCCTTTCATGGCCAAGGTCTGATCGAACGGTTTCGCGCCCTGGGCCAACGGCGCGGTCGGCCCGGGCTTGGCACCCGGCACGTCGAACGCGCGCGCCGCTTCGGCACTGTCCGGGGCCAGCACGTCGGTGTAGGCTTCCGTCCGGAACGGTGCCCAGAACGCCGCGGCCTGCGCAGGATCCGCAATGCTGAAGCGGCCCAGCGCCGCCTGCGCCTCCAGGAAACGCCGGTAGGCGTCCACCGGCACCAGCGCGCCATCGAGGCGGGCGATGCGCCCCCCGTACTGGCGAAACAAGGCAGCGTCGATCTTGCGCTGCAGGATGTTGGCACGGGCGATCTCCTCGCGCGCCGCGCGGTCGGCGGCGGGCTCGGCCGCCGGGTCCGGCAGCGGCTGGCCCCGCGACGCCATGAAGCGGCGCATCTCGGCCAGGTAGGCGGCGACTTCGGCGTCGCTGACGACGATGCCCTGGTCGGCGGCAAACCGGTCGGTCAGGGCCAGCAGGATGGACGAGCGCAGGTCTTGCGCGCTGGTGGCCTGCACCGCCACGCCCAGTGCCTGCGCGCGCCAAGCCACCGGGCCCGCCGCGGACGCTGCGCCGGCCACGAGCAACACCAGGCATCCAAGCCCGCCCCAAAGGGCTCTCTTAAGGTTGTCAACGATCCGGCACATCCGGAAACCATAACAGGAATCCGGATCTGCAAGACCCGACTCGTCCGCCATCCAGCCAAGCGGCCACGCGGCGACAAGCGGGCCTGCCGCACGGATCAGTCTTTCGCGGCATGGACGATCCATTTGATCGTGGCCCGGAACAAGGCTTCACGCGGGTAGGCACGGCCCGAGCTCATGGACCGCACGACCGCGTTGGGGTGCCGGTCGCGTGGCAGCGCCACGTCCCAGTGGTCGGCCCGCGCCTCAGCGAGCAGCACGCTGCCGGGCAGGACCGTGTCGCTGGCAAACAGCTGCCCGTCGTTGCGCAGATCCACCACGCTCATGGTGTCGTACAGCGGACGCAGCGGCCAGGCAATGTCGTCGCGTGCCGCGTGGGAAATGATCGAGTAGTAACGCAGTCCCTGCGGCAGCGGATGGGCACTCAGCCAGGACACCCGTTCGTGCCGTGTCACGCTGGTCATTTCTTGCCCGTCGGACGGGGTGCAGTCCAGCGTTTGTATCGCCGGTGAGAGGGTGTTGAACAGGACCTCGAAATGATCGGCCATGGGGGTGCCCATCACCACCCCGGCCACGGACACCAGCGCGGCCAGGGCGGGTGGCACGCCGCCGGCAGCCTGCATCTCGTCCAGGGCATGCAGCACGTCGGGCACGCCCTTGGAGTACGCAACGAGCACGATGCGACGCACACCGGGCCGCATGGCTTCTTCGCGGATCGCCTCGGCAACCCGACGCCCGTTGGCAGCGGACGAGGCCCGTCCGGGCAAGGCGATCGAGCGCACGCCCGCCAGCGCGAGGTCGTCGTACTGGCGGTAGGCCTCGGTCCGGCTGCGCACCGGGCTCCGCATGACGCCGTCTCCGAACGGCACGGACTGCGCCTCGACGCAGTCCCCGTAGAGGCCTGGGATGACCAGAACCGAGGTAGACGATGCACGCACAGCAAGCGCTGCATCGACCGCCTGGAAGGAATCTGCACGCGCCGCGGAACCCGGCGACACGCCGTGCAGCCACTCGTTGACCGGCCTCAGGCTGTCACCGGCGCGGCCTGAAGCTTGCAGTTCGTGCTCGAACAGCGCGGCAAAGGGCTGACGTGCATCGGTGATGCCGGCCCGGGTGATCGGCAGGGTCACGGTCGGCGCCTGCGGGCCCCGATCCGGCAAGGCGCCGTAGGGCGCACAGCCTGCACCGGCAAATACTGCAAGCAGCAACGCACCCGACCACCTTGCGAAACCAAGCCTCGCCGCGTGAACCGACGACTGAAACCTCGTCACCGGTCAGTCCATCCCCACGCTGGCCTCGATGCGGAAAAACTGCTCGGCGCGGCGTCTTTCTTCACTGCGGTTCTCGTTGCGATCCTCGTCGGTCGCATCGAAATCGATCTTCGCGGCCTGAACCGCGCGACAGGTCATGTAGGCCCGGGCTTGCGGACCATCGAGCAGATCCAGGTACTCGTTGACCGTGGCCACCAGCGCCGCCTTGCGCCTGAACAGCTTGACGTGACCCTGGAAGTCGGTGGGTTTCTCGGCCATGAGCGCATCGGCACAGGTGACAAAGTTCTCACCGCCACAGAACGCCGGCAGCTTGAGCGCCGGCAGTCTGGGACCTGCCTCCCGCGCCAACGGCGCGCCCTGCAGCAAGGTCTGCAGCATGGCGTCCTGGTAGGCCTGGGCATGTTCATACAAGGGCTGCTGGCAGGTCTCGCACGCCGGAATGGCCGAGAGCAGCCACTCCATCAGGCTGCCGCGCGATTCGCGCTGGCGCTTGACCACGGCCTGGTCAAACTGGCGGATGTCCTCGATCGGGATGCCGGCGCGTTGGCAGGTCTCGGCCTCCCAAGCCGCCAGCAGGTCGGCGTAGCTGGTGTTGGGTTTTTCGCCACGGGGCAACAGGTCACCGCGCACCAGCAGGCGCTTGTCGGCTTCGCTCCACGCAAAGCTGATGCGCCGGTAGGCGATCGGCCAGTCCGAAAGCGAGCTGACATTGAGTTCCAGCAGCGGCTGGCGCGCCAGCGCACGGTGCATCGCCCAGAACCCGCTGTGCGTGTGCGCCGACAGGTACACCAGCAGATGCCGCAGCTTGCCCATGAGACCTCGCAAAAGGGTGCGCGACGGCAGGCCCAGGCCCTGCCAGTTGTGATGGCCCGCGAAGACGACGATGTCGCCATCGATGATCGCCTCGTCCACCCAGGCGGTGACGGCCTGGATCTGGTCGGGATGGATGTGGCCCACGCTGCCCGGGCTGTGTCCCATGATCACGTCGAGGGTGCCGACGAGCGCGCCGGCCTGATTGGTGTCCAGCCCGATCACGATGACATTGCGATCGGCGCCGGGTGCGCGCGGGAGTTTGAGGCGCTGGGCGATGAAGGAATCGGCGTACCGCTGGCCATCGAGCAGGTTCGCCTCGATCGCCGAGAGGAAGGCGTCCGGCTTGGGATTTCGCCAGCTCAGACGCACATTGCCCGACGCAGGCGGCGCCTTCAGCCCCGGCACTTCGGCCTGGACCTTGGCATGTTCACCAAGGTAGAGGTTGAGGAAATCGCGCTTGCTGAAGGCCTCGTTGGCGGTCTTTCGGCTGCCATCGTCGAGGCCCGCACCGCGCTTGCAGGCCTCGTTCCATCGCTTGCCTTCGGGGTCAGCGACGGCTTCCAGGATGTTGTACCCGTAGATGCCGAACATCAGCCCGTCGTGATTGCCGGGCAGGATGGCGCCGGTGCGCCCCGTGGCACGAAAGATCTTCGTCATGCGGTCCGCTTCGATGCGGCACGACAGATCCATCACATCGCCCAGATGCAGGTAAGGCTCGTCCGGGTAACGCTGCAGGGCCCATTCGAGCATTCGCCGGCCAAACAGCGCCACCTCGGGTGGCCGCTGGGTCACCTCGACATAGGCATCGACCGCACTGTCGTTGTCGTGCAGCGGATGGCCGGTGGACAGGTGTTCCTGGGTATCGCCCACCGCGATGAACGGCTTCGTCAGGTCCTTGTAACGCCCGGCGGTGGCCACCGGCTCGGGCGGCGGCCCTTCCTGCGGCGCGAACCCGGCGCATCCACCCAGCAGCAGCGCCAAGGCAAGGGCAGCCCAGCTGGTTCGGGTACCCCGAAACGCACGCAGCAGCCGTGGGTCGCGATCCAGGGACATCAGTAGTAGCTCACCGGCAGGAGCTTGAAGAACAGGTTTTCAACCCGCTGCATGAAGCCACGCGCGGGCTGAAGATGGCGCACGCCCGCGTCGCTGGTCCACACCAGGTTGTCGTCCGCGGTCAGGCCAACCCGCCAGCTGTTGGCGCCGCGCATGTCGCGCTCCATGCTCGCGGCCAGCGCGTTCGCCAAGGCCGGGCTGTCGATGATGACGCCCATTTCCGAGTTGAAAACCTCCGAGCGCGGGTCGAGGTTCATGGAGCCGATGAAACTGCGTTCACGGTCGACCACCATCGCCTTGATGTGCAACCCGACGAACCCGCCGCGCACCGGCGCCGTGTCCACCAGTTGAGCCTGGATGGCCGCGTCCGAGCGCAGTTCGTACAGTGAAGCCCCGCTGCGCAGGATCGGCCGGCGCCAGCGCTCGTAGTGCGAATTGACGGCCGGCACGTCGTGGGAGGCCAGGGAGTTGGTCAGGATCGAAACTTTCACGCCGCGTGCCGTCAGCTCTCGGAGGTCCGCCATGAACTGCTCATCGGGAATGATGTAGGCGTTGGTGATCATCAGCTCCCGGCGGGCCGAACGCATGAGCGCGCGAAAGGCCTCGGGCATGTGGTTGCTCACGTCGTGCGCGCGGGAAGGCGGATCGGCATGGACAGCACTGCGCCCGACGGCCAGCGACCCTGGCAACACGGCCAGCTCCGCCGTCCAGCTGCGCGAGCCGGTCAGGACGGCTTGCATGCGTGGATCCGCTGCCGCTTCGGGCGGCAGCTCGATGGTGGCCGGTGTCACCCGGCCACCGCCCGCCGTAAGGGCTTGCGGTATGCGCCCCACCCAGTCGCTGTTCCAGTACCGATCGAACACAGCGCTGGCCTGGCGCGCCACCGGCCCCACACCCAGCACATCAAGGTCGTGAAAGTTGAACGCCGGGTTCAGGCCCATGTATTCGTCGCCGATGTTGCGCCCGCCCAGCACGGCCACCCGGTTGTCGACAATCATCTGCTTGTTGTGCATGCGACGGTTCAGGCGCTCGAACTCGATGGCCCCCTCGGCCACCCGCCCGGCCCAATCGCGCTGACGCCAGGCATTGAACACGCGGATCTGGATGTTGGGGTGGCTGTCGATGCGGGCCAGCATCGCGTCGCGCAGCTCCGGACTGGTCATGTCGTGCAGCATGGTGTTGAGGTCGTCGAACAGCATGCGCACCTTGACGCCGCGGTCCGCCGCCGCAATCAACCGCGCCATCAGCAACTGGCCTGTGGCGTCGCCGAACCAGACGTAGTACTGGAGGTCCAACGAGTGGGATGCGCTGTCAATCAGCACCAGGCGCCATTTCAGTCCGTCCAGATTGCTTTCCAGCAACCGGAAACCGGACGCATCAGGACCGTTCGCCGCGCGAATGCCCTCCTCCAGGGTCACGAACTGACCCGTCCCCTGCACTGGCATGGCTTGCTCGACGGGCGGCCTCGGCGCGGGCGGCGGCGCGGCACACCCCGCCAGCGCCAGGATGAAGGCGATCGCCCAGGCGGCCAGCCAGGTGCGGTGGGAATATCGCGTCGGGTACATGGTCGATGGCCTGGGACGAACCTTCATCCTAACGGAAGTGACTTGCCGGCCTAGAATGCCGCACTTTGACCCCATGAAAATCGCCACCTGGAACATCAACTCGCTGAACGTGCGGCTGCCGCAGGTGCTCGACTGGCTGGCGGCACAGCCGCCCGACGCACCGGTGGACGTGCTGGCGCTGCAGGAACTCAAGCTCACCGACGACAAGTTCCCTGCCATGGCCTTCCAGGAGGCTGGCTATGCAGCCCAATGGTTCGGCCAGAAGACCTACAACGGCGTCGCGCTGATCAGCCGCCACGGCGCCACCGATGTGGTGAAGAACATCCCCGGTTTCGCCGACGACATGGCGCGTGTGATCAGCGCCACATTCCCGGCTGCCGGGACCGATGTGCGCGTGATCGGCGCCTACTTCCCCAACGGCCAGGAGCCGGGCTCGGACAAGTTCGCCTACAAGATGCGCTGGCTCGATGCGCTGCGCGAATGGGTGCGCGCCGAACTGGCGGCGCATCCCCGGCTGGTGCTGCTGGGTGACTACAACATCACCTTCGACGACCTGGACGTCTGGGACCCGGTGGGCCTGGCCGGCACCATTCACTGTACCGACGAGGAGCGCACGCACCTGAAGGCGCTGATCGACCTGGGCCTGAGCGACGCGTTCCGCCTGTTCCCGCAGCCCGAAAAAAGCTTCAGCTGGTGGGACTACCGCATGCTGGGCTTCCAGAAGAACCGCGGCATGCGCATCGACCATATCCTGATCAGCGACGCGCTGAAACCGCTGGCGCGTGCCTGCGCCATCGACCGCGGGCCGCGCAAGAACAAACAGCCGAGCGACCACGCGCCCGTCGTCGTGACGCTGGACATGCCGCGCTGACCATCAGAAATGATAGCGGCTGGTGGCCATCGGACGCTGGCTTCCGCCCGAAAACGGCATGAAAACCGCCGAAAATCGACCAAAAAGCGGCGCCGGGCACGCCCCACGGGACCCCGGGCTCACTCCAGCCCGAGTTCCTGGATCTTGCGCGTGATGGTGTTGCGACCGATGCCCAGCTTCTGGGCAGCTTCGATGCGCCGGCCCCGGGTGTTGGCGAGGGCGGCCAGGATCAGCTTGGATTCGAAGCGGCGGGTCAGCTCGTCCCAGACATCGTGGCGCCCAGCCGCGAGCAGTTCATTGGCCTCCAGCTCCAGGCCATGTTCCCAGGCTTCGCCGCCCGCCTGAGCGGGGCCGACGAGGCTCACCGGGGCGGACGCATCACGCCACGCGGGAGAAGGCGCGTCCGGCACGCCGGCGTGTTCAGCGGCCGCGGGCGCCACCGGGGCCGCCGGAACCTCCGCAACCGTCGCGGGCGCGCCAGGCACCGGGCCACCGGCCAGCACCTCGGGCGGCAAGTCCTTTTCGTCGATCAGCTGTGCCGGCGCCATCACAGTCAGCCAGTGGCAGATGTTCTCCAGCTGGCGCACGTTGCCCGGGAAGCCGAAGGTGCCCAGGCGCGCGAGCGCGGCGTCGGCAATGCGCTTGGGCTCCACGCCGAGCTGGCGGGCGCTTTGCTGCAGGAAGTGGCGCGTCAGCATGGGGATGTCTTCGCGCCGGTCGGTCAGGCGCGGCAGCCGCAGGCGGATCACGTTGAGGCGGTGAAACAGATCCTCGCGGAAGGCGCCTTCGCGCACGCGCTGCTCCAGGTCCTGGTGCGTCGCGGCAATGACACGCACGTTGGCCTTGACCGCGCTGTGCCCGCCCACGCGGTAGAAACTGCCGTCGGACAGCACGCGCAGCAGACGGGTCTGCAGGTCGAACGGCATGTCGCCGATTTCGTCGAGGAACAAGGTACCGCCATCGGCCTGCTCGAAACGGCCGCGGCGCATGGTCTGCGCGCCGGTGAAGGCCCCGCGCTCGTGGCCGAAGAGTTCGGACTCGAGCAGGTCTTTCGGAATGGCCGCGGTGTTGATGGCCACGAACGGGCCGCCGGCGCGCTGAGAATGCTTGTGCAGCGCGCGCGCGACGAGCTCCTTGCCCGAACCCGATTCGCCGGTGATCAGCACCGTGACGTTGCTTTGCGACAGCCGGCCGATCGCGCGGAACACGTCCTGCATGGCAGGCGCCTGGCCGAGCATTTCAGGGGTTTCACCCAGGCGCTCTTCGGCCACTTCCTCGCGCTGGCTCTCCTCGACCGCGCGGCGGATCAGCTCCACCGCTTTGGGCAGGTCGAACGGCTTGGGGAGGTATTCGAAAGCGCCCCCCTGGAAGGCCGACACGGCGCTGTCCAGGTCGGAGAAGGCCGTCATGATGATGACGGGCAGGCCGGGCAGTCTTTCCTTGACCCTGGTGAGCAGGTCCAGGCCCGAGCCGCCAGGCATGCGGATGTCGCTGACCAGCACTTGGGGGCCGCCCTCGTCGCCGGCGGCTTCGAGTGCCTGCAGCACCTCGCGCGGGTTGGTGAAGCTGCGGGTGGGCAGGTGGTCGCGCGCCAGGGCCTTCTCCAGCACGAAGCGGATCGATTGGTCATCGTCAACTATCCAGATCGGCTTCATGTGCGGGCATCCCTTTGGTCAGTCGGTCATGGCAACGGAATCAGTATCTTGAAATCCGTCCGGCCCGGCACGCTCTCACACTCGATCAGGCCATGGTGCTGCTGCACGAACGTCTGCGCCAGCGTCAGCCCCAAGCCGGAACCGCCTTCGCGCCCCGACACCAGCGGGTAGAACAGGCGATCCCTGATCGAGTCTGGCACGCCAGGCCCGTTGTCGATGACATGCAATTCCAGTGCCAACCGGTAGCGCTGCTTGCCAAAGGTCACCTGGCGCAGGACGCGGGTGCGGAAAATGATCTCGGCATCGCCCGTCGCGATGCGCTCGGTCAGCACCTGCGCGGCGTTGTGGCTGATATTGAGTACCGCCTGGATCAGTTGCTCGCGGTCACCGCGGAACTCGGGGATCGAGGTGTCATAGTCGCGCACCACCTTCAGGCCGCGCGGGAACTCGGCCAGGATCAGCGACCGCACCCGTTCGCACACCTCGTGAATGTTGACGTCACCCACCACGTGCGGACGCCGGTGCGGCGCCAGCAGGCGGTCCACCAGCGTCTGCAGGCGGTCGGCCTCGCGGATGATGACCTGGGTGTATTCGGTCAGTTCCGGCGAGCCCATCTCCATTTCGAGCAGCTGCGCCGCGCCACGGATACCACCGAGCGGGTTCTTGATCTCGTGGGCCAGGTTGCGGATGAGCTCCTTGTTGGCCTTGGCCTGGTCGAGCAGGCGCTCTTCGCGGTCCTGGCGGGCCTGGGCCTCCAGCGGCAGCATCTCGACGATGACCTCGCCCGGGCGCTCGGTCTGCGCCACGATCACGTGCACCGGCATCGGCTCATAGGATTGGCGCAGCAGCATGGCGTCGTAGCGCAGCGCGGCAAACTCGTTGTCGTGCGCGCTGGCCAGGGCGTTGGACATGGCCTGGGGTGCCACGAAGCTGTTGGCGAACTGCGAGCCTTCGATGGTGCGGCGCGACTGGCCCATCGCATCTTCGAGCGCCGAGTTGGCGAACAGCACGATGCCATCGCTGCGCACCACGGCCACCAACGTGGCCAGCAAGTCGAACGCCAGGAACCGGGAGGGGCTGGGTGTGAGCGGGGTCAAGCGGCTTATTTTGCCGCAGAAGCCGGCGCGCCAACGGCCACCGGAACGGACCCCGACGTGGCGGCCGGCGCGGGTGCGGGCGACCGACCCAGCTCGCGCCGGATGCCGACGATGTCGCTTTCGGTGCGCGCGATCGCAGCCTTGAGTTCGGCCACGCGGTCGAGGTATTTCTGGTGGTTGCGGCTCTCTATCCCCTGCTGGTCGGGTTTGCCGTCCTTGTACTCGGCGAGCAGTTCGGCGCGGCGGGCTTCGGCGCGTTTGAGCTCGGCCTCCAGTACGGCGCGGGCATCC
>WBZM01001473.1_pt1 | contig 23207 bp, 19 predicted proteins | sample 5204271 | NCBI WGS metagenome assembly WBZM01 (sample SAMN12344346, study PRJNA552823) | activated sludge metagenome | biome: Activated sludge suspended growth; feature: Nitrification reactor; material: Wastewater; isolation source: activated sludge from nitrification reactor of wastewater...
GCCGGTGTGGGGTGCGCCGACTCAGGTGGGCGACCTCTTTGCCCCGCCGCCACCTGGTCTGGGCGACTATCAGCCGCATTTCGCCTATCATCTGATCGACGAAGCGCGTCTGCGGCTGCATCCGGCAGCAAGCGTGCGCAACGCGGTCGAGGCGCTCTTCCGGCTCGAGCATGGACGCACGCCGGAGGATCTGCGGCGTGTGATCCAGGCGCTCGACGCGCTGCTGCGCGATCCACAGCAGCAAGCCATGCGTCACACGTTCACGGCCTGGATCAAGCACCTCTTGCACCGCAAGGGCGCTACGCCGACACTTTCGGCGATGGCGACCGAGATTGACGCTATGAGTGATTTCATGGAGGCTGACAGCATGCTCGCCGAACGTATCGAAGCCTGGTTTGAGGAAGCAACCCAGCGTGGATTTCAGAATGGGTTTCAGGACGGGGTCCAGAACGGTATTCAGACAGGAATTCAGACCGGTATTCAGCAGGGCCTGGTCGCGGGCCGGACGCAGGGTCTGATGGAAGGCCGGATGGAAGGTCGGATGGAAGGCCGCCACGAAGGTGAAGTGCTCCTGCTCGCCAGACTACTGACGCGCCGCTTCGGCCCTTTGCCGGAATGGGTTGGCAAGCGTCTGGCGCAAGCGAGCGAGGACGAACTGCAGACCTGGGGCGAGGCGGTACTCAGCGCGCCGACGCTCGCCGCCGTGTTCGAGGACGCGCGCCGCTGATCGACGCGTCGGCAGGCAGCGCTGCGCTGGCTGGCCGCGCAAGGGGTCACTCGACTTAAGCTCTCGACCTTGGCGGCCTGCTCGACCGCAGGCGAGCAGAGGGGGGCTGCACCACCCATGCCTCGCTTGTCCGTAGCTGCGCAGCGGCTGCGCACCGCTGTGCAGCCGGTCGGGCGCTACGCGGCGCCTGTTTGCACGGGAATGGTGCGCCGGGTCGTGCAGCCGCGCGGCGAAACGCCCGGAATCTGGTGGTGCGCGCTTATGGCCCGCTTCTTGCTTGCCCCTGCGCAACACTTCGCTCCGGAGCTCGCCGTGTCGATCCATGTTGCCCTCAATCACCGCACCAGTTACCGCTACGACCGCCCGGTCCGGCTCTCGCCGCAGGTCGTGCGCTTGCGGCCCGCGCCCCACGCGCGCACGCCGATCCTCGCCTATTCGCTGAAAGTCACTCCGGCACGTCATTTCATCAACTGGCAGCAGGACCCGCAGGCGAACCACCTGGCGCGCCTCGTCTTTCCTGAGCTGACGCGCGAGTTCTGCGTCGAAGTCGATCTCGTCGCGCGCTTGTCGGTAATCAATCCGTTCGATTTCTTTCCCGAGCCCTACGCCGCGCGCTTCCCGTTCCGCTACGACGACGCGCAATGTGCTGAGCTCGCCCCTTACCTCGACGCCCCGCCGCCAACGCCACTGGTGAGCGACTTCCTGCGCCAGATCGCGCCGGGGCCGTCTTCGAGCGTAGACTTCCTGGTCGAACTGAACCGCCAGGTGCAAGCTGCGGTGGGCTACGTCATTCGGCTCGACCCCGGCGTGCAGACGCCCGATGAAACGCTTGCGCTAGGGCGTGGCTCGTGCCGCGATTCGGCCTGGCTCTTGGTGCAGATTCTGCGCCAGCTTGGCCTCGCGGCGCGCTTCGTCTCAGGCTACCTGATCCAGTTGACGCCCGATGTCAAGGCGCTCGACGGTCCATCCGGAACCGAACACGACTTTACCGACCTGCACGCGTGGTGCGAGGTCTACCTGCCCGGCGCCGGCTGGATCGGCCTCGACCCGACTTCCGGCTTGTTCGCCGGCGAGGGTCACATTCCGTTGGCGTGTTCGCCGCACCCATCGTCGGCGGCGCCGATCACCGGCTTCACTGACGAGTGCCAATGCGACTTCTCGCACACGATGACGATCGAGCGCGTCTGGCAGGCAGCGCGCGTGACCAAGCCGTATACCGACACGCAATGGGCAGCGATCGAAGCGCTTGGCCGGCAGATCGACGACCAGTTGCAGCGTGGCGACGTACGCCTGACGATGGGCGGCGAGCCGACGTTCGTGTCGATCGACGACCACGATGGCGCCGAATGGAACACTGACGCGCTCGGGCCGAGCAAGCGGCAGCGCGCCGCAGCAATCTTCCAGCGGCTGCGCGAGCGCTACGCCGCCCAAGGGCTGCAGCACTTCGGCCAAGGCAAGTGGTACCCCGGCGAGCAGCTTCCGCGCTGGTCGCTCAACTGCTTCTGGCGCACCGATGGGCAGCCGATCTGGCACGACCCCGAGCTCTACGCCGATGAAGGCCAGCCGTGTGGCGCCGACGAAAAGCTTGCTGGGCGCTTTCTGAACGAACTCGCCGGGCGCCTCGGAGTCGCCTCGCAGCACGTCTTCCCGGCTTTCGAGGATGTCTTCTACTACCTCTGGCGCGAAAACCGCCTGCCGGTGAACGTCGATCCGCTTGACGCGCGGCTCGACGACCCGCTCGAGCGCGAGCGCCTCGCCCGGGTCTTCCGGCAAGGGCTGGAGCGGGTCGCCGGCTACGTCCTGCCGCTGCGCCGTGCCGCCCACGGACACTGGGAGAGCGGGTCATGGCGGCTGCGCGCCGGGCGCTGCTACCTGATTCCGGGCGACTCACCGCTCGGCTATCGCCTGCCGCTCGACGGGCAGCCATGGGTGCCGAAGAACGACTATCCCTACGTCCATACACCCGACCCGACGCAGTCGTTCCCGCCCTTGCGCGCCCATGCTGCAATCCGCGCGCAGTTTGCCGCCGACCGCAACAACACGTCTGCGGATGCCGTGGCGGCGAGCGACGGTGAGGAAGCCCGGCGATCGAGCGCCCCTCAGGCGGATGCCGCCGACGCGGCGAATCGCCGCCCCGAACCGCCGACTGAAGCAGCCGCCACGCTCGTTCGCAGCGCGCTCACGACGCAGGCGCGTGACGGTGTTCTGTATGTCTTCATGCCGCCGTGCGAACGCCTGGACGATTATCTCGAACTGGTCGCTGCGGTCGAGGCAACGGCCGCGGCGCTCGCCACGCCGATCATTGTCGAAGGCTACGAGCCGCCGCCCGACCCGCGTCTGAGCAAGTTCCGGGTGACGCCCGATCCCGGCGTGATCGAGGTCAACATCCAGCCCTCGGCAAGCTGGGACGAACTCGTCGAGCGCACGACGCAGCTTTACGAAGCCGCCTACCTGTCGCGTCTGTGCACCGAGAAGTTCATGCTCGACGGCCGCCACACGGGTACCGGCGGCGGCAACCATTTCGTCTTCGGCGGACCGAGCACGCTCGACTCACCATTCTTGCGCCGCCCCGATCTGCTGCGCAGCCTGATCAGCTATTGGCACAACCATCCATCGCTCTCCTATCTCTTCTCCGGATTGTTCATCGGGCCCACCAGTCAGGCGCCGCGCGTCGACGAAGCACGCAATGACTCGCTCTACGAACTCGAAATCGCCTTCCGCCAGTTTCCGCCGCCCCCCGCGGGCGCTGCGCCGATCGCGCCCTGGCTGGTCGATCGCCTGCTGCGCAACCTGCTGGTGGACGCGACGGGCAACACGCACCGTGCCGAGTTCTGCATCGACAAGCTCTACTCGCCCGACGGTCCGGCTGGCCGCCTGGGCCTGGTCGAGATGCGCGCCTTCGAGATGCCACCGCACGCGCGCATGTCGCTCGCCCAGCAGTTGTTGCTGCGCGCTTTGATTGCCCGCTTCTGGCAGACGCCGTACGCGCCGACCCGCCTGGTGCGCTGGGGCAGCGAGTTGCACGACCGCTTCCTCTTGCCGCATTTCGTCGAGCAGGATTTCGCCGATGTGCTGAGCGAGTTGCGCAGTGCCGGCTATGCCTTTGCCGACGAATGGTTTGCCCCCCATTTTGCGTTTCGCTTCCCTGTGCACGGCACGATCTGCGCGCAGGGAATCGAACTCGAATTGCGCCATGCGCTGGAACCATGGCACGTCATGGGCGAGGAAAACACCGCCAGCGGTGCCGTACGCTACGTCGATTCCTCGCTTGAGCGCCTGCAGCTCAGGGCGACCGGAATGGCTGGCGAGCGCTATGTCGTCAGTTGCAACGGGCAGGCGCTGCCGATGCGCCCGACCGGCCGCACTGGCGAGTACGTCGCCGGCGTCCGCTACCGGGCGTGGAACCCGCCCTCGGCGCTGCATCCGACGATCGGAGTGCACGCACCGCTCGTCTTCGATCTGGTCGATACCTGGATGAAGCGCTCGCTCGGCGGCTGCCAGTACCATGTCGAACATCCCGGTGGACGCAACCCGGAGCGTTATCCGGTCAACGCCAACGAAGCCGAGGGGCGCCGCCTGGCGCGCTTCCTTCCCTTCGGGCATAGCCCCGGCGCGCTCGACCTCGCGCCGTCGCCAACCAATGCCGACTTCCCGTTTACGCTAGACTTGCGCCGCTCCTGAACCTCTCCGGCGCGTTCGATACCGCGCGCGCCCCTTCTGCATGCCGCGTTCCCTGCTCGCCAGCTATCCCAAACAAGGCGACCGTTTCGACGAAATGCTCGACCAAGACGGCGTGGTTCGCCCCGCCTGGCGAGCCTTCCTTGGCCATCTCGACGCCGCCAGCGGCGAGCAGATGCGCCACCGTTGCGCCGATCTGCACCGGCGCATCGTCGAGAACGGCGTCACCTACAACGTTTACGCCGACCCCAAGGGCGCCGACCGGCCGTGGGAACTCGATCTGCTGCCACTCATCCTGCCGGCCGCCGAGTGGCAACAACTGGCGGCCGCGGTCAGCCAGCGCGCGCGTCTGCTCAACGCCGTGCTGCAGGATCTGTATGGGCCGCAGGAACTGCTGCGTGACGGCAGCCTGCCACCGGCACTGGTCTATGGGCACAACAACTTCCTCTGGCCGTGCCGCGGGACGCGGCCGCCGGGGGACGTCTTCCTGCACCTCTACGCAGCCGATCTGGCCCGCTCGCCGGACGGCCGCTGGTGGGTGATCGCCGATCGCACGCAGGCGCCGTCCGGCGCCGGCTATGCGCTGGAGAACCGGACCATCGTCGGGCGCGTCTTCCCCGACCTCTTCCGCGACCTGCAGGTACAGCACCTGGCGAGCTTTTTCCGCGATCTGCAGGAAAGTCTGGCGGCTTTCGCTCCACAGTCGAACGAAGCACCGCTGATCGTCCTGCTCACTCCCGGAGCGTACAACGAGACCTACTTCGAGCATGCCTATCTGGCGCGTTACCTGGGTTTTCCGCTGGTCGAAGGACAGGACCTGACGGTGCGCGGCGATTGCGTCTACCTGAAGACGCTGAGCGGTCTGCGCCGCGTGCACGCGATTCTGCGCCGGCTCGACGACGACTTCTGCGACCCGCTCGAATTGCGCGCCGACTCGGCGCTTGGCGTCGCTGGACTGTTGCAGGCGGTGCGCGCGGGCAAGGTTCTGGTCGCCAACGCGCTCGGCAGCGGCCTGCTCGAATCGGCCGCGCTGCCCGGTTTCCTGCCCGGCGCGTGCGTCAAACTGCTCGGCGAAGAACTCGCCATGCCGTCGGTCGCCACCTGGTGGTGCGGCGAGCAGGCCGCGCTCGAGTTCACCATTGCCCACCTCGATCGGCTGGTCATCAAGGGCTCGTACCCGAGCCAGAAGTTCGACCCGGTTTTCGGCAATCAACTGAGCAGCCGTCGACGCGCAGAAATGATTGCCCGCCTGCGCGCCCGCCCGCAGGCCTACGTCGCCCAGGAACTGGTCAACTTCTCGCGCGCTCCGGCCTGGAGCAAGCAGCACGATCGCCGCCTGCTGGCGCGTGGTGTCGGACTGCGCGTCTTCGTCGCCGCGACGCCCAGCGGGCACGTCGTCATGCCGGGCGGCCTGACGCGCGTCGCCGCAGTGTCGAATGCGCGCATCATCTCGATGCAACGTGGTGGTTCGAGCAAGGACACCTGGGTCCTCGCCGAGGGTGCGGTCAACCCGTTCAGCCTGCTCAAGCACACCGTCGGCAAGGCCGACCTGGTGCGCGGCGGATACAATCTATCGTCGCGCATCGTCGAAAACCTGTACTGGTTCGGCCGCTACAGCGAACGCTGCGACAAGACCGCCCGCCTGCTGCGCGCCGGCCTTTCCCGCCTGCTCGATAGCGGCGCCGACGCCAGCCGGGCGCTGCTCGCCGCCTTCGATCTTTGCCAGGCGCTGCAGATCGTGCCCGCCGCCGATGCTGCAGCGCAGCCCGCCGAGCAAAGCCCGCCGGCCACTGCCGGCGCCGCGCACCAGGTGCTGCTCGTCCAGGCGATCTGCGGCAAACAATGGGGCGACGGCCTGGCCGGCGACATCCGCCGCCTGCTCTGGGTCGCCACCCAGGTGCGCGAGCGCTTCTCGCTCGACAACTGGCATGCGATCAACCGCTTGCAACACCAGTTGCAGTGCTATGCGCAGGCCGCCGGCGAGGCACAACAGGTCGAGCTGAGCGATGCCCTCGCCTTCCTCGACCAGGTCCTGCTCGCCGCATCCTCGCTTGCCGGCTTTGCCATGGACAACATGACGCGCGACGATGGCTGGCGCTTCCTGATCATCGGCCGCCGCCTCGAACGGCTGGCTTTCCTCGCCGCCAGCCTTGGCCAGTACCTCCGCCTGCCGGCAGCGTCGGCCGCGGCCAATCTCGAGTGGCTGCTCGAGCTGACCGACAGCATCATTACCTACCGCTCACGCTACATGGCGCGAGCGCAGATCCTGCCGGCGCTCGACCTGATCGTCTTCGACGACGCCAATCCGCACTCGGTCGCTTTCCAGATCGACGTCCTGGCGCGCGACCTCGACAAGCTGGCGCACCTGCTCGGCGGCCCGGCCGATCCGGCATTACACAGCGCACGCCAGCGCCTGCAGGCTTTCGATGTCGGCCGCTTCGAAGCTGACGATGCGCGTGAAGCCGACGCTGCGCGCGATCTGGCGGCGCTGCTCGCCGATCTGGCGCTGGCCGCGGCGGCGCTTTCCGACCGCCTGACGATGCGCTACTTCAGCCATGTCGGCGGGATCAGCCACCACACCCTGGCCTGGTGAACGCGATGCAGCCACCCGCCATCCGTTACCACATCGTGCACGAGACGGTCTATCGCTATGCCAGCCCGGTCTCGCTGTCGCGCCAGTTGCTCCACCTGACGCCACGCAACTGCTCCTGGCAGCGCACGCTCGCCCACCATATCGCCGTCGAGCCCACCGCCAGCTGGACCGACCAGCGGCTCGACTGCTACGCCAATCCGGTCAGCGACCTGGCTTTCGAGTTTCCCCACCGTAGCCTGGAAGTGCGCGCCGAGAGCACGCTCGAGGTGCTGCCGCACCTGCCCGCCGGGACGCGCGCGGCGCCTGCCAGCGGCAGACGGACTGCGGCGCCGTTGCCGCTTTGCCTGCCCGACTCGCCGCCCTGGGAAGACGTGCGGGCCGCGCTCGCCTACGGTGCCCGACCGGTAACCCTGAGCGCCGCCGAGTTTCAGTTCGAATCGCCGCACGTGCGCGTCAAACATGAGTTCGCCGCCTACGCCGCCGCCGCCTTCACGCCGCAGCGCCCGCTGCTCGCCGCCACGCAAGCGCTGATGCAGCGCATTTTCGACGAGTTCGAGTTCGACCCCGAAGCCACCACGATCGCCACACCGGTGCTCTCCGTTCTCGCCGACAAGCGTGGCGTCTGTCAGGACTTCGCGCACCTGATGCTTGCCTGCCTGCGCTCGCTCGGCCTCGCCGCGCGCTACGTCAGCGGCTATCTGCTCACTACGCCGCCGCCCGGCCAGCCGCGCATGATTGGTGCCGACGCCTCGCACGCCTGGATATCGGTGTACTGCCCGGAAGTCGAGGGCGGACGCTGGGTCGACTTCGACCCGACGAACAACCTGCTGCCCGACACGCAGCACATCACGCTCGCCTGGGGCCGCGACTTTGCCGACGTCTCACCGCTACGCGGCGTCATCCTTGGCGGTGACGAGCACGAACTCGCGGTCGCCGTAACCGTCACGCCACTCGCCGCCGACAGCACAGCCGACGCAGCGCCCAAGGACGCGCCCGGCGCACCCGGCGCCAACGCACGCGGGCCGGTCGGCGACGCCGGAACCTAGCCGTTCAGGCGTCGTCGCGGCGGGCCGCCGCCGGCGTGATCGCCGACCACTCCTCGAGCTCGTCGAGTGTGCAGGCGAGCTGGCGCGCCATGCCGCGCGCCCCGGCAGCCATCACCGCAAAGTGCCGGCGCGCGAAAACGGCGCGCAGCAGCGGTGCGCACAGCCGCATCCACGGACGATCGAGCTCGATATCCCAGCGATAGGTCAGGCGCAAGGCGTCTGGCCCGTCGGGCTCGATCAGCCAGAGGCCGATGCCGCTGACGTCACCGCTTGCCGCACCCTCAAGCTCGCAGCAGCTCGCCGCGCGCACGGTGGTCATCACGATGCGCAGCGTATAGCCGATACCGCTACGCCAGCAGAAGGCGTAGCGGGCGCCGATTCCCTCGCGGTCGCCCGCCGCCAACTGGCGCACGGTCGCCAGATGTGGCCACCAGGCGGGCCAGTCGGCCGGCTGGACGAGCAGTTCCCAAAGGCGCGCTGGCGTCGTTCGCAGACGCCAGCGGCTGATCAGGACGAAGCGGCGAGTCAAGGACTGGTCAGCGCCAGGAACTCGGCCTGGCCGCGCACGAAGAAGAGCGCCCCGCCGTCGCTGCTTACGTCGCCGTGTTCGCTGCCCGCCGGCGCCAGATGGAAATCGCCCGGCGTCAGCAACAGGTCGCCGAGGAAAGCGTCGCCGGTCAACATCAGGCATTCTTCCTCGGCGCTGTGCCGGTGCGCCGGCAGTACGCCACCTGGCGCCAGGCGGACGAAACGTGAAACCAGATCGCCGTCCTGGTACAGCAGTTTCGTTTCGACGCCGGCCGCGATAAGCTGCCAACCTTCTTCGCTTGCCGGAATCGTGCGAATCGCCGGCCCGCGCCCGGGAACGAGCGCGCCAAGCAACTCGCCGACGACGGCGCTCGTCTGGCCAAGAGAGGTTCCGCGCAAGTACGCGAGCCCCCCTTGGCGCGCCGCTATCCGCCCGTGTCGACTGCCCGCTGGCGAGACATGGTAATCGCCCGCGACGAGATCGAGTTCGCCTAGCTGCAAGCTACCGCGGAGGATGATGCCCTCCTCGAGCTGGCGATGACGGTGTACGGGCAAGCTGGCGCCGGGAGCGAATTCGATCAGCACCGATGCTCCTTGCCGTCCGCGATGGAGAATCTTGGCCCGGACGCCGGCTTTCACCCGCGTCCACGTCCCTTCCCCGCTACGCACGGTAAGCAGCCCGGCCAGGCGGCTGGCGCTTTCCCCAGCGCGCTGCAGCAGACGTGCGCGCAGCCCGGCGTGGCGATCCGCAGAAAGCGCCACCGGCGCCAAACCCTCGCAAATCAGACGATTGACTTCGCCTGTGTCGACGCCGCCGTCGGCAGCGTCCCTGGAATCGGTATTCATGGTGTCACCATTGGCGTGCGGGGATCGTCGGCACCGAGCATCTCGCGCAGGCGCAACAGCGCGCGCCGGATGTGCGACTTGACGGTGCCCAAGGGAAGACTCATGTGGCGGGCGATCTCTTCGTGCGTCAGGCCACGGAAAAACGACAGCGCAAGAAGCTGGCGCGGCAGTGGATCGAGGCCGGAGAGCGCACGGTGCAGGCGATCATTGCGCTGCACAGCGTCCAACAGGTCGTGCGGATCGCCCTCGCCCGGCAAGCTGGCGAGCGCTTCCTCATCAAGCGCCTCGGCGCGTTCACCACGCCGCAGCGTATCGAGCGCGCGGCTGCGGGCAATGGTGAGGATCCAGCTCAGCACGCTGCCGCGCGTCGCGTCGAAGCGCGGCGCCTGCCGCCAGACCTGCCAGAAGACATCCTCGGTTACTTCCTCGGCGACCTGCACGTGTCGCGTGATGCGCAAGGCGAGGCCGTAGACGCGCCCGGCCATCGCCTCGTACAACTCGCCGAGCGCCTGTTCCTCATGGCGCACGATGCGCCCGATCCAGGCCTGCAGTTCGCCCTCGCCGGCCAGCGTGAAGCGGGCGCCGGCGGCGCTCGGTGCGGGCCCGGCCGCGGCCACCCGCGCCGAATCCTCGGCGGTGCTGGTGCCCGCCCCACGGTCTCCAGCCTCGCCGTCGCCGGCGGCGGCATCGTCGATGCTGTCGAATTCGTCGATCGCTTCTCTCCAGTCAGACGCTGTCATGAACGCATTCTCCCCCAGTTGATCCGGATACGCAGCGGCTGCGCGACTGGATGCAGAGATGCGCAATGGTGGAAGAGGTCGCATGGCGGAAAGAGCGCAAGGCGGCGCCGCGCGTCGCACGAGCGCCACGGGTGGTCGCCGGCCGCCCCGATTCAGACCTTGCGATAGATCGTCGGGCGAACCGCGGCGAGCCCAACGCCGATTCCGCTCAGCGACTCGGAATGGCCGACGATGAAATAGCCGCCCGGCAGCAGGCGTGGCAGGAGATGGCCGACGACCTGGCGTTTGGTCTCTGTATCAAAATAAATCATCACATTGCGGAGGAAGACGACGTCGAAGGAGCCCACCCGCGGATCGATCGGACGGGTCAGGTTGACCTGCTGGAAGCGGACGCGCTGACGAATTTGCGGCGCGATGCAGAAGCTGCGCTCGTCATCACCGGGCAAGCAATACTTGCGGCGCAGTGCGGGCGGGATGCCTTCGGTGCGCGTGTTCGCGTAGAGACCGCTGCGCGCCTTGTCCAGTACGCGCGTGCTGATGTCCGAGGCGAAGACTTCCCAGGGCGAGTTGGCCAGCGCTTCGGCGAGCACCATCGCCATGCTGTACGCTTCCTCGCCGGTCGAACTGGCGGCGCTCCAGATGCGAAAGGTGCTGGTGGAACGTCGTGTGGCGAGGACCGCATCGCGCAGAAAGTCGAAGTGACCCGCTTCCCGGAAGAAATACGTCTCGTTCGTCGTCAACAGATCGACCATCGTCTGCAGTTCCGTCGGATGCTGTCCGCCGACCAGCAGGCGATAGTAACTGCCGAAATCGTTCAGGCCATACTCGCGCAGGCGGCGCTGCAGGCGGCCGACCAGCAGCACCTTCTTGGAATCGGCCAGGCTTATCCCGGCAAGCTGGTGAATCAGTCGCTGAAACAGCGCGAACTCCTGGTCGCTGATCGTCGATGCGTTGGCGAGACCGGCGCGCTCGCTGCCATAAGCCGCCATCACAGCCGTTGATAGAGCGTCACGACACAGGCGCCGCCGAGGCCGAGGTTATGCTGCAGCGCGTTGCGCGCGCCGCCGACCTGTCTTTCGCCGGCCTCCCCGCGCAACTGCTCGACGAGCTCGGCGCATTGCGCGAGGCCGGTGGCACCGAGCGGGTGACCTTTGCACAACAGACCGCCAGAAGGGTTGGTCACGATCAGACCGCCATACGTGTTGGCGCCGTCGGCGACGAATTTTTCGGCGCCACCCTCCGGGCACAGGCGCAGGGCTTCGTAGGTGATGACTTCGTTCTGGGCAAAGCAATCGTGCAGCTCGACGACATCGATTTCGGACGGATCGACGCCCGCCTGCTGATAAACCAGATCGGCCGCTGCGCGGCTCATGTCGGCGCCGACCAGCGCCAGCATGCTGCGTTTGTCGAAAGTCCCCGGACGATCGGTGGTCATCGCCTGCGCCGCAATGACCACCCGCCGATCGAGCTTGCGCGCCGCGGCGAAGTCCGCCGAAACGAGCACTGCCGCCGCCGCACCGCAGGTTGGCGGGCAGGCCATCAGGCGGGTCATTCCGGCCGCGGGACAAATCAGCGGCGCGGCCAGGACATCCTCTTCGCTCACCACCTGGCGCAGCAGCGCGGTCGGGTTGCGTACGGCATGCCGGCTGGCTTTCGCTCGCACCTTCGCGAACAGATTCGCCTTGACGCCGTAACGCGCCATGTACTCGAGCCCGGCACCGCCGAAGTAGCGCAGAGCAAGCGGCGCTTCGAAGGGCGCAATCTCGGCGCACAGCTCGTCGAAGCGCGCAAACGGCGAAGGCCGATCGGTCCAGTGTTCGGTCAGTGCACCCGGCAGCATCTGCTCGAAACCCAGGGCCAGCACACAGTCCGCGGCACCCGCCTCGACCAGTTGGCGGGCGAGGAAAAGCGCGGTCGATCCGGTCGAGCAGTTGTTGTTCACGTTGATGATCGGAATTCCGCTCATGCCGACACCGTACAGCGCACGCTGCCCGGAGGTCGAATCGCCATAGACGTAGCCGACGATCGCCTGCTGCACGTCGGCGTAGCGCAAACCGGCGTCGGCCAGCGCCCGCCGGGTTGCCGCGGCGGCCATCAGATCGTAACTCTCGGTTGCGCCCGGCTTGCCGAAGGGGACGGTGCCGACACCTGCCACGAAGACCTTAGCTTGGCTCATTGCTGCTTTCCTCTTGTCCGATGAAGTTGCGTAACGGTCTGCTCGGAGTGCACACTCAGGCAAGTTCGCGCAGGCGCCGTACAGCTTCTTCGATTCGCCGCACGGCGATCAATTCGAGACGGCCGATCGCCTGGCGCGGAGCATTCGCGGCGGGGATCAGCGCGTGCGTGAACCCGAGCTTGGCGGCCTCGCGCAAACGCTCCTGCCCACGCGGCGCCGGGCGCACCTCGCCGGCCAGACCGACTTCGCCAAAAACCGCGAGTTTCTCGGGCAGTGCCCGGTTTTTCAGCGACGAAACGATGGCCATCAACACCGCCAGGTCAGCCGCCGGCTCGCTGATCCGGACGCCGCCGACGGCATTCAGGAAGACGTCCTGATCGAAACAGGCAATCCCGGCATGCCGGTGCAGAACGGCGAGCAGCATCGCCAGGCGCTGCCCGTCGAGACCGACCGTCAGCCGGCGCGGGTTGCCGTGCGCCTGGTCGACCAAGGCCTGAATCTCGACCAGCAGCGGACGCGTCCCCTCCTGGGTGACCAGCACACAGGAGCCTGCAACCTCGGTCGCGTGCTGCGAGAGAAAAATCGCCGACGGGTTGCTGACGCCTTTCAGCCCGCGCTCGGTCATGGCAAAAACGCCAATCTCGTTCACCGCGCCGTAGCGGTTCTTGACAGCGCGAATGAGGCGAAAGCTCGAATGCGTATCGCCTTCGAAATAGAGCACCGTGTCGACGATATGTTCGAGCACGCGTGGCCCGGCGAGGGCGCCTTCCTTGGTCACGTGCCCGACGAGAACGATCGTCGTTCCCGCCTGTTTGGCCAGGCGCGTCAGTTGCGCCGCGCATTCGCGCACCTGCGCCAGCGAGCCGGGCGCCGAGCTGAGCTGTTCGGACCATAGCGTCTGAATCGAGTCGATCACGGCGACCTGCGGCGCGCTCGACTGCAACGTGGCGATGATCGCCTCCAGCCGGATTTCGCTGAGCAGGGGAAGTTCACCGCTAGACAGCGCCAGGCGCTGCGCGCGCAGCGCGATCTGCCGGGCAGACTCCTCGCCGCTGACGTAGAGCACGCGGTGGCGTGCCGACATCTCGGCGAGCGCCTGCAGCAACAAGGTACTCTTGCCGATTCCGGGGTCGCCACCGATGAGCACGACGCCGCCGGCAACCAGGCCGCCGCCGAGCGCACGGTCGAACTCGCCGATGCCGGTCGGCAACCGCGCTTCCTCGCGAACTTCGATGTTGCCGAGCACCTGCACGCCGCTGCTGCCAGCCAGCGCGGCATAGGGCTGGCGAGCGCCAGCAGGCGCTTCTGCTGGCGTTTCGACCAGCGTGTTCCAGACAGCGCAGCCCGGGCACTGCCCCTGCCACTTGCCGACAACCGCTCCGCACGCGCTGCAGCAGAAGACCGTCTTGCGGCTGCCGGCTGCCTGCCCCATGCTCAGACGACGACCAGCGGAACGCGACGGGCCAGCGCGCAGAAGAGCTCGTAGCTGATCGTTCCGGCCGCCGCCGCCACCTCGTCGGCCGGCATGCCCTCACCCCAGAGGACGACCGGCGCGTCGACGCCGACCGTCGGCAACTCGCTCAGGTCGCAGGCCAGCATGTCCATCGACACCCGCCCGAGCGTCTGCGTGCGCTCGCCGGCGACCAGAATCGGCGTGCCGGTGCCGGCGTGCCGCGGGTAGCCGTCGGCGTAGCCACAAGCGACGATGCCGACGCGCGTCGGCTGCCGCGCGACGAAAGTACCGCCATAGCCGACGCGTTCGCCGGCCTCGACATGCTGCACGGCGATGATCCGGCTGCGCAGCGTCATCACCGGCGCCAGTCCCAGTTGCGCTGCGCTTTCGTCGGCAAACGGACTACCGCCGTAGAGCATGATGCCGGGACGCACCCAAGCGCCGGCAGTCCTGGCGTAACGCAGGATCGCCGCCGAGTTGGCGAGCGAGACCGGCAAACCGGCGGCTGCCGCGCAGCCCTCGATCATCCGGGCGAAACGCTGCAGTTGCCAGTCGATGCAGCGTTCGCGTTCAGTTCCGTCGGCCTCGGCAAAATGGCTCATCAGCGTCACCGGGCCGATCGTCGAGGCCCGCCCAATCTCGCGCCACGCCGCCGGCAGCTCGTCGTCGCTCAAGCCCAGGCGATTCATACCGGTATTCAGCTTGAGATAGATCGGCAAGGCGGCCGGCAGCACCGCGCGGCCGAGCATCAACAACTGCTCCAGGCGATGAACGACGACGGTCAGGCGATACTGCGCGCAGATCTCCAGATCGGCGGGCTCGAAGAAGCCCTCGAGCAGCAGGATCGGCTGCCGAATGCCGGCTTCGCGCAAGCTGACAGCATCGGCCAGGTCGAGCAGGGCGAAGCCGTCGGCGAGATCGGCGAGCGCGCCGGCGGCACGCAGCAAGCCGTGACCATAGGCGTTGGCCTTGATCACTGCCCACGCTTGCGCAGCCGGATTTCCCACGCGTGCCCGCCGCTGCGCCAGGAGATAGTTGTGGCGCAGTGCAGCCAGGTCGATGCGGGCTTCGATCGGGCGCGGCATCAGAGCGAAATTTCCCGCAGCTTGCCGCGGGCGAACTCGACGAAGGTAAGAACGACGCGCGAGCGGAAGCGTTCGCGCGGATAGATCAACGAGATTGCCCGCTTCAGACGCGGACGCAGGGGAATGGCAACCAGCGTTCCGAGCTGCCTTTCCTTCTCGAAACTGGCGCGCGAGACGATCGAAAAGCCAAGTCCGGTGGCGACAAAGCCTTTCAGCGCTTCCGGGCTCGACAGCTCCATCAAGATCTTCAACGACCCCGGTTCGACGCCGCAGGCACGCAGATAGTCGTCGGTGACCTCGCGCGTTCCCGAACCTGCTTCGCGGGCAATGAATTCGTGTGCCAGCAGGCTGCGCGCGTCGACTTCGCTGTACTGTCCGAGCGGGTGCGTCGGCATGCAGATCACCTGCAGTTCATCGTCACCGCAAACCTCGCACTGCAGCGTCGGATGGCTCACTTCCGATTCGATCAGGCCGATGTCGAGCGTGTGCGCGGCGATCGCGTTGGCGATCACTTCGGTATTGCCAACGGTCAGACGCGCGCGCACCTGCGGATAGCGGACGTTGAATTCGCCGAGGATTGGCGGCAGGATGAACTCGGCGATCGTCGTGCTGGCGCCGACGAGCAGGCTGCCGCTCATCTGCCCGGTCATCTCGGCGACGCGGATGTCCATTTCCGTGGACAAGCTGAGAATCCGTTCGGCATAGTCGAGAACAAGTGTGCCAGCCGGCGTCAGCGAAATGCGGCCGCCACCCCGATCGAACAGGCGCGTGTTGAAGCGTTCCTCCAGTTGCTTGATCTGAAAGGTCACCGCCGGCTGGGTCATGTGCAGCGCCTCGCCCGCTTTGGTAAACGAAAGATGCTTGGCCACGGCGTGAAACACCTGTAACCGACGATCAGCCATAGGCCAACTCCCCTTGTTCTACTTAGCGACTTATATCCGTATTCAAACACAAAACCGGCGCGCCGGACAGGGAGCCGGGTGGACGACCGCCCGGCGCAAGGCGGCGCGTCGAGTGAACAAGGTCGGTGCTTTCATGGTATAAGAACGACATACCAAGAAAATAGAACGATTCGTCATCTCCCATGCCCTTTGGCTTCTACGTCATCATGGCGGCGCAGTTCTTTTCCGCGCTGGCCGATAACGCGCTGCTCATCGTCGCCATCGCGCTGCTGCGCGAGATGCAGGCGCCCAGCGAATACGAGCCTTTGCTGAAGACCTTCTTCACCGTTTCCTACGTCGTTCTCGCCGCCTTTGTCGGCGCTTTTGCCGATTCGATGCCGAAGTGGCGCGTCATGTTCATCAGCAACGCGATCAAGATCCTCGGCTGCGCGCTGATGTACTGGGACGTGCACCCGCTGTTGGCCTACGCCGTCGTCGGCCTCGGCGCCGCCGCCTACTCGCCGGCCAAGTATGGCATCCTGACCGAGTATCTGCCGCATCGCCTGCTCGTCATCGCCAATGGCTGGATCGAAGGACTGACCGTCGGTGCGATCATCCTGGGCGTCGTGGTCGGCGGCACGCTGATCAAGGAAGACATCGCCGCGCTCCTGCTCGGCTTTGACTTCCCAATGATCGATACCGGCGTCGATACGACCGGTGAAATGGCACTCTGCTTCGTCGCCGTCTTCTATCTGCTGGCCGCTCTGTTCAACCTCTACGTGCCGGATACCGGAGTCGACCACCGTGTGCTGCACAGGAACCCCTGGTACCTGCTGCGCGAGTTCAATCACTGCCTGCTCCTTCTCTGGCGTGACCGGCTGGGCCAGGTGTCGCTCGCCGTGACGACGCTCTTCTGGGGTGCCGGCGCCACGCTTCAGTTCATCGTCATCAAGTGGTCGGAACGCGCGTTGCAGCTCGATCTCTCGAAGTCGAGCATGCTGCAGGGCGTCGTCGCGCTGGGCGTCGCACTCGGCGCCGTGGGTGCGGCCAAAATGATCACCCTGCGCAAATCGGTGCGCGTCATCCCGCTCGGCATCGCGATGGGAATCATCGTCCTGCTGATGAACCTGGTGCATCACCTCGGCCTGGCGGTCGGCCTGCTGATCCTGATTGGGGCGCTATCCGGCTTTTTCGTCGTACCGATGAACGCCTTGCTGCAACATCGCGGCCATATCCTGATGGGCGCCGGCCACTCGATCGCCGTCCAGAACTTCAACGAGAACCTGTCGATCCTGGCGATGACCGGGCTGTACTTCGTGATGATTCGCGCCGATCTGTCGATCTACTGGGTCGTCACGCTCTTCGGGCTCTTCGTCAGCGGCACGATGTACCTGGTCAAGCAGCGCCACGAAAACAATCAGCGAATTCGCGACGATGTCGCACATCTCGACGACGACGACGCGCACTGAGCGCGGTTAGCGCTGCCTCGGCGACGATTCGGCGAGCGCCCGGGAGGCAGTGCGGATCTGGGAGGGCATTTGAAAAGCGGTTGAAAGCTGCGGAAATTCGCATATACTGCGCACGTTTCTTGCACAAATGGCAAAGAAAATGTCAAAGATCACCATTGATCGCTATGACCTGGCGCTCCTCGACGCCTTGCAGCGCAAGGGTAATGCCACCAACGCGACGCTCGGCGAACAGATTCGTCTCTCCGCTTCGCAGATCAGCCGCCGGATTCAGCGCCTCGAGGAGGACGGCGTCATCGCCGCCTACGTTGCCCTGCTTGCTCCGGGAGCGCTGGGACTGGGCGTCACCGCCTTCGCCCAGGTCATTCTCGAACGCCACAGCGAAACGGCCAGCGAAACCTTCGAGGCTGCCGTCGCGGCGATTTCGGAGGTCGTCGAGTGCTTCTCGGTGAGCGGCGACGCCGACTACATGCTGCGCATCGTCGTTCCCGATCTGGCCGCGTTTTCGGAACTGATGATGAAACGCCTGATGCACCTGCCCGGCGTTTCCCGCATCAAGACGAGCATCGCGCTGCAGAAGGTCAAGCAGACGCACGTGCTGCCGCTCGACCACCTGACCCAGCCCGGCAAGCCGAGCAAGCGCGTGCGCTACGCCGAAAGTTAGACGAAGAGCGGTGCGTTCGGCAGTTCGTCGGCGTTCTCGCCGGTCGCCGGGAAATGCTCGCACAGCGCCTGCGTCACCGTGTCCAGCGCGCGCTGCAATCCACCGGCAAAATCCCCCGCGCGAAAGGCTGCCTCCATCTGCCGGCAGACCGCGTCCCAGAACTCCTGGCCAAGCCGGGCATTGATCCCGCGATCGGCAACAATCTCGACCCGCCGGTCGAGAAGCTGCAGGTAAATCAGGACGCCGCTGTTCTCCTCGGTATCCCAGACACGCAACTGTGCAAAGAGCTCGAGCGCGCGCGCGCGCGCCGACTGGTCAGCCAGCAAAGCGGGCAGCGGCAGGTTGCATTCAATCACCACACGCAATTCGCCGCGATGCTTCGCTTCCGAGGCCGCCACCGCTCGCTCGACACCCTGCAGCAACGGCGGCGGAACAACCCGCCCGACCCACCAGTGGGGCAGTATCAGATGGCGCAACACACGTTGTATCTGCATCACCAGTCTCCCGAAGCACCGCCGCCGCCAAAACTGCCGCCGCCGCCCGAAAAGCTGTCGGAAAAGCCGCCCGAGCCACCGCCACCGCCCCAAGTGATGCCGCCCGACGACCGCCCTCCTCCTCCGCGCCGACCGCCACGCGCCTGCCCGGCGACCAGCGCCGCAACGAAGGCGACGACACCCGCCATGATGCCGACGATGAGCGACGAAATCAGCACTGAAGCGATCACTCCGGCAACCGTGCCGACGATTCCCGCGGCGAAGAGACGGCCGAAGATCGCCCGCAAGAAACGTCCAACGACGAAAACCAGGACCACTCCGGCGAACAGCACGATCGCCATGCGATCGTCGTCGCTGGCGCCCATCGGCTGCTCGGCCGCCGCTGGCGTCGGTGCCGGCAGCGCTTCGCCAGCAACGATGCTGATCATCGCGTCTACACCGGCGTCGATGCCGCCATAAAAGTCGCCCTGCTTGAAGCGCGGGCTGATCGTCTCGCTGATGATGCGCTTGGCGGTTGCGTCGTTGAGCACGCCTTCGAGCCCATAACCGACCTCGATCCGCAGCTTGCGGTCCTCCTTGGCGATGAGCAGCAAGGCGCCGTCGTCTACACCGCGTCGACCGAGGCGCCAGCTCTCGACGACGCGCAAGGCGTATTGCTCGACCGTCTCCGGCTTGACCGTGGCAACGATCAGGATGGCGATCTGGGCGCCCTTTGCGCGCTCGAAAGCGGCCAATTTTTCCTCAAGCCGGCTGCGCTGGTCGGCCGTCAGCGTTCCGCTGGTGTCGTTGACGCGCGCCGCCAAGCGCGGTACCGGCGCCAGATCCTGCGCGCCGGCGAGAGCGCAGGCGAGCAGCAGGACGAGGCCGAACGCCGCGCCAAGACGGCTGAGCGCGTAACGCATCGCCTAGTTGCCGGCTGCCGGCTGGCTTTTCGGCGCCGGAGTTCCGCCGGCCGCACCTGGCTTGGAAAAGTCGACACGCGGCGCCACCGAAATCGCCTTCTCGTTCTCGACCGTGAAGTTCGGCTTGACCGTATAGCCGAAGACCATCGCCGTCAGGTTGTTCGGAAACGTACGCACCGAAACGTTATAGCCTTCGACCGCCTTGATATAGCGGTTGCGCGCCACCGTGATGCGGTTTTCGGTTCCTTCAAGCTGCGCCTGCAAGTCGCGGAAAGCGGCGTCGGCCTTCAACTGCGGATAGTTCTCGGCGACCACGAGCAGGCGGGAAAGCGCGCTCGACAGACCGGCTTGCGCCTGCTGGAACTTGGCGAAGGCCTCCGGGTTGTTGACCAGATCGGGCGTCGCCTGGATCGATCCCACCTGTGCGCGCGCCTGCGTCACCTGCGTCAGGACATCTTTTTCGTGGGCGGCGTAGCCCTGTACGGTGCTGACCAGGTTGGGAATCAGGTCGGCACGCCGCTGGTATTGATTGAGCACTTCCGACCAGGCCGACTTGATCGCTTCGTCGCCGGTCTGAAAGGTGTTGTAGCCGCAGCCGGAGAGCAGCCCGGCAAGGAGGACAAGCACAGCCAGCATTCGTTTGCTCATGACAGTTTTCCCTTTCCGAAGAATGAAGCAAGAAGCACGTGCCCGCAACAGGGTGACGCAGTGCGAATGGTCAACGACCAGTGGCCGGCAGTATGCCTCACACCTCGTCGCTTGTCTCGTTACCGCTGGTCGCACACGCTGCGCGCCGACACGCATGGCCAGGTGCACAGGCCGGACGTGCGACCCCGACCCAAAGCGCACCAGCGCAGTCCGCTGCACACCCAGCCGCATCCCGGCCAAGCCGCGCGCCGCCCTACGCCAGGCTGCGCATCAGGGCTCGCGCGCGGCACAGATCCTCCCAGGCCTTCGCCTTGTCGGGCAGAGTCCGCAGCAGATACGCCGGATGATAGGTGACGACGAGCGGAATCGGCCGCGTACTGCCAGCCGGCGGTGAATAGCTCAACGACCTGCCGCGCAGGCTGCCAAGCGAGCCGATTTCGCCGAGTAGCGCATGTGCCGCGGCACGCCCGAGGAGGACGATCAGGCGGGGCTGGATGAGGGCAATCTGGCGTTGCAGATAGGGCGCACAGGCAGCCATCTCGCCGGCTTCCGGAGTCCGGTTTCGCGGTGGGCGGCACTTCACCGCGTTGGCGATATAGACGTCATCGCCCCGCCGCAGATCGATCGCTGCCAGCATCGCATCAAGCAGCTTGCCGGCCGGCCCGACGAACGGCTCGCCGCGTGCGTCTTCTTCGGCGCCTGGCCCTTCGCCGACGAACAGCCAGTCAGCGTGCACGTCGCCGACCCCAAGCACCGCCTGCCGCCGTTCGCTGCAAAGCTGACAGGCGCGGCACGCGGCAACGCTCACGTGCAATTCCGGCCAGTCCATGTTCGCGATGCGCGCGGCTCGCCCAGCATCCGCCACGCCTGGCGCGTCGTCCGACGCCGGCAGCGCGTGCTCGGCGCGCGCCTCGTGCAGCGGGTCAACGGCCGGCGGTTCGGCCGCTACCATCGGCGGCGGGCTGGCGGCAACCGGCGTGCGCAGGCGCCAGATCGGCGACAAGCCCATCTCGTGCAGAATGTCCTCGCGCGTCAAGCCTTCTCCCGGCGACTTCACGGCGCGCACCTGGCGCCCATGGCGAGTTGCAGGCGCAGGACAAGCGCATCCTCGCGTCCGTTCGCGGCCGGGTAGTACGCGCGCCGCAGGCCAATCCGGCTGAAACCGAAGCGATCGTAGAGCGCCAGAGCAGCAGTGTTCGACGGCCGCACTTCGAGCAGCAGGCTCGCCGCTCCGGCGTCGCCGGCGATGCGCAACGCGTGCCCCAACAGCAACGAGCCGTAGCCGACACCTTGGCAGCCGGGGGCTACGCTGATGTTGAGCAGATGCGCCTCGTCGACCACGGGCATGAGCACGAAGTAACCGACCAGTTGGCTGGGCAGGCGTCCACCCCAGATGCTATAGCCCGAGGCCAGCGAATCGAGAAAGTTGCCGCGCGTCCAGGGGAAAGCGTAGGCGCGCTCCTCGATGGCGAGAATCTCATCGACATCCGCGCAACTCATTGGCAGCATCGCCACCCGTTCGGCAACGACGGCACTCACGCGCGCCCCCCGGCGGCGAGCCGTTCGGCAACGGTCATCGCGACCTTGTTGCGCACGTAGACCGGTACGGCATCAGCCGCATCGACGCCCTCGCCGCGCGCCAGAGCAGCCAGCGCCAAGCGCGCAACGGCACCGGCATCGGGGATCAATTCCGGCTGCCAGACGTCGACGATCGGTGCCAGCCGCGCACGCAGTGGCGGATGCGCCACGAGCCCGTTGCCGCAGGCCAGCCAGCCGCGTCCGGCGGGCAGCTCGATCTTGTCTGCCGGCGCGACAACGGTCGACGTCACCGGCTGGCCAGCGACGAAGGCGGCGAAATAGACTTCACCCATGCGCGCATCGAGTGCCACGAGGACGCGCTCGCCACCACTCGCGGCGGCCAGCGCAGCCAGTGTCCCGACCGCGATGACGGGCAGGTCGTAGGCGACGGCAAGTCCCTGGGCCACGCCACAGGCCACGCGCAATCCGGTGAACGAGCCCGGCCCGGCAGCAAAGGCAATGCCGTCCAGCTTGCCAAGCGACAGCCCGAGGTCGCCCAGCGTGTTGCGGATCAGCGGCAGCAGCGTCGCGGAATGCGGCACGCCGGCCGGGCAGGCGCGCCGCACGAGGTCGCCGTTACGGCAGAGGGCGATGCTTCCCGCTTCGGTCGAAGTCTCGATGGCCAGGAGATTCATGCGCCGTATTCTACCCTTCCTGGTCAACTGCGTCCGCCACTTGGGCGCGCACCTCAGCACACCGCGCGCGAGGCGCACGGGCGCTCCTTCGGGGCGCCACGACGGGCTGGCGCAGCGCCTGCCGGATGGCCGTTCGAGCGCTTTCCCGATACAATGCGATGGCCTTCACTCAAAGCGCGCGAAGAGCGTTCATCCACAATCACAGCATAGAAAGTCCTCCGATGAAAGTACTGCTATTGACGAGAGAATACCCTCCCTACGTCTACGGCGGAGCCGGTGTTCACGTTGAGTATCTGGCCGGCGAGCTGGCCAAGCTGATGCATGTCGAAGTCCGCTGTTTTGGTGACCAGGACACTGTAAATGACGGGGTACGGGTAAAGGGCTTTCCGTTCGGCAAGGGCAGCTTTGCCCACGTCGACCGCAAGCTGAGCGGCGCGCTGGACACCTTCGAAAGCAATCTGGAAACCCTGAGCGAACAGGTCGACGCCGATCTCGTCCATGTGCACACCTGGTACGCCCACCTCGGCGGCATCCTGGCCAAAACGCTGTATGGCATCCCACTGGTACATACGGTTCATTCGCTGGAGCCCTTGCGGCCATGGAAGCGCGAACAGCTTGGCTGCGGTTACGACATGTCGTCGTGGATCGAGCGCACCTCGCTGGGCATGGCGGATGCCGTGGTGGCCGTTTCGGAAGGCACCAAGAAGGACATCCTCGAGCACTTCGACATCGACCCGGGGAAGATCAGCGTCATCTACAACGGCATCAACGTCGACCAGTATCACCCAACGCCGGACAGCGAAGCACTGGAGAAATACCACATCGATCCCGATCGGCCGTACGTCCTCTTCGTCGGCCGGATCACGCGCCAGAAGGGAATCATCCACCTGGTCAACGCGGTCAAGTACATCAATCCGGACGCGCAGGTCGTCCTCTGCGCCGGCGCGCCGGACACGCGCGAGATCCTCGCCGAGATGGAATCGGCGGTCAAACACGTTCGTCAGCAAGGCTTCAAGAACATCATCTGGATTCAGGAAATGGTCAGCAAAGCGGAAGCGATCCAGTTA
>WBZM01001474.1_pt1 | contig 23205 bp, 20 predicted proteins | sample 5204271 | NCBI WGS metagenome assembly WBZM01 (sample SAMN12344346, study PRJNA552823) | activated sludge metagenome | biome: Activated sludge suspended growth; feature: Nitrification reactor; material: Wastewater; isolation source: activated sludge from nitrification reactor of wastewater...
GATCTCGACCTACGATCTGGTGCTCAAGCTTCATTCCAAGAAGAGCCTGAATTTCGACAGCTACATCAGGGTCGTGCAAGCGCTGTTCGGCGCCGATGTCGCCGATGGTGCCAGTTGGCGGCGGCAACTGCTCGACCCCGTGCTGGGCAGCTCGAAAGCGTTGGCTGCGGTGCTGGGCGCCTTCCGCTCCGATCCGGCGCTCGGCATGGTCGGAAGCGCCAAATTTATCTGCGAGGCGCCGGAGGCCGACGCCGCGATGTACCGGGAATTGTGCCGTCGGCTGGGCGTGAAGCCGCAAGTGCTGTTCTTTGCCGGCACCATGTTCTGGATTCGCGGGGCGGTGCTGGAGCGCGTTCGCCGCGCGGGGTTCACGCCCGCCGATTTCGATCCCGCCGCGAGCGCGGCGGTCGAAGGCACGCTCGAACACGGCTTCGAGCGCGTCTTCGGCGCGTTGGTCGCGGATTGCGGCTACACGGTGGGCGGGATCCGGGAGGCGCCGCGATGAGCGCTTTCGACGGCAAGACGGTTCCCGTTTTCCTGATCGCCTACAACCGGCTCGGCTATCTGCGGCAACTGGTCGCGTGGCTGGAGCGGGCCGGCTACAGCGACATCCGCATCATCGACAATTGCTCCAGCTATCCGCCGTTGCTGGAGTACCTCGAACGCAGCCCGCACGCGGTTCATAGGATGGATCGCAATTACGGCCATCTCGTCCTGTGGGAGAGCGGCCGCTTTGGCGAGATCGTGAACAGCCAGCATTTTATCCTCAGCGACTGCGATATCCTGCCGGACGAGGCGTGTCCGCCCGATGTCGCCGATCACCTGTACGCGGTGCTGCGGCGCTACCCGAACTTCACCAAGGTCGGCCTGTCCCTGAGAATCGACGACATTCCTGACCACTACGCGCTGAAGCCCAAGGTGCTGGAGTGGGAATCGCCGTTCTGGCAACATCCGCTGGACGAGCCCGGACTGTACGAGGCGGCGATCGACACCACGTTCGCGCTGTATCGCCCCGGCATCGCCCCCGGCGATCCGCGCTGGTTTCGCTCGATCCGCACCGCACCGCCGCATACCGCGCGCCATTTGCCCTGGTATGCCGACACCAGCCGGCCCACCGAGGAAGACGTTTTTTATCAGGACAACCTGCACGAAATGTCGTCGCAGTGGAGCGTGACCGACCCGATCCTGCTCAAAGAGCAGAACATCAAGCTGCAACTGGAGGTGCTGCGCCTGCGAGCCGAGCTGGAAGCCTTGCGCGTCGGCTACCGGCGCAGCTTGTGGTTGCGGTGGCGTGCCCGGCTCATCGGTTTGCTCAAGGTGATCGGCTTATCGGATGCCGCTCGCCGTCTGCGCCGGCGCCTGAACGCTTGAGCGCCTGCGCTCGTTGCGGAGAGCGTCGAATAGTTCGCGAACGTTCCCGGCGCCCATCGCGCGTTTTTCGTTCTGGTATGGCCGCGAAATAGCGCCGCGCTGATTGCGGTAAATCCCTTTGAGGTCAATTCGATGAAGCATTTTTTTACGTCGGTCAACAACGCCTACATTCCCAAGGCGGCGGTGCTGGTCGAATCGCTGCGCCGGGTCTACGGCAGCGAGGCGTGCGTCTGGTGCATGTTGTCCGACAGCAAACGCGAAGATATCGACTACTCGATTTTCGATCGCACTCTCACCGTCGAAGACCTCGATTTGCCCGTCGCGTCGCTCGAAGCGTGGATCTTCTCCCACACCGTGGTCGAGCTGTGCACGGCGGTGAAGCCTTTCGCTTTCAAGAAGATATTTCGCGACACCGGCGCCGACAACGCGATTTACATGGATCCCGATACCGTGCTGTACACCCCCATGGACGAGGTGTACGCGCTGTTGCCCGAACGCCCGGTGATGCTGACGCCGCATGTCACCGTGCCGGCTATCGACATCGACGACCTGCTGGACGGCGAGATGCTGGGCTGCTTGCGCCACGGCGTGTTCAATCTCGGCTTCCTGGCGCTGGCCGACCACGGCGACGGCCGCGCTTTCCTCGACTGGTGGGCCGCGCGCTGTCTCGACTGGTGCTACGACGATGGGCCGCGCGGCCTGTTCACCGATCAGCGATGGATCGATCTGGCGCCGTGCTTCTTCGACAAGATCGAGATTCTGCGCCATCCCGGCTACAACACCGCCACCTGGAATCTCTACTACCGCGAGATCGGCCTGGACGCCGACGGCCGCATCACCGTCAACGGCGCCCATCCGCTGCGATTCTTCCATTTCTCCGGCTTCGACATCGGCACCCACGAGGCGATGCTGCGCAAGCACGCTCCGCGCAACGCGACCCTGCGCGCGATGACCGACTGGTATGTCCGCGAGCAACAGCGCCACCGGCAGGAAGAACTCGGCCGCCGCCCCGGCGCGCACGATCTGTTCCCGGACGGCGCGCGGATAGAGCGTGAGATGCGGGTGCTCTATCGCGAGTCGGCGGACCTGCGGGCGCGGTTCCGCCACCCGCGCAGCGAGCCGCACTTCCGCGAATGGTACGCGACGCACGTGGCCGGCAGGACGGCCGGCGGACCGGCGGCGGCTTCGCGCCAACTGCTTCGCCGCATTGCTGGAGCGGTCTCGCGCCGCCCGGAACTGGCGCACCGCCTACGCCACCTGCTGCCTCCCACGCTCCTGGCCCGCATCAAGCGTGCGCTGTGACGGGACGCCGCATCGCGCGTCGGCCGGGAAGAGGCGAGAAATAGCGTCGAGCGCCCGGTTCCCGACCGCGCGATGAACGGATTCGATCCATGCCGGAATTGACGCCGAGGGTCGTGGCCGTGGTGGTCACGTTTCAGCCGGATCGGGTTCGACTTCGCGCGCTATTGGATGCGGTTACGGAGCAGGTCGAGGGGCTGGTGCTGGTCGACAACGGCGACGCTGCACTGTTTTCGAGCCTCGGTCTGGATTGCGGGACCAAGGTGCAAACCCTCGGCATGGGAGAAAATAGAGGGCTTGCCGCAGCGCAGAACCGGGGGATCGGGAAAGCGAGGGAATGGGGGGCGGAGTTTGTCCTGTTGCTGGATCAGGATAGCGTGCCCGCCGGTGACATGGTTTCAAAGTTGATGGAGGCAATGATGGGCCTGCGGGATCGAGGGCTGCGCGTCGCGGCTGTCGGGCCGAGATACACGGATCAAAACCAGATCGACCTTCGTCCCTTCGTCCGGGTCCGAAACGCGCGTGTCGAGCGCTTCGATTGCGGGCGATCCGATCGAGTCGTCGAGGTCGATCACCTGATCGCTTCCGGGAGCCTGGTTCCCGTGACGGCGTTGGACGCCATCGGTGGAATGCGGGAAGATCTGTTCATCGACCACATCGATACCGAGTGGGGCTTGCGGGCTCGGTGCGAGGGATATCGTCTGTTCGGGGTTTGCGGCGCCGCCATGCGTCATGGGCTCGGCGACCGGCCCTATCGTTTTTTGGGTCGTTACGTGCCCATACATTCGCCCTTGCGGCATTACTACCTCTTCCGAAACACGGTCTGGTTGTGTCGCCAAGGCTGGATTCCTTGGCATTGGAGGCTAGCGATAGCCCGGAGCGCCTTTTTCAAGTTGCTCTTCTTCGCTATCGTGCCGAGAGAGCGGCTGAGCCAGATCGGGATGATATTCCGGGGAGTTTGCGATGGCTGGCGCGGACGGATGGGGCGTCTGGAAACGTGACCGAAATTTTCGGGCGCGGGAAGTCCGTCGGGTGTTGCCTGCCGCATAAACCCTTCCTCTCCGCCGACCCCACCGCCAAGCCCAGCCGCTTGCCTTCAAGCGCCAACAGTCACATCATCGTTAGCGCCGGGTTCCTCTGATGCGTCATATTCCGCAGGCGCCCTTTCGGTGTGTTGGCTAACTACCCAGGACGAACAAGCTTGCCCGTCGCGCCCACCGCCCACGTTTACCATCGCCCCCTGGAACCGAACGGTCAGGACTCGCTGGCCAAGCTCGCTCGCTCGGTGCGGCCGGGCAGCCGGGTGCTGGATCTGGGCGCGGGTCCGGGGGTGCTCGGCCGCCACTTGGCCGAAACGCTGCGTTGCGTGGTGGATGGTGTCGAGTACAATCCCGCCGCTGTCGCCGAGGCCGCGCCCTGGTATCGCCGCCTGGAATGCGCCGATCTCGAACGGATCGCCCTGGCCGATCACTTCGCCGGCTGCCGATACGATTTCGTCATCTGCGCCGACATCCTGGAGCATCTGCGCCGACCCGGCGATTTGCTCGCGCAATTGGCCGACCTGCTCGCCCCGGATGGACGGGTGTTGCTGTCGGTGCCGAACGTCGCCCATGCCGGCCTGATCGCGGAACTGCTGGCCGGCGATTTCCGCTACCGGCCGGAAGGCTTGCTCGATGAGACCCACTTGCGGTTTTTCACCCGCGCTTCGCTGCTGCGTCTGCTGGAGGAACACGGTTTGCGGTCGGTCGCGTTGGATGCCACGGTCGTGGCGCTGGGTCAATCTGAATTCGCCGAGCAGTGGAGCGCCGGAGGTTGGGCGGGGACGCTGGCGCCGGAGGTGGTCCGCGCTCTGCTGGACCGGCCCGAGGCGCTGATCTATCAGTTCGTCATCACCGCCGTTCCATCGGCCGGTGCGGGGGTTGCCGTCGAGTCCGTTCCCGCCGAGGCATCGGCGGCGGCTCAAGCGACGCTGGCGGCGCGGCTGGCGGTGTCGGCGTCGCCGGAGATCGCTTCGCTGTCGGTGGCCATCGTCACCCACGCCCCGGATTTGCCGGTATTGACGAAGGCCCTGGAACGGCTCGACCGGGCGGTGGAGCACGCCCGACAGCGGAACTTATTGAGCGAAGCGCGGCTGGTGCTGGTGGATAACGGTCCCGGTCCCGACTGGCGCGAACCGCTGCGACGCTTGCTGGATTCGGCGCAACTTTCGGTGGAAGCCGAATTGTTGAGCGGCCACGGCAACGTGGGCTATGGCGCCGGCCACAATCTGGCGCTGTGGCGTCACGACGGCGGCGACTTCCACTTGATTCTCAATCCCGATGTACTGCTGGAAGAAGACGCGCTGAGCGAAGGGCTAGCGTTTCTGGCCGCCCATCCCGAAACCGGGCTGGTGGCGCCCGCCGCTTGGGACGAGGGCGGCCGGCGGCAGTATCTGTGCAAGGCTTATCCGACCGTGCTGGATCTGGCGCTGCGCGGGTTCGCGCCCGCTGGGTTGCGGCGGCGATTTCAGGCCCGCCTGGACCGTTACGAGTTGCGCGACCGGACCGGCGATACCGTGCTGTGGGACCCGCCCATCGCCAGCGGTTGTTTCATGCTGTGCCGGCGAGGAGTTCTGGAGCGGATCGGAGGGTTTCGCCCCGAGTATTTTCTGTACTTCGAGGATTTTGACCTGAGCTTGCGGCTGGCTCCATTGGCTCGACTGGTTTGCGTGCCGTCGGTGCGGATCGTCCATCTCGGTGGCCACGCCTCCCGCAAGGGTATCCGGCACATCGGCCTGTTCCTGCGGGCGGCCGCCCTGTTTTTCGGCCGGCACGGCTGGCGCTGGTGGTAATGGCGGATTTTTGTCGGGGACGGGCCGTGCTGGTGACCGGCGGGACCGGCTTTATCGGCCGGCGGCTGGTGTCCGCGCTGCGGGAGCAGGGCGCGCGCTTGCGGGTTCTGGTTCGGTCGGAAAGCGCGGTGCCGGCCGATTGGTGTGGGGTGGAGATCGCGGTTGGCGATCTCGCCGATGCAGCCAGCCTGGCGCGAGCCTGCGCCGGTGTGAACGCGGTGATCCATGCGGCGGGTTTCGCTCATGCCGATGCGGCGGACACGCCGGATTTCGCGGCCCGGCATTGGACGATCAACGCAGAGGGCACCTTTCGCTTGCTCGATGCGGCGGCGGCGGCCGGCGTCGAGCGATTCGTGTTTCTCAGCAGCGTCAAGGCGGTCGGCGACCCCGGACCCCGTTGTGTCGGGGAGGATTGGGATGCGCCGCCGGAGACGCCCTACGGTCGCGCCAAGCGCGCCGCCGAGGAGCGGGTGGTGGCGGTCGGACGGGAGCGAGGAATTCACGCGGTCAACCTGCGGCCAGCGCTGGTTTACGGCCCCGGCATGAAGGCGAATCTGGCGCGCTTGATCGAAGCCGCGCGGCGCGGTCGGTTGCCGCCGCTGCCGGAGACCGGCAACCGGCGCTCGCTGGTTCACGCGGACGATGTGGCGCAAGCGGCGCTATTGGGGGCCGCGCATCCGGCCTCTGCGGGTAAAACTTATTTCGTGACCGATGGCCAACCGTATTCCGGGCGGGATCTGTACGTCATCGCTCGCCGCGCATTCGATCTTCCGGTGCCGGGTTGGACGGTTCCGCCAAGCGTTCTATACGGCATGGCTCGGCTGATGGATAGCGCGCTGACCTTGGTTGGCCGGCGTGGTCGAAAGGCGCGGATGGCACTGGACAAGCTGCTGGGCTGGGCGTGCTACGACTCGTCCCGGATCGGCGCCGAGCTGGGCTATCGGCCGGCTTGGACGTTGGCGCGATATTGCGAGGAAAACGGGTTGCAAGGATCACGAAGATGACGGAAGCGTCACATCGGATAAGCCGGCTGAGGTCGGCCGCTTGGATTGGCTGGGCGGCGCTGGGCGGCGCTTTGCTGACGGTGCTGGTTTTGATCGTGTTTTATCGTGCCGGCGGCTTGGCGGACGTCGCGCCTCCCGTGGTGCTGGCCGGAAACGATCTGCAACTGGCGAGCGGCCAGGGCGCGCGGACGGCGGACGGTCTGGAAATTCGCGAGCCGGGACCCCAGCAGATCACCTCGGTGCAAGGTTCCGCTCGCATGGTGCGGGCGGAGCTGTACCGTCACCTGTTCTGGCGGGTAGATGGCTTGGAACCCGGCCGCGAGCTGCGGCTGATCTGGACCACGCTCGCCGAGCCGCGCACCGTGCGGGAAGTGGTGTTGCCGCCTGCCGGGCCGGACGGCGGCGCGCTCGATTTGAGTTCGGAGCCGCGCTGGCGGGGTCGGATTGCCGTGGTTGGCTTGGTTTTGCGGGGTCCGATCGAGCGGCCGTTGGCGGTTCGGCGCTTGGAGTTGCGCCCGCCGGTGCTGGGGGTCGCCGAACTCGCGCGTCTGGCGTTCGAGGAGTGGGCCGCGTTCGAGGATTGGAGCCAGCGCTCCATCAATTTCACGGCCGGTGCGCCGCTGGACGCGCTGTTCCCGCCGGGGCTGATGGTCGCGCTCTGGGTCGGGTTCAGCGTTGCCTTGTATGCGGTATTCGATCCGCCGCGCCGTGGCGGCGGGCGATGGCGACCGTATGTCGTCCTGTTTCTGCTGGGCTGGCTGGTGCTGGATCTGCGCTGGCAATGGGATTTGAGTCGGCGGCTGGAGCGGACCGAGGCCCGTTTCGCCGGCAAGGAAGGGGACGAGCGGCGGCTGGCGGCAGCGGACGGCGATCTTTATCAGTTCTTGCGGGACGTTCGGCAACGACTTCCCGAGCGGCCAGCCCGGCTGTTCGTCGTCAGCGCCGATCCGGGCGATGCCACGTCCTATCAAGCGGGCAGAACCCGCTATCATCTGTTGCCGCACAACGGGTTCATGGGCTTTGCGCTGCCCCCGAGCGCGGGCGTGGCGCACGAAGGCGATTACGTGCTGATTCTGTCGCCCCTGTCGGGAGTGCGCTACAACCGCGAGCGGCAGGTGTTGGAGTGGACCGGCGGGCAGTTGTCGGCGGAACTGCTCCACGCGGCGGCGCTCGGCGCGCTGTTCCGGGTGCGGGGAGGTTGAGCGGCGATGGCATGGGGGTTTGTGGGTTTGACGCTGTTTTTGCCGTGGCTGGCGGGCGTCCTGTGGGTGCGCGCCGGTTGGCGCGAGACGCTGCCCGGCGTTTGGCCGCTGGCGCTGGGCTACGGTTATGTCCTGGGATCGCTGGCGGTCACGCTGCTGCTGAGGTTGCAGGCGGCGTTGGGATTTTCGCCGAACGTCGCCGGACCGCTGCTCGCGCTGGCGTTGCTGGCCTTGGCCGGGGGCTGGCTGACATGGCGGCAGCTTGGGCGATCCGTCGATTTTGAGCGGGCCGGCAGCGACTGGCGCGAGCAGCCGCTCTGGCAACGGCTGCTGTTCGCGGTGTTGCTGGCTTGGCTGGGCTGGCGGCTGCTGGGCTTGACCCTGGAAGTCTGGTGGAGGCCGGTCTTTGCCTGGGATGCCTGGACGACCTGGGCCGTTCGGCCGAAGGTTTGGGCCGAGTTGGGGACGCTGGCGCCGTTCGTCGATCCCCAGCGCTGGCTCGCCGATCCGAGCGGTTCCGCCTATACCATCGAAGCCTGGACTTATCCCGCCACGGTGCCGCTGCTGGCGCTGTGGCCGACGCTCGCTTTCGGCGCCTGGAACGAAACCGCCGCTAACCTGCCGTGGATCGGGGCGGCGCTGGCGTTGGGGTTCGGTTTTTTCGGGCAGGCGCGGCTGTGGGGGGTGGCGCCCTTGGCGGCTTTGGCGCTGACTTGGCTGTTGTTGTCCCTGCCGATTCTCGACACCCATGTCGCCCTGGCCGGCTACGCCGATCTGTGGATGGCGGTCGTTTTCGGTTTGGCGGCCATCGCGTTCTTTCAGTGGTTGCGAGCGGGCGACCGCCGACAGGGCTTATTGGCGTTGCTGATGGCGTCGGCCTGCCCGCTGATCAAACTGGAGGGCACGGTCTGGCTGCTGATGTTCGCTCCCGCGCTGCTGGTAGTCTGGTTGCGGGGATGGTGGCTTTGGCTGGTGGTCGCGAGCGTGGCGATGCTGGTGGTCGCCTGGTGGCTGGTGGGCGGCGTGACTTTCGTCCTGCCCGGTTTGGGCGAATTCCTGCTCAAACCCGATTTGATCCAGGTGCCTTATCTGGGGCGATTCAACCTCGGTTATCGGGGCACCTGGGGGCCGGTACTCAAAAATTTCTTCGTGCTGGCCAACTGGCATTTGCTGTGGTTTTTGACGCTGGTGGCGCTGGCGGCGGCCCTGCCGGGGCTGGCGGCGGATCGCTGGCGGCGGGTCGTGGCCATTTTCATGGGCTCGTGCCTGCTGATGCTGTTCTTCCTGTTCTTTTTCACCGACGCCCAGCGCTGGGCCGAACAGTACACCAGCATCAATCGGGTGTTCCTGCATTTTGTGCCCGTTATGCTGTTTTGGATCGTGACGGTGTTCGCGCCAGCGAGCGCGGGCGATGCGCGTCCGCCGTCCGTACAAACTGCCGGGCCTTCAGCCGGCGGCGAGCAGCCGGCGGTATAGATCGCCGATGGCGGCGGCCACCCGGTCGATGCCGAACCGTTCCCGCAGCGCCGTCGCGCCGGACTGGCCGAGCGTTTGCCGCTGGACCGGATCGCGCTGGAGTTCTTGCAGCGCTTGGGCCAGGGCTGCGGGGTCGCCGGGCGGCACCAGCAGGCCGTGGCCAGCTTGCCGGACCACCCAACCCGCCCCCGAACCGGGGATGTCGCTGACCACCACCGGCTTGCCGAAACGCATCGCCTCCAGCAGCACCAGCCCGAAGGCTTCGGTGCGTTCCAGCGAGGGCAGGCACAGCGCGTCGCAACTGGCCAGCAGGGCGTTCAGGTCCGCCTCGGGCTGAAATCCGGGCAGCGATACCCGGCCGCTCAGCGCCAGCGACCGGATCAGCGCCGTCAACCGATCCCGCCGGTCGCCGGCTCCCACCACGAGCACGCGGCTACCCGGCAGATCGGCGGCGGCCCGGACCAGAACGTCGTGGCCTTTGTAGTAGGTCAGCCGGCCGATGGCCAGCACCCGAAAATCGGTCTCGCCCCACAGCGCCGCCGCCCGCGCCAGCGCCGCCGGATCGGGATCGGGCAAGCGGCCCGGATCGAGGCCGAGCGGGATGACATGGCAGCGGTCCCGCCAAAATTTCAGGGCGGCGCTGGCGTCCAGGTAGGGCGGCGATGCGGCGATCACCGCTTTGCTCGTGGCTAGCAGCCGTTGTTCCAGGGGGCGATACAGACGGTAGGCCAGAGCCAGCCGGCGGTCGATGGTGGAGGCCACCACGTCGGATTGCCACTGGACGACCCACGGCAAGCGGCGGGCGGCGGGAAGAGCCAGCGCCCAGAACGCCGAGGTGTTGGGCAGGTGCAGATGGAGCAGGTCGGGCCGGAATTCGCGGATGGCGCGCGCCAGCCAAAACGGGAATTCGGGGCTGATCGGGGCGTAGAGCAATTGGCCGTGACAAGGCGCGCGATAAATGGGCGGGGAGTCGGATGGCGCCGGACGCTGTCCGCGCCGGCTGGGCGGCTCGCCATGTACCAGCGCCGCCGGCGCGACGCCTCGGGCTTGCAGGGCCGGCAGCAAGTCGGCCAAAAAATACTCCATGCCGCCCGCGAACGGCGGATAGTACTTGCCGACGTGCAGGACCCGCATCAGCGTTACTCGGCGGAGTCCGAGGGCGATTCGCGGTCGCGCGCTCCCGCCGCCGGTTCCGCCGGTTCCGCCGGCTCCACCGATTCCGGCAGCGGTCCGCGCGCCTCCAGCATGGCGAGCCGCTGGGCCAAGCGACGGATCAGCCGCTCTTGCCGGGAGCGCTCCAGGTCCATGGTCAGGATTTTGAGCAGCAACAGCCCCAGCCCCAGCACGATGGCCAGAATCGGCGGGTAGCGGACGCCGAGATAGCCGGCCAAGTAATCGAACAGCCGCGGAAAAAAACCCAGCGCTCCGACGGTCGCGGCGGCCCCGATCCACCAGACCGCATAAGGTCCGTGCAGGTGATCGCGCCGGACCAGGAACAGGATGACGGCGGCAAGACTAATCCCGATCACCATCGAGGTGATTTGGTATGTGATCATCGATCCGGAATCTCAGTCGTCGGGCGCGGCCGAAGGGTGGCGATTGCCGATCCGCGCGAGGCAGAGCACGCTGGTCTGCACCATGTATTGTCCCACGATCCACCAGGAGCGGAATACCCGCGAGGCGCCCTGGACGCGAGGTTGCATCGATACCGGCACCTCGACGGTCCGCAGCCCCTTGCGGCGCAGGATCAACAAGACGCCGACATCCTGGTAGTCGAGCAGGCTGGCTTCCTGGGAGGCGAGCACGGTCATCGCCGCGCGATTGTAGGCCCGGAAACCGGAGGTGATGTCCTCCAGCTTCAGGCCGGTGAGCCAGCGAAAATACGACCAGGCGATCCGGCGGGCTCGGCTGGCGCGCTCGGGAAAGGCCCCGATGGCGACGTCGGCCACGCCGGTCGCCAGCGGCTCCAGCAGCTCGCCGATGCAGTCGGGCTCGTGCTGGCCGTCGGCATCCAGGGTGATGGCGGTCCGATAGCCCTCGCGCAAGGCGTAACGCAGGCCGGTCTGCATCGCGCCCCAAGCGCCGAGCTGGAGCGTCAGCGGCAGGACGATGGCACCGGCCCCGCGAGCGACCCGGGCGGTGCCATCGGCGCTGCAATCGTCGATCACCGCCACCGGGCAGTTCCAGCGCCGTCGGATTTGAGCGACGATGGCGCCGATGGTGGCTTCCTCGTTAAAAGCGGGAATCAGGGCGATCAAGCGATCGGATGGGGCCATCGGCGGGTTCGAGATAGGGGTCCGCCACCGGCGAGTCGATGAGCGGGTGTTAACATTGTTCCGGCGCGGCGCGGAAGTTCCAAGTGCATGGGGCGTGAGGGAGGTGGCCAGTGGGTCGGATGTCGCGGGTGATTCGCTGTTTGCAAACGGCGGGTTCACTTCCATTGTGGTTTCCGTTGATTCGGTGCGAGATTGGTCGGTGGATCGGGAGGCGGCTTTGCTCCACGGGGATTCCAAACGGGCAAGGCATCGACGATCCTGCGCAGTGTCCGATTTCGGCGGGTCCGTGGCAAGAGTCTCGGCAACCAAACCCCTCGCGAAAAGTCTCTATACTGTAATACCGAGCGACAAGATTGGGAATTGGAGGGTACGATTCATGTATTTGTGCATCTGCAAGGCTGTTTCCGACCAGCAAATCCGACAAGCGGTCGAGCAGGGTGTCCGCACCATGGGGGATGTGAGCGCCCGGTTCGGCGTGGGTATCGAGTGCGGCAAGTGCATCGATCCCATCCGGGAATTGCTCGATCAGTGTTTGGCCGCGCGACCCGCCGAAGCCGTCCCGGCGCTGGCCGATGCCCCGGCCGCCGAATCGGCGGCGGTCGAGCCGACCCCGCCGCCCGCCGCCGTGGAACCCGCTCCGCAACGGGCGGCCTGGTTCGCGATCGATCTTTGAGTCCCGCTGGAGAAACCTGCCGATGAATGGCGATGCCAAGGTCATCGAATACCTCAACAAGGCCCTCAAAAACGAGCTGACCGCCGTCAACCAATACTTCCTGCACGCCCGGCTCCTGGACAACTGGGGGTTCGCCAAGCTGGGCCGGCACGAGTACGACGAGTCCATCGACGAAATGAAGCACGCGGATCGGCTGATCCAGCGCATTCTCCATCTGGAGGGCCTCCCCAATTTGCAGGATCTCGGCAAGCTGCAAATCGGCGAAAACGTCGGGGAAATTTTTCGCGGCGATCTCGAGCTGGAACGCATCGCGCATCCGCTATACAGGGAAGCGGTCGGGTACTGCGAAGATTGCGGCGACTACGTGACCCGCGATTTGCTGGCCGCCATCCTGGCCAGCGAGGAAGAGCATATCGGCTGGCTGGAAACCCAGTTGGGCTTGATCGACCGTCTGGGCCTGCCCCTTTATCTGCAAGCGCAAGTTTAGCCGCGCGGTCGATGGCGGGCCCGCGCCGGGGGCGCGCGGTCTCCTGTCGCCCGCGTTTTCATGCTAAAGTTTCACGATTGTTTTGGCAGCCATGCCAGCGCGGTTTTATCGGAGCGCGCCAGCCGCGCCCGGCGAACCAGAACGAAAAAACTCAAAGGGAGTCGCCATGCTGATCTATAACCTTTTCCCCTTGTTGGCCGGTCCCTGCGGGTACTGGGAACCGCACCTCGAACGGGCCGCCAACATGGGCTTCGACTGGGTGTTCGTCAATCCGGTCCAGAAACCGGGAAGCTCGGGTAGCCTGTACTCGATTTCCGACTATTTCCAGTTGAACCCGCTGCTGGTCGATCAGAAATCCAAGCTCGCTCCCGACAAGCAAATGCAGGCGGCGCTCGCCGTGGCCGACAAGCTCGGCCTCAAGGTGATGGTGGATCTGGTCATCAACCACTGCGCCTTCGACTCCGACCTGGCGCGCCAGCATCGGGAATGGTTCATCCTGGAAAACGGCAACATCGCCCATCCGTTCTGCATGGAGGACGGCCATAAGGTGGTGTGGGGCGATCTGGCCCGCTTCGACCACCAGCACAGCTCCGATCTCGAAGGGCTCTATCGCTATTTTTACAAGATCGTCGAATATCTGCTGGAGCTGGGTTTCAAGGGCTTCCGCTGCGATGCCGCCTACCAGATTCCAGGGCACCTGTGGGGCCGGTTGATTCGCGAGATCCGGCAAAAATATCCCGACGCGGTGTTCACGGCCGAGACCTTGGGCTGCACCGCCGACCAGACCAAGCAGACCGCCCAGGCCGGTTTCGACTACGTGTTCAACAGTTCCAAATGGTGGGATTTCCAAGGCGCTTGGCTGATGGAGCAATACCAGTTGGTGCGCGAAATCGCGCCCTCGATCAGTTTCCCCGAAAGCCACGACACCGAGCGCCTGTTCCAGGAAGTCAACGGCAACGTGGCGGCGATGAAACAGCGCTATCTGTTTTCCGCCCTGTTCTCGGCCGGCGTGATGATCCCGATCGGTTTCGAGTACGGCTTCCGCCGCCGCTTGCATGTGGTCAACACCCGGCCGGGCGACTGGGAGCAGCCGAACGCCGATCTGCGCGAGTTCATCGCCGCCGTCAACGCCGTCAAGCGGCGCTACAAGGTCTTCCAGGAAGAGTGTCCGACCAGCATGCTGCCCTACCAGAACCCCAATATTCTGGTCATGTGGAAAGCCTCGGCCAAGACCCACGAGGAAGCGCTGATCATCCTCAACAAAGACCCCTGGAACCACCAATATTTCTACGCCGAGAATCTGGGAACCTACATCCAGGCCGGTGCGCCGCTGGTGGACGCTTCCCCCGAGTATCCCCTGGAGTACATCCCCCGGCCGTTTTCCTACGATTTGCGACCCGGACAGGCGTTCGTGCTGGTGACCAGCCGCGACCATCTTCCACACTGAGATCCAAGAGGGCCGGCCGGGTTCGGGACCGCCCGATGACGGCGTCCCGAGCCGCCCGATCCGCGCCCGGAATACGAATTAAGGACGGAAGTTTATGTACATTGTGCAGATTGCTCCCGAATGCGCCCCCGTGGCGAAAGTTGGCGGGCTGGGCGATGTGGTCTTCGGCCTGAGCAGGGAACTGGAAATCCGCGGCAACGAGGTTCACATCATCCTGCCGAAGTACGATTGCATGCGCTACGATCAGATCTGGGGATTGCAGGTCTCCATGAAAGATCTGTGGGTGCCCTGGTACAACGGCGCCGTGCATTGCACGGTGTGGTTCGGCTTCGTGCACGGCCGCAAATGTTTTTTCATCGAGCCCCACTCCCAGGACAACTTCTTCAACCGCGGCCATTTTTACGGCTTTTCGGACGACGTCAGCCGGTTCGCGTTCTTCAGCAAGGCCGCGCTGGAATTCCTGCTCAAAGACAATCGCCGCCCCGACATCATCCACTGCCACGACTGGCAGACCGGGCTGGTGCCGGTGCTGCTGTTCGAGCAGTACGCCCACTCCGGGATGCACTGGCAGCGGGTCTGCTACACCATCCACAACTTCAAGCATCAGGGCTTGACCGGCGAATACGTGCTGTGGGCCACCGGCCTGACCAACATTTCGCACTACTTCAATTTCGACCGCCTGCGCGACAACCACAACCCCACCGCCGTCAGCCTGATGAAGGGCGGCATCGTCTACTCCAATTTCGTGACCACGGTGTCGCCGACCCACGCCCACGAGGCCCGGTTCACCGATCAGGGCGGCGGGCTGAACCACACCTTGAACGTGCATCAGGCCAAGTTTGGCGGCGTGTTGAACGGCATCGATTACGATGTCTGGAACCCGGAAGTCGATCCGCACATTCCCAGCCGTTACGGCGTCGAAACCCTGGACCGGAAGTACGCCAACAAGGATGCCTTGCGCGACCGGCTGTGGCTGAGCAAGGAGTTCAAGCCGATCATCGCCTACGTCGGCCGGCTCGACAGCCAGAAAGGCGTCCACCTGATCCATCACGCCATTTTTTACGCCCTGCGCAACAACGCCCAGTTCGTCCTGCTCGGCTCCAGCCCCGAACCGCACACCAACCAGCATTTCTGGAATCTCAAGCGGCACCTCAACGACAGCCCCGACTGCCATTTGGAACTGGGTTTTGACGAAGAGCTGTCGCATTTGATCTACGCCGGAGCGGACATGATCGTCATGCCCAGCCTGTTCGAGCCGTGCGGCCTCACCCAGATGATCGCGCTGAAGTACGGCACCTTGCCCATCGTGCGCGAAGTCGGCGGCCTGAAGGACACGGTGTTCGACAAGGATTACTCCCACAAGCCGTTCGAGGAGCGCAACGGCTTCGTGTTCCAGGGCGCCGATCACGCCGGCATCGAATCGGCCATGCACCGGGCCATCGGGCTGTGGTTCGCCTATCCCGACGATTTCCGCCGGATGATGGTCCACGGCATGAGCTACGATTATTCGTGGTGTCGGCCCGGCCAGGATTATATGAACATCTACGAGCACATCCGCTGCAAGTAGGGGTCGCCCCGGCCGCGAGCCCGCCCGCTCCCCTTCACCGAGTCCAGCCAGCACAGGAGAACGTCACGCATGAGCCCGTTTCCGGAATACGTCGATGGGTTGCCGAACATCTGCGGTTCGGAGCCCCTGGTGGAAGAAACGCTGCGCGCCAGTCGCGACCGGGCGGTTTTTCTGCCGGAGAGCCGAGCCGATTTCGGGCGCATCCGCGCGGCGTGCGCGATCGCCCTCCACATGCACCAACCGCTGATTCCCGCGGGCGGCGGCGATCTGTCCACGGCGGCGGTCATCAGCAATCTCAAGTACATGTGGGACAACCAGGGGATCGGCGACAACTACAACGCACCGGCCTTCCACTGGTGCTACAAGCGGATCGGCGAGTTCGTCCCGCAACTGATCCGCGAAGGCCAGGAACCGCGCGTGATGCTGGAGTACTCCGGCACCCTGTTCCACGGGATGCGCGCCATGGGCTTGAACGACGTGTTCGACGCTCTCAAGAACGCGACCTGCAACCCCGACTATCGGCGAGGGATCGAATGGCTGGGCTGTCCGTGGGGCCACGCGGTGGCGCCTTCGACCCCGGCGCAGGACTTCCGGCTGCACGTCAAGGCGTGGCAACACCATTTCGCCGCCATCTTCGGGCTGGAGGCGCTGGCGCGGGTGCGCGGGTTCTCGCCCTCGGAAATGGCCTTGCCCAATCATCCCGATACCGCCTACGAGTACATCAAGACGCTGGTGGATTGCGGCTATCGGTGGGTGCTGGTGCAGGAGCACACGGTGGAGCGGCCGGAGAACGGCCACGGCCCCGAGAAAAAGCACCTGCCGCACCGGCTGGTTTGCACCAACTCCAAGGGCGAGACCGTCAGCATCATCGCCATCATCAAGACCCAGGGCAGCGACACCAAGCTGGTCGCGCAGATGCAGCCTTACTACGAGGCCAAGAGCCTGTCGCGCTGGGAGCTGGCCGGAAAATCGGTGCCGCCGCTGGTGACGCAAATCGCCGACGGCGAAAACGGCGGGGTGATGATGAACGAGTTCCCCGGCAAGTTCATGGATTCGGTGCGCGAGTCCTCGGGATCGGACGTGCCGTTCATGAACGCCACCGAGTACCTGGAGCACCTGTTTGCGCTGGGGATCTCGGAATCCGATTTGCCGGCGGTCCAGCCCCTGTTTCAAAAGCGGATCTGGGATCGATTCGCGCCGGGCGCCGGACCGGAAAAGCTGGAGCAGGTCATCGCCGAGCTGAAAAAGGAAGATGGTCGGTTCCACATGGAAGGCGGCAGTTGGACCAACGACATCTCTTGGGTGCGCGGCTACGACAATGTCCTCGGACCCATGGAGAAAGCCAGTTCGCTATTCCACGAGAAAGTGTTGAAACCGGGGGTGGCGTCCAGCGATCCGCGCTATCGCAACGCGCTGTTTTATTTGATGAGTTCGCAGACCAGTTGCTACCGCTATTGGGGGCAGGGCCTGTGGACGGACTACGGGCGCGAACTCTGCCGGCGGGCCAGCGCCATCGTCGAGACCGATTTTTAAATTGTTCGGGGCATTCAGCCACGGCCGTTCCCGATTTATCATTATAAAAAATGGGGTGGTGGCAGGCGGCGAGGCGATGCCGCCGCCCGTTGCCGCCACCCCCGTCACCGGAGGAGGCTGAATCATGGTGGACACCCTTTATCACGCGCTGGTGCTGAACCTGCATCAGCCCCATGGCAATCTCGAACACCTGCTGGAACGCAACGAGTGGGAAGCCAAGGAAATCCTGTTCGCGATGGACCGGATTCCCCGTTCCCTGGAGGATTACCCGGATGTCGGCCGCTTGCATCTGGCCCTGTCCGGAACGCTGCTGGAAACCCTGACCCACTCGGATTTTCAGAGCCGGGCTTACGGTATCGTCGATTGCGGTTCGCTGCTCTCGCGGTTGCGGGACACCCGAGTCATCGACATGCTCGGCACCGCCTACTATCACCCGGTGATGCCGCTGGTTCCTCAGGCCGATTGGGAAGCCCATCTGGAGCGGTGGCGCGGGATGGTGCGCCGCCAGTTCTTCAACAGCGACTTCCAGGGCTTCTGGCCGCCGGAAATGGGGTTTTGCATGGAAATGATCCCTTCGCTGCGGCGTTTGGGCTATCGCTTCGTGCTGGTCGACAGCGAGCATGTGCGACCGGTGGGGTCCATGCGGTGGGAGGAGCTGCGCTACCAGCCGCACGTCGCCCGCTTCGGCGGCGAGGAAATCGTCGTCATCGTGCGCGACCGCGATTTATCGAACGCCCAGGAGTCGGGCATGGAGCTGGAATGGTTTGATCGGGAAATCCGGGAGCGCACCAAGAATTGCGATTTTCCGCCCCTGGTGACCACTTGCACCGACGGTCTGAGCGGTGGCTGGTTCCGCAACGTCACCCCCGGCAGCAATTTCTGGGACGCCTTCTACAAGCCGCTGATGGACCGGGCGCGGACGGGCGGAGATGCCATCCGGCCGGCCTTCATCAAGGATTATCTCGACCGGTTCGGCGCCGGCGGCGCGGTCGAGGTCGGACCGGGCGCGTGGAACACCGGCTGGCACGACGGGCGCGATTTCGTGCAATGGAGCGGCTCGCCCGCCCAGAAGGATGCCTTGACCCGAGTGGACGAGATCAGTCAGGCGGTGCAGGCGGCGCTGAACAACGCCGCCCATATCGGCTCGCGCAACCCCGAATTGCTGGGGCTGCTGGAAGAGGCGCACTGGCGGGTGCTGCGAGCCGAAACCAGCTGCAATTTCTTCTGGGGCGACGCCTGGGTCATGCGCTGTCACGCCGATCTGGATCAAGCCTGCGAATGCCTGGAGCGGGCGAACGCCCGCTTTCGCTGAGCGGCGCGGGCCGGGTCGCGAGGCACCCGGGATCGGCGTCTCGCCCGCTCAAAGCATCCGCCGAATGGTATCGCGCAGCTCGGGCATATCCAGCAGCCCGAGCCGGTAGTGGACGATCCGGCCCTCCGGCGAAATCAGCACCGTGGTCGGCGTCAGCCGCACGTTGTCGTATTCCCGGGCGATGCGCTCTTGGGTGTCCAGCACGATAGGGTAGGGGATTCGCCGCTGCTGGACCAGCGCCCGCACCTGTTCCGGCGGATCGTAGGCCATCGCCACGCCGATGATTTCCAGCCCCTTCGGATTCAATTCCCGATACAGCTCGACCAAATGGGGCATTTCCTCGATGCAGGACGGGCAGGTGGTCGCCCAGAAGGTGACCAGTACCGGCCTGCCGCGCAACTGCTCCAGGGTCAAGGTGCGGCCGTCGAGCGTTTGGCCCACCAGCTGCGGCGCTTGGCGCAGGCCGGCGGGCATGAACCAGACGGCGGCGGCGGCCACGATCACCGCCAGGGCGATGCCGGCGACGACGGTTTCTTTGTTCGGCTTCACGGATCAACCTCCTGCAAGTCGAGAGTCGTGGCGGGGACCGCCGCCCGCTGGAATCAGACCGCCGCAAGCCTCCAAAGTCGCTTCGCCGGCGCATCGGCCGGACGGGTTCGGTTTGCGCGCGATGGCGGAAGCCGTATGATACTCGTTTTTCCGTGACCGAGGCGGGGGTGGATCGCAGCCATGATCAAAGCGGGGATTGTCGGCGGGACGGGATATACCGGCGTCGAGTTGCTGCGGCTGTTGGCCGCGCATCCGGCGGTGGAACTGGCGCTCATCACCTCGCGCGGCGAAAAAGGCGTCGAGGTCGGGGAACTGTTTCCCAATCTGCGCGGCCGAGTGAATCTCGCCTTCGTCGAGCCGGACGACGCCGCGCTCAAAGGTTGCGACGTGGTGTTTTTCGCCACGCCCAACGGCACCGCCATGAAAAGCGCGCCGGCGCTGCTGGAGGGAGGTGTCAAGGTCATCGATCTGGCCGCCGATTTCCGGCTCCGCCAAGCGGCGGACTGGGAGCGCTGGTACGGGATGCCGCACGCCTGTCCCGATCTGTTGGCGGAAGCGGTCTACGGCTTGCCCGAGGTCAATCGCGACGCCATCCGCGCGGCGCGGCTGGTGGCGAATCCCGGTTGCTACCCGACGGCGGTGCAGCTCGGCTTTCTGCCCTTGCTGGAGGCGGGCGCCATCGACCCGCAATCGTTGATCGCCGACGCCAAATCCGGGGTGAGCGGCGCCGGTCGCAAGGCCGAGGTGGGCATTTTGCTGTGCGAGGCCGGCGACAATTTCAAAGCGTACAACGTGCCGGCGCACCGCCACTGGCCGGAAATTTGCCAGGGCTTGGTGGCGGTGGCCGGCGGGCCGGTGGACCTGGTGTTCGTGCCGCACCTGACGCCGATGATTCGCGGCATTCACGCCACCCTGTACGCGACCCTGACCGATCCGAGCGTGGATTTGCAGGCGCTGTTCGAGCGGCGCTACGCGGCCGAACCGTTCGTGGATGTGCTGCCGCCGAAATCGCATCCCGAGACGCGCGGCGTGCGCGGGGCGAACCAGTGCCGGCTGGCGGTGCATCGGCCGCGCGACGGCAAAACCGTGGTGGTGCTGTCGGTGATCGATAATCTGGTCAAGGGCGCGGCGGGCCAAGCGATCCAAAACATGAACTTGATGTTCGGGTTGCCGGAAACCGCCGGCCTGGAGGGAATCGCGCTGCTGCCCTGAGGCGGGCATCGCGGCCAACCCGTGGCGGTCGGCCAAACTATTCTTGACCCCGACGGTCAAGAAATCGGACAATCCATCGGTTTTTTTCAAGAGGATAGACCCATGAGCGCCATCGCCGAAACCTTTACCCCCGCCGAAAGCCCGCTGCTGTTCACCGACGCTGCGGCGCTAAAAGTCAAGGGCTTGCTGGAAGAGGAACAGAATCCCAACCTGATGCTGCGGGTGTTTATCTCCGGCGGTGGCTGTTCCGGGTTCCAGTACGGCTTTACCTTCGATGAGGCCTTGGGCGACGGCGACACCGTGGTGGAAAATCAGGGCGTGAAGCTGCTGATCGATCCGATGAGCTTTCAATATCTGGTCGGCGCCGAGATCGACTACACCGAGGGCTTGGAAGGCGCCCAGTTCGTCATCCGCAATCCCAACGCCGTCACCACCTGCGGTTGCGGCTCGTCCTTCTCCGCCTGATGTTCTTCGTCGCCGAGCAGGGTGGAAACCCCTGCTCGGATCGGCCTCATCCCCCCTCGGAACCCTCGATCTTCGCGCACCGCTACCGCCGGGCCGGCGCGGGCAATCCCGTTTCGGCAAGCAAATATTGAAAGCGTGGCGGGACCGGCATGGTTTGATAAGATTTCTCCCTTTTGAGGAATACCCATGCACTCGCTCGAAGAATCGCTGGCACTTATCAAACGCGGGGCGGTGGATCTCCTGCTCGAAGAGGAGTTGGCCGACCGTCTCAATTCCGGCCGGCCGCTGCGGGTCAAGGCCGGCTTCGATCCGACCGCTCCCGATTTGCATCTGGGCCACACGGTGCTGATCAACAAGCTCCGCCAGTTTCAGGATCTCGGCCATCACGTCATGTTTTTGATCGGCGATTTCACCGGGATGATCGGTGATCCGACCGGTAAGAACATCACCCGCAAGCCGCTGACGCGCGAGCAAATTCTGGCCAACGCCCAGACCTATCAGGAGCAGGTGTTCAAGATTCTCGATCCCGAGCGGACCGAGGTGCTGTTCAACTCCACCTGGTTCGACCGGATGGCCCCATCCGATTTTATCCACCTGGCCGCCAAGCACACCGTGGCCCGAATGCTGGAGCGGGACGATTTCGGCAAGCGCTACGCCAGCGGCCAGCCCATCGCCATCCACGAATTTCTGTATCCGCTTGTCCAGGGTTACGATTCGGTCGCCATGCGGGCGGACGTGGAGCTGGGCGGCACCGATCAGAAATTCAATTTGCTGGTGGGCCGCGAGTTGCAGAAACACTACGGCCAGCCGCCGCAGATCGTCTTGACCATGCCGATCCTGGAAGGATTGGACGGCGTGCAAAAGATGTCGAAGTCCTTGGGCAACTACGTCGGCATCCGCGACGAGCCCGACGAGATGTTCGGCAAGCTGATGTCGATTTCCGACGATCTGATGTGGCGTTACTTCGAGCTGTTGAGTTTCCGGCCGACCCGCGAGATCGCCGAATGGCAGCGACAGGTCGACCGAGAGGGTTTGAATCCGCGGGATGTGAAGTTCGAGCTGGCCAAGGAACTGGTGGCGCGGTTCCATGGCGGCGAGGCGGGCCGGCAAGCTCTGGCGGCGTTTGTCGAGCGGTTTCAAAAAGGCGCGTTGCCGGAAGATTTGGCCGAGGTGCAGGTGCGATCCCGCGATGGCCGGCTGCCCATCGCCAACCTGCTCAAGGACGCGGGTCTGGCGGACAGCACGTCGGAGGCGCTGCGGCTGATCCGGCAGGGCGCGGTCCGCATCGATGGCGAGCGGGTCGGGAGTCGGGACCTCGAACTGACCGCCGGCAGCAACCATGTGTACCAGGTCGGCAAGCGGCGGGTGGCGCGGGTTTTGGTGTGCTGATGGGCGGGTTTGAACATTCCGTGAAGAACTGTTGACAGAAAGATTTCCATCTCTATAATTCGCGCTTCCCAAGGTCGCCCCAAAGGGTGCGGATAGGGAGCCGAGGCAAACGGCGAGGAAATTTTGCCGGTTTTCGCCAACATGGATATTCGGATATGCGAGCATCCCGCTGTCATCGGGACAGGGGATTGAAGAGGTGTTCTTTCAGAATGCGGACAGGTAGTTGGGGAGGGGGCTTGCGGGTGGTGGGTTTGAGCCGCGCGAGCTTTCTCTTGGTTGGAGGATTTTCGCGGAGACGCGGGAGTTCTCGGATTTGAGGGACGCTTTGCGGCGTGAAGCTTTGTTTTTTTTGTTTTTGTTTTGGTTAGAGTTTGGAGTTGAACTGAAGAGTTTGATCCTGGCTCAGATTGAACGCTGGCGGCATGCCTAACACATGCAAGTCGCACGGGGGGTTCCAGCTTGCTGGGGCCTCCAGTGGCGGACGGGTGAGTAACGCGTAGGAATCTGCCCGGTAGAGGGGGACAACCTGGGGAAACCCAGGCTAATACCGCATGAGCTCGCGAGAGGAAAGCGGGGGACCTTCGGGCCTCGCGCTACCGGATGAGCCTACGTCCGATTAGCTGGTTGGCGGGGTAACGGCCCACCAAGGCGACGATCGGTAGCTGGTCTGAGAGGACGATCAGCCACACTGGGACTGAGACACGGCCCAGACTCCTACGGGAGGCAGCAGTGGGGAATATTGGACAATGGGCGCAAGCCTGATCCAGCAATGCCGCGTGGGTGAAGAAGGCCTGCGGGTTGTAAAGCCCTTTGGGCGGGGAGGAACGGCGTCGCGCGAACAGGGCGGCGCTCTGACGTTACCCGCGAAACAAGCACCGGCTAACTCCGTGCCAGCAGCCGCGGTAATACGGAGGGTGCGAGCGTTAATCGGAATTACTGGGCGTAAAGCGTGCGTAGGCGGTCCGGTCAGTCAGCCGTGAAAGCCCCGGGCTCAACCTGGGAACGGCGGTTGAGACGGCCGGACTGGAGTGGGCTAGAGGATCGTGGAATTCCGGGTGTAGCGGTGAAATGCGTAGAGATCCGGAGGAACACCGATGGCGAAGGCAGCGGTCT
>WBZM01001475.1_pt1 | contig 23194 bp, 18 predicted proteins | sample 5204271 | NCBI WGS metagenome assembly WBZM01 (sample SAMN12344346, study PRJNA552823) | activated sludge metagenome | biome: Activated sludge suspended growth; feature: Nitrification reactor; material: Wastewater; isolation source: activated sludge from nitrification reactor of wastewater...
CGCCTCCCAACCCGCATCTTCTTTCATCATCCGGGGCGGCCGCAACTGCAATGACCGTTAGCTTGTGGCATGAGAGCGAACTTGATCTGAATCAGTCACGGTCGCATCGGCAACCGCGGGGGACAACTGGCGGGAAAGAACCGGGCGCAGGCGTTGCGCCGGAAAGACCGACACCGGGAAGCCTGCGGCGCCCCGGCCGGGAAAGACAAGAACGGAGCGGCGATGCGCTCCGTTCTTCAGCCATCACGATCTACTTGCCGCCTGTGGTCGGGCCCAGGCTCAGGACGTAGGCTGCCAGCAGATGCACCTTCTCGTCGCCGAGGAACTCCTTCCAGGCCGGCATTTGGTTGTTGCGGCCCTTGGTGATGGTCTCCATGATCGTCGCCTCGGAACTGCCGTAGAGCCAGACCTTGTCGGTCAGGTTGGGTGCGCCGAGCGCCTGCATCCCCTTGCCATCGGGACCATGGCAACCGGCACAGCCGGCGCTGTTGAACGCCTCCTGACCCTTTGCGGCACGCAGCGAATCAGCGGGAAGACCGGACAGCGAACGGACATGATTGGCCAGGTCCTTGATGGTCTCGACACCGAGTTGGGCGTGTGGCGGCATGACGCCGTTGCGACCGACGGCGATCGTCTCGACGATCTGCGCCGGCTCCCCACCCCACTGCCAGTCACTGTCCGTCAGGTTCGGAAAACCCTTCGAGCCCTTGGCATCGGCGCCATGACACTGGACGCAATAGGTCAGGTACAGGCGCTTGCCGGTCTCCATGCCAACCTTGTCGGCCGCCAACGCCTTGAGGTCGGTCTGCAGGTACTTGGCGTAGAGCGGCTTGGTCTGCTCGTCGAATTTCGCCATCTCCTTGGCCCACTGGCCACTCGACGACCAGCCAAGAACCCCGGGGAAGCTGCCCAGCGCCGGGTAGAGCACACTGTAGCCCAAGGCGAAGAACACCGTGATGTAGAACAGCCACATCCACCATCTGGGCAGCGGGTGATTGTACTCCTCGAGGTTCTCGTCCCAGACGTGGCCCGTCGTGTCGAGCTTCGCCGGTGGTGGTGTGCTCTGCACCCAAAGCAGCACGGCACAGGCGATGATGCTCCCCAGTACGAGCAGAATGACGTACCAGTTCCAAAACTGACTCACAAAATCGTTCATGATGCTTTCCTCTGTCCGTTGCGATCCAAGCCAAGTTCGATCCGATCCGCTTCTTCATCGGTGAACGGCAGCATCGCTGCTTCTTCGAAGCGCTTCCTGTTGCCCTTGACGCCGTAGGCCCACCAGACGATCCCGAGGAAGGTCAGCAGGGAAACGACGGTGACGATAGACCGAATGTCGTTGATGTCCATGCGCTCACCTGGCGTTCTTCAGTTCCAGGCCCATCCCCTGCAGGTAGGCAATGAGGGCGTCGAGTTCGCTCTTGCCCTCAAGCTGTTTTTTCGCGCCGGCGATCTCCTCGTCGGTATAGGGAACGCCGACCCGACGGAGGGCGCGCATCTTCGCCTCGATGGTGCTGGCGTCGGCCGGCGCCTTCTCGAGGAAGGCGAAGGCAGGCATGTTGGACTCGGGAACGACATCCCGCGGATTGATCAGGTGCACCCGGTGCCACTCGTCGGAGTAACGTCCGCCGACGCGGGCGAGGTCGGGACCGGTTCGCTTCGAACCCCACTGGAAGGGGTGGTCATAGACGAACTCGCCGGCGACCGAATAATGCCCGTAGCGCTCGGTCTCGGCACGGAACGGACGGATCATCTGCGAATGGCAGAGAAAACAGCCTTCGCGGATGTAGACGTCGCGCCCCGTGAGCCGGACCGGATCGTAGGGCTTGAGCCCGGTCACCGGTTGGGTGGTCGACTTCTGGAAGAACTGCGGAACGATTTCCACCAATCCGCCGACGCTGACCACCAGCAGGGTCAGCACGATCATCAGCGGGACACTGCGTTCAACTGCATCTTGCGTGATCTTCATTGCTTCTTCCTTGTCAGGCGTGGTGGGCGGCAGGCACCAGGACGCGCGCGTCGTCGACCGTACGCCCGCCTGCGATCGTCTTGAACATGTTGTAGGCCATCACCAGCATGCCGACCAGGAACAGGACGCCACCGAGGAACCGGATCGCCCAGAAGGGATAGGAGGCCTTGACCGATTCGACGAAGCTGTAGGTCAGCGTGCCGTCGGCGTTGACCGCGCGCCACATGAGGCCCTGCATCACGCCGGCGATCCACATCGACGCGATGTAGAGCACGACGCCGATGGTCGCCACCCAGAAGTGCACCGTGATCAGCCTGACGCTGAACATCTCGCTCTTGCCAAACAGCCGCGGCAGCAGGTAGTAGACCGAGCCGATCGAGATCATCGCCACCCAGCCCAGCGCACCCGAGTGCACGTGGCCGACGGTCCAGTCGGTGTAGTGCGACAGGGCATTGACCGTCTTGATCGACATCATCGGTCCCTCGAAGGTCGACATGCCGTAGAAGGACAGCGAGGTGATCAGGAACTTCAGGATCGGATCGTCGCGCAGCTTGTGCCAGGCGCCCGAAAGCGTCATCACCCCGTTGATCATGCCGCCCCACGACGGTGCCAGCAGGATCAGCGAGAACAGCATGCCGACCGACTGCGTCCAGTCGGGCAGCGCCGTGTAGTGCAGGTGGTGCGGCCCGGCCCACATGTAGGTGAAGATCAGCGCCCAGAAGTGCACCACCGACAGGCGGTACGAGTAGATGGGGCGCTCGGCCTGCTTTGGAACGAAGTAGTACATCATGCCGAGGAAGCCGGCGGTGAGGAAGAAACCGACCGCGTTGTGTCCGTACCACCACTGGATCATCGCGTCCTGGACACCGGCATAGGCCGAGTACGACTTGGTCAGCGTCACCGGAATCTCCGCGCTGTTGACCACGTGCAGCAGCGCCACGGCAAGGATGAAGCCGCCGTAGAACCAGTTCGCGACATAGATGTGACTCACCTTGCGCTTGGCGAGGGTACCGAAGAAGACGACCGCGTAAGCCACCCAGACGAGCGTGATCAGGATGTCGATCGGCCACTCGAGTTCGGCGTACTCCTTGCCCGAGGTGATCCCCAGTGGCAGCGTCACGGCGGCGAGCACGATGATCAGCTGCCAGCCCCAGAAGGTGAACGCCGCCAGCCCGTCGGAAAAGAGCCGTGTGTGGCAGGTCCGCTGGACGACGTAGTACGAGGTGGCGAACAGCGCGCTGCCGCCGAAGGCGAAGATCACCGCGTTGGTGTGCAGCGGGCGCAGGCGGCCGAAGTGCAGGAAACCCAGGTTGAGTTCGGGCCAGACCAGTTGGGCGGCGATGATCACCCCCACCAGCATCCCGACTATCCCCCAGATGACCGTCATCACGGCAAACTGCCGCACCACCTTGTAATTGTATGTTGACTGAGTTTCCGACATGGACCCACCTCGTTCCTGATCAAGAAAACCGGTTTTCACCGCCCTGAATGCCCTTGTCCCGGGCACTGAATAAACGGATGCTATTCTAACCCGACGGTGTCAAATTTGACACAGATCAACCTCCGCGCACGAGCGGACGGCGCCAGCGGGCAAAAAAATGGGTGCGCCGAGACGCACCCGAAACCCCAACAGAGAAACATCCCTGGACGCCCCGGGCAGCGAATGCCGAAACATCCACGCCGGCGACCGGCGAATTATCCCCGACCGACAAGAAGCCGTATTGACCTGCATCAAGAGTCGCGCGGATCGGCCGGCGACCGGCCTGGCCGCCTGTCGTCGGCGCCTGCCGCGGGTGGGGAACGGTCGTCATCCATCAGGATGCGGTAGGCCGGCCCCTCCATGTCGTCGAACTGACCGCTGCGCAGCGACCACCAGAAGGCGAGCGCGATCAGGAAGACGAGCACGACGGAAATCGGGATCAGCAGGTACAGGGTTTCCATCGTCGATCAGGTTCCACCAGTCTTCTGCAGTCGCAACGAATTCGCCACCACCAGCAACGAGCTGCCGGACATGCCGATGCCGGCCATCCACGGCGTGATGAAGCCGGCCATCGCCAGCGGCAGGACGACGAAATTGTAGGCGAATGACCACCAGAGGTTCTGCCGGATGACGCGCAGCGCGCGGCGCGACACCCGGATGCCACGACGCAGGTGGTCGAGGTTCTCCGACAGCAGGACCAGATCCGCCTGCGTGCGAGCCAGCTCCGAACCCCCGCCCATGGCCACCGAGACCTGTGCCTGCGCCAGGACGGGCGCGTCGTTCACCCCGTCACCGACCATCGCGACGACCGCGCCAGCGGCCTGCAGGCGGTGCACGTGCTGATGCTTCGCCTGCGGCGACGCATCCGCCACCACCTCGTCGATCGCCAGACCGCGTGCGACACGCCGGGCGACCGGCTCGCAGTCGCCGGTCAACAGCACGACCCGCCGGCCGGCGGCACGCAGGTCGGCGAGCAAAGCGGCGGCTTCCGGCCGCACGTCGTCGCCGAGGCGAAAGAGGGCGATCCAGCCGCCTTCGTCGCCGAGGGCGATTACCGTGTCGCCGCTGTCCAGAACGGCATTCGCCGACTCCGGCAGCGGCCGGCCGTGCAACGAATGCACATACGCCGGCCGGCCGAGACGCAGGCGGCGGCCATCAAGCACCGCCGTGACGCCGCAACCCGGCTCGTTGCCCGGCGCCTCGACGGCCGGCAACGGACGACCGGCCGCAGCCTCGCGCAGCGCCCTGCCGAGCGGGTGCTCCGAGGCCTGCTCGAGCGCCGCTGCCAGGCACAGGCACGACTCGGCGGTGTCTTCCGCAAGAGGCAGTACTTGCAGCACGCGCATCTCGCCGGTGGTCAGCGTACCGGTCTTGTCGAGGACGAAGTGGCTCGCCCGCGCCAGCGTCTCGACGGCATGGCTGCGGGTGACCAGCAGGCCCGCGCGCGCCATGGCGCCACTGGCAACGGTCAGTGCCACCGGCGTCGCCAGAGACAGCGCGCAGGGGCAGGTGACGACGAGAACCGAAACGGTGATCCACAGCGCCTGGCGCGGATCGATGAACCACCAGACCAGCGCCACCGCCGTGGCCAGGACGAGCAATGCAATGATGAAATGGCTGGCGATGCGATCGGCCAGCTCGACGATCCGCGGCTTCGCCGTCGCTGCCCGCTCCATCAGGCGGATGATCGCCGACAGCCGGGTCGCCTCGCCCACCCGTGTCACCTCGACCAGCAGCGGGCTCTCGACATTGAGCGCGCCACCGGTCACCGCCGATCCCGGACGCTTGTCGACCGGCGCACTCTCCCCGGTCAGCAGCGACTCGTTGGCGCTGCTCTCGCCTTCCAGAACCTTGCCGTCGGCCGGGATCGTCTCGCCGGCACGCACCAGCACCACCTCACCGGGCTGCAGGTTGGCGACCAGGACCTGTTCCTGCTGCCGTCTGGCCGGGTATTCCGGCAACCGGGTGGCGACCGCCGGCATCAGCCGGGCCAGCGCCTCGGTGGTGCTGACCGCCCGCTGGCGAGCAGTCATTTCCAGGAAGCGCCCGGTCAGCAGGAAGAAGACGAACATCGTCACCGAATCGAAATAGACCTCGCCGCTCGCCGTCAGCGTCGCCCAGACGCTCGCCAGGAAGGCGGCGCCGACGCCCAGCGCGACCGGCACGTCCATGCCGGCACGGCGCAGTCGCAGGTCGCGCCAGGCGTTGGTGAAGAAGGGCGCCGCCGAATAGAAGACCACCGGCAGCGTCAGCGTCAGGCTGGCCCAGCGCATCAGCTGTTCGACCGCCGGCGTCATCTCGCCCTCGCCCGCCAGGTAGACCGGCACTGCGTACATCATCACCTGCATCATGCCAAAGCCGGCGACGAACACCCGCCACAGGGCGCGGCGCCGCTCGTCGCGCGCGAGTTCCTCGCTCTTCGCCGGATCGTAGGGATAGGCGCGGTAGCCGATGGTGGCGATCGCCGCCAGGATCCCGGACAGCCGGATCCGCCGCTCGTCCCAGCGGACGCGCGCGCGGCGCGTGGCGTAATTGATCTCCACCGCGGTCACGCCGGCGAGTCGCGACAGGTGCTGCTCGTTGAGCCAGATGCACGCCGAACAGGTGATCCCTTCGAGGATCAGCGAGGCTTCGCGCTCGCTCCCGCCGGCCTCATCGGGCAGGACGCGGACGAAGCTCTTCTGGAAATCGGCATGGTCGTAGAGCTGCAGCCCGTCGACGATCGCCGGCATCGCCTCGCGCGGCGCGTCGGGCAGCGCATCGCGGGTGCGGTAGTAGTCGCCGAGGCCGTTGTCGACGATCGCCTGCGCCACCGCCTGGCAACCGCCACAGCACATCGCGCGCGGCGCTCCGTCGATGCGCGTGGCGAGGTCGACGCCCGCCGGAATGGCTTGGCCACAATGGTAGCAATTGCCGATGTTCATCACCGCGACAGACGAGGAAAAAGCCGCCGGCGCCAGCCGGCGCGGCAGCAGGCCGGTTATAATCGCACGTTTTGTCCGCTCCCACTCGCGCCCGATGCTCGTCTATCGCGGATTTTCACAGACAGCGCCCAGCGCCACCGTCCTCACCATAGGCAATTTCGATGGCGTTCATCTCGGCCATCGCGCCCTGCTCGCCCGCCTGACTGCGGCTGCCGCCAGCGCCGGGCTGCCGGCGGCCGTCCTCACCTTCGAGCCGCATCCACGCGAGTTCTTCGCCCCACAGGATGCGCCGCCACGCCTGTCGACACTGCGCGAGAAGCTCGAACTGCTCGCTGACGATGGTGTCGACCTGGTGCATGTCTGCCATTTCAACGCCGCCTTCGCCTCGCTGACCGCAGCCGATTTCATCGAGCGGGTCCTGCTCGGCGCACTGCGTGTGCGGCTGCTGATCGTCGGTGACGATTTCCGCTTCGGCGCCGGCCGCAGTGGCGACTTCGCACTGCTCCGCGCCACCGGCGCGCGGCTCGGCTTCCGCGTCGAGGCCATGGAAAGCGTCACCCTGGACGGCGAGCGCGCGTCCAGTTCGGCGGTGCGCGACGCGCTGCAGGCCGGGCGGATCGAACACGCGGCACGGCTGCTCGGCCGCCCCTACGCGATCGACGGCCGCGTCGTCCGCGGTGACGGCATCGGACGCCAGCTCGGCTTCCACACCGCCAACATCCGCATCAAGCACGAGCGCCCACCGCTGCGCGGGGTCTTTGCCGTCGAGGTCCGCGGACTGCCCGGCGGACCGCACCGGGGCGCCGCCAACCTCGGCTACCGGCCGAGCGCCAACCAGGTGGCGCGCCCCCTGCTCGAGGTCCATCTGCTCGATTTCAGCGCCGACATCTATGGCGCCCACCTCAGCGTCCGTTTCCTGCACAAGCTGCGCGACGAGATGAAATTCCCCGACTTCGCCGCGCTGCGCGCCCAGATCGCCAGCGACGTTGCCGCCATCAAGGCCCATTTCCAGTTGTGAGAACCCGTATGGCCGACTACCGGAAGACCCTCAACCTGACCGACACCCCGTTCCCGATGCGCGGCGACCTCGCCCGACGCGAACCGCAATGGGTCGCCGAATGGCAGGAATCCGGTCTGTACGAGCGCATCCGCGCGGTATCGCAGGGCCGCCCGCGCTTCGTCCTGCACGACGGGCCACCCTACGCCAACGGCGACATCCACATCGGCCACGCGGTGAACAAGATCCTCAAGGACATCATCGTCCGCGCCCGCACGCTCGCTGGCTTCGATGCGCCTTACGTCCCCGGCTGGGACTGCCACGGCCTGCCGATCGAACACCAGATCGAGAAGCTGCATGGCAAGCACCTCCCGGCCGACCGTGTGCGCGCCCTCTGCCGCGCCTTCGCCAGCGAGCAGATCGAGCGTCAGAAGAGAGACTTCATCCGCCTCGGCGTCCTCGGCGCGTGGCAACAGCCCTATCTGACGATGGAGTTCAAGACCGAGGCCGACGAGATCCGCGCACTCGGCCGCATCCTCGACCAGGGTTACCTCTACCAGGGGCTGAAACCGGTCAACTGGTGCCTCGACTGCGGCTCGGCACTCGCCGAGGCCGAGGTGGAATATGAGGACAAGAGCTCGCTGGCGATCGACGTCGCTTTCGAAGTGCACCCCAACCACGCTGCCAGACTGGCCCGTGCCTGCGGCCTGACGCACCTGCGCGGACCGGCCTTCGCCGTCATCTGGACGACGACGCCGTGGACGCTGCCCGCCAACGAGGCGGTCTGCGCCCACCCGGATTTCGTCTACGACCTGATCGAGACGGCGAAGGGAGCGCTGCTCCTGGTGCGCGAGCTGGCGCCGGCATGCCTGCAGCGTTACGGACTGAGCGGCACGGTGATCGGCTCGGCGACCGGCGCCGAACTCGAGCAGCTGCTGCTCCGGCACCCCTTCCAGGCGCGCGACGTGGCGCTGATCTGCGGCCGCCACGTCACCCTCGAGGCCGGCACCGGCCTGGTACATACGGCACCGGCGCACGGCACCGACGACTACCTGATCGGCAAGGTCTACGGCCTGCCGATGAACAATCCGGTTGCCGACGATGGCCGCTTCGTTGCCGGTACGCCGCCCCTGGGCAGCGGCGAACTCAGTGGCCGGTCGGTCTGGGAAGCCAACCCGCAGGTCGTCGATGAGCTCGCCGGCAGCGGCCACCTGCTGCACTCGGAAACCATCCGCCACAGTTATCCGCACTGCTGGCGCCACAAGACCCCGATCATCTTTCGCGCCACGACGCAGTGGTTCATCGGCATGGAGCACCGCCCGCCGGCCCCGCCGTCGTCGCCGACACACACCGGCGCCGAGGAGCCGACGCTGCGCTGGCGCGCCGAACGCGCGGTCGACGAGACGCAGTTCTTCCCCAGCTGGGGACGCGCGCGGCTCGAGGCGATGATGCGTACCCGACCGGACTGGTGCGTCTCGCGGCAGCGCAACTGGGGCGTGCCGCTGCCCTTCTTCCTGCACCGCGAGAGCGGCGCTCTGCATCCGCGCACCGCCGAGCTGATCGAAGCCGTCGCGCAACGCGTCGAACGAGCCGGCATCGAAGCCTGGTTCGCCCTCGACCCGGCCGAGCTGCTCGGCAGCGAAGCCGCGCACTACCGCAAGATGAGCGACACGCTCGACGTCTGGTTCGACTCCGGATCGACCCACTCGAGCGTCCTGCGCGGCTCGCACCGCGACGAACTCGCCTATCCGGCCGATCTCTACCTCGAAGGCTCCGACCAGCACCGCGGCTGGTTCCAGAGCTCGCTGCTGATCGGCTGCGCGATCGACGGGCGTGCGCCGTACAAGGCCCTGCTGACGCACGGCTTCGTCGTCGACGGCAAGGGCCTCAAGATGTCGAAGTCGAAGGGCAACGTCATCGCCCCGCAGAAGATCGCCGATACCCTCGGCGCCGAGATCCTGCGGCTGTGGGTGGCGGCGACCGACTATTCGGGCGAGTTGTCGATCTCCGACGAGATCCTCAAGCGCGTCGTCGAAAGCTACCGCCGCATCCGCAACACCTTGCGCTTCCTGCTCGCCAACACCGCCGACTTCGACCCCAGTCGAGACATGCCGGCGGTCGGGCAGTGGCTGGAGATCGACCGCTACGCACTGGCGATGACACGGCAAATGCAGGCGCAGTGCGAGGCCGACTACGAGCGCTTCGAGTTCCACCGCGTCATGCAGGCGCTGCAGACCTTCTGCTCCGAGGATCTCGGCGGCTTCTACCTCGACATCCTCAAGGACCGCCTGTACACCACGGCTGCCGCTTCGCACGCCCGCCGTTCGGCGCAGGGCGCGCTGTGGCACATCCTGCAGTGTCTGCTCAAGCTGATGGCGCCGGTGCTCTGTTTCACCGCCGAGGAAATCTGGCAATTGCAGAGCGGGGATCGCCGCGACTCGGTGATGCTGCACACCTGGCAACCGCTGCCGGCGCCCGCGGACGAAGCGGAACTGGTCGACAAGTGGCGCCGCCTGCGCGGCTACCGTGCCGAGGTCATGCGCGCACTCGAGGAATTGCGCATCGCCGGCCGCATCGGCTCGTCGCTGCAGGCGGAGGTGCGCATCCACTGCGCGGGCGAGAAGTACGACACACTGGCGGCGCTCGGCGACGACCTGCGCTTCGTCCTCATCTGCTCGCAGACGACCCTGGTCCACGACAGCCGGGAAGAACTGGTCTGCGCGCCCCTGCCGCACGCCAAGTGCGAACGCTGCTGGCACGTGCGCGCCGATGTCGGCAGGCATGCCGAGCACCCCGGGCTCTGTGGCCGCTGTCTCGACAATCTCTTCGGTGCGGGCGAAGCACGTGCCTTCGCGTAACATCGACCGCTGGCTGTGGCTGGCCGGCATCGTCGTCGTCCTCGACCAGATCAGCAAGTGGCTGGTCCTCGGCTGGCTGCGGCCGGGCGACAGCGTCTACTTCGCGCCATTCTTCAACTGGGTACTGGTCTTCAACCCGGGCGCCGCGTTCAGCTTCCTCTCCGATGCCGGCGGCTGGCAGCGCTGGTTCTTCACCGCGCTGGCGATCGCCATCGCCGCCTGGATCGTCAGCATCCTGCCGCGCCACAGCGGCGAGTTCCGGCTCTCGCTGGCGCTCACCATGATCCTCGGCGGCGCCGTCGGCAACGTCATCGACCGCCTGCGCTTCGGCGCCGTCGTCGACTTCATCCAGTGGCACGCGGCCGGCTTCTACTGGCCGGCGTTCAACCTCGCCGACGCGGCGATCTGCCTCGGTGCCGGACTGATGATCTGGGACCAGTTCGCCAGCGGCAGCGCCCGGCGCCAAGGCAGCCCGCCCTGAGCAGGGAGCGGCCGCCGTGCCGCCGCCCTTCCATCGCCACCACGCACGGGAAAACGCATGCCGCCAACCGCCACGCCAGCAGCCGCCAGCGTCGATCGTGACAGCTACCTGACGCTGCACTACAGCCTCGCCGACCTCGCTGGCAACGAATACGTCAGCACCTTCGGGCTGTCGCCCGCCACCCTGCAGATGGGCAGCGGCCAGCTTGCCGAGCCCCTCGAGGAGTGCCTCCTCGGTCTCGCCGTCGGCGAACGGCATGTCTTCGAACTGGCGGCGAGCGAGGCCTTCGGCGAGCACAATCCGCGCCTGGTCGAACGGATCGCGCGCAGCGCGCTGCCGCCGGGCATCGAACTGCGGCCGAACTCGCTGATCGAATTCAGCGCGGCCGACGGCGCCAGCTTCGCCGGACTCCTCTGCGAAGTCGACGACGGCAGCGCCCTGTTCGACTTCAACCATCCACTCGCCGGCAAGCCGATCCGCTTCGAGGTCGAGCTCATCGCCATTCTCTGAGGTCCAGCGCATGCACATCCTGCTCGCCAACCCCCGCGGTTTCTGCGCCGGCGTCGACCGGGCCATCGCCATCGTCGAACGGGCGATCGAGAAGTTCGGTGCGCCGATCTACGTCCGCCACGAAGTCGTGCACAACCGCTTCGTCTGCGACGACCTTCGCGCCAAGGGCGCCGTCTTCGTCGACCACCTCGCCGAGGTGCCCGCCGGCAGCATCGTCATCTTCAGCGCACACGGCGTCTCGAAGGCGGTCATCGAGGAGGCCGCCGAACGCGGCCTGCGGGTCTTCGACGCCACCTGCCCGCTGGTCACCAAGGTCCATGTCGAGGTCGCCCGGATGCGGCGCGAGGGACGCGAGATCGTCATGATCGGCCACCGCGGCCACCCCGAGGTCGAGGGGACGATGGGCCAGAGCGCCGACGGCATGTACCTCGTGGAGACCGTCGCCGACGTCCGGGAACTCGCCGTCCAGACTCCGGCACGCCTCGCCTACGTGACGCAGACGACACTCTCGGTCGACGACGCCGCGCAGGTCGTCGCCGCGCTCCGGGAGCGCTTCCCGGAGATCGTCGGGCCGAAGAAGGACGACATCTGCTACGCGACGCAGAACCGCCAGGATGCAGTCAAGCAGCTGGCGGGCCAGAGCGAGGTCGTCCTCGTCGTCGGCAGCCCCTCGAGTTCCAACTCCAACCGGCTGCGCGAGGTCGCCGAACTCGCCGGCGCCCGCGCCTACCTGATCGATGAAGCCGGACAGATCGATCCAGGCTGGCTCGCCGGCGCCAGCCGCATCGGTGTCACCGCCGGCGCCTCGGCACCGGAAGTCCTCGTCGACCGCGTCGTCGAGCGCCTGTCGGCCGGCGAAGCGGATCGTGTCGACCAGCTCGCCGGCAGCGAGGAGAACGTCACCTTCGCCCTGCCGCGCGAACTGCAGACCTGAAGCGCCAGCGGCGACCGCTCACCGCCCGCTGCCGGACGTCTGCGACGCCGCGCTGGCGCGTGGCGCCGCAGGCCGCAAGCTGGAACGATCGCTGGCATGGCTGCTGCCGGCAGCAGACTCATCGAAGTCGAGCTCGAAGTGTGCCTCGCTGCGCACGGCGACGCCCTCGATCTCGCCCGGACGAAAACGCAGGCCGGCGAAAGCGGCCTGCGCGGCGTCGCTGACCGCGGCGGGCACGCCGCTGCCGAGCACCTCGACACGATCGACCGCGCCATCGGCGGCGATCAGGACGCGCAGCCGGACGCGCCCGCCGCGCGCCGGGCTGCCGCCGGGCGGCGGCCGCAACGATGGCTCATCCTGCAGCACGGGTGGCAGCGTCAGCTCGCGGCGCGGGAAATACCAGGTTTCTGTCAGCGGCGGCGCAGACAGGGCGACCGCCAGATAGGGCGGCCGCTCCGCCAGCAGCCGGCGCTCGCCGACGGCGGCGAGTCCCGGCTCGGCCGCCACCGGCGGGCGCTCCGCCGGCGCAGACGAAGCGGCTGCTTCGCCGGGCGCTGCCGCCGCCGACACCGCGGCAGCCGGCACCTCTGGCGGCGGCGACGGATCCATTGCCATCGCCTGGGCACTCGTTGCAGTGGCCGGCGCCGGCGGCACGCGCAGGGTCGCCGGCATCCCCGCCAACGGCCGCGCCCCACGGCTGCCGGCCGCAGACGGGAAGACTGCGAGCGCCTGGCAGAGCAGCAGATGCAGCAGCAACGAGGCGAACAGCGCCCAACCGAGGCGGCTGCGCTGCCCGTGTTCCAGCGCACTGCCGAAGATCGCTGCGGTTGACGGAAGCACAGGCAGGACGGAGGATGCCGAAGCCGGCGGAAGCTGGATTCTACCGTCCGTCGCGCCGCCACCGCCGCCACTCGTCCGCCCGAAATCACCGCACGTCGCTCACGCCTTGTCACGGCAGCCGTACGAGCTATCATCCACACAGGCCCGTTGACCGGGACGCCGCGCCGTCCCGGCATTCTCGCATTCTCGCATTCTCAAGGGAGTTCAATGCCGTGAAGAATCCAGATGGCTTCACCCTGATCGAGGTCATGATCGTCGTCGCGATCATCAGCATCCTGGCAGCCATCGCCATTCCGAACTACAACGACTACCTGATCCGCTCGCGCATCACCCATGCCACCTCGCAACTCGCCGAGCGACGCGTTCGCCTCGAGCAGTTCTTCCAGGACAACCACCTCTACTACCAGGCAGCCTCCGGCGGCAATCCGGCGGTGATGTCGCCCGCCTGCGACCCGAACACGACCGACACGACGACCAGCACGTACTTCGACTTCAGTTGCCCGGGCGCGACCGCCACCACCTACACGCTCACCGCCACCGGCAAGAGTTCGATGACCGGCTTCACCTACACCGTCAACCAGGCGAACGTGCGGCAGACCACGGCCGTCATCAGTGGCTGGGGCACGCCGCCGGTCAACTGCTGGGTGACCAGCAAGGGAGGCGGCTGTTGAACGCACACCGCGGCTTCAGCCTGATCGAGCTGATCGTCGGCATCGTCATCCTCGGCGTCCTGATGGCGATGGCCGTCCCCCGCTTCAGCGACTGGCTGCGCAACACCCGCATCCGTAGCTCGGCCGAGGCGATCCAGAACGGCCTGCAACTCGCCCGGGCGGAAGCCGTCCGGCGCAACGCAACGGTCCGCTTCCAGCTCGTCAGCGCCATCGACGACACCTGCGCCCTCGCCACGACTGGCCCGCACTGGGTCGTCAGCATGGAGAACCCGGCCGGACAGTGCGCGACGGCGCCATCCGACACGGCAGCACCGCGCATCATCCAGGTGCGCAACCGCGCCGAGGGATCGCAGCAGACGCAGGTCGCCGCCGGCCAGTCGGCCTTCGTCTTCAACGGCCTCGGACGGCTGATACCGGTGCCGGCTGCGAACGTCGCGATCGACGTCTCGAGCACGACCGGCGGTACCTGTGTCGCCAGCGGCGGTTCGCTGCGCTGCCTGCGCGTGGTGGTCTCGGTCGGCGGCCAGATCCGCATGTGTGACCCGGCTTTGCCGGCTGGCGACGCGCAGGCCTGCTGATGAAAGCGACGAACAGCCCGCTCGCCGCCGGCCAGTCCGGGGTCATGCTGCTCGAGGCGCTGATCGCCATCCTGATCTTCTCGCTCGGCATCCTCTCGCTCGTCGCGCTGCAGGCGACCGCCGTCCAGCTCACCAGCGACGCCAAGTACCGGACCGATGCAACCTTGCTCGCCAACCGGCTGATCGGCCAGATGTGGACCAGTGGGTACAGCCCCGCCGACCTGAAGACGAAGTTCGAGACCAATGGCACCTTGTACAACGCTTGGCTCGCCGACGTCTCCGGCAAGGAAGGTCTGCCCGGCGTCGTCGCCGCAACAGCCGGCGTCGTCTCGACCCTACCGACCGTGGAGGTCACCCCTGTCCCCCCTCCCCCTGCCCTCCCTCTTGCGGCCGATGTGGAAATCCGCATCTCCTGGCGCACACCGGAGATGCCCTTGAATGCTGCCGGACATCAGCTTGTCGTCGTCTCGCAGATTTCGCGGAACCCCTGATCCCGCATGAAAACGCCCGCGCCCCCGCTGCAGCACCCCACCGCCCGCGGCTTCACGCTCGTCGAGGTGATGGTCGCCATGGTCATCGGCATGATCGGCATGATCATCATGCTGCAGGTCTTCGCGACGGCCGAAGGACAGCGTCGTTCGACGACCGGCACCGGCGACGCGCAGGGCAGCGGCGCCATGGCGCTGTACACGCTGCAACGCGACATCCGGCAGGCCGGCTTCGGCTTCAACGCGCTGAATGCGCTCGGCTGCCCGCTCACCCTGCCGGCACCGGCAAGTCGCACGCTGGCGCAGCTCGCACCGGTGGTGATCAATCCGCCGACGACCGACGTCCCTGCCGGCGACGCCAACAGCGACACGCTGCTGATCACCTTCGGCAGCGGCAATGGCTCGCCCGAAGGCGACGTCGTCACCGCCGTCATGGGCCTGCAGCTCGGGCTGCAGACGGCCGGCTCCTTCGCCAACAATGACCGGGTCATCGCCGGCCCTTCGGCGCCGACGGTCGGTTGCGCGCTGACCCTGGCGACGGTGACCGCGGTGACGCCGCCGGTCATCACCGTGCCCAGCAGCGGTGCCGTCGACGGCGGGACGCTGTTCAACCTCGGCCAGAACCCGCGCATCCTCGCCTATGCGGTGCGCGCCGGCAACCTCACCGTCTGCGACTACCTGGCGGCCAACTGTGGCGCCGCCTGCACCGCCACCGACGGCACCTGCAGCGCCAACTGGGTGCCGATCGTCAACAACATCGCCGCGCTGCGCGCGCAGTATGGACACGCCTCGACCGCCACCAGCGGCGTCGACACCTGGGACCAGGTGACGCCGCAACAGCCCAGCCCGCCGAATCAGGACGCCCTCGCTTGCAGTTGGGCGAGAACCTCGGCGCTGCGCATCGTCGTCGTCGCCCGCAACAGCCAGGTCGACCGCGATCAGCTCACCCAACAGGCGCCGGTGTGGGCCGGCAGCGGCGGCGTGGCGATCAACCTCAGCGCACGCACCAACTGGCGGAACTACCGTTACCGGACCTTCGAGACCGTGATCCCGATTCGCAACCTGCCTTGGATGGCGACATGTTGAGGCCCGCAGATCACCCTCGCCACGCCCGCGCGGCGGCCAGCAGCAGCCGGCAGCAGGGCGTCGTCCTGCTCGTCGCGCTGATCGTCCTCGTCGCACTGACGCTCGCCGGCGTCGCCCTCGTCCGCTCGGTCGATACCGCCAACCTCGTCGCCGGCAACCTGTCGTTCCACCAGACCGCCGTGCAGGCCGGCGAGCGCAGCACTGAAACGGCACTCGCCTGGCTGCAACCCAACAGCCTCATGGGCAACACGACCCTGCACAACGATGCCACCGGCTACATCGCCGATGGCCTCCGCCCCGACCGGTCGCCGGCCGCAGGCCAGTCATGGGATGCTTGGTGGAATCAAGAGGTTAGCAACGGCACTCCGGCATGTGGTAGCGGTACGGGTTCGCTCGACGCCCTGCTTGCCATGTTCGTCGACCTTTCTGGCCAACCGCATGATCGAGACCCCGCCGGCAACGCCGTCTGCTACGTCATCGACCGTCTATGTGCGGCTCCCGGTGCACCGCATCTCGCCAACTGCGCGCGCGAGCCGGCGAGCACCAACACCGGCGGCAGCCAGAGTGCCGGCGGCCTCGCGCCGATCGGCAACAACCGCGTCTACTACCGCATCACGACGCGCATCGCAGGCCCGCGCCGCACCGTCGCCTACATCCAGACCATCGTTGCCCTGTAGCCGCAGGGGGTTTCACGAGGAGCTTGCCATGACCACCGACGACATCCGCACCCTCCGCTCGATCGCCCTGCTGAGCATGCTGATGCTCGGCGGCAACGTCGTGGCAGCGCCGACGCAACTCGCCAACTCGCCGATCTCGGGCGCCTCATCGGTCGAGATCGCGCCGAACATCCTCTTCGTCCTCGACGACTCGGGCAGCATGGACTGGGACTACCTGCCCGACTGGGCGGGCCTCGCCGCCGGTCTCCACCAGGCGAAGAACGCCGGCTTCAACGGCCTCGCCTACAATCCGGCGATCACCTACCTGCCGCCGAAGTACTTCGACGCCAGCGGTGCGCCCGACACCACCACCTACCCCAGCCAGACCTCGGCCAACACCAGCGCCTGGACCTCGGTCAAGGATGACGGCTACGGCGTGCAGAGCACCGGGCGCAGCAACCTGATCGGCATCGCTTACTACTACACGACGGTGGCCGGCGAGTACTGCACCAACCAGAGCATGAAGACCTGTGTCGCCGCCACCGCGCCGAGCGCCACCTATCCGGTCGCGGCGCGCTTGCGCTGGTGCCGCACGGCCGCCGATGCCACCGCCGCGACACCCACCGCCGGCGCCTGCCAGGCGACGCAGATCGACCCCAACCCGGGACCGCCGGCGACGCCGACCAACATCCCGTACAACTTCCCGCGCATGCCGGCGCCGCGCGCCAGCGTCCTCAGCATCAGCGGCAGCAGCAGCACATCGGTCAGCAGCATCACCGTCGGCGGGCAGCAGATCCTCTCGGCGGCGACGCCGGCGACGAGCAGTCCGGCGCTGCTCGCCGGCTACATCGAGAGCGCCATCAACGCCTGCAGCTTCACCCTGGTCTCGCCGTGCCAGGTCGTCGGCTACCGCGCCGTCGCCGTCGGCGACACGGTGACGATCAGCGCGCCGGGCCTCAGCGGCGCGACGCCGGTCCTGACGCAGAGCGGAACGATGACGATGAGCGCGACCGCCTTCGCCCGCCCGGCGAACAACCTCGCCCCCGGCGAGAACCTGCTGACCGTCATCACCCCCAGCGTCACGCTGCCGGCCAAGGCGGCGACGCGCAGCGACTGTGCCGCCGACCCGTGCACCAACGCCGAGGAGATGACCAACTACGCCAACTGGTGGGCCTATTACCGCACCCGCATGCAGTCGATGAAGACCGCCAGCAGCCTGTCGTTCCAGCCGATCGGCAGCTCGTACCGCATCGGCTACATGAGCATCAACAACAACACGACGCTGGACTTCCAGAACATCGACACCTTCAGCGCCACCCAGAAGAAAGCCTGGTACGACAAGGTGTTCGCCGCCGTCCCGAACCAGAACACGCCGCTGCGCGTCGCGCTGGCCAACGCCGGCCGCCTCTACGCCGGCCGCCTCAACGGCAGCACGCTCAACGGCGTCAGCGTCGTCGATCCGGTGCAGTTCTACTGCCAGCCGAACGTCACGCTGCTGTCCACCGACGGCTACTGGAACCAGGGCGCCGGTTTCCAGTGGGACGGCACCACCGCCGTCGGCGACCAGGACGGCCCGGGTCTCGAGGTACGCCCGCAGCTCGACGGCGGCCCATGGAAGCAGCAGAAGATCACGACGCAGATCACCGAAACGCAGACGCCGACGCAGGCGACGCAGGCACAGATCACGACGGACCAGTTGCAGAGCCAGGACGCGCTCGTCGAGCAGCGGACCTTCACGCAGCGCCAGGAAAGAACCTCCCGGCTGCAACGCCGCGACGGGCAGTGGCAGGCCAGCACCTCGCAGCTTCTTGGCAGCAGCTTCACGCAGATGCAGATCAGCACACTGACGCAACTGGAGCGGCGACGGAATCTTCTGCAGAGCCGCAGCGGCCCGTTGCAGCAACGAACGGGGACGCTGCAAACGCGATCGCAGACACTGACGCAGACGCGGACCTCGCAACTGCAGAGCATGACGGCACAGGTGCAAAGCAAGACCTACCAGTTGCAGCAGCGGCTGACGCAGGTGCAGCAGCGTACGTCGACCAACGCCGGCACGACCTGGAGTGCGTGGAGCGACACGACATCGTGTTCGCAGCTCACCAGGGGCGCCACCGGCACCAATCGCACCGAATGCCGGGTACTGTCGCAGACGGCCTGGACCGATGTCTCGAGTTGCTCCGTCGCGGCCGGCGGATCGCTGCTCATCAATCCCGGTCTCGACAGCGAGGCGTGGCTCTACACCACCGACTCGCAGTGCCAGTATACCTCGCCGGCCTGGGTCAACACATCGAGTTGCACGGCAGTAGCCAAATCCCCTGGACCAACCAACTACACGGTCGGCACGGCGGTCGACTGCCAGACGACGTGGCCGAATCCGTGGGTGAATGCATCCTCCTGCACCCGCTCGCCGACGGTCGATTGCCGCTACGACAGTTGGACGGGGTACAGCACCGTCAGCTCGTGCACCGCAGCGCCACAGTCAACCGGGCCCAATTACACCGTCGGTGTCGCCCGCGAATGCCTGAGCAACCAGTGGACCCCGTGGACGAACGCCAGCGGAACCTGCACCAGCTCGGCGACCGTCGAGTGCCAGTACGTCTGGAACAACTGGAGCAACGTCAGCAGTTGTACCGCGAATCCGGCTTCGCCCTCGTCACCTTACAGCGTCACGAGCCCGGTCGAATGTCAGGTCAATTACTCCGGCTGGAACAATCTTTCCGCCAGTGCAACCTGCACCGAGGTCAGCACCGGCGGCACGCGGACGCAGTGCCAGTACGCCGGCTGGAGTACCTGGGCGAGCGCTGGAATCTGCAGCGCAGTGCCTATGTCAACGGGTCCCCTCTACACGACTGCCGAGGAGTGCCAGACGGTGTGGACGGGCTGGAACAACACCGGCAGTTGCACGGCGGGGCCGACGACACAGTGTCAGACGGTTTGGACTTTATTTAACCCGGTCGCTTCCTGCACCGTTTCGCCGACCCAGCAATGCATGTACTCATCGTGGTCCCCATACAGCAATGTCGCTTCGTGTACCACCGTCGCTCAATCGGCCGGCCCGACGACGTACACGGTGCCACTGGCCACACAATGCCAGATGACCTGGCCAAATGCCTGGGTTGATTCCGCTACATGCAGCGTGTCCGCGAGTCAGGAGTGCCGGTACAATCCCGACCCCTGGAGCGGCTGGAGCAACGTGGCGTCGTGTACCAACAGGGCAAAGTCGACAGCACCGAACTACACCGTCGACGTCGCCCGGAATTGCCGCACCGTCTGGACCGGCTGGTCGCCGGTCGCGTCCTGTACGCCGGCGAGCGGCTCGCGGGAATGCCGAACGACCTGGCCCAATCCATGGGTGAATGCGAGCACTTGTACCGCCAGCGCCACCCGGAACTGCCGCTCGCAGCCAGTCATTGGCGCATGGACGAACGTCGCCTCCTGCACCCCCGGTACCGTCGCCGGCCTGACGACCAGCTGCCAGTACGTGGTGCCGCCGCCCACCTCGCAGTTCGTCGCCAGCTGTACGCCGGGAACCTCCGGCACCGGCGTCGTCACCAGCTGCAGCACCGACACCGTCGGTCCGGTCGACGTCGCCTCCTGTACCCCCGAACCCGCCACTGCGGCCAACAACTACGTCGAGACGACCTGCCCGATCGTCGCCCTGGGTGCGACCGCGGACACCCTCGCCGACGTCGCCGAGTACTACTGGAAGACCGACCTGCGCGACCCGTCGCAGACCCCCGATCGCTGCACCGGCGGACCGGTCGTCGCCGGCGGCGTGACGACGCAGAACAATGTGTGCACCAACGACACCAAGTATCCGCGGCAGTACATGAGCACCTACACCCTCGGTCTCGGCGCCTCCGGCCTGATGCAGTACCAGGCCGACTACCTGACCGCTGCCAGTGGCGACTTCAACAGCGTCAAGCTCGGTCTCGTCGCCGACCCGAGCACCGGCATCTGCCCCTGGCAGACGATCGGCGAGTGCAACTGGCCGAAACCGGAGAGCAACACGCAGAGCAACATCGACGACCTCTGGCATGCGGCGGTCAATGGCCGCGGCACCTACTTCAGCGCGACCGACCCATCGTCGCTCGCCGCCGGCATCAGTGGCGCGCTGCAGACGGTCACCGTCCGCGACGGCGCCCTCGCCGCCGTGACGGTGACCACCGCGAATCTCGCGCCGGGCAGCAACGAGATTTTCGAGGTCTCTTTCCGCGTCGGCGAGTGGTCGGGCGACATCGTCAAGCGGACGATCGACGGCACGACCGGCGCCATCTCGAGCACCCCGGCCTGGTCGGCGCAGGCACAGCTCGACACCAAGGTCTCGGCAGCAACCCATACCGCACGCACGATCTACCTGTTCGAAGCCGGTGGCAACAGTTCCGGCAGCGGCGTGGACAATCTCAAGTTCTTCCTTTGGGCGAATCTCAGCACGAGCCAGAAGAACAATTTCCTGTCGCCGCACATCGACACCCTGACGCAGCTCTGCAGCATCGGCACGACCTGCCTGACGAGCACGGCGAAGGCCAGCGCCGAAGGCGAGAACCTGCTCAACTTCATCCGCGGCGACAAGAGCAACGAGGGGCCGATTGCCGACCTCGGCAAGTACTATCGCCAAAGGACCCACATCCTCGGCGACATCGTCGGTTCGGAAGCGGTGTACGTCCAGGGATCGCCGTGGAACTACGTCGACTACAACTACGCCGGCTTCAAGACCGCCAACCAGAGCCGCACCGCGATGGTCTATGTCGGTGCCAACGACGGCATGCTGCACGCCTTCAACGCCAGCACCGGCGAGGAGGCGTGGGCCTACGTGCCGGGCGCGGTCCTCTCGCGCCTGTTCAAGCTCGCCGACAAGAACTACGGGGCGCAGAACATGCACCAGTTCACCGTCGATGGCACGCCGGTGGTCGGCGACATCTGCGTCAGTGACTGCGCGACGCCCGCGTCCGGGTCGCTGCCGACCGTCTGGAAGACGATCCTCGTCGGCGGCCTGAACAACGGTGGCCGCGGCTACTACGCGCTCGACATCACCAACCCGGCAGCGCCGAAGGCCTTGTGGGAATTCACCCACAACGACCTCGGCTACAGCTATGGCAACCCGGTGATCACGAAGCTCAAGGACGGCACCTGGGTGGTCGTCGTCACCTCGGGATACAACAACCTGTCGCCGGGTGACGGCGGTGGCCACCTGTTCATCATCCGGGCCAGCGACGGCACGCTGCTGCGCACGATCTCGACCGGTGCCGGCGACACCACGACGCCGAGCGGCCTGTCGCGCATCTCGGCCTGGGCCAACTTCCCCGACGCCAACAACACCGCGCAGCGCGTCTATGGCGGCGACCAGCTCGGCAACCTCTGGCGCTTCGACGTCAATGGCGACATCCCGGTGCCCGCCGTCCCGCCCGCAACGCCGGTGTACGACGCACAGCGCCTCGCCACGCTGAAGGATCCGTCGGGTGTCGCGCAGCCGATCACCACCCGGCCGGAACTCGGCAAGGTCGGCCCGCACGCCGTCGTGTACGTTGGGACCGGACAACTGCTCGGCACCGACGACCTGGCGACGACGCAGACGCAGACGATCTACGCCATCAAGGACCGTCTGCTCGACGAGGACTACGGCAGCCCGCGGCCGCTCAGCCCGCCACAGACGACACCGCCGCCTGGCGATTTCGTCGCCCAGACGCTCACCTCGGCGACCTGCCCGACGGGCAACCCGTTCTGCACGGCCGGCCGGCCGATCGTTCTCGGCACCAGCAACCCGGTGGACTTCGACGTCAACGACGGCTGGTACGCCGACTTCCCGGTCGCTGGCGAGCGCGTCAATACCGAACTGCGCCTGCAACTCGGCACGCTGGCGCTGAACACCAATACGCCGACGCTGGGTGCCTGCGTTCCGGTCGGCATCAGCTTCGCCTACTTCTTCGACTACAGCGGCGGCAGCCCGGTCGACGGCACCAGCGGCCTCTCCGGCATCCGGCTCGGCGATTATCTGAGCAGCACGCCCAGCGTCATCCGGCTGGTCGACGGCACGATCAAGGAACTGATCCGGACCGACGCCCCCGGCACCATCAGCACGCCGGTGCCGACGGCGCCATCGCCGCTCGACACCCGCCGCGTCTCGTGGCGCGAGCTGGTCACCGAGCAGTAGCGCCCGATCCCGCCCGATTCTGTACCCACGGAAAGCCGCGCAAGCGGCTTTCCTTTTTTTCGCCGCCGGCCCCGAAGTCCCCGGGCGACACCCAGAGCGTCGCCGCGAGGTGTCGGAAATCTTTACACTGCCCTTCCGGGACACCGCATGAAACGGCAAGACAGACATCTTATAATTCGTTAAATCAAGTTCCTGTTTCAGCTGATGGAAACCTGGCACGGTAACTGCTTTACTTTCCATGCGGGAAGACGCGTTCGTCCCGGACTGACCAACTGAAGAGAGGACAACATGAAAAAACTCAGCAAGGCACTGGCCGTCGCGGCCGTTGCAGTGAGCGCCGCCTACATGCCGGCCGCCCAAGCCACCGACGTTGCCGTCGAACTGGCCCTCCTGATTGATGTTTCGGGCAGCGTCGACGCCAACGAGTACGCTCTGCAGAAGGGTGGCTACGTGCAAGCGTTCCAGAACGCCGGCATCCAGAACCTGATCGAGAACTTCACCGGTGGCAAGGGTATCGCCGTCACCTTCATCGAATGGTCGAGCGCGAACGAGCAAGCGGTCAAGGTCGGCTGGA
>WBZM01001479.1_pt1 | contig 23144 bp, 24 predicted proteins | sample 5204271 | NCBI WGS metagenome assembly WBZM01 (sample SAMN12344346, study PRJNA552823) | activated sludge metagenome | biome: Activated sludge suspended growth; feature: Nitrification reactor; material: Wastewater; isolation source: activated sludge from nitrification reactor of wastewater...
GTAATGAGTTGACTAATACGCGGAATACTCCCATCGAAGCGCTGGAGCGGGCCTTCCCGTTGCGCGTACTGCGGTACCGGCTACGACGGGGGAGCGGTGGCGCCGGGTGGTCCGCTGGCGGTGAGGGCATCGAGCGAGACCTCCAGGTGCTCGTCGATGCCACCGTGTCGCTGATCACCGAACGGCGGGTGTCGCAGCCGTGGGGCCTCGCCGGTGGAGAGCCCGGAGCCGTCGGGGAGAACTGGCTCCTCCCTGGCGGGGACGAGGCCCGAGCCGAGCGCCTCCCCGACAAGTGCACGATCCAGCTGAAGGTCGGCGACGTTCTTCGGATGCTGACGCCGGGAGGCGGCGGCTGGGGGAGCCCGGGTCGACCGGTAGCGCCGAACCTCGACATCGAACGAGCTGACCCTGGTAGACCGACTCGATGAGTCTGGAGGCGGCGCACACGAAGTTCGAGACGGCGATGACCGACCCGGCGAACCTCGTGGCGATCCACAAGAAGGTCAAGACGGGCGCGGGCAAGCGTGTCCAGGAGCTCGCGCTCAACCGGGCGATCGTCGTGCTGACAGTCGCCGCGTGGCAGGCCTACGTTCAAGACATCACCCGCGAGGCGATGGACCTGCTGAAGCCGGCTGGGCCTCCGATGCAGCAGTGGAACCTCACGAACGCTCAGGTGACGAGGGCGATTCAGCTCTTCTCAACCCCGAACGCAGAGAACACCCGGGATCTCCTGATCTTCGTGGGCTTCGATCCTCGACCCTTCTGGACGTGGAAGGTGGGTCAGGAGAACCTGTCCTCCGCATCCGCTTGTGAACGGATGAACAGGTGGCTGCAGGTCCGCCACGCCATCGCTCACGGGCACGACGCGCTTCCGGACGTACCGATGCTGGCCAAGCTGAAGGACGGATCTCGTGCGCTGGGTCGGGCCAACGCTGAGGCATGCATGACCTTCTTCGAGCGCGTGGTCGCGAAGACCGACGCCGCTATTCGTGCGCAGTTTGTGGTTCCGTAGTCCCAAGGTCGTCGGCCAGGCTTGAGTCTCTGACGCCGGACCGTCGGAGGCTGTCGGGTCGCAGTCAGACTCGGGTGGGTAGCTCTCGGCCATCGCCAAGGGCGCGCGCCGAGGCGGCCGCCGACCCGCAGACGTGGCAGCTCGGGTCCGGCTCGGGGTCCTGGACCACGACATGGGGCAGGCAGCCAGCGGGGTTCGTGCGCAGGATCCGGAAGCCACCTGCCGGGCGTCCGAGGCCGACGATGTACTGCATGAAGTCGTTCGCGGCCCACCCGGCGCCCATGGCGTTGAGGGTGATAACGCTGGGGGCGTGGACGGCGGGATCGTCGACGTAGCGCTGGTTCGCCCGCTGGACCGGATCGGCCAGGACTTCTTCGGAGAGCTGGGCAGCGTTGATGAGGTCGTTGCACGAGAGGCACCCCGCCTCGCACCCGAGAGAGCGGACGACGGCGAACACGTCGAGCACCGAGCCGGTGTCCGGATCGATGACGGGCTTGGAGCCGACCTGCAGGGTGGGGATGAGGTACTGGTAGGCGATCTGGTTCACGACGGTGCGGGCGAGCATCGTGTCGGCAGCGAGGAAGATGAAGTCGCAGTCGGTGATCTTGCGCGCCACGGCGTCGTCGGCGACGTCCCCGAAGACGCCCTCGAACTTGATGCCTCGGTTCGCACGTCGGGCGACGCGCCGTGCAACTCGAACCTTCTTCGCGGCAAGCCGCCGAGCGATGGAGCGGACGACTCGGGGGATGCCGTCTCGATCGACGAACTCCATCGCGTCCAGGCGGGTTGCCTCGGGCAGGCGGGGGAGATTCGTAGTGTCGACCCGCTCGGGGTCGATCACGACGAGGCGCCCGACACCGAGCCGGGCGAGAAGCTGCACGAGGAGCATGCCGACACCGCCCGCCCCCACGATCGCAACCCTGGACTCGGCCAGGATCGCCTGGCCGATCGCGCCGAACAGGAGCGCCTGGCGGTGGTACCGCGCTGCAACGGCCGCGTCTGCCTCTGAGGGGTGAGGGGTCAGAACGGTGCGGCTCTGGCCGATGATCACCAGCCGCACCAGCTCGGTCCGCGACCCGTCCAGGAGCCAGATGTCGCCGGCAGCGGCCTGCTCTGCGAAGACAAGAGCGCCCAGGGGTTGGTGGGTGAGCCCGAGGAGGGTGGGGTAGCCGCGCTCGTGCGAGGCCAAGTCCGGCCCGGAGAATGCGACCGAGTCGTGCCCGCCGTGGTTGTGGGCGGCGAGGTATACGAGCTTCTCCTCGCGAGCGCGTCTGGTTTGGTGTGTGACGAACTCGCCCGTGAGGTGCCGATAGCCGCGGGTGCCTGGGACGTAGTCGACTCCATCTTCTGCTAGCACGATGTCGCGCACGAGGAGGCGAGGGCCTCGCGGGCTGTTCGCCACTCCGCAGAGAAGGGCTGCGCCATGCTCATCCCCGTCACCAGGGAAAAGGTGGGCGCGCAAGCGGGCCCAGTCGCCCTGCATGATCTGCAGCTCGACGGGTCCCGAGGTGCTCATCGTGTGCGCACCCACTCGAGCACCTTCTCGATCTTGATCAAGGGCGTCTGGAGGGCGAAGTCGCCACGAGTTCGCCTTGACACCTGGGTCACGGCTCGAGGTTCCGGCTCACCCGGCCAACTGAGCTCAGTGGGAGCGAAACCCTCGCCGAGTGCGGATCCGTCCGTTCGGGTGAGTGTGCGGTCGAAGAAGATCGGGTAGACGTCGGCTGCCGGAAGCGCGAACGGGAGCAGACAGATCAGAAGCGACGTCGACCTGGCGTAGAGTTCGCCAACCTCCACCTCGGGGATCTCGATCCAGGCTCCTCCCTGTCCGTCGGCCACGTGGCGCGTGTCGGGGTAGGCGCGAACGATCTCGGTCACGCCGACCCCGACTGCCTCCTTGAGGCCCACGAGGGAGAGCTCAGGAGTTGTCGTCACCAGGCACCGCCCAGAACTCGTCGCCGTCCTTGACGGGGATCCGCTTGTCGTCGGGCACAATCCGCTGCTTACCGTTGGGCAGCACCTTGGACAGGACGAAGTCCGGCTGGATCGGTGCGCCAGCTTCGATTGCCGCCGCCTTGATCTCGGCACCGGTGAGGTTGTGCTCGGTCAGCGTGACCCGGGTGTCCTCGTTCACCGTGATCATGAAGGTCCGAGGTGGGCGCTTGCGCTCCTCGGTGAGGGTGGGTGTGTCGGTCATCTTGGGGGCCTCCTTCGGCCTTGGGGTTGGGCCGGCGGCTCGCACGACCAGGGATCCGACCTCTGGGATGGACCCGATGGGTAGAAGTCTCGCGTAGATTTCTCTTTACCGTCAAGGTATAGTCAAATCGTGTCGAACTAGTGACCCATGACATCCAACCCCGACGTCCGACTGGCGCGTACGCTCCGACCGGTGCCTTTCTCCGATCCTCCGCTGAGCAGCCTGTGGACGTCCTCTTCATCACCGAGAAGCTTCAGAAGCAGCTATCGAGTCAGCGGAACCTCCAGCGCAAGTGGGGAGACGCCGGAGCGAAGCGCGTCACCCTGCGGCTCCAACAACTTGCGGCTGCCGTGACTCTCGAGGACATGCGAGAGCTTCCCGGGCGCTGCCACGAGCTAGTCGGAGATCGCGATGGGGAGCTTGCCGTCGACGTCCATCAAGGCCACCGACTGATCTTCCGACCGACCGACGACCCGCCCCCGGAGAAGGACGACGGGGGACTGGACTGGGGTCAGGTCGAGTCGATCACCATCACCGAGATCGTCGACTACCACTAACTGAAAGGAGGCACCGATGGCCAGGACACCAACTGCCGAGCACCGATACGCCCCCGACCTCGTTCTCCCTCCTGGGGAGACACTTGTCGAGGTGATCGCCGAGCGAGGCATGACGCAGGCCGAACTGGCCGCCCGGACCGGTCTGTCTGCGAAGCACATCAACCAGATCGTCAAGGGGATTGCACCGATCACACCAGACACGGCGCTGCTTCTGGAGAGCACGACCGGTGTCTCGGCACGAGTCTGGAGCAACCTCGAGATTGCATACCGCGAGCACGAATCACGAGTGGAGCAGGCTGCTCGTCTTCAAGCGGACCTCGGCTGGCTGGACGAGCTGCCGATCAACGAGCTGATCAAGAAGGGCTGGCTCCCGAAGGGAGCGTCACCTCTCGATCGACTGGTTGGTGTCTGTCGCTTCTTCGGCGTTGCCAATCGTTCGGCATGGGATGCGGTCTGGCACAAGCCGACCGCTTACCGCACGTCCAAGGCCTTCTCGAGTCACCCGGGTGCGGTCGCTGCGTGGCTGCGAATCGGTGAGATCGAGGCCGCCGCAATCGACTGCGCTCCCTTCGACAGAACGGGCCTCAACGACCTCCTGCCGGTACTGCGTGCCCTCACAGTCGACCCTGATCCTGGTCGATGGTGGCCCCAGCTCGTAGGTCAGTGTGCTGAGGTCGGGGTTGCTGTCATAGCAGAACCAGAAATCAAAGGAGCGCGCATCAACGGCGCCGCCAGGTGGCTCACCCATGACAAGGCTCTCGTTCAGCTCAGCCTGCGGCACCGATGGAGCGACATCTTCTGGTTCACGCTGTTCCACGAGCTTGGACACCTGCTTCTGCACTCGAAGAAGGACATGTTCATCAACGATGTAGGAGCACACAGCGGCGTCGAGCAGGAAGCCGATGCGTTCGCGTCGCAGCTCCTCATCCCGCGGTCCGCCGAGGCGGCGCTTGGCGAGCTGACCACGACGGCGGACGTGGTGGCCTTTGCGAACACGCTGGGAATCGCGCCCGGGATAGTGGTCGGTCGTCTGCAACACGAGAGCCGCTGGCCGTTCAGTCGGGGAAACGACCTCAAACAGCGATTCGTATTCACCGAGTAGGACCACGCGAGCGAAAACCCGTCGCTCAAGTAGCGTTCCTCGCCATGGCAGCGGGCCCGCTCGAGAAGGACACATGTCGCGACTACGTGCTTCCGTCGCTTCAGGCTGCCGGGTGGAGCGACGACCAGATCGTCGAGCAGTACCCGATCACTGCCGGCCGAGTCGTCACCGTGGGCAGGAAGCATCGTCGTGGTGATGCGCTTCGCGCCGACTACGTCCTGGAGTACGAGCCGGGACTGCCGGTCGCGGTCGTCGAGGCGAAGCGGGAGTACTCAATTCCGGGTAAGGGGCTGCAGCAGGCCAAGAACTACGCCCAGCTCCTCGACCTTCCCTTCGCCTACTCGACGAACGGCAAGGGCATCGTCGAGGACGACCGGGACACCGGGTTCGAGAACGACCGGCTGACGGCGTTCCCTACTCCGGGAGAGCTGTGGACCCGCTACCGGGCATGGAAGGGCATCGCCGACGACTCGGTCGCCGACGGGCTGCTGTTGCCGTTCAACCGCGACCTGCGCAACCCCGACGGCACCGTCAAGGAGCCCCGCTACTACCAGCGCACCGCGATCAACCGTGCGGTCGAGGGGATCCTCGCAGGCGACAAGCGGCTGCTCCTCACTCTCGCGACCGGCACAGGCAAGACGTTTGTGTCGATGCAGGTTGTCTGGAAGCTCTGGCAGAGCCACTCGCGGCTCGATCGGAACCCGCGGATCCTGTACCTGGCGGACCGCAACGTGCTCGTCGACCAGCCCATGGAGCGCGAGTTCGTCCCGGCGTTCGGAGAGGGGCCGATCTGGAAGCTGCGGCGTGAGGCGAAGGCCGGCCGCGAGATCTACTTCGCGCTTTACCAAGCGCTCGCCGACAGCGGGGACGACCCCAACGGCATCTTCCGGGAGTTCGAGCCAGACTTCTTCGACCTGGTCATCGTCGACGAGTGCCATCGCGGGAGCGCCCGCGCCGAATCGTCGTGGCGCGCGATTCTCGACCACTTCAGCCCCGCCGCGCAGCTCGGTATGACCGCCACGCCCAAGCGCGACGAGACCATCGACAGCTACGACTACTTCGGTGATCCGGTCTTCGAGTACTCGCTCGCCCAGGGCATCGAGGACGGCTTCCTCGCCCCCTACCGGGTGCGTCGTATCGTGCTCAGCCCCGATGCCCACGGCTTCGCACCGAACCAGGGTCAGCTCGACCTGTTCGGCAAGGAGATCCCGGAAGGGCTCTACACCACCCCCGACTTCGAGCGGGTCGTATCGCTCCTCACGCGCACCGAGGCCGCGGCGAAGCACCTCACCGAGTACCTCCACCGGACCGACCGCTGGGCCAAGACCATCGTGTTCTGCGTCGACCAGGAGCACGCCGACCAGATGCGCCGGGCGCTGCACAACGCCAACGCTGATCTGGCCAAGCAGCACCCGAACTACGTGGTGCGCATCGTCAGCGACGAGGGTGAGATCGGGAAGGGTCACCTGAGTGACTTCGCCGACACCGATAAGGATGTGCCAGTCATCGCAACCACGTCGGAGATGCTCTCGACAGGCGTCGACCTTCCGACGGTTCGGAACATCGTGCTCTTCCGCCCGGTCGGGTCGATGGCGCTGTTCAAGCAGATGATCGGCCGCGGCACCCGGCTGTTCCCCGACGAGGACAAGCTCTCGTTCGACATCATCGACTATTCGGGCGCCACAGCGTTGTTCGAGGACCCCGAGTTCGACGGCCCACCGGAGCGGGTCGACGAGGAGGAGATCGACGAGGAGGGCAACGTCCTCGACGAGCCCGTCGTCGAGGAGCCCGAGCCCGACTTCGACGCCGGCGAGGAGGACGACACGGTCGATCCGGACGACCTCGACGCCGAGCCCAGGGCGAAGTTCTACGTGGACGACGTGCAGGTGTGGGTCACCGCCGAGGCGATCTACCACCTCGACCCGGAGACCGATCGCCTCCGGCTGGTCGAGTACCGCGACTTCATCGCCGACACCGTCCGAACCCTCTTCCCGGACTCGGGCGAGCTGCGAGCCAAGTGGTCCAACCGAGTCGGGCGGCAGGATGTGATTGAAGCCCTCGAGAGTAGGGGTGTCGATCCAGCGGAGCTCACGGAGCGAACGGGACTCGTCGACGCCGACCCCATCGACGTCCTCGTGCACCTCGCGTGGAACCAGCCGCTGGCCACTCGCACCGATCGTGCTCGACGAGTTCGCAAGGAGCACGCCGACTTCTTCGAGCAGTACCAGCCTGCTGCCCGGGAGGTGCTGGCAGAGCTACTCGACAAGTACGCCCAGCACGGCATCAGTCAGCTTGACGACCTGGCCGTCCTCGAGGTGCCACCGATCTCGGCGCTCGGCTCGCCCAAGGACATCGCCGACCGATTCGGATCCGCACAGAAGCTGAAGGACGCGGTCTCCAAGCTCGGCGAACTGCTCTACGCGGCCTGAAACTCAATCAGAACTAGAGGAATAGGTCGTTAGTCAGACTGAAACTCAAGTTTCGATGTAGGATCACCGCATGAACATCGACCGTCGTGACCTGCGTCGCCGGCTCTTCAGCCTGGCTACCCAGCAGGGCGGGTACTTCACGGCCGCGCAAGCCAAGGACCTCGGCTACTCGTACCAGGCCCAGGCGCACCACGTGTCGGCCGGGAACTGGCACCGGGTCGACCGAGGGCTGTTCCGCCTCGCCGAGTGGGTCCCGGAGCTCCACGACGACCTCCGCCGGTGGACCGTGTGGTCGAAGGGCCGAGCGGTCGTCTCGCACGAGACCGCGCTGTCCGTTCACGACGCCGGCGAGCTCGAATCGGGCAAGGTCCACCTGACCGTGCCGCCAGCCTTCACCATGACCGACGACGCGGTGGTGCTCCACCGGGCGGACCTCGACGGAACCGATATCGTCGAGCACGCCGGCTTCCGAGTCACGACCCCCGCCCGATCGCTCGTCGATGTCGCAGCTGCTGGTGCCGACGAGGAGCAGCTCGCCCGCGCGATCAAGGACGTCCTCGATCGTGGGCTGACCACACTCCGCCAGCTCCGCTCCCGCGCCGAGGCGGTCGACGCCAAGGCTGCGCTCCTCATCGAGCGTGCCATCCACACGCTGGAGCCCCGGTGACCTACGAGACCGCCGAAGCGCTGCGCATGGCCCTAGAGCAGCGGTTGAACAACCGGTCGCGGGAAACCGGGATCTCGCTGGACAGGTTGCGTCGTCGCGTCGTGTTCGAGCGCATCGTCGCCCGACTGGCGCACGCCGAGCCGGGGCGGTGGGTGCTGAAGGGGGGAATGGCGTTGGAGGTCCGTCTCCGCGACCAGGCCCGCCTCACCAAGGACATCGACCTCGGCCTTCGCGACGGCGTTAACGAGCAGGCCGAACTTCACGAGCGGCTGGTCGAAGCGCTCGCCGCCGATCCCTTCAACGATCGGTTCGTCCTGGTCGCTGGTCCGGTCACCGAGCTGAGCCCCGACGGAGGAGGCCACACCACCTGGCGATCGAGTGTCGCCGCTCAACTCGCCGGGCGACCCTTCGGTGGCGTCCAGATCGACGTCTCCCCGCGTGCTCACGAACTCGATCTGACCGACACGGTGGCCTTGCCGAACTCCCTCGCCTTCGCCGACATCGAGGCGCCTGCGGTGGAGATCATCGACGTCAACCGCCACGCCGCCGAGAAGTTCCACGCGATGCTGCGCCAGTTCGACGACCGCGAGAACACCCGCGTTCGTGACCTCCTCGACCTGGTGCTGCTGATCGAGAACGAGTTGCTCGACCGTCCGGCCATGGCGAGCGCCGTCCGCGACGTCTGGCAGGAACGCGATGCCACAGCACGTCCCAAGGAGCTTGCCGTTCTGCCCGCGAGCTGGCCTGACCGCTACGAGCGCCTCGCCGCCGAACACGACGTCACCGCCCTCACGTTCCCCGCCGCCGTCGCCCTCGTCACGGCGCTGTGGACTGACCTGACCATCGAGGAGACCTGATCATGGCACGAGCCAAGAAGGCCGCGGCCCCGACCTCACCGCAAGCGAAGCTCGCGTCGGTCATCAAGACCGCTCGGGATGCCATGCGGAAGGACGCCGGCCTCAACGGCGACCTGGACCGGATCCCGCAGCTCGCATGGATGCTCTTCCTGAAGGCGTTCGACGGCCTCGAGGAGAACCGGGAGATCACCGATGCCAAGTACCGGCCGGCTATCGAGGCTCCGTACCGCTGGCGCGACTGGGCGGCCGACCCCAACGGCGCCACTGGCGACGCGCTCGTCGAGTTCGTGAACACCAAGCTCCTGCCGTACCTCAGGGGCCTCACCGGCACCGGAGCGCACGATCCACGCGACGTCCTCGCCGCCGTGTTCAAGGAGACCAACAACCGGATGCTCTCCGGCTACCTGCTCCGCGATGTCGTGAACAAGGTCGACGAGATCAACTTCGCATCGTCGGATGACATCCACACGATGGCCCACCTCTACGAGTCGATGCTCAAGGACATGCGCGACGCAGCGGGCGACTCGGGCGAGTTCTACACACCGCGACCCGTGATCCGGTTCATGGTCCAGCAGGTCGGCCCGCAGCTCGGCGAGATCGTCTCGGACCCGGCCTGTGGCACCGGTGGTTTCCTCGTCGAAGCGCTCGAGGAGCTCGAACCGAAGGTGGAGACGACCCAACAGCTGCGCAAGCTGCACGAGAGCCTTCGTGGCGTCGAGAAGAAGCCGCTGCCGTATCTGCTCGGGATGATGAACCTCGTCCTGCACGGCGTCGGCAACCCGAACGTCGTCCGAGGCAACGCCCTCGGCAGTCCGATCACCCAGATCAGCCGCGCTGACCGTGTGGACGTCGTGCTCACCAATCCGCCGTTCGGGGGCGAGGAGGAGAAGAGCATCCAGGCCAACTTTCCGGCCGACAAGCAGACCGCCGAGACGGCGTGGCTCTTCTTGCAGCTGGTGATCCGCCGCCTCAAGGACGGCGGTCGCTGCGGGATCGTCGTGCCCAACGGCATCCTCTTCGGCGACGGCGTCGGCGCACGCATAAAGCAGCAACTGCTCACCGAGTGCAACCTCCACACCGTCGTGCGGCTGCCCGATGGCGTGTTCGAGCCCTACACCGCGATCCCGAGCAACCTCCTCTTCTTCGAGAAGACGGGCCGGACCAAGGAGGTCTGGTTCTACGAGATCGCCCCACCTGACGGGCGCAAGAAGTACTCAAAGACCAAGCCGATGCGGTTCGAGGAGTTCGCCGACTGCCAGACATGGTGGAGCGACCGCACCGAGAACGAGCGGGCATGGCGCGTGCCGATCGCCGACATCGAGGAGAAGGGCTGGAACCTCGACCTCCGCAACCCCCACGGCCCCGAGGACCTCGCCCACCGCCCACCGGGCGAGCTGCTCGACGAGCTCGTGCAGATCGAGCACGAGATCCTCGCCGTCCTGGAGGACCTCCAGGGACAGCTCCGGAGCGACGCGTGAGCGTGCAACGCGTCCGAGCCGGCGATGTGCTCCGCCTGGAGCGCACACCCGTGGAGCTGGATCCCGCACATGAGTTCGTGACCATCGGCGTTCGATCGTTTGGCAAGGGCATCTTTCACTACGACGCCAAGCCCGGGGATCAGCTGGGCAAGCTCCGCTTCTTCGCGCTCGAGCCCAACCGACTTGTCGTCAGCAACATCAAGGGCTGGGAAGGAGCGATTGCCGTTTCGTCCGAGGCGGAGGTGGGGTGCATCGCTTCGAACCGCTTCCTCATCTACGCGCCGGCGGATGGCCGGGTTGACGTCAACTGGGCGCGATGGTTCTTCCTGAGCGAGGTAGGCCTGCCGCTCATCCAGCAAGCGTCACCCGGCAGCGCGGATCGAAACCGCACGCTCGCGATCGAGCGCTTCGAGAACCTCGAGATCCCGCTGCCGCCGCTCGGTGAACAGCGCGTGGTCGTTGAGGCTCTCGACGGGGTGCAGGAACGTGCGAGAGCCCTGCAATACCTCATGAGCCGTGCCGATCGCCTCTCTTCGGCCCTTCCGTCGTCGCTTGCGATGCGACCGGATCTGGACGATCACGTTCGCAAGCTCGCAGGCTGGAGGCGGATACCGCTGAGTGACGTAATGACACCGGCGGACACGCGAGTCCCCGTTCACCCGGACCGGGCCTATCGGGTCGCTGGGACGTACAGCTTCGGCCGTGGCCTCATCGATCGGGGAGCGATCTCTGGAAGCGAGACCTCTTACAAGGAGTTCTCGAAGCTGGCGATCGGCGACGTCGTCGTGAGCAAGCTGAATGGGTGGGAGGGTGCCGTCGCTGTCGTGCCGCCGCCGTTTGACGGGTGCTACGTGTCGTCCGAGTATCCGGTCTTCAAGGTCGACAGGTCAGCCTTGCTCCCCGGCTTCTTCGATGGCGTGGCGCGGTCTCCCGTCTTCTGGGCGGAACTTGATCGAATGGCGCGGGGGAGCATGGTCCGCCGCCGCCGCATCAATCCGAGTGAGTTCCTGCGCGCCGAGATCTGGGTCCCACCCCTGGATGAGCAGGCGGCGATCGCGCGTCAGATCGCGTCGGTGGTTGCGTTGTCCAATCGACGCGGGGCGTCAGTCGATCGCACGGACGCGCTCGTTCCCGCGGCGCTCAATCAAGCCTTCGCAGGTCTTGGCTGAACCTGCACCCAAGCCTTGTGCGCAACGACGACGTGGCCGAGGAATCGGAGGCCGACCACTCCGGCCGCGTCCTGGACGTCCGCAGTCGCCTGAACATCGGCGGAGCTGGGTTCCGCGTTCCCGCTCGGGTGGTTGTGAGCGAGGGCGAAGGCCCGGCCGTCGTGGCGCAGCACGGCGTTGAGGATCTCGCGGACGGGCACCGCCGAGCGGTCGACGGAGCCCTCTGACACCACGATTGTGTGCGTGAGGCGGTTCGACGCGTCGCACACGAGGACCACGACGCGCTCGCGCCGTTGCCCGTCGAGGTGGCGGCGAGCCACCCGCACCACGTCTTCGGCGGATCGGATCACCACCTTCTCCTCGGGGTGCCCAGCGCGGCGCCCGAGCTCGAACGCGGCGACCAGTGACGCGGCCTTCGCGAGTCCAACCCCGGTCGCGGCGGCCAGTTCCTCGGGCAGTACCGAGGCGAGACCGTGGACTCCGCCGTGCGCCGACAGGAGCGAGGCCGCCAGCTCGGGGGCGCCGGTGCCGCGGGTGCCGCTCCGCAGGAGGATGGCCAGCAGCTCCTGGTCGCTGAGCGCGCCGGCGCCGAGCGCGAGCAACCGTTCTCGCGGTCGGTCCTGAACGGGTAGCGCTGACATCGTCGTCGCCATCGGAACCTCCGAGCCGGAGGCTACGCAGCCCCAGTGACATCGAACCGGGCGGCGCCAACCCTCCCGTCGATCTTCCACACACTTGCACCGGGGGTGTCCGATTGGCCGCCGGGTGGCCGCCGGGTGGCCGCCGGGTGGCCGCCGGGTGGTCAACGGGATAGCCAGCGGGAGGCGCGGCGGGAGGTCGCCGGTGGGCTGCCGACGCCTCTCGTTTGAGAAATCCGCGATTGATCGCGCGGTTTTCGGGGCCTTCAGGGCCTACGTAGGTGTGCTGAGCATCGCGAAGTTCACCGCGGCCCCGGACCCGGCGGCGTACTACCTGGAGGTCATCGCCAACGAGCGCGACGACTACTACCTCGCGTCGGGTGAAGCACCGGGCCGCTGGATCGGTGCCGGGGCTGAGCGGCTCGGCCTGACCGGGCAGGTCGAGGCCGACGCGCTCCGCTCGGTGATCGAAGGTGTGGACCCCTCGTCGCGGGATCCGTTGACGAGGTGGCGGAAGATCAAGGGATTCGACCTGACCCTGTCGGCGCCGAAGTCGGTGTCGCTGCTGTGGGGCCTCGGCGACGAGGGACTGGCCACCGAGGTAGTGGCGGCGCACGACGTGGCCGTAGGCTCGGCGGTTCGGTATCTGGAGGACGAGGCGTGCGTGGTCCGCCGTGGCAAGGCCGGCGCCGCCCGTCATCAGGGTGGCGGGCTGGTGTCCGCCGCGTTCCGGCATAGGACGAGCCGAGAGGCCGACCCGAACCTGCACACCCACCTGGTGACAGCGAACATGGCCCTCGGTCCGGATGGCCGGTGGAGCGCGCTGCACACCCCGGCGATCTACCAGCACGGCAAGACCGCAGGGTTCGTCTACCAGTCCGTACTGCGCCACGAGCTGGGCGAGCGACTCGGCGTCCGGTTCGAACCGTCGGCGCCGGGGGTGGGGGAGGTCGTCGGGTTCCCGACGAAGCTGCGCCGGGCGTTCAGCCGCCGCCGAATCGAGATCGAAGTGGTGATGGCCGAACACGGCGTGCGCTCGGCGCACGGGGCGCAGGTAGCCACGCTCGACAGCCGCCCGGCCAAGCCCGAGATCGTCGACGAGGAGATCCTGCGGGAAGGGTGGCGACGACGGGCTGGCGAGCTCGGGTTCACCGGCAAGGTCCCGACCGCCCCGCACCGCATGGTCGTGGCGAGCGACGAGGAGCTCGGCGCGTTGCTGACCGAGCAGGACGCCACCTTCGATCGTCGCCAGGTGATCCGGGCTGTCGCCGAGACCGCAACTCAAGGACTGGATTACGACGCCATCCGCCTGCGAGCCGACCACTACCTCGCCAGCGACGCGGTCATCGATGTCGCGGCCGGGTGTTGGACGACCCCGGAGATGCTGGCGCTTGAGGCCGACGCGCTCCGCCGTGCCATCGACGGACCCAGGACCGTCGCGGTCGATCCCCGCTCGTTGATGCTCGCGGTCCGGGCCCGGCCGTCGATCAGCGTCGAACAGGCTCTGGGTGTCAAGCGGGTGACCGTCACCGACGCGCCGGTGGCCGTGATCGTCGGCCAGGCAGGCACCGGCAAGACCTTCGCCCTCGACGCTGCCCGCGACGCATGGCACCGCACCGGACTGCGAGTGCGCGGCGCTGCCCTCGCTGCCAAGGCGGCACGCGGACTCCAGTCCGGGTCGGGCATCCCGAGCCAGACGATCGCATCCCTGCTCCAGGACCTCGACTCGGGCCGAGACCGGCTGTACCGAACCGACGTCCTGGTTCTCGACGAGGCCGGAATGGTGGGCACTCGCCAGCTCCACCGCCTCATCGATCACTCCGCCAAGGCCGGAGCGAAGCTCGTGCTCGTCGGTGACCCGAAGCAGCTCGCCGAGATCGAAGCCGGTGGCCTGTTCGCCTCCCTCATCAGGCGCCTTGGACACGCCGAACTGACCGAGAATCGGCGACTCACCGACCGAGCCCAGCAGGCGACCGCCGCTGCCTTGCGCGACGGCCACACCGATCAGGCCTTGCTGCGCATGGAGCAGAGTGGGTCTCTCACGATCGGGGACAACGCCGATCGCGTTCATGGCCGGATGGCCGAGGACTGGTACCTCAGCCACACCACCGGCCGTGACGCCGTGATGTTGGCGCTGCACCGCAGCGACGTCGCCGACCTGAACCAACGAGCCCGGCTCCACCTCATCGCAAACGACCGCCTCGGACCCGTCGTCCTGAACTCGGAGGACCTCGAGCTGCGCGTCGGCGACCGGGTACTGGCGCTGCGCAACGACCGCAAGATCGGCATCGTCAACGGCACCGTCGCCACCGTCACCGGGGCGGGGCCTGAGGCAGTCCAAGTCGAGACCAGCGACGGCGACCGTCTCGCACTCCCGATCGACTACGTAGCGGCGGGCCACCTGACCCACGGCTACGCCATGACCATCCACAAGAGCCAGGGCATGACCTGCGATGTCGCCCTCGTGCTCGGCGACGACACCCTCCACAAGGAAGCCGGCTACACCTCGATCACCCGAGGACGCGAGCGCAACCACGTCTATGCCGTCGCACGCCAGGAGCCCGCCGCCCGGCCGGCCGACGACCTCCGCCGAGCCCTGGCGGTCAGCACCGCCAAGCAGACTGCGCATGATCGCGGAGGCCTCGGCCTGTGACCCGGCGTGCTCGCCCAGTCGACGAGTCGCAGCTTCGGCTTGATCTCGACGAGCGACAGCATCCGGCGGTGCAGCACGCCCGAAAGATCGTGTCGAGGCAGGGCTCCCGCAGTCGCTCACGTCGCTCGACGTACTCAGCGAGGCGCGCCGAATCATCGATCCAGATCAGCGGAATCGCTCGGCGTTTCGCCAAGCGAGCTAGCTGTCCGCTCCGATGGGTGAACTGGGCGCCTGCCTAGAACGGCTCCTCCTCCGGTTGGGTTCGCGAGGGGTCGGGCTTCGGTGGCGGCCATGCCCGGCTGTGGCTGGCGTACACCCTCTGCATGGCGCGGCTCGGAAGCACACCCCCGTACAGCTGGTCGTTCGTCCACCAGACGTGATCGATGGCAGCGAGCTGGTCCTCCTCAAGGGACCCGAGCGCCTCGATCCGTTCCGCCGTTGCCCCGGCGTCCATGTAGTTCTGGGCTGAACGAAGCGCTTCGAGCAGCCCTTCGAAGACGGAAGGCCCGAGGTCAGGGAGTCTGGTAACCCATCCTGCGATGGTTGCCGCCACCTGCTTCGGCGTTTGGGAGGCGGCACTCGGCCACTGGTCGCGACCGATGAAGCCCGCCGGGTCAGCTCCGAGTCTCAAGACGTAGAGCGGCACGCGGCGTCCGAGTGCCCAGCCGATCTCCTGCTGGCACCATGCGCTCTGATTGACTTCGGGATGAACGAGAGCGACGAAGGCCTGCATCGTGCGCAGCGCTTGCTCGATCTGGATCTGCCACGGCTTGCTGTACTCCATAGCGTCATGGGCGACGAAGCCGTGGATGCCCACCACTGCCAGTTCAGAAGCCACCTCGCCGACGAACTGCTTGTGGAGGGCAGAGTGCGAGAGGAACACGCGTGCGTAGCCGCGCTTCCAGTTGCCATCGTCCGCTCCGATAGCGACAGCTTCCTGCACCTCGTCCGCATCGACGTCCATCACCACCGAGTACATCTCGACGACCACCTCGTCGGTGGCGTCGGTGATCATCTCGGCGATGGACGGGGCGAATCGATCGTCGCTGAGGCTGCCGAAGCCGAACTCACTGAGGAGGACGTTCGTTCGATCCCACGTCCACTCGGGGTTCGCCAGTGCCTCGATGAGTTGCGTCTTGAGGCGGATTCGATCTCGTCGTGAGAGCGCCACGACGAATGAGCGTACGGCCAGGCCGGCGCTTGCTCAGTGACGCTATGCCTTTGGCACGATCTCCAGACGGCCGGGGTCGAAGGCGCGTTTCCTGCTCCTGGCCGGGTTGACGACGATTGGGTGCAGCAGCGTCTCGATCAGGCGGCGCTGGAAGTCGATGCCTCGCTCCTCCCAGGCCGCGACGAGTTCCTCGTAGGTGCCGGGGACCTCGGCGAGAACCCGGGTGCCCGTGCGGTTGGCGATCTGCGCTTCGACCTCTCGGGCCTCGTCGTCGAGGCGGTCCTTGCGGGTGCGGAAGCTGGCGCGGTCGATGTCGCCGTCGGTGTACAGGTCGATCAGCCGCTGGCGTCTCTCATCGATCTCCCGCAGGGCCTCCAGGAGCGAGCCGTCGCCCTCATCCTCGTCGCCCGTGTCGAGGCGGGCCATCGCCGCTCGGGTGACGGGGTCGGCGAGCATCCCGCAGATCAGGTCTCGCACGTACTGCTCCAGCTCGGGGGCGCGGATGCTGACTCGGCCGCAGCCGTCGAGACCTGGTCCCTTCCGGCACGCGTAGGTGCGCCGACCGCCCTCGCGCTGTAGTGAGCGCATCCGTCCGCCGCACAGGCCACAGCGCATGAGGCTTGTGAGCGGGTAGGTCCGGCCCTTGCGGGGCTTCGCCCGCTTCGGGGCGAGTGCCACCACGAGGGCCTGGTGCTGCTCCTCGGTGACGATCGGCTCCCATTGGCCCATGGCGACCAGCACGCCCTTGTGCTCGCGCAGGCCCGCGATCCGCCCGGACGTCAGGATCGACGTGATCGTCCACGGGCGACCGGTCACTGTCGGCACCCCCTGGGTGTTCCCGTCGTCGCAGATGCTCCACACCGACTCGCTGGCGAGGACCCGCTCTGCGGCTTCATGAATGCGGGCGACCTCCTCGGGGACGTGCTCGGTCATGTCGTAGTTCCAGCCGTAGGCCCGGCGCCCGGCGATGCGTGGGACGCCCTCGCGCGCCTCGCGGGCGCGCACGGCCAGCATCCGGTCGGAGGTCTTCTTCGACTCCTCTCGGTCCATGGCCGAGCGAGTGCCGATCTCGAACTCGAACTCGCTCACCCAACCATCGGTGGTCGCCACCGTCTTGTCGGGGTCACGGCCGGCGTCCTCGAAGGCATCGACCAGCGGCCCACCCCGGTCCGCCGCCACGGGAGAGCCGGTCGGTCTTGTAGGCGATCACGCAGTCGACCTCGCCGGTACGGATCAGCTCCCGCAGCTCGCCGAACTTCGGGCGGCTCCGACCCCGGTTCCGGTAGCCGGAGGTGGAGGGCGGCTCGAATACGAAGAACACGCCCATCGAGGCGTTGGAGCGGTCGTTTCCGCTGAGGGTGCTGCGCTACCGGCTACGACGGGGGAGTGGTGGTGCCGGGTCATCCGCTGGCGGCGAGGGCATCGAGCGACACCTCCAGGTGCTCGAGGACGCGACCGTGTCGCTGATCACCGAGCGACGCGTCTCGCAGCCGTGGGGCCTCGCCGGTGGAGAGCCCGGAGCGGTCGGAGAGAACTGGCTGCTGCCGTCGGGCGAAGAAGCCCGAGCTGAGCGCCTCCCCGATAGGTGCACGATCCAGCTCAAGGCCGGCGACGTCCTCCGGATGCTGGCTCCTGGCGGCGGCGGTTGGGGCACACCTCGTCCGTCTAACGATCTCTAACAGATCTAACAACCTCTAATGGCTTGGCAGGGTACGGTGCGGCGTGGCCAGGAACCCGTTCACGCCGACCTTCGGCGTCTCCCCACCGCTGCTCGTTGGCCGGTCGGACCTGCTGGACGACTTCGTGGCTGCTCTCGAGGACGGCCCCGGGGCGCCCGGGCGCATGACCCTCTACACGGGAGCGCGGGGGACTGGGAAGACCGTGATGCTCAACGAGGTCGAGGATCTCGCTCGCCGGCAGGGGTGGCGGGTCATCTCCGAGACCGCGACGGAGGGGTTGGTGAACCGCCTCGTCCGGGAACATCTGCCGGCGCTGCTCAGCGAGATCGACCCGGACGGCTCGGAGACCAAGGTGACCGGTGTCAGCGCGCCGATGGGACTCGGAGGAGCGGCCTGGGCGACCAGCGAAGCGCACGAGGTCGCACCGGCGCTTCGGACGCAGCTCACCGCCGCATGTGACCTTCTCGCCGGCAACGGTGCCGGGTTGCTCCTCACCCTCGACGAGATCCACCACCAAGTGGTGCCGGAGCTGCGCGAGGTGGCAACTGTTCTCCAGCATCTGGTGCGCGAGGAACGCGAGATCGCCTTCGTCGGTGCGGGGCTGCCGTCCGCGGTGAGCGCGGTGCTGAACGACGACGTCCTGACGTTCCTGCGTCGAGCTGACCGTCACTCGCTTGGTCCAGTCGCACTTCCTGAGGTGGCCACGGCCATCACCGAGCCGATCGAGCACGCCGATCGGCGGATCGCCCCCGAACTCGCGGCTCGCGCCGCCGAGGCGACCGGTGGCTACCCGTTCCTCATCCAGCTCATCGGATACCACATCTGGCGGCAGCAGCCGCGCCATCGCGACGTCTCCGGGGACGATGTCGAGGCGGGGATCGTCGCCGCTCGTCGTCGCCTCGGATCGCTGGTCCACGAGCCGGCTCTCGCCGACCTGCCTGGAGTGGCCCGCACGTTCCTGCTCGCCATGGCTCACGACGACGGGCCTTCGAAGATGAGCGACATCGCTTCGAGGCTCAACGTCGACGCCAACTACGCCAGCCAGTACCGGCTGCGTCTCATCGCATCCGAGCTCATCGAGCCGGTTGGTCATGGATGGGTCGACTTCACGATGCCGTACCTGCGGGACTACCTCCGAGAACACGTTGCCCTCGACGCCCAACGCGAGTTGCCGCCTGGCGACGCCTCCTCCAATGTGGTCGAGCGTGACTGAAGGGCCGCTGTTCATCGTCGACAACAGCGAGGGCGGGCGGAACGGGCTCGACTACCTGCGCGAGTGGTCGGAGCTGGCGAGCAGCATCGACATCGCCACCGTTCCCTGCTCGACCTGGACGGACACTGGGCGACCCGGCGGCTTACTACCTGGAGGTCATCGCCAACGAGTGCGACGACTACTACCTCTCGTCGGGTGAGGCGCCGGGCCGCTGGATCGGTGCCGGGTCTGAGCGGCTCGGCCTGACTGGGGAGGTCAAGGCCGACGCGCCCCGTTCGGTGATCGAGGGTGTGGAGCCGTCGTCGGGTGAGCCGAGTGCACGATCCAGCTCGAGGCCGGCGACGTGTTGCGAGTGCTGACGCCCGGAGGCGGCGGCTGGGGTCCGCCGCCGAGCGGGTCGTGATGCCGGCTATTCGCTCAGCGGGTTCGCGATGTGCAGACCGCGCCGCTGCGCCGCCGCGCACAGCTCGCTGTCGGCGCTCGTGAACACCGTCGCCCCAACCGTGACCGCAGCGGCCAGGTGGACCGCGTCGTAGCCACGGAGCGCCTCGGCCTCCGCGAGATCCGCCGCGTCCACGATGAGCGCCTCCGAGACCTCCACGATCGAGAGCGCCCCAACCAGAATCTCGAACGCTTGGCGGGCCCGCCGATGCTGACGGGCGTCGAGGAGCGCGCCGCGCTGGGCTGCTGCGAGTGCGGCTCGCCCCTCGACCACCACCAACGCAACCGATGCCAACACATCCGCGCTGTTCCAGATCAGCTCAGCTCGCTCAGAACCGTCCTCGTCGATGAGGAGCTTCAGCAGCGAGGAAGTGCCGACGTAGACGATCACCGCCGCTGATCCGCGACGAGGTCGCTCACCGAGCCCTTCGCCTTGATGCGCCGGGCGGGGCGCTGGCGTTGCCGGGTAGCCGGTGGGCGGACCGAGTTCAGGCCTGGCATCCACCAGCGTGAGCGGTGTCCACGCAGTCTGACCAGCAGGCGGGACACCCCCATCGAGGCGGCTCGTGACCGTCAGCTGGTGCACCGCGGTTCGTCCGCAGCGTCAACTGGGAACGAACTGGTAGCGTGTTCCCATGGAAGCCACCGTCGACGAGGTCGGCCGGATCGTCGTCCCCAAGGCCTTGCGGGATCGGTTGCGTCTCACCCCGGGGACGAAGGTCGATGTCAGCGAGTACGGGGATGGGCTGCACGTCACCCCCGTGAGCCGTACCGCCCGGCTCGAGGAGCGCGACGGTCGGCTCGTGGCCGTCGCGGACACTCCGGTCACTGATGACGACGTGCTGGCGCTGGTCGACGCCGGCCGACGATGACCGAGTTGGTGCTGGACACCAGCGTGGCCGTCCCGTTGCTCGTGACGTCGCACGTCGCTCACCGGTCGGTCAGTGCGGCGCTCGGAGATCGGGCGGCTGCGCTCGCCGGTCACGCCCTCCACGAGACGTACGCGGTCCTCACCCGGCTGCCGGGCGACGCACGCGTCGCCCCGGCGGACGCGGTCCGGCTGCTGCGGGAGCGGTTCGAGTCGGCGGCGCTCCTCGACAGCAGGTCGGTCCGTTCCGCGCCAGCCGTCCTCGCTGCCGCAGGTGTTGCTGGCGGCGCCACCTACGACGGGTTGGTCGCCCTCGCGGCGCGGTCGGCGGGCCTCCCGCTCGCCACCCGGGACCGACGTGCGCAGAGCACCTACCGGCTCCTGGACGTGGCGGTCGAGTTGCTCGTCTGAGACCGGAAGATCAGCACCGCAACTCGAGGAGCTCCGCCCGCTCGTCGACGCGCGGAGTCTGTCGTCGACGGTCGCCCACGGGCCGGACCTCCGTCGGAACCGTCGGCGCTGGGTCGGAGATGGCGATCGATGCCTTCCTCGTGGCCGACGCGGAGCCTGGGCGGAGGTGCGGTCTCGCTGTGATCAGTACCCTTGCGAAATGCAAGCGCAATGCTAGCATTATGCGACATGCGGACCTTGTACCTGCGGAACGTGCCTGACGAGGTCGGCGAGCGCTTGGAGCGTCTCGCTGAGAGGGAGGGCCTGTCGCTCTCCGCGTTCGCCACGCGCGAGCTCGCTTCCATCTCACGTCGCGCCGACAACCCTGCGCTGCTGGCCGGGCTGCCGGACCTCGGAGTCGACGCCGATGCCGTCGTCGCAGATGTCGAGGCCGGGCGAGCAACCCGTTGATCGTGATCGATGCCTCGGCCGCGGTGCTGGGTCTGATGAACGACGGCGATGCGAGGGCGATGTTGGCAGCACAAGCCGCCACCTGCCCCCATCTGGCCGATTCGGAGGTCGTCCACGCCCTCAGGGGGCGAGTGCTTCGCGGTGATCTCGACGTCGGGGCCGCTGAACGGATGATCGACGTCTGGCAGCGGTTGGGCATCGAGCGCGTCCCGGCTTCAGGTCTCCTGGGTCGTGTGTGGGAGCTGCGTGAGAACCTCAGCGCCTACGACGCGACGTACGTCGCACTTGCAGAGGCGCTCGAGAGCCCGCTCGTGACTGCTGATGGTCGCCTGGCTCGCGCGCCGGGACCCCAGTGCACGATCACTGTTGTGCGTCGATGACCGGAGTGCACCGGTTCGGTTCAGCCGAGTGCCTGGGCGTTGACCAGCTCGGAGTCGGTGACCCTCGACGGCGCCGGCAGTCCTTCCGCCTGTAGGGCGGCACCCAGACGCTCCGCCATGAACCTCTCTTGCGAGGACCGCTCGTCCCACACCTCGACGACGATCCAGCCCGAGGCGGTCGGTCCCGCCGCGTGGGCCAGGAGGCCGTCGGGGTATCCGGTCCGTGCGTCGGTGTCGATGCCGAGCCGTTTGTTGACCGACCAGTAGGCGTCTTCGCCGACGCCCTCGAACTCCAGAACGATTCCGTACGACATGGGATACCTCCACCGGTCGAGGGGGCAGTGGACGGGCCGGAGCGACCGACCCGATCTGCCCATGTCATCGTGCGCCCATCCCGCAGCGCGCTCCATGTCCGATGGGACTGGATCTCTGACGAGTGAATCCTCCGAGCCCCAGATCCGCTGGACCGCTCGATCGCGCGTCCGCGGACGCGTGATCGAGCTCGCCCATCGGCGGGAGTGTCAGACCGGGTGAATACGCTGGTCGAGCGAAGCTCGACTGCCTGCTCGGAAGGCGGTCCTCCTGAACATCCGGATGCCCCGGGTGTCCGTCCCATGGGGAGACCGCCATGTCCGTCGCCACGTCCTCTGCTGCCACATCATCTGATGTCACGTCGCTCGCTGTTGCCGGGGCGAGCTCGGCTGACGGGGACGCCGCCGATCGTTGCAGCGGCGCCGGTGATCCAGCCCCGGGGGTGGACCTGCGTGCCGAGGTGGTGGCGGTCGGCTCCGCATGGGCCCGGGCTCTGTGCCGGTTGGTTCACCTGGTGCACGACCTCGACTCGAGCGGGGACTGGGTCCTGGACGGATCCCGGACCTGTGCGCACTGGGTGGCGTCGGTGCTGGACGTGGAGGTGTGCACGGCCCGGGAGTGGCTGCGAATCGGCCGGGCTCTGGCTGGGCTGCCCGAGATCGACGCGGCGTTCTCGTCGGGGCGGATCTCCTACAGCAAGGTCCGCCAGCTGACCCGGGTCGCGAGCCCGGAGCTCGAGGGGGAGTTGTTGCAGATCGCGGAGCGGGTCCCTGCAGGTCGGCTGGGCGTCGAGTTGGCCCGTTGGCTGGCCGGTCACGAGGAGCCGGCCGATACCGAGGACCGTCATCGCGCCGCCCGGGAGGTGTCGTGGCGCACGGACATCGACGGGATGGTGGTCGGCAGATTCCGCTTGGCGCCCGCGGACGCGGCGGCGGTGATCGCGGCGATCGACTCGTCGGTGATGGCCTACCGGGGACCGGCCCACGCGTCCGCGGACGCGTCCGCGGTCGGCACGCAGCGGTGGCCGTCGGTGTCCCAGCAGCGAGCCGATGCTCTGGTCGGGCTGGTGACCGGGGGTGGCCTCGGCGTCACGACCGAGGTGGTGCTGCACGTGCGGGGCGACGGCTGCAGCCTCGATGACGGCACACCGCTGGCGGGCTCGGTGCTCGAGAAGTTGGTGCCGGGATCCTTCCTGCGGGCGTTGATCCACGACGCTCACGGTCGGCCGATCGACGCGTCAGGCCGGCATCGCCATCCGAGCACCCGTCAGAAGCGGGTGGTCCGGGAACGCGACCAGGGCTGTGTGGACTGCGGGGCCAGGAACCTGTTGGAGTTCGACCACGATCCGCCGTACGCGGTCAGCGGCCGCACCGTCATCGACGAGCTGCACCTGCGGTGCTGGACATGTCACCGGGCGCGTCATGCAACGGGGGCGCGACCGCGGCGAACCCGTCGAGGGA
>WBZM01001481.1_pt1 | contig 23130 bp, 15 predicted proteins | sample 5204271 | NCBI WGS metagenome assembly WBZM01 (sample SAMN12344346, study PRJNA552823) | activated sludge metagenome | biome: Activated sludge suspended growth; feature: Nitrification reactor; material: Wastewater; isolation source: activated sludge from nitrification reactor of wastewater...
AGCATCGTCAACGCATCAAACTCGGGATCACCCCGGAAGAGCGCCCAACCCCGCAGTTTCTCGCCTTCCTGGCCACGACCTTCCGTGCCGACGATCCCGAGGAGTCGGGACAACAGATCCAGCGCGTCCAGGAAGTGATGGGGGGCATCATGCTGGGCTTCCTCTATCGGTATCAGAAGGCGATCCTGTTTTACGATCCCATCGGTCGGGCGGGCAAAGGCACCCTGATGGAGATCATCAAGCAGTTAGTGCCGCCCACCTTCTTCACCGCCATCTCGCCTTACGACTGGGATCGGGAATATTACGTCGCCCAGATGCAGGGGTCCCGGCTGAACGTCGCGGGTGAGTTGGAGCAGGAACGGGCGATTCCGGCGGCGGTGTTCAAGATGATTACCGGCGGTGACACCCTCATGGGCCGTCATCCAACGGGGCGGCCACAGAAGGTCCATAACGAAGCGGCCCATGTGTTCATGTCCAACCACTTCATCACGACCAAGGATCAGTCCGAGGCCTTCTTCGCCCGCTGGGAGATCATCGAGTTTCCCAACAGCCTTCGGCGTACTCAGGTGATGCCCGATCCGAACCTGGCCCAACGCATCATCGACGCGGAAATGCCGGGGATCGCCCATTGGGCCTTACGCGGCGCCATTCGCTTACTTCAGCAACAGGGCTTATCGCCGTCCCGGGTTCATGATCGGCTGATGGAGGAGTGGCGTCAGCGGACGAATTCACTCCTCGTATTTATCTATGACGAGTGCGTGCTTGATCCCAGGGCCTCGGTGCGGCGAGCTGCTTTTTATGCCACCTACCTCGCCTGGTGCAAGGCTATGCGGCGGAGCCCTGAATCAAAGGGCCAGGTGTTGAAAATGGTGAAGAACAACTTGACCCTGGGCATCAGCCATCGGGAGACCATGGGTCATGAGACGTTCTACGGGATCGGGCTTCAGGAGTTTCATGCGATTGATCTGAACGACTAGGCCCTGGCGGGGGGCTGGAAGGTCCCCCCTGATTCTGGATAGCGGCGGGGCATGAGTCGCCCTGCCAGCGGGTCTAGCGGGTTTTCGGGCCGGGCCGCGCCGGGTGTAAACGGGGGTACCCGGATCTCCGCCCGTGGTCAGTCCGTCAACCAATCCGCTGGTAGGGCATGGTCAGCCACCCTGGTAAATAACCATTCATACTAAATATTAATAATAATAATAATTATTAATATTATATATATCAAAGGATCAATCCTAATTAAAAGAGGGTGTTATCCCCATGTATTTAATGAATTTTCCAACCCGTACCGCCCCGGCTGCGCGGCAACTCAGCGGATGCAGCGGATTTTTTGCCCCCCGGACGCCGTTAACGCGGCAGGGGACTCCTCCCCGGTGGACTCCGGGGAGGGAGATACCTCCGTTTTTTACGCGGGGTGGGGGCTCAAAAAACCCACTGGACCCACTGGCCCCCGAGGTGCCCGCCCCTGTGAACTCGGGGGAGGGAGATACCTCCGTTTTTTACGCGGGGTGGGGGCTCAAAAAACCCACTGGACCCACTGGCCCCCGAGGTGCCCGCCCCGGCCCCTCCCGGTCCACGACCTGGCCCCGGAGGTCCCAAGACTGCCCCGCTACGGCCACCCCGGCCCAAAGGGAGTACGACCGCCATGCCCCCCCTGCCGGGGTCCTCAGGCGGCCACCCTGCGCCCCGGAGGATGCCCCGCCCTAAGTCGATGAAACGGCAGGGATAAGACGATCCTACAACGAAAACATCCACTTAGCCTATGAACGCCAGCCCCGGTTGGCCTCCCTTGATTAACCCACGAGGTATCCATCCATGCCTGTTGTTGTGCTCACCCCTGCCTTGATCCGCGATGCCCAATGTCCACCGGGCAAGACCAAGATTGATTATTACGATGTCCACCTCAAGTCCTTTCTGGTGGAAATTCGGCCCGGCGGCAAGTCCTTCTATCTGCGTTATCGTGACGCCCACGGCACCCTGAAGCAAAAAAAGCTAGGCGATGCTTCGGTGCTGTCCTTGGCCGAAGCGCGGAAACTGGCCACCAAACTGAAGGCCCAGATTCAGGTCAATGGTCATGATCCGGTGCAGACCCAGAAAACCGTGCGGTCGATTCCCACCTTTGAGACCCTGGTGCGGGAGCATGTCCTGCCTTACGTGCAACAGCACAAGCGTTCCTGGACGTCCGATCGCTCCCACCTGGAGCATCACCTGTTACCGGCCTTCGGTAAGCTGCACCTGGATACCGTGAAATCCCCGGCGATCATGGCCTGGATCAAGGAGAAGGAGGCGGCGGGTTATGCCCCGGCGACCTTGAATCGGATGCTGGGGCTGTTGAGCTGGATCTATAAGCAAGGGGCGGCCTGGGGTATCCCCGGCTGTGACCACAATCCGGCCCAAGCGGTGCCCTTGTTCCGGGTCAACAATCATCGTGAGGTGTTTCTGACCGAGGGGCAGATCGCCAAGCTGATGCAAGCCCTGGACGACAGCCCCAACCGCGAATTGAGGCCCTTCGTCGCGTTGAGCATTCTCCTCGGGACCCGCAAGAATGAGCTGGTCCGGGCGGAATGGAGCGATGTGGACCTGGAGCGGAAACTGTTTCGGGTACCGCCAGAACGCTCGAAGAACGGCAAGGAACGATTGATTCTCCTGTCGCAAACCGCCCTGGCGATTCTGGAGGGACTGCCGAGGAATTCGACCTGGCTGTTGCCCAACCCGCAGACCGGGAAGCCCTATGTTTCCTTCTATCACGCCTGGGACACGGCACGGAAGCAGGCGGGAGTGCCCCAGTGTCGGTGGCACGATCTGCGCCATACGGCGGCCAGTCTGATGGCCAGCCAGGGGGTCAGTCTCTATACCATCGGCAAGGTGTTGGGACATGCCCAGGCGAAGACGACCCAGCGTTATGCCCACCTGACCGATGAGGCCCTGCGTCAGGCGATGGAAACGGTGTCGGCGGCGTCGGGGCTGTAAGGGAGCGGGGGTGAGGGTTACGGCTCTCGCCCCCGGTCGCCATGGGCGGTGACAGTGTATTGGGTGGGATGTGGGCGCGTGGGTGATAGGGCGTGGGCGAGGTTGATTTTACTGAATGGCGGGAGCGAAGGGGAAGGACCCGAAGACGGCAAAACGGCAACGGGTGAGCGTGGGAAGGGTGTGGGTGAGGCCACAAAGCGGGTGGAAAGAGTCGGGAAAAGCGTTCGCTATCTTGCACTTAGGCCGGATCTGCACAGGTTGGACCTCTACCAGTAACAGAGGGGTTTCGGGCATCTCAGGAAAATCGCTATTAATTTCCGTGCGTTATGACGGACTGCCGTACAAGTAGCGGTTGGCGGCACTAAAAGGAGCAGGCGGGAAGGAACTAGGTTGACAACGGGTGATAGGCTGCCAGAGACATCGAGGGGCATCCGTGGGCAGGGGGAACTTAAGGTGGTATGAACAGCCTGCTGCCACCTGTAGAGACGCTACCAGTAACAGATAATCCAGGGCAATCTTTGAGGAATCTCTATAGGTTTCCGTGGTTTATGGCGGATTCGCTTACATATGTTGGGATGGGCACTAAAAGGAACGGCGAGGGTGAATGAGATAGAGACCAGATACCCTTGAAAAGCACTAAATCCTTGCTATACTCGAAAATGCATAATACATCATGCCTAAATATTTTGCAGCATAATTAATAACTGATCAAGCCTATCTTGATGAACTATTAATTGATTGCTACAAAATCCCTGCTGTGAAGCAGCATGCGAATTCTTAATAAATGCAATGACTAATTAAGCGGAAATAAGAGGTAAAGGCCATGTCTAGCTTTCCAAATATCCACTGCAACACCATATTTCATGGGAGAAGATTGTTATCGTTCTTCTTCCTCATCCTCTTCAATACAAACTTGCATGCGATTTATCAGGGGGCTGCGGGAGAAGCCATACTTATTCCATTGGTGATCTATGATTCGACTCTATCCATCAATACCACGATCAGCATCACCATCCCAGATAAAATTGGCTTTGCCCAAATTCCAAACGAAGCGTTAGCTCCTCATACTTCACCAGCGGATGAAAGCTTAGATCCCACCGCGAAAAAGATACATTGGATATTTTATGATCATCAGGGTCTACGGCGACAAGATGGTTATTTCAATCTCACGCCGAACGCCATTTATACGCTAGACTGGAAATCTATCGGAAGTATTCAAAATGGAAGGCCAGGTTACGTTCTTTTGGTTACTGACGCTGGATACAATGGCGATGATGCGGACTTTAATATCTTTACTGAGGCTAAATTATCAATAGGATTAGAATCAACAAACATACCTGTTTTTGGAATGGCAGATGGTGCAGATGGGCTGGATAGCGAATTTACAGATCAATCAGGTTGTCTTGTACAAGGCTTAAATGAGGTCTGCAAGGATACGCCCCAGCAATACCAGCCGTTACTTAGTTTCTCCCCGCTATCGAGCGGGATTCTAACGGGGAAAGACGGTGAGATCGGCGAGACAGTATTTGATCTTATGTTGGGAAAAAGGCTTAAAGGGTATCCGTTTTTTGGCTTAATTATAGGGACAGAGCCGACTCTCCTGGTTATTTGGAATGACGGCTTGAATTACACGAATGCCATGGGCTACGTTTACGGTTCTAATGGAGAATATTGCTCTGATGTAATCCCCCTCAACCACCGGCTAAATTTAGTATGGATATTGCCCACGAGCACTTCTCCGCAACCTATTCTTAAAATCCCGGCAACGACCTATAAGTCATTATGTTTCCCTCCGGGAGGCGCCTCCGGAATTCAATCTCAGTATTTCACCCTCGAACTACCCACCAACCCATTTCAATCCACGAGCGTCGCGTTTAGCCTCATTATGGGAACCGACATGAGAATGATCCCTGCCCGGGAGCGTGGTCGGTTTATCACCGAACCCCTGCAATCTTCTACCGCGGGGCCTTTGAATTGATGATGACTAATCCTATTAAGGTTTGGGTCGTCAAATTTCAGGTGCAAGTAATGATATGCAGTCACGTAGCATCAAGTGACCTTGATTTACAATATGTAGCCAGTACCTGCGTGATGATTAACGGACTATTTTCTTGATTGTCATGCAGGATAGGTACACAACGGCTCTGAAATAAGCCTGGCGTGTTTATGTGGTGATGAGAGCCAATAAACATCAATTGCCGTCTTGCCCATTCAGCCATATATGCTTGATGTATAGTCTAAGCGTGTGCGCATCCTTGCTTATGCTTCATGTCTAAGAAAGAGGTTGGTTAATACCAGATAACTGACCATTCCTTCCGGTTCTTATAATTCTACTGAAGGGGGATTTATATGGCATACTAAGATACTTATCTTTTCTGTAACCGACCTTGGCAACATATAAAGCATTTGAGTATTACATGCTTGTACGAGGTGAAGAAAATGAAAACCCTATATTTGATTGTCTCATTATTCGCAAGTATTTTCCTTCCTCTTAAATCCGCATCGGCGTTTGACTTCATATCACAAAATATTTATGGATCATTCCTTGACGGTGATGCATATTTTGAGGCTGGCTATGGCCAATTTGCAGGAATTCGTATGCCAGATGGCTCCTCAACATCATCGCTGGCTCTGAGTTTTATCGTTCCTGAGTATTATATTCCAGGTGAACGAATTCGAATTGGTGTGGCATGGCATACAGATGCCCCTACCCCATGTTATGCAACGCTAAAGCCCAACTTTCTGAGTGTTGCGCGTTTTGGCAAAGAGCACATCAAGGGATCTTCGGTTACATCAGGTTTAGTTCCGGAAGATGGCCTGAGTACGCTGTATGCTGCTTCAAAATATACGACCGGCTTGAAAATTTATGAAATTTCCACTCCCGACGGAGTGACCTCGCTTAAGCCTTTTCATGTGATTAGTTTTGGCCTTTATCGTGCACCTGAAAACCCTTCAGATACATGTGCAGGAACGCTATCAATTCAGGGCATAGGTCTTCTCTTTGGGGATTGATTGACAAACCCATTTGAACTGACTTTGGGTTTTTGCTATATTCATTAAGAATATACCGCAGTTATTGGCATGACGTCTCACAACGGCGATGTATCCTCAATAGACTCTCGAAAATGTCAACCACCTACTGTCTCACCGGTAGAACCATGGGTATTTAAATCATAATAAATTTCTGCTAGATACCCTTATCACACAACCCGCCTCGGCGGGTTTTTTTTATGCCCAGAGAAACCTCCTGAGACAGAACTACACGTAATGCCCTGCTGGTCTATAACCTCTTGCTGTTCCTGGCCACGCGCGAGCGCAACTTTCTTTTCTATGTCATCTACCTGGGGGCCTTTCTCCTGGTCCACCTGGGCTTTGTCAGCGGGCTGGGCTTTCAGAACCTCTGGCCGGAGCGCCCGGGGTGGAACAACCAGTTCGATCTCCTGCTGCCGACGCTGCTGCACCTGCCCGCCACGCTCCTGGTGACCCAGTTTCTGGAAACCCGCCACCGGGCGCCGGGCTGGCATCGGCTGCTCTGGGGCATGACCGTCCTGATGCTGGCGATTCCCCTGATCCTGTATGGCCTGGCGTTTGGTCAGGGGGGATTTTCGAGCCCCGCCGTCATCGGGGCCATCCGGGTCTTTATCCTGCTCAATGGCCTGCTGCTCCTGCTCTATCTCCTGGCCGCCTGGCGGGTGTGGCGCCAGGGTTTCGGCGCGGCGGGCTATTTCACCCTGGCCTGGTCCTGCCTCATCCTCGGCGTCCTCGTCCACCATCTGCACCGTCTGCCGGGGCTGCTGCCCAGCGGTTTTTTGATCGACAACAGCCTCACCCTGGGTTCCACCCTGGAATATCTGCTGCTGGCCCTGGCCCTGGGTGATCGGTTCAATCAGCTCAAGGAGGCGCGCCGGGAAGCCGAGCGCCGGGAGCATGCCCTGCAACGGGCCTATGCCACCGACCTGGAACGGCAGGTGGAGGAGCGCACCCAGGCCCTGCGCGAGGCGATGACCCAGACCCAGACCGCGCTGGAGGGCGAGCGGCTGGCCCGGGAGGAACAACGGGAATTTCTGCTCACCCTGTCCCACGACCTGCGCACCCCCCTGGCCGTGATCGACAACATCGCCCAGAACCTGGCCCTGGAGGCGGCGGAGGACGACTGCCAGAACCGCACCCGCTTTGACCGCATCCTGGAAGCGTCGGCGCGCATGATTCGTCTCCTGGACGATTATCTGGATGAAAAGCGCTTTTCCCTGCTGCGCGAGGGCCCCCGGCGGCTACCCTGCGACTGGGGGCGTCTGCTGGAGGAGGCCGCCGCCGCGGCGCGCCTCTTGAGTGACCAGCATCGCTTCCAGGTCGAGGTGGGGGGCTGTCCCGCCGGCGTGCTCTGCGATCCGGAATTGACCGCGCTGGCCCTGCGCACCCTGGCGGACAATGCGGTGAAATACACCCCCGCCGGGACCCGGGTGACCTTGAGCGCGCGCCGCGCCGGGCGATGGCGTCTGGCTGGAGGTGGCGGACACCGGACCCGGCCTGACGCCGGCGGAGCTGGAGCGCCTCTTCGATCCCCTTTTCCGCGGCGTCGCGTCCCAGGACCAACCCGGCAAGGGCCTGGGCCTGCCGCTGGCGCGCCGCGTGATTCAATCCCAGGGGGGCACCCTGACCGCCCTGTCCAGGCCCGGCCAGGGCTGCCGCTTTCGCATCTGGCTGCCGGGCCCCCGGTCGGGGGAAAGCGCCGCAGGGTTGCCACCCCCCGAGAGCCGGTGAACCATGCCATTTCTGCCTAACCGCGGATGCACAATCTCCTTGTTATTAGGGATTTCCCAATCCTGAACAGGAGTTTTTTTCACAGCCTTGGAGGCCGGATGCCAGGAAGGCGCCGGCGATCACCTCATGATCGCTGGATCGTCCCCCCGAAGCTGAAGCCCGCGCCGCGCTCGGTCTTGAGGGGGAGTTCCTGGTCGCAGCCTTCGCGCCAGCGGCGGCGCAGCCGGCTCACCAGGGTGTTGATCCTGCGCTCGTCATAGTCCAGCCAGGCCTCGCCGAAGGCGGCGATCAGGGCGCGCCGGGTGACGATCTGGCCTGGTGGGGTGCCGGCCAGGAGTTCAAACAGGGTCAGTTCGTGGGTGTTTAACTCCATGCCGAACCCCTCCGGCCCCAGCAAGCGATGGTGCAGGATTTCGAGCCGCCAACCCGCCCCCATCCGCCGCAGCAGGGCATCGACGAAGGCCGCCAGTTCCAGGAAGCGCACGGGTTTGACCAGGTACTGATCGGCGCCGCCCTCGAGCCCCACCAGTTTGTCTTCCAGGGCGGACCGGGCCGTGAGCAGGATGATCCCCGCCCGCGGGTTGAAGTGGTGCAACCGGGCCGCGGCCTCGACGCCACTGCCGTCGGGGAGCATGAGGTCAAGAATGCCCAGGTCGATGCCGGGCAGCAGCGGCCAGAACTCCGCCAGGGTGCCGGCCTGGAGGATGACATGGCCGCGTTTGCCGAGAAAGACGGCCATTTCCTCGCGCAGGGCGATCTCATCCTCCAGCAAAGCAATACGGGCCATCGCGTTTGTCCAGGGTGTCAACCGTCAGGGCAACAGGCAGCCGGAACTTGAGGTCTGGGGCCTGAGCCCCTGGCCATCCAGCCAAGCCTTAAAATCCGCCACGGACAGGGGGCGGGCGTAAAGATACCCCTGTACCTCATCACAGCCCATCGCGCGCAGTCGGTTGGCGAGATCGGCCTCCTCCACGCCCTCCGCGATGGTGCGTAACTTAAGGCTACGGGCAATCTGGATCATGGCCCTCACGATGGCCCGGTCGCCCTGGTCGTCCTTCAGGTTGATGACGAAGGAGCGATCGATTTTGATCTTGTGGAGCGGGAAGCGTTTGAGATAGGCCAGGCTGGAATAGCCGGTGCCGAAATCATCGATCGCCAGGCGGATGCCCCGGGCCTTCCATTGGGCCAAGGCCCCCAGCACCGTCTCTTCCCCTTGCAGCAGCAGGGATTCGGTGAGTTCCAGTTCCAGGCCCTGGGGAGCGAGACCGCTCGCCGCCAGCGCCAGCCGGACATCCTCCACCACCTGCCCCTGCCGGAACTGGATGGCGGACAGGTTGACCGCCATCACCAGGTCCGGCCAACCGGCGGCCCGCCAGGCGGCGGCCTGACGGCAGGCCTCTTGCAGCACCCAGCGGCCCATGGGGACGATGAGCCCGCTCTCCTCGGCGACCTCGATGAAGGCGCCCGGCATGACCAGCCCGACGCCCGGACGTTGCCAGCGGATCAAGGCCTCGACCCCCACCACCCGACCGGTGCGCAGGTCGAGCTGCGGCTGATAGTGCAGGACAAACTCCCGGCGCTCCAGGGCCAGCCGCAGGGCATCTCGGGTGTCCAGAAAGCGCGCCAGTTCGTCGTTCATCCGCGTCTCGAAGAAGCGGTAGGTCTGTCGCCCCGCGCGCTTGGCCTCGAAGAGGGCGGTATCGGCATAGCGCATCAACGCTTCGCCATGGGCCCCGTCCTCGGGATAGACCGCGACCCCCATGGAGAAAGCGGCGTGGATCTGATGACCGGCAATCTCGAACGGCTGGGCCAGCAGACTGGCGAGCAGGCGCTCACAGAAGGGGGCGACGGCCGCCACCGCCTGGCCGGGGGTCAGTCCCGGCAGGACCAGCATGAATTCGTCGGCGGCAAGGCGGCAGAGGCTATCCTCGGCCCGCAACAGCCCCGCCATCCGACGCGCCACCTCCCGCAACAACTCATCGCCAGCGGCATGGCCATGGGTATCGTTGACATATTTGAAGCGGTCCAGGTCGAGATAGACCACCGCCAGTCCCTGCTGCTGGCGACGGGCACTGGCGAGGGCCTGTTCCAGCCGGGCCAGGCCCAGGACCCGGTTGGGCAGGCCGGTCAACTCGTCATGGAAGGCCAGGAATTCGACGCGCGCCTGGGCCTGCTTTTGTTCGGTGATGTCGTTCCACACCACATGGAGCTGTTGCCGGTTGCCGCGCCGGATGGCGGTCAGGAGGACCCGGGCGGGGAAGGGCTCGCCGTCGACCCGCAGGCTCTCCCACTCGAACTCGTGGGCGCCGTGTGCCAGGGCCAGGCGGATATGTTCGGCCACCCGTTCGGCGGCGGGGCTGCCATCGGCCAGGACGGGGGGTGAGAAATCACCAGCGGTATGGCCAATCACCTGCTCCGGGGTCACCGCGCGCAGCATCTCAAGCGTGGCCCGATTGGCGGCAATGAAGCGGTCGCCTTCCATCAGGGCGAGGGGCTGACGGGTCTCCTCGAACAGGGTGCGAAAGCCCTCCTCGCTCTCCCGCAGGGCCTCATTGGCGGCGCGCAGGGCCTGGGTGCGTGCCGCCACCTGGCGTTCGAGCTGCGCGTTCATCTCACGGATCACCCGCTCCATGACCTGGCGCTCGCTGATGTCGGTCAGGACACAGTGGCTGCGCAGGAAGGCGCCGGTGGCGCGATCACGCTCGCTGCGCCCGGCCAGGATCACCGTCAGCGGCCGTCCATCCCGCCGACGCAGATGCAATTCGACCTGGGTGGTGGTGTTGGCCTTGAAGGCAGCGAAAATCGTCTGGAAATCCTGCCGGGCGGCGTCATCCCAGAGCTCGGAAAAACACCGGCCCACGAGCTCTTGTGGCCGGTCATAGCCGAGCAGTTCGGCGAGTGCTTGATTGCCATCGAGCCAGCGACCCTCGGCATCCAGGGATTGATAGGCCACCGGCAGATGGATGAAGAGTTCACGAAAACGCCGCTCCGCCTCCTGCTCCGCCCGCAGGTCCTTGCTGAGCCCGAAGATACAGTCGGCGCCATTCCAGCGTCCTGGCCAGACGCGAGTCTCGACGGGTATCCGGACTCCGTCCTTGCTGGCCAGGGGCAAGGGGCAAGACTGACGCTCGCCACGGAACATGGCGGCAAAGATCGCCTCCGCCTGCCCCCGGCAGTCCATGGGATGAAGATCCAGCACCGTCAGGCCTTCCAGCTCGGCGCCGCCGTAGCCGAGGATGCGCTGGCAGGCCTGATTGGTGAACAGGAGCCGCCCGTCGGGGGCGGCGACCATGATCAGATCACCAATGGACTCGATTAGGGCCCTGAAGTTGGCGACACTTTCGCTCAGGGCCTGCTCGGCGCGGCGCCGCTCAACGATCTCCGCCTCCAGGGCGGCGGTGCGTTCGGCCACCCGCCGCTCCAGGTCAGTATTCTGCCGTTGAATCTCCTCCCGGGAGGCGAGCAGGGACTGCTCCGTGGCCTTGAGGTCCCGGAACAGGGTCATGAAGGGGTCGCGAATGGCCGTGACGAAAATGGCGCGGTAGAGCAGATAGTAGGCCAGCAGCTTCAGCAGGTGACCCACCATGTTGGCCAGGTCATAGACACCGATGTAGGCGGTAAAGGCGAGTTCCTGGATGACGGTGACCAGGGCCGCGGCCTGCAAGAGGCGATAGGTCATCGGCTGAAAGCTGGCGCGCAGCCGGTGCAACCACAGGACCGCGGCCAGGATGAGGGCCATGATGAGGTATTCGCTGGTGACCTTGAAGGAAGTCAGACCCTGGCCTTCAACATAGCAAGCTGGGAAATAACCGGCGAAGATCGCCACGAGGAGCAGCAGGGTCAGGGCCCCGAAGGCCGCCGCCAGACCGGCAAGGGACAACCGGCGGTGCAGCAGGATGGGCAGGGCCAGGAAGGTCAGGGCCTGGAGATAACGCGCGGCGATCCAGAGCTGGGTCGGCAGATTGGCGTCATGGTTGGGGAAGATGGCCATCCCTTTGTAGGCCAGGGTATGCACCAGGTCGAGGGCGGCGGCGGCGCCAAAACCAATGGCGATGATCCGCAGGAAGCCGAGATCCTGTACCTCCCGGCTATTCCAGGCCAGGAGCAGGATGGCGAAGGCGACGCCAATGCTGAACAGCTCCGCCAGGGTATGAAAGAGCAGATAACTGTAGGCGCTACTCAAGACCAGCAGCAGGCCCAGGGCCAGCATACCCGCCAGGCGCGGGGGGAGGGTGATGGCGCTAGCCGACCTTACGTTCAGCGGAGAAGGGTTGGGAAACAGCATGCCACAATTGATGTTCGGTCGGTCCGTTTAAGGTTCCGTGAGAAACTCTCGCGCGGCTTAACCCCATGCGTCCTGAGGCTAACTTTCATCATACCCCGAGAGGAGCCCACATGGGGCTTCATTCTGGGGCTAGGTGGGATATTGCGCGGGGGTCATGACTGGGGACGATCCCGCAACCACGGCTCCAGGTCCTCCGCCGCCAGGGGCGGCGCGTACAGGTAGCCCTGGGCCTCGTCGCAGCCCATGAAGCGGAGCGGACTGGACAACTCCGCGTCCTCCACGCCTTCGGCAAGGGTCCGCAGTTTCAGGCCACCCGCCATGTCGATGATCGCCTGGACGATGGCGTCCCAGAGACCCAATTGGGCCATCCAACGCCAAGCGAAGGCGTATCGTCTCCGGAATGGGGTGACGGGGTAAGAATCTATGCGGGGAAGAGCTTACTGTGACAGGGGAGGCCTGAAAATCTCCGGGCGACAATAGCGCCACTCAGAGGGGCAATTTTTTGCCCGCGTCTGGCAACTCGCTTGGGACCAGGCCAAACCGCTTTTTGGAGGCGCGCGTAAAGTTATGACTCTGGCTGTAGCCGACGAGGACGGCAACACGGTCTATGCTGTGCCCACCTTCCGCCAGCAAGGCGCGGGCCAGTTGCAAGCGTTGCTCGCGCAGGTAACCGTAGACGATCATCCCCAGCGTGGCCCGGAAGAGTTGCTGCAAGCTCGTGCGATTGGTGCCGCAATCCCGGGCCAGGGCATTCAAGTCCCCTCGGTTTGGAGTACCAGAATGGGACCCGCGAGCGCCGCCAGTTCCTGGGGGGGCCGGGTTACCAGCGGAAAGTGCCAATACAGGGTCGGATTCTGGCGCCAGAAGCCGCCGAACTCCGGATAACGCCAGGCATTGTCCGTGCTGGCGGCTATCCAGGTGTCGGGGGTATAGGGAGTGCCGCTGTCGTTGTACACCACCGCCCAATACATGGTTGATCCATAGCCTGGGGGAGGGAAAGGTTGAACTTCTTCATGGACTTGTTGGTAATAGGCCGTGATCGACCAGGATCATGACGGCGACCGTGGTGATGATCTTGCTGACCGAGGCGATGCCAAAGCGGGTCTCCGGCGTCGGTGTCAGACCCCGCTCCCGATCGATCAGGCCGAAGGCCTCGGATCAGAGGATGCGCTGCGGATCGACCAAGGCCACCGTAACCGCCGAGGGACCGTCCGCGGCGGCCAGGGCGTTCTGGATGGCCTTGCGCCCCGTGAGGATCGTGGTCGCGTAACTTGGCGGTCTGGCGCCCGGTGTGTCGCTATTGCTACAGCCAGTGAACAGGTTGGGGGCGGTCAGGCCCAGGCCGCCCAAACCGGCGAGGCGCAGGATCTCCCGTCGGGTGAACGGGCCAAGGATATTTTCATTCGGGGCCGAGGCAGAGGTCATGGCCCTGGCGGCGATTGATTTTGTTTCCGAGTCTGTGGACATGATGGCCAGTGATTATCCATCGTTGATAGGCAAAGATTTTTCTACACCCTGCTCGCTAGTTCCCGATCAATCACCAGGACAGGTTTGGTTATCCGGCTTACCGGGATAACCAAACACGGCCCTGGCTTTCCAGCCGGCACACGATAATGTGTTAGTGGTATTTATCCATCCACTATCGGAGGATCTATCCCACATTGGCATCATCACCACCACGGATACATCCAACTCCGGATCGTAAGTTGCTTGCGAAAGATAGCCGACTCGCGCGCCATTGTGTCCATAACCAAGATTCGGGGCAACAGAGGTACCCAAGCCATAATTGGGATTGGCCGAAGTGGTATCCATCCTCATCAAGTCGGCATTCTCAAGATCCAGCACGTTCTGCCCCTGATAGAGGGTGCGTACCCACTGGTTCAATGCCAGCATGGTGCCAATCCCATTGCCCTCGGCCACCTGCGCGCTCAGGTTATCCGCGCAATGATCCTCGACAGCACCTTCGGGCCAATAGATTTTGCCGCATACATAAGGGATCGGCAGCGTCTGATCCGCGGCCAGATAAGGAAAATGCAGGTCCAAAGGTACCCTGGCTGATGGACCAAATACGTGATCGTAAAGATAGTCCGAATAAGTTTTGGCTTCGCCGTCACCGTGCTGAGTATAAACACGGGCGATGATCTCACCCAGGATCGTGTAGCCCGTATTGCTATAGTGATGGTTGTCCGTGCCGGGAGGGAAATAAGAGAGCTGATTGAAGGCCGCCTGCTCGACAATTTCCGTCGCGGTGAACTGATGATCGGGATCCTGCTCTAGCATACAGGCGGTATATCCCAGGTCACCGCACCCAGGCACGGGACCCTGGTCCACATGATAGACGCCCGCGTTGTGTTGAAGCAATTGGCGTATGGTGATTTCGTTCTTGTAGGGTATAGCCCAGGAGGGCATATCGGGAACATAGGGAAGATCGCTTCCCGGTATGAGATCAACAATACGATCCTGGTAATCCAGCCAGCCATCCTGATGCATCTTCATGATCGCCGTGGCGGTAAAGGTTTTGATTGCTGGCGAAACGAAAATAGGTGGTGGGCGTCACCGGTGCAATCCCAGAAGCCGTGGAGCTGGAGAAATAGGTCCCCTCCGGGGTTTGTATGAGGACATTAAGTGACGGAACCGGTTTCTCAATCACCTTTTCAAACGCGCCGCGCAACTCCGCTACGACCTCACCCAGTCGCTGGTTGGGAGTAATCAATACCCGCTCGTCGCCCGTGTCGGAACATCCCATCAAAACGACCACCGCCGCGCCGAGGAGGGCGAGTTTTAGCCGGTAGTCACTGGCTGTTTCATGTGGTGCTACATACTTTTTCATTTCATGACTCACTAAAAAATGGCTTGTGGCAAGGGGTGAGCAGTGGCGCAAAGATGAGGTCGAACCCGCCGTCATGACCGAACCTCACCCGCAGCATCTACCCTCATCTCGTCAGTGACTTGACGCGGAGGATGAGCCTCCTCTCGCCTTCCCCTGAGGCGCTGGCTGGCTTCTTCCAACAGCACGAAAAACAGCGGCACGAACAGCGAGGCCACCAGGGTCGAAGCCAGCATGGCCCCGATGATGCCGATGCCGATGGCGTGCTGGCTATTGGCCCCGGCGCCGCTGGCTAGGGCCAGGGGGATGCACCCCAGGATGAAGGCCAGGGAGGTCATCACGATCGGCCGGAACCGCTCCCGTGCCGCCTCGATGGCCGCCGCGGCCGGCTCCATCCCGGCCCGGCGATGTTCCGCCGCGAACTGAATGATCAGGATGGCGTTCTTGGCGGAGAGCCCCACCAGGGTCAGGAGCCCTACATGCACGTAGACGTTGTTATCCATCCCCGCGCCCCAGATAGAGACCAGGGCACCGCAAATGGCGAAGGGTACCGCCAGCACCACGCCGATGGGGAGGGACCAGTTCTCGTAGAGGGCTGCCAGGATCAGGAAGACCAGGGTGAGCCCCATGGCGAAGGCCCAGAAGGAGGTTGACCCGGACTGCTTTTCCTCTCGCTCCTGTCCGCCCCAGTCAAAGGCATAGCCCGCCGGCAGGACCTGGCGCGCCACCGCCTCCATGGCGGCGATCGCCTGTCCCGAACTATAGCCTGGGGCCTTGAAGCCGTTGACGGTGGCGGCGGGGAAACCATTGAAGTGCGGCAGATCGCCGGGGCCGGTGGTGTAACGGATGCTGGCGACGGCGGACAGGGGCATGACGGCCTGGGTGGTGGCGGAGCGGACGAAGATGCGGGTCAGGTCGTCCGGCTTGTCGCGATACTCGGCGTCCGCTTGCAGGATTACGCGGCTGATCCGACCGTTCTTGATGAAATTTCCGGCCTCCACCGAGCCGAAGTAAGCCAGCAGGATCTCATAGATGGATGCCACCCTGACCCCCAGCAATTCAGCCCGCTCCCGATCGACATCGACATAAATCTGCTGTTGGCTGGCGGAAAAGCGGCTGTCCAGACCGGTGAGTTCGGGCCTGTGGCGGGCCGCGGCGATGAAGTCCCGGGTGACCTGTTCCAGATCCTGGGGGCTGTTGCTTCCCTTGCTCTGGATGTAGAAGGCAAAGCCATTGAGTCCGCCCAGGTCGGGAATGGCGGGGGGAGTCAGCACGATGGCCTGGGCCTCCTTGATGGACCCCAGTTGGGCCTGGAGGTCAGCGGCCACGCTGAAGGCGTCCATCCCCGGGGCCTGGCGCTCCTCGTAGGGCCGCAAGGGCATGAAGGCCTGTCCGATGTTGCTGGACACCCCGCCATCGATCTGCAGGACCTCGGCCACCGCGGGCTGGGCCTGGAGCCGCGGCAGGATCTCCTCGCTGACCCGCGTGGTGCGCTCCAGGCTGGCGGCGTCGGGGAGGATGCTGAACACCGCGAGATAGCCCTGATCTTCCTCGGGGACAAACCCGCCGGGGATCGTCCACAGCAGCGCCACCAGGGCCGCCACCACCCCGCCGAAGAGGCCGAGGCCGGTGACGCGGTGGGCGATCAGCCAGCGGACGCCGACCAGATAGCGGTTGGTCAGGGCCTTGAAGCCCTGCTCGAAGCCACGAAAGAACACCCCTTTCCGCCCCTGGGCGGGCCTGAGGAGGCGCGCCGCCAGGGCCGGGGAGAGGCTCAGGGCCACCACCCCGGACAGGACCATGGAGATGGCGATGGTGACGGCAAACTGTTGGTAAAGGGTCCCGGTCATGCCGGTGATAAAGGCCACGGGCAGGAAGACCGAACCCAGAACCAGGGCGATGGTGACCAGGGCCCCGGTTAGCTCCCCCATGGCCTTGCGGGTTGCCTCCCGCGGGGTCAGGCCATGCAGGGCCATGTTCTTTTCCACGTCCTCCACCACGATGATGGCGTCGTCCACCACCAGGCCGATGGCCAGGATCAGGCCAAAGAGGGTCAGCATGTTGATCGAAAAATCCAGGAGCAGGATGCCAACGAAGGTGCCGATGATGGCGATGGGGATGGCCAGCACGGGGATGAGCGTCGCCCGCACACTCTGAAGAAACAGAAACACCACCAGCACCACCAGGATGACCGCATCCCGGAAGGTGTCGAGCACCTGGGCGATGGCGGCCTGGGTGAAGGTGCTGGTATCCAGGACCACCTTGTATTCGATACCGGCCGGGAAGCTGGGCTGGAGGCTGGCGAGCAGTTCGCGCACCTGCCGGGAGACGGCGATGGCATTGGTGCCCGCCTGCTGGTAGATGGCGATGGCCACGGCCCGCTGGCCATTGAGCCGGGTCACGACCTCGTAATCCTGGACACCCAGCTCGACCCGGGCCAGATCCTTGAGCCGGACGATGCCGGTTCCCTCCCTGGCGGCGCGGACGATGATGTTCTCGAACGCCTCCGGATCGCTCAGCATCCCCTGAGTGGAGACGGCGAAGGCCTGTTCGGTCCCAGGCGGCGCGGGGGGCCGGCCGATGGCGCCGACACCGTAGGCCTTGTTCTGGGCCTGGATGGCGACCAGGACCTCTTCCGGGGCGATCTCCAGGCGCGCCAACTCCTCCGGTTTCAGCCAGACCCGCATCGCCAGATCCGGCGCGGGGAGCATGGCCGCGTTGCTGGCGCCCGGGATGCGCTTGATGGGGTCCAGCAGGTAGAGATTGGCATAGGTGCCCAGGTAGAGGGCGTCATACCGCTCCTCGGGGGCGGTGATGCCGATGATCATCAGGTAATTTCCGGACTTCTTCCGCACCGCCACCCGGCTGCGCACCGCCTCCGGCAAGGCCTGGATCTTCTGGTTGACCCGGTTCTGGACGTTGACCTGGGCCATATCCGGGTCCGTCCCCGGCGCGAAGGTCAGGGTGAGCGTCATGCCCCCCGTCGAGGAACTGGACGACGACATATACATCACCCCCTCCAAGCCGTTGAGCTCCTCTTCAAGGGGGGCTGCCACGGAATTGGCAACCACCTCGGCGGTGGCACCGGGGTAGGAGGCTGAAACCTCGACCGTGGGCGGGCCGATGTCGGGATACTGGGTGAGGGGGATGAAGGGGATCGCCAGGAGGCCCAATAGGGTAATGAGGATGGCGATGACGGCGGCGAAGACCGGACGGTCGATGAAGAAGGTGCCCATGGCCCGCCCCTAACCCGCGGCCGAGGGCGGGGAGGGAGGCTCCGGCAGGGCGGCGTCCGGGACGACCTTCACCGGCATACCGGGCATGAGCTTGACGATGCCTTCAACGACGACCCGCTCGCCGGCCTTGAGCCCCTGGGTGATGATCCAGTCCTGACCCACCCAGTCCCCGACCGTTACCGGTCTGAGCTCGACCAGACCCTGGTCCGTGACCACGAAGACCTCGTGACCCTTGCTCCCCTGACGGACCGCCCGTTGGGGCACGGCGAGGACATCGGGACGCTGGGCCCCCTTGATGATGGCCTTGACGAACAGACCGGGACGCAATTGAAAATCGGATTCCGGATTGGGAATCTCGGCCCGGACGAGGAAACTGCCGGTCTGGTTGTCATAGGCAAGGGCAACGTAATCCAGCACACCGCTGTGGGGATAGCGGCGGCCGTTGATCAATTCCAGATCCACGGTATAGCGGCCCTCCTCGGGGACCAGCAACCGACCCTCCACCACCTCCTGATGGAGGCTTTCCTGCTGATTCTGGGAGACGCTGAAGGTGACCCAGACCGGGTCCAGCCGGGACAGGGTGGTCAGCTTGGCCGAGGGACCATTGGCATCGACATAGCCTCCTTCCCGGATCAGGGCCTGATCCGCGACCCCTTCCAGGGGGGACCTGAGGGTGGCGTAACTGACATCCAGCAGGGCCTTTTCGTACTTGGCCTTGGCCTGATGGAGCCGAGCCTCGGCTTTGCGCAACTCGCCCCTGGCCTGGTCCAGGTCTTTCTGACTGCTCGCCTTGCGTTCGGTCAGGGCGGCGATCCGGTCCAACTCCCCCTTGGCGATGGCGAGTTCCGACTCTTGCAACTCGACATCGGCCTTGGCGATCTCCGCCTCGGCCAGGTAAGGCCGCTTGTCCAGCTCGAACAATATCTGTCCTTCCTTGACCAGATCGCCCTCCTTGTAAGCGATCTTCTCCAGCACGCCGCTGACCCGGGCGCGGATCTCGACCTGATGCGAGCTCTGGACCTGGGCCACGTACGTCAGATCCAGGGGCAGGGTCCGCGGCTCCAGGGTGATGGCGGTCACCTCCACCGGCGGTGGGGCCTGGGTCGGCGGGGCTTGCTGGTCGCAGCCGGACAGAAAGGCGCCGGAGAAGGTCGCCATGGTCGAGGCCAAGACCAAGGCCCATCCCAATCGCGCCGACGACACGATGACCCGCCTTGTAAACGGGCTGGCGGTGAATTTTCCGTAGGGGTCGGACATGAGATGTCTCCTGGTAGTTTTGGCGCGTGGCAGAATCAGCCCCCACTAACGCATTGCGGGGGTTGGAGAAGGAGTCTGAGCCTAAGCGCGTGGAGTCATTGCCTACCTTCCGTATCCGCGGCGAGGGGGAGGCCAGGACATGGCGTTTCCGCCGGCGGTAGCGTGCCATAAAGGAAATATTCCGCGATGGGCCGGTCGACGCAGTCGGTGCCATAGGGGACGGTGGGGCCATGAGTATAGTCGCCGCGGATTTCGATCAGGCGCGCATTGGGTAAGACCACCAACGAATTGCGCGCGCCAGCCAGATCCGTCATGGGATCCCCCTCGGTTTGGAGCACCAGAAGGGGACCCGCGAGCGCCGCCAGTTCCTGAGGAGGCCGGGTTACCAGCGGAAAGTGCCAATACAGGGTCGGATTCTGGCGCCAGAAGCCGCCGAACTCCGGATAACGCCAGGCATTGTCCGTGCTGGCGGCTATCCAGGTGTCGGGGGTATAGGGAGTGCCGCTGTCGTTGTACACCACCGCCCAATGCATGGTTGATCCATAGGCTGGGGGTGGGAAAGTTGGAACTTCTTCATGGACTTGTTGGAAATAGGCCGTGATGAGCTTGGACGCCTCCTCCTCCGCCACCGCCTTCAAGGCCGGGTCCGGAACCCATGCGTAACCCTCCAGACGGGCACGCAATGCCTGCTCCGCGATGGCCGGGTCCAGGTCCAATTCACCCTGGATGACATCCGCCGCCCGGATCGCCAGCAGGCCGCGGTCCACCTCGCTTGATCTGGATACAGCAACCTTTAGGGAGGAAACCAGGGCGGCATGCAGGGGCGACGACAAACGATCGAGGCGCTGGCGAATCGCCTGGGGCTGCTCGCCCAGGAGGAAGCGCTGGGGATGACGGCTGGCATACGGCAACACCACCTCATCCAGGACGCCTTGCCAACGCCCTTCCTGGGGCAGGTTTTGACTGTTCATTGGCTGGGTAACATCCATCATGGCGTTGAGCAGCATGCGGCCCACGCGGCCTGGGAACAGGCTGGCATACCAGTTACCCAGCCAGGTTCCATAGGAAATCCCAAGGTAGTTCAGGCGCTCATCCCCCAGCAGATGCCGCAGCAGGTCCATATCCCGGGCGGTGGCATCGGAATTGATGTGGGGGAGGAGGGGGTCGTCCTGGCAGGCCTCGGCAATCGCCCGGGAGTTATAGAGCATGTTGGCGGTGTTTTCCGGGCTGCGATCGCGGGCAGGGTTGGCGATAAACCGCAGCGCCACCTCATCGGCGCACGCCAGCCGGGTACTGGCCCCCGTACCCCGGGGATCAAACCCCACCAGGTCGTAACGCTGGGCGATCTGCCGGTAGAGGGCGCCGATGGGGTCGGCGGGATCGGCCTGGATCCAGGGGAGGCCGATGATAAATGGCAGGGAGGCTCCATCCGCTCCGGGGCCGCCGGGATTGAGCAGGATGGCGCCCTGCCGCTGCCGAGGCTCGCCCGCGGGGATCATCACCAGTTGGATCGCGATTTCGCCCGCGTTCGGACGGGCATAGTCGCGCGGGGCGCGCATCACGGCACACCGGGCGCGGAAGTCAACCGCCTCAAACCAATCCTGGTGCTCAGGGCCGAAACTCAGCGGGTCACAGGTCTTCCAGGGGAGGGATTGGTTTTCAAAGGCGGCAAGGGGGCCAGGAGGAGTATGAAACCCGTCGCCGCAGGCGGTCAGCACGGCGAGGGGTACTCCGAGCAGGATGAGGCGGAAGAACCGATTCCTTAGGACCAGCAACATCGGGAACCTCTTCGTCGCGCAGCCGCCGGCAGGGGCAAACACACTAAGCCAAGCTGACTGACCGGCCGGTTATTCTTTAAGTTAACTGTTGGGGGCAATGCGACTGTCAGAGTGTCACGCCAATCACCGAGTCAGGGGCACCGTAAACCAGCAAGTAGGTTTCTCCCGGAAGCTCCTCGGGCAGTTCCCGCACGATCATCTCGCCGATTCTGCAAGCCAGCAGGGTGAACTGGGCGTCATAGAGATACCAGGCGTTGGCGCCGGCAATGCTCAAGGCCGAGACGGCGGGCAGCTTGCGCCACTCGCCCAGGCCTTCGGCGCCAATGGCGATCTCGGCCTGATCCGATGCCCACGCCGGCACGGTATCCATTGGGCGATAAAGGCTGCTCCCCACGAGCAGCCATTCCTCACCCTCGCGTTCTTCAATGACGACATCGTACAGATCCCGGGCTGCGACCTTGCCGCACCAGAGGGCGCGGTCGTCACTGACACTGGGATCGAGCGCTTTGGACATCATGGGATAACCCGATGCGATGAGATAACCCGGTAAGCTCGGATTCTGCCAGAGGAGGAATAAGGGGGTGGTAAGGCCCAAGGCTGAATTGGTACCGAAGGGGTCATTGACCTGCAACCAGCTTTTTCCGGCTCGCGCCTGCCATTTGGCGGACAGCGGCGGCAAGGCGGGCAACCGCTGGCCCAGAATCTCCACCGCCTGGTAGTGCTTCAGGCCCGCATGGTAACGATTGGCCAGATGCCGGCGGCCATCGGCCTCCACGACGAACAAGGCGGTGTCGGGAACGCCATCGGCGATCCAGTCGCCGCCCTGGCGCCGCCGCAGACCCGCCGCGATCTCAAACCATTGTCCGTCGAATCCCTTCAACCAGGTCAGGCTCCGATCCTGCTGTTGTTCCAGGCGATGCAGAGCCTCGGCCGCATAGCCGCCGCGCATGGCCAGCAGTTCGGCCTCGTCAGTCGGAATCGTTGGCGGCGGATTGGGAGTCAGGGGTTGCGGAATCCCCGCAATGCGTCCTTTTTCGGCCAGGGCATGCAGCAGGATCCGCTCGGCCAGGGTTCCCACGTCCAGACCGCCACCAACCCGCATCGCGACGACCGCCAAGCCCTCGTCCGGGGCGATGTCGAACTGGGTGCCAAAATAGTTCGAGCTGCCATTCTTGGCCCAGGCCGTCACCCCGACCTCGGCCAGGCCCGGTTGACGGATCGAGTCCCAGCCCAAGCCCCAGCGACCGAGATGCAGCGGATTCAGCGCCAGGTTTGCCGACTGATCCCGCCCCATCTCCGCGACGGACCCTGAAGACAGCAGACGCCTCTCTCCCAGACGCCCGCCATTGAGCATCATCATCGCCAGCCGCCCCATGTCGCTGGGCGTCGTGTATAAACCCCCGGTGGCGTGGATGTTCAGATATTCCTGGGGATTGGGTTCCCCCTGGGCATTGAGGGTGGCCGCGAAACGGCCGGGCGGCAGGGTTTCAATGCCAAACCGACTGTGCGGCATCCTCAACGGGATCAGAATTTCTCGGACGACAAAATCGGTGTAGACAAGGCCAGTCATCGCCTCGACCAACAACTCGATCAGCGAAAAGCCATCGTTGCAATAGACCGCCATCTCCCCCGGGGCATGCTTGAGACGCTGATCGACCAATGACGTCAGAATTTGATGGACATGCCCCGCCATCGGGAACAAGGTCGAGGCATTCCGATAATCCGTACCCGGAAGACCGGACGAGTGGCTGAGCAGCATGCGGATGGTGATGTCCCGGTAGCGGTCGTCGGCCATGCGGAATTCGGGTACATAGTGGACGAAGGGGGTGTCGAGATCGACGAGCCCGCGATCGACCAGGATCATCGTGGCGATGGCGGCGAAGACCTTGCTGCCGGACGCCAGGCCGAACAGGGTATCGGTCGTGGGGGTCAAGCCCGCTTTCTTGTCGAGGAAGCCGAAGGCCTCGGCCCAGAGGATGCGCTGGTCATCAATCAGGGCGACCGAGACGGCGTTCGGTC
>WBZM01001482.1_pt1 | contig 23126 bp, 22 predicted proteins | sample 5204271 | NCBI WGS metagenome assembly WBZM01 (sample SAMN12344346, study PRJNA552823) | activated sludge metagenome | biome: Activated sludge suspended growth; feature: Nitrification reactor; material: Wastewater; isolation source: activated sludge from nitrification reactor of wastewater...
TCAATTTCTTCGGCATTCAGGGTGAAGACCTTTACGAAGGGCCGACGACGCCCGACCTCGAATGGCCGACCTGGATCGTCTACAGCGCGATTCCGCTCGGCTCCTCGCTGATGTGCTTCCGCTTCCTGCAGGTCTGCGTTTCCTTCATCCGCACCGGCGAACTGCCGCACCATGACCACGGCCATGTCGATGGCCTCGAGGAAGTCGAGCCGCCGGTCTCTGTCTACAACATGGCCGACAACCTGCACATGCACGACCTCAAGCATCCGATGGTCGGTGACCGGCGCAGCGGCGAGGACCGCCGCCAGATCGCCGGCGGGAAGCGTACCCCCGAGCGTCGTCAGGGAGACCGTCGCACCCAGGGTGACGAAGGAGAGCAGTCATGAACTCACTGGTGATATTCGGCCTGCTGGCCGTGCTCATGCTGACCGGTATGCCGATCTCGATTTCACTCGGTCTGACGGTGCTGACCTTCCTGTTCACGATGACCCAGGTGCCGCTCGAATCGGTGGCGCTCAAGCTGTTCACCGGCATCGAGAAGTTCGAGATCATGGCCATTCCGTTCTTCATCCTCGCCGGCAACTTTCTGACCCACGGCGGCGTGGCGAAGCGCATGATCAATTTCGCCACGTCGATGGTCGGCCACTGGTACGGTGGCCTCGGCCTCGCCGGCGTGCTGGCCTGCGCGCTGTTCGCGGCGGTTTCGGGCTCGAGCCCGGCGACCGTTGTCGCGATCGGCTCGATCCTGCTGCCGGCGATGGTCAAGGCGGGTTTCCCGAACAAGTTCGGAGCCGGCGTCATCGCCACCTCGGGCGCGCTCGGGATCCTGATTCCGCCGTCGATCGTCATGGTCATGTACTCGGTGGCGACCAATACCTCGGTTGGCGCCCTATTCATGGCCGGCGTCATGCCTGGTATCGCGCTGGCGCTGACCCTTGGTGGCGTTACCTGGTATCGCGCGAAGAAGTTCAACTACCCACGTCAACCGAAAGCGACCTGGGGCGAGCGCTGGCAAGCCTTCCGCAAGTCGGTCTGGGGCCTGCTGCTGATCGTCGTCGTCATGGGCGGCATCTACACGGGCATCTTCACGCCAACCGAGGCGGCGGCGATGTCCGCGGTCTACGCCTTCATCTGCGCCGTTTTCATCTATCGTGACCTCGGCCTGAAGGATGTGCCGAAAGTGCTGCTCAACTCGGCCAACATGTCGGCGATGCTGCTCTACATCATCACCAACGCCGTGCTGTTCTCGTTCATCATGACCAACGAGAACATCCCGCAGGCGCTGGCCGACTGGATGCTGGGACACGGCCTCGGGATGATCACCTTCTTGCTGGCGGTCAACATCATCCTGCTGCTGGCAGGCAACTTCATGGAGCCGTCGTCGATCGTCCTGATCTTCGCCCCCATCCTGTTCCCGGTGGCGATCAAGCTGGGCATCGACCCCGTCCATTTTGGCATCCTGATGGTGGTGAACATGGAAGTCGGCATGTGCCACCCGCCGGTCGGCCTCAACCTGTACGTGGCGTCGGGCATCACCAAGATGGGGATCACCGAGCTGACGGTCGCGGTCTGGCCATGGCTGCTGTCGATGCTCTGCTTCCTGGTGGTCGTTACCTACTGGCCGGAACTGTCACTCTGGCTGCCGCGGCAGTTGGGCGTGATCTAGCCCGGAACGCGCACTGCGCAACGGCCTCCCGACGCCCTCGGGAGGCCGTTTTTTTGAGTGGTCGTCAGGTGCCGGTGCGCGCTGCGGATCCACCGTCGGCGGCTACCAGCGGTCCCGGCGTCAGGTCGACGAGCGTCCGTTACCCCACAAGGCGTCCCGCAGCGCGCGCAATTTCGCGGTCGTGCTCAGGCGCTCGTCGGCGAGATCCTCGAGGAAATCCGACAACCGTTTCGAGCGGGCGACGGCGAACAGCACGAGAACGGTAAAGAGGACGGCGGCGCCCGCGCCGTGCAGCAGGCGCTCGTCGACCGGCCCGTCGCCGAACGCGATGATGTTCATGCCGAAATAGCCGGTCGTCACGGTCGCGATCAGACCGAGGATCGTGATCACGGTCAGGCGCACGACGGTGTTCGACTGCCGGCGCTGCGAGTCGCTGTCGAGGTACTGGCTCATCTCGCGGATTTCGTCGCGCACCTCGTCGTACAGCTCGGCGTTGCCGAGATGATTGGCGCAGAGGCGGAAGACGGCCTGCACATGCGCGCGCTCCGACAGCAGTTCGAACCAGTAGCGGTGCGTGAACCGCAGGAAGGTCTCGAAGTTGGCGCGAATCTTTCGCTTGAAGCGGCGCACCGATTCGTCGTCGCGGATGTCGAGGTCATTGACCGCATCGGCGAGGGTCTCGGAAAACGCCAGCAGCGCGGCCCGGTGCAGGTGGGCGATGAGGAAGACGAGAAAGTACTGATGGCGGAACTGCCCGAGCACCCCGCGTTCGGGATCGAGCACCGAGTACACGGCGGCGTCGCCGACCACGGTCAGCGAGTTGCCGGTGCACACGAAGCGGGTGTTCGGGCCGGCCTCGTTGTCGTTCCAGAAGCGGTCCTGGCAGTAGCGCTTCTCGAATTCGACGACTCCCGGCTCGTTGACCGGCAGCGGCTCGTCGGGATGCAGCGTCGTCGCCAGCCCGATACGCACCCAGTCCTCGCGGCGCAGGCGGCGCGGTTCTTCGAGCGCGAGAAACGCCATCAGCGGCATGCGGTGATATTCGAGCAGGCGGTAGCGCAGTTCGCCGGCTTCGTCGGAGTGGGCGAGGGCCAGCGGGCGCAGCAGGCAGGCCCAATGCTCGGAAACGCAGGGGCTCCGGTGCTCGCAGACAAAGGTGAGAAATTTTTCCCGGCGGCCGGGGTCGGAGCGGGCGATGACCCCGCCGGCGGCGTCCAGCCATTCCGAGACGTGGGCGTTGTTTACCCCTTCGCCATGCTCGTCCCAGCCCGACGGATAGGCACGGCCGAAGCGGAACAGGATGTCGCGGACGGTGGCGAGCGGCAGATTCTCGCCGCGCACCTCGACGTTGAGCTGGACGACGTCGAGGTCCTGGAAGAAATACAGGTCGACGTGAACGACGCCCAGTTCGACCGGCGCCGCGCCCCTGCGCAGCGTCAGGCGCAGGCGGTCGATGTCGGTCCGGCGGAACACGTGCACCGGCGAGTTGCCGGGCAGATCGTCGGGATTGCTCCGGCGGGCGCGGCCTTCGCCGTAGAGAAAGCGCTGGACATAGGGCAGGAAGGAAACGAACTCACGGTAATGCCGCTCGCGGAACTGTTCCGGATCGGCGGTAAATTCGTCGTCGACCCGGCGCCAGGCATGGGTTTCCCGGCCCGCCTCGAGGATTTCCCAGTGCCGCCCGCCGGCGCCCGCGGTGGCCATCGCTTCGAGTTGCAAGGGCCACACCAGGTTGGCGTGGAACAGGCGCACACAGCCGCCGTTGCCGTTTTTGTCTGGAGCCGCCATGATCAACCCTCCTGTTGGTTTGCCGCGCCACGGGCCGTCCGTCCGTTGTGCTCTTCGAGCAGCATCATGCTGCCAGCCGTCTTGCCATCGCAGTATAATTGCCGGTGCTCGATGCTGGATATGGCGTGAGGGAGCGACCCTCCGCCGTTTGCGGCATCGCGGCAACAACAACATTGCCTTGGGGGGATTCCATGCACGCTCGTCAGGCCATGCCGGCGCTTACCGTCGCCGCGATCGGTGTCGTTTTTGGCGATATCGGAACCAGTCCGCTGTATGCGCTGAAGGAGATCTTCAACGGCCACCATCCGATCCCCGTCACGCCGGACAACATCCTCGGCATCCTGTCGCTGGTCTTCTGGGCGATCATGGTGCTGGTCACGCTCAAGTACGTGCTCATCATCATGCGCGCCGACAACCGCGGCGAGGGCGGGTCGCTCGCGCTGCTCTCGCTGGTCATCGAGAATGCGAAGGGCAAGCCGCGCCTGACCTGGGTCATCTCGCTGCTCGGCATCTTCGCCGCCGCGCTGTTCTACGGCGACAGCATGATCACCCCGGCGATCTCGGTGCTTTCCGCCGTCGAGGGCCTCGAGATCATCACCCCGGCCCTCAAGCCGTACGTGATACCGACCACGCTGCTCATCATTACCGGCCTGTTCTTCATCCAGAAACGCGGCACCGGCGCGGTCGGCATGTTCTTCGGCCCGGTCATGGTCGGCTGGTTCGCCATCCTCGGCGTGCTCGGCGTGCTTGAAATAGCGCATAACCCGCAGGTTCTGTTCGCCCTCAACCCGCTTCACGCCATCGGTTTCGTCAACGCCCATCCGGGGCTCGCCTTCCTCGCGCTGGGGTCCGTCGTCCTCGCGGTGACCGGCGGCGAAGCCCTGTATACCGACATGGGCCATTTCGGCCGGCCGCCGATCCGCCTCGCCTGGTTCGGCTTCGTGATGCCGGCGCTGGTCCTCAACTATTTCGGCCAGGGAGCCCTGTTGCTCAACGAGCCGGCGGCCATCGAGAGCCCCTTTTTCCACCTCGGACCCTCGTGGGCGCTGATCCCGATGGTGGTGCTGGCGACGCTGGCGACGGTGATCGCCTCGCAGGCGGTGATCTCCGGCGCCTTCTCGGTGGCGCGCCAGGCCGTGCAGATGGGCCTGCTGCCGCGCATGCAGATCATCCATACCTCGGGCAGGGAAGAAGGCCAGATCTACGTGCCGTTTACCAACTGGACGCTCTATCTCGCAGTCGTCGCCCTCGTCGTCGGTTTCCAGAGCTCGTCCAACCTGGCCGCCGCCTACGGCATCGCGGTGACTACCACCATGCTCATCGACACCATCCTCGTCGCGTTCGTCATGGTCCTTCTGTGGCGCTGGAACCTGATGCTTGTCGCCGTGGTCGCTGGTTTCTTGCTCGCGGTCGATATCGCCTTCTTCTCCGCCAACATCATCAAGATTCCGCAAGGCGGCTGGTTCCCGCTCGCCATGGCTCTGGTTTCCTTCACCGTGCTCACCACCTGGCGGCACGGCCGGCGCCTGCTGCTCGACGAAATGGCCAGGCAGACCTTCCCGCTCGCCGACTTCATCGCCACGATCGCCGGCATCCATCGTGTCCATGGCACGGCGATCTTCATGACCAGCTCCAAGGAAGGCGTGCCGTCGGCGCTGCTGCACAACCTCAAGCACAATCAGGTACTCCACGACCGTGTCGTGCTGCTGACCGTCCAGACCGCCAACACCCCCTACGTCAACGATCTCGACCGCCTCTACCTGCACCGGCTGGAAGAGGGCTTCATGCGCATCATCATCCGCTACGGCTTCATGGAGGACCCCGATGTTCCCGCCGCGCTGGAGCAGTGCGGCCGCTTCGGCGAGACTTTCGACATGATGGAAACGACCTTCTACGTTTCGCGCGAGACCGTCATTCCGCGCATCCCAGGGCGCGACATTGCTCCCTGGCGCGCCCGCCTGTTCGCCCTGATGTCGAAGAACGCGACCAGCGCCACCGACTTCTTCAAGATCCCGACCAACCGCGTCGTCGAACTGGGGACGCAACTGGTGCTCTAGCCGTTGGCCACGGTCGACTGCAAAAAGCCGGCCAATTTGCTCCGACTGGCAGGTTCGGCGTTTTTCGTCCGGGATTCTCTGCCTTGGCGGGGGCGCCACCGCCCCCGGCAGCAATGGCCCGCCGGCCAACGCACTGGTCGCCGGCAGGGTGATCGAGCAAAGCCCTTGGGCCATGCTGCTCAGCGGGGCAGGACGTAGTCCAGCCCCAGCCTTGTGCTGGCGGCAAGCAAGTGATCGTCGCGTGTCCCCATCGGGCTGCCGGGCGTGAGCCGGACGGCGCTCCGCAGATGCGCGTCGATGTAGCCGATGCCTGTCCCGAACCGCCCGTTGCCGTCGATGCCGCGCAGCACCTCGTCGTCGGTCGCGACCGTCGCCCGTCGCCCTGGGGCAGATGGTCGATCCGGCGCGACGTGTCGCCCAGGATTATCCCGCCGGTTCACGCCGTTGCCTGCCATTCCGTGGCCGGTTCGCGATTCGAGGCCCGCAGCGTCAAAGGCTCCCGTGCCGCTCCCAGAAGGCAGCGGGGGTGATGATCGGAAAGCGATCTCCCAGCGCCAGCAAGTCCTTGTCGCCAGTGACCAGGTAATCGGCCGCGCCGGCCTGCAAGGCAGCCAGCAGGGTGCCCAGCACCGGGCCGTCGCCGGCATCGCGCAATTCCGGATCAACTGTCGCCAGCGGCATGATCCGCTCCGCCTGAATCGTTAGGATGTCGACCAGATCGTCGATTTCTGCGGCCGAGAGGCCATGCCGGTGCGCCAGGCGGGGCAGAACCCGGCGCAACTCGTCGAGAATGAAATCCGAAAGCAGCACATCGACCGAGCCGTGCCGCCATGCTGCCAGGATCTTGCCGGGGATGCTGCCGGGAAAGGCGATTCCCGACAACAGCACGTTGGTGTCGACGACGACGCGCAGCGTGTTCGCCATGCTCAGCCGGCGACGGGCGAGCGCGGGCCGGCACGCTCGGCGTTCACCGCCGCCTCGATCTCGGCGATCCCCTCAGCCTCGCCGATTTCGGCGAATCCAGCCTCGATGCGCGCGCACAACGCGTCGAAGCGCGCCTGCATGCGGCGAATGCGCTCGAACAGCCGGGCGTCGACCAAAGCCGCGACCGGTTTGCCGTCCTTGCTGATGACGACGCTGTCGTGGCGGTATTGCACCTGATTCAGCATTTCTCCGAGGTTCTGCCGGAAACTGACCGCGCTGACCTGATTGATCATTGACATCTCCTTTCGACCATTTCGACCATAGCGATCATTATGGTCATATTGGTCTTTTTGGCAAGTCGCGCTGCCCGAATCGCATTGTCGCGGTCGACCCCGGAAAATGGCCAAAATCCGGCTATCATCGGCCATCCTTCATGACGGCCGCTGGCCATGACTCCCGAGCAATTCATCACCCGCTGGCAAAGCGCCGACGGCTCCGAGCGCGCCAATTACCAGATCTTCGTTGCCGACCTCTGCGAGTTGCTCGATCTGCCGAAGCCCGACCCGGCGCGCGACGACACCCGCGACAACGCCTACGTCTTCGAGCGCCGCGTCATCTTCCGCCATGGCGACGGCAGCACCAGCAACGGCTTCATCGACTGCTACCGGCGCACCAGCGCCATCTTCGAAGCCAAGAAGATCCGGCTCGGCAAGGAAACCAGGGGTTTCGACGACGCCATGCTGCGCGCCAGGGCAAGGGCCGAGGCCTATGCCCGTGCCTTGCCGGCGGAGGAGGGCAGGCCGCCCTTCCTGGTCATTTTCGATGTCGGCAACCGCATCGAGCTCTACGCCGAATTCACCCGCAGCGGCGCCACCTACACCCCGTTCCCCGACCCCCGCTCGCACCGCATTTTCCTTGAAGACCTGCGTGACGGAGCCGTCCGCGCCCGCCTCCGGGCCGTCTGGCTCGACCCGCTCTCGCTCGATCCGGCGCGCGTCAGCGCCAGGGCCACGCGCGAAATCGCCAGTCAGCTCGCCGGCATCGCCAAGGCGCTGGAAAGCGCCGGCCACCACCCCGAGCGCGTCGCCGGCTTCCTTACCCGCTGCCTGTTTTCCATGTTCGCCGAAGACGTCGGCCTGCTCCCCAGGAATGCCTTCAGCGACCTGCTCGACAGCTTCCTTCTCCCCGCGCCCTCCGCGAGCGGGGCCGGGGCAGCGGGCGCAGTCGCCCAGTTCGTCCCGCTGGTCGGCGCCCTGTGGCGGGAGATGGACACCGGCGGCTTCTCCGTCGTCCTGCGCCAAATCCTGCCGCGCTTCAACGGCAAGTTGTTCAAGACCCCCGACGTGCTGCCGCTCACCCGCGACCAGATCGGCCTCCTGCGCCAGGCCGCCCGCGCCGACTGGACGCTGGTCGAACCTGCCATCTTCGGCACCCTGCTCGAACGCTCGCTCGATCCCGCCGAGCGCCACAGCCTCGGCGCCCAATACACGCCGCGTCCCTACGTTGAACGCCTCGTCCTGCCTACCGTCATCGAGCCCCTGCGCGAACGCTGGGCCAATGTCCAGGCCGCCGCGCTGCTCCTTGCCACCGAAGGCAAGGCCGCCGCCGCGCTCGGCGAAATCGACGCCTTTCACCACCAGCTTTGCCAGATTCGCGTCCTCGACCCCGCCTGCGGCAGCGCCAACTTCCTCTATGTGACGCTCGAACACATGAAGCGCCTCGAAGGCGAAATCCTCGACTTCGCCCACAGCATCGGTGGCGGCCAGCAGCGCCTCGAAGCCGCCGGCCTCACCGTCGACCCGCACCAGTTCCTCGGCCTCGAAATCAACCCGCGCGCCGCCGCCATCGCCGAACTCGTGCTGTGGATCGGCTACCTCCAATGGCACTTCCGCACGCGTAGCGCCGGCCTGCCGCCCAGCCCCATCCTGCGCGACTTCCACAACATCGAATGCCGCGACGCCGTGCTCGACTACGCCAGCCGCGAACTCGTCACCGACCAGCACGGGCAGCCGCTGACCCGCTGGGATGGCGTCACCACCAAACCGCACCCGGTCACCGGCGAAGCCGTGCCCGACGAAAGCGCGCGAGTGCCGCTCTGGCGCTACGTCAATCCGCGTAAGGCAAGCTGGCCTGCCGCCGACTTCATCGTCGGCAACCCGCCCTTCATCGGCAACAAGCGCATGCGCGACGCACTCGGGGACGGTTATGTCGAAGCCTTGCGTAACGCCTGGCAAGACGTGCCGGACACGGCCGATTACGTGATGTACTGGTGGGATCACGCCGCCCAACTGGTTCGCGATGGCCTGGCGCAGCGGTTTGGCCTGATCACCACCAACAGCCTGCGCCAGACATTCAACCGCCAGGTGATCGGGCGCCATCTGGACGCCAACCCGCCGCTTGCGCTGTGCTTCGCCATTCCCGACCACCCGTGGGTCGACGCGGCCAGCGGGGCGGATGTCCGGATTGCCATGACGGTCGGAGCTGCTCATGCGGGCGAGGGAACCTTGGCCACGGTAATCAGCGAAACGCCTGCGCCGGACGGCGAGATAGCCGTCGAACTGGCCACCCGGACCGGCGAAATCCACGCCGACCTGAGCGTCGGCGCCAAGGTCGGCGCAGCCGGCAAGCTCGCGGCCAATCTGGGCCTGTGCTTCCAAGGCATGAATCTTGTGGGCAAGGGCTTCCGGCTGACGGCGGAAGAAGTGGGGCAACTCGGCTACGACGTCGATTTGTTACCCGAGGTCATCAAACCGCATCGGAACGCGCGCGACATGATGCAGGGCGGCGAGGACTGCTTCATCATCGACCTGTTCGGCATGACGGCCGAGCAGGCACGTGCCGAACATCCGGCGCTCTACCAGTGGCTCTTTGACCGTGTGAAGCCGGAGCGGGATCACAATAATCGCGCCAGTTACCGCGACAAATGGTGGATTTTCGGTGAGGCAAGAGGAAGGCTCAGAGCCTCATGGGTAGAGCTTCCACGTGTACTTTTGACCCCCGAAACCTCCAAGCACCGGGTCTTTGCCTTCCAGTCCTTACCCTTCTGTCCCGATCACAAGCTCTACGCCATCTGCACCGAAGATGCCTACATGCTGGGTGTCCTATCGAGCGTCGTCCATGCCGAATGGGCGCTGCGCGCCGGGGGTACGCTTGAAGATCGGCCAACCTGGACCAATACCACCTGCTTCCTGACCTTCCCGTTCCCCGCCGCCAGCCCCGAACAGCAAGCCCGCATCCGCGACCTCGCCGAACAGATCGACACCCACCGCAAGGCGCGCCAGGTCGCCGATCCGGCGCTGACGCTGACCGGCATCTACAACGTGCTGGCCAGATTGCGCGCCGGCGAGCCGTTGACCGCCAAGGACAAGGCCATCCACCAGAGCGGCCTGGTCGGCGTGCTGGCGACGCTGCACGCCGAACTCGACGCCACCGTGCTCGCAGCCTACGGCTGGTCCGACCTCGCCGCGCCGCTCGCCGCCGCGCCCGCCACGGCCGAGCGCCAGGCCGCCGAGGAAAGCCTGCTCGAACGCCTGGTCGCGCTCAATGCCGAGCGCCGGCGCGAGGAAGCCGCCGGCCGCATCCGCTGGCTGCGCCCCGACTTCCAGAACCCGCAGGCGACGCTGGTTGCGGTCGACCCCGAAAAAGGGGCAAAAACCGCGTCGACCGCAGCAAGCATCGCCGCCCCGGCCGCGCAGGAAAAATGCCCCTGGCCGCCGACGCTCCCCGAACAGATGGCGCTCCTCGCCCGCCTGCTCGCCGCCGGGCCGTTCACCGAAGCCGCCCTGGCCGCCCGCATCGCCGGCAAGGGCCCGTGGAAAAAACGCCTCCCCGACCTCCTGCAAACCCTCGTCGCCCTCGGCCGCGCGCGGCAGGAAGGGGAAAACTGGGTGGCGGTGTGAGCGTTTGCGAATTGTATCGTCTAGCGATACAATTCTTCAAAGGTAAGGGATCGTGATCAAGAGCTTTCGCCATAAAGGTCTGGAGCGTTTTTTCAAAGAAGGCAGCAAGGCGGGGATTCAGCCTGCGCATGCGGCCAAGCTGGCGCGCCAGTTGTTGATGCTGAACGCGGCCATCGGCCCGGACGACATGGACAAGCCCGGTTGGCGGCTGCATGCGTTGAGCGGCAACCTGGCCGGGCATTGGTCGGTATGGGTCAATGGCAACTGGCGGATGACTTTTTGTTTCGAAGGCGAAGATGCCGTTTTGGTCAATTACCAGGACTATCACTAGGAGTCGAATGCGATGAGCCGAATGTTCAATCCCCCGCATCCCGGCGAAATCCTTCGCGAGGATGTCTTGCCGGAACTGGCGATTTCGGTGACCGAAGCAGCGCGCCAGCTAGGCGTGTCCCGCGTCCAGTTTTCCCGCTTTATCAATGGCCGATCGGCGGTTTCCGCCGACCTGGCGATCCGTCTGGCCATGTGGCTGGGCGGCAACGCGCAAAGCTGGATGCGCATGCAGGCCGATTACGATTTATGGCAGGCCGAGCACTCCGGTAAGCCGCTGCCGGTGGTGGAACGCATCGCAGCCTGACCCGATGAATACCGAACAGTTGATTACCGAAGCCTGTAGCCTGCCGGTGGAGCAGCGCGCGCAAGTGCTTGAACGTTTGCTGCAAAGTCTGTCGGCCAGCAACTCCGTGATCGACCAGGCATGGTTGAGTCTGGCGCAGCGTCGCCACGATGAACTTATTTCGGGCAAGCTTGATCCAGTAACCCCCGCCCGGCTGACTTCAATGAAACCATTGGCCAAATCGGTGCGCTTCGACGATTCGATGATCTGGGTGAACCTGGCCGACGGTCGGCAACTGGGCGTGCCGCTGACCTTCTTCCCCCGGCTGTTGCAGGCGCAACCCGAGGAACGCGCCGCCGTAATCATCAGCGGCGACGGCTTGGGGCTGCATTGGGATGAACTCGACGAGGACATTTCCGTGCCCGCCCTGCTGGCCGGGCAAGGCGACATGACGGCATCGCGAAAGCTGGCGGCGTGAGCCAAATGTTCAGCCTTCGGCATCCCGGCGAACTCCTTCGCGAGGATGTCTTGGCTGAACCTGAGATTCCGGTGACCGAGAAAGCCGGCACCGGTGATGAAACGCTTCGCAGCTGACGGCTTTCGCACTTGGCGCTTTTCGGCTTCTTCCGCACACCGCCCGTTCCATCCGGCTTGCCCGAGTGGGATGGCCTGGCGTTTACGCTGGACGATCCCCGCGTTCCCGAAGGCATCGCGGCGCGCATCCGGGCTGATTTTGGCGAGGGTAATTCGTTGTGCTATGCGCACACGCCACAGGGCGGCGAGTGGTGGCTGATGGATGGCGACAATCTGCTCGAAGCCTACTGGCTGGAGTGAATTTCCAGTAAAGGCCAGACAGACAAGCCATGAATTTCGAGTCCGACCCATCCGTTGAAATGCCGGCCTTTTCCCGCGCACCGCCCGGCGCGCCCTGGCTGGCGCGATTCAGCTTGCCGGGCAACGCACTGAGCGGGCGCGACAAGGACGAGTATTCGCGGCTGTGGTTGTTGCTGCCGGATGGCCGGGTGCTGGTTTTCCGTCTTCGCGGCGTCTGTCCGGGCGATGCCCTTGCAACCGCCCTGGCCGAAGCGTTGGCTGACGATCTGCGGGGTGATGTGCTGGAACCCGATCTGCAACTCGCCGGCTGGGTCGGAGTACTTTACGGGGCACCGGCTTCCCCGGTATTTTGCGTCGACCAGGCGAACCCGTCGTTCGCCCCGGCGCTGGCCTTTCACGCCGGACTGGATGGTGCGGTGCTGGCGGAAATTGGCGGACTGGTCGGCCCCAATACCTTCTGGGCCAGTGCGCGCAACTACAACCGGCTGGCGGCGCATCCGCAGCGCCACGAGCGGCTGCAGGCGCTGGCGCGCTTTCCGTTTCTCGTCGCGCCGATCCTGTTGACGCGCCAGCGCTGGCCGAACCTGTCTGATGCCAAGCGCTACCGCTGGCGCGCGCATGACGCGACGGTGGTCGAGGCGATCGAACAGGGCCGCGATCTGACCGGCGCGCTGGCAGCCTGCTACGGCATTTCGCGCGGGCTGGTGCGTTCTCCGTTCTGTGCGACGCCCTGGGTCGCTTCGACCGGTCTCGCACTGGCCGATTTTCTCCGCTTCGTCGACGCCATTCCGTCCAACCGGCGCCCGCGTTCGGTGGCCGAGGTCGATGCCTCCTCCAGCCATCTGCCCGCGCTCTGGGGCCTCTTTGGCATGCACCGGCTGGCTGGCGCCAGCGTCTTCCGGGCCGGCTATTCCCGGGTCTGGGAATCGCTCGAACGGCGGTTCCCGGCGCTGAACGAATCGCTCGTCGATGCCTGGGACTATCTGCGGGTACTGGTGCGCTGGCTTCTGGCGACCCATCGGTGGCGGATCGATCCGGGCCGCCTGGCCGCGCTGTGGGCTGGCCAGCGCGGGCTTGCTTCGTTGCTGGCGGCATCGGCGCGCTGGCACGCGCTTCATTTGGCCGGCGGCGGCTTCGTCGATCCCTCCTTGCCGACGACGGTTCCCGCGATCCTCGGCGAGTGGTGCGAGCGTGGCTGGCAGGCCCGGGAACTGGCGACCAGGGGGAGTCTCGCCGCCGAAGGGCAGGCCATGCACCACTGTGTTGCCGACTACTGGGAGGATTGCGTTCGTCAAGCCAGCCGGATCTTCGCACTCGAATCGGCTGCCGGCGACGCGCCCTCGGAGCGCTGCGAGCGGGCCACGGCGCTTTTCGCGGACGACGCCATCGGCGATCTGCCCCAGTATCGCCTCGCCCAGTTGCGCGGCCCCAACAATGCGCCGGCCAGCGAGGCGATGCAGGCATTTGCGCGACGCATCCAGGACGAATTGAACGCGCCGGCACGCGCCGAACGTCGGGCGCTGGCCCGACAGGCGGCTCGGGAGGCCGAAATCAAGCCAGACCGGCCGCCGGTACCCGAAATCGACGGCGAAAGCGTCGCCGCGTTGACGTCGCTGTTCGGGTTGCCGTCACGTCCGGCAGCGAAGGAGCAGCATGTCGGGGGCATGCCAACGGACACGCTGCGCGCGCCGGTCGCTGGCTATGCCTACGTCTACGATCCCGTACGCGAAGCGGATTTCGCCGTCGGTCAGAAGCTTGCGTTGATCCGCGAGCCGGAGAATCCGCATGACCGCGACGCCATCAGGATCGAATGGCGAGGGGAAAAGATCGGTTACGTTCCCCGGCCTGACAACGCCGCCTTCGCCGGGCGCATCGATGCCGGTGAGGCATTCGCCGCCTGCCTCTGCGATTTCGTGCCCCAGGCGCCGATGTGGCAGCGGCTATGGTTCGAGATCGTGCGCGAGGGTGACGGCTGACCCAGGCGTTCACGATGCCGGGAACGTCGGCGCCCGCCACGGCTGTGGCAGAATTCGCCCTCGATCATTGCCGCTCGCATGCCCATGAAATTCGTCCTCACCCTGATCGCCCTCGTCCTGCTCGCGCTGATCGTGCCTTTCTTCATCCCCGGCGCCGGCAAGCAGGCGGGGGTCGATCCGGACAGCAACCTGCCGTGGCAGGTCGTCGTGGATGGACAGGGCGGCAGCAGCGTCTTCGGCTTGCAGCCCGGCGTCAGCACGCTCGGCGACGTGCGCCGCCGGCTCGGCGACGAGATCGAGGTGGCGATCATAGCGACGCCGGACGAGATCGGCTCGCTGGAAGGCTATTACGCGCAGGTGCCGCTCGGCTTCGTGCTGGCGCGGATGATCGTCACGGTCGACGCCCCGGGTACGGCAATTTCCGCGATGCGCGAGCGCGCCGTCAAGGCCAGGCACATGGAAAGCACGACGCGCCGCATCACGCTGCACCCCGACGATCTGGCGGCCGCCGACAAGCTGCCGATCCGCGCCATCAGCGTCATTCCGACGGTGAATCTGGACGAGGCGACGGTCGTCCAGCGCTTCGGCGAGCCGGGCGAGCGCATCGTCGTGTCCGACAAGCGGACCCATCTCCTTTACCCGAAGCTCGGGCTCGACGTGGTGGTCGACAGGGACGGCAAGGAACTCCTGCAATACGTCGCCCCGCGACAATTCGCCCGGCTGCGCGACCCGCTGCTGACGGCGGCGGAAAGCGCGCCACGGTGAACCCGGCGCGCTCGCCGCATATCTGCTAAAATTGCCAGTTTTTCAACCGACTAGCATTACGGAGCAAGCACATGGCCATCGAACGCACCCTCTCCATCATCAAGCCCGACGCCGTCGCCAAGAACGTCATCGGCCAGATCTATTCCCGTTTCGAGGCCGCCGGCCTCAAGGTCATCGCCGCCCGCATGACCTGGCTGTCCGCCCAGGAAGCTGGACAGTTCTACGCCGTGCACAAGGCGCGCCCCTTCTTCAAGGATCTGGTCGAGTTCATGACCTCCGGCCCGGTGATGATCCAGTGCCTGGAAGGCGAGAACGCCATCGCCAGGAACCGCGAGCTGATGGGCGCCACCGACCCGAAGAAGGCTGAGCCGGGCACCATCCGTGCCGACTTCGCCGAGTCGATCGACGCCAACGCCGTGCATGGTTCGGACGCCCCGGAAACCGCCGCCGTCGAGATCGCCTTCTTCTTCCCGGGCATGAACACCTACAGCGGCCGCTGATTGCTTTTCATGCCCAGGCCGGTCGTGGCTTTGTCGACTTCGCCTTGCCGTGCAATGCGCACTGTCTTCGGCTCGTCTTCGCGCCACGCCCGCCCTGTCCACGAAAAGGGAAAGTAAGTGATGACCGTCAATCTGCTGGATTTCGATGCCGAAGGCCTGGCCGCCTGGTTTGCCGAGCGGGGAGAGAAGCCCTTCCGCGCGCGCCAGGTGCTGCGCTGGATCCATCGTTCCGGCGTGGCGGACTTCGCTGCCATGACCGACATCGCCAGGAGCCTGCGCGAGAAGCTGACGGCGGAGGCGGTCGTGGCGCCGCCCCAAGTCGTTTCCGACAAGCTGTCGGACGACGGCACGCGCAAGTTCCTGATCGACGTCGGCAGCGGCAACGCCGTCGAAGCGGTATTCATCCCCGAGGACGATCGCGGCACGCTGTGCGTGTCGACGCAAGCCGGTTGCGCGCTCGACTGCGCCTTCTGCTCGACCGGCAAGCAAGGTTTCAACCGCAACCTGACGGTGGCGGAAATCATTGGCCAGCTTTGGGTGGCCAACAAGGCGCTGGGTGCGGTCCACGGTGACGAGCGGGTCATTTCCAACGTCGTGCTGATGGGCATGGGCGAGCCGCTCGCCAATTTCGAGAACTCGGTCACGGCGCTGCGCCTGATGCTCGACGACAACGCCTACGGCCTGTCGCGCCGCCGCGTCACGGTGTCCACCTCCGGCCTGGTGCCGGTCATCGACCGCCTGCGCGACGAGTGCCCGGTAGCCCTGGCCGTTTCGCTGCACGCGCCCAACGACAGATTGCGCGACGAACTGGTGCCGATCAACCGGAAGTATCCGCTCCGGGAACTGATGGCCGCCTGCCGCCGCTATCTGGAAAAGGCGCCGCGCGACTTCATCACTTTCGAGTACGTGATGCTCGCCGGCATCAACGACAGCGACGCCCACGCCCGCGAACTGCTGGCGCTGGTGAAGAGCGTGCCGTGCAAGTTCAACCTGATCCCCTTCAACCCCTTCCCCGGCTCGCCCTTCAGGCGTTCGCCGGCCGAGCGGGTGCGCCGGTTTGCCGATGTTCTGATGCAGGCCGGCATCGTCACCACCACGCGGAAGACGCGCGGCGACGACATCGACGCAGCCTGCGGCCAGCTGGCCGGACAGGTGCGCGACAAGACCCGGCGCGCTGCCGGGCGGATCATTCCCCTTCAGGAGGCAAGAGCATGACTGGCTCGCGAATGAAAACATGGATTTCGGGTTTGTGCCTCGGCGCATGTTGTGCGCTCTCCGCGCAGGCCCAGCAGAAACTCGAGTGGGTCACGATCCCGCCGGTGACCAACACGCCCGGCGTCGTAACGGGCGGCGCGCCGGCCACCATCCAGGAGCCCGAGACGTCGCAGGTTAAGCCGGCCGACCCGAAGTACCGTGCCAAGGTCCATACCGAACTGGCAGCCGCCTATTATGAGGCGGGCAGCATGGCGGTGGCCCTCGATGAAACCCGCATTGCCCTCGAGGCGGACCCCGAAAATGTTCAGGCGCTCAGCATGCGCGGCCTGGTCCATGCCCGGCTCAAGGAAAACGCCAAGGCCGAGGACGATTTCCAGAGGGCGCTCAAGATCGCCCCGAAGAATCCGGACGTCAACAACAACTACGGCTGGTTCCTCTGCGAAATCGGCCAGCCGCGGCAGTCGATCCAGTACTTCCTGAATGCGCTGAAGGATCCGCTCTACGAGACGCCCGAGGTCGCCTATGCCAACGCGGGCAATTGCGCCATGAAGGCCGGCGATCTCGACGGAGCTCTGGGTTACCTACTGGAGGCGCTGCGCCTGTCGAAGAACGCCGCCCCGGCAACCCGACACAAGCTGGCGGAACTGCTCTATCTGCGCGGCAACCTGGACGAGGCGAAGGTCTATCTGGGCGAAGCGATCAAGGCGATGGAGCCGCCGTCCGCCGAGGCGCTCTGGCTTGCCGTACGCCTCGAGCGCAAGCTGGGCAACAAGGCGGGCGAGGGCAACTACGCATCGCAGTTGCGCGGCCGCTATCCGACGTCGAAGGAGTATCAGGCCTTCCTCAAGGGGAATTTTGAATGACCGAGCCAGTCAGCCTCGATCAGACTACTGCCGGGAACAGCGAGACAGGCGGTGGGATCATGCCGGGTGTCGGCGCCCGGTTGCGCCTGGCGCGCGAGATGCGGCAGATGACGGTGGACGATGTCGCGCTGGCGTTGCGCCTGGGTCCGCGCCAGGTCGAGGCGCTGGAGCGCGGAAATTGGCAGGGATTGCCGGGCCACACCTTTATTCGCGGCTTCGTGCGCAATTATGCCCGCGTATTGCAGATCGATCCGGCGCCGCTGATGGATCAGCTCGACGATACCCTGGACAAGCCAGCTGACACCCTGAACGTGCCCGCGGGCAGGCCGACCGCGATGCCGAGCGGCCAGCTCCGGCGCAGCCGGCCGCTGATTGTCGCCGGTCTGGTCTTCGTGGCGCTGGCGGTGCTGGTCTATGCGCTGTTGCCCAACGACCTTTCCGTGCTGCGTGAGCGTGTTCAGGGCCTGATCGATTCGGTGTCGCGCAAGGAACCGGCAGCGGAACCGGCCCCCGCTGCTCCGGCGGCGCGGGCGGCATCCAGCGAACCCGTATTCCCGCCCGGATCGACGCAGCAGCAGGTCATGAATCCGCAGGCCCACGCGCCCGCCGAAATGGCGCCGGCGCCGCTTGCTGCCCCTGGTGCGGCGCGCAACGAGAACGCGCCTTTGCGCTTCGTGTTCGCCAGCGAGTCGTGGGTCGAGGTGCGTGACCGCGACAACAATGTCGTCCTTTCGCAGGTTGGGGCGGCCGGTTCCGAACGGGCGGTCGGCGGGCAGGGGCCGTGGTCGCTGGTCATCGGTTACGCGCCGGGCGTCAAGCTCTTCTGGCGCGGCCAGAGTGTCGACCTGGCGCCGCATACCAAGGGCGAAGTCGCCCGCCTCGTCCTGGAGTAGGGCGTTGACCGCTGTTGCCGGGCGCCTGACACGCGGTTGCCTGATCGGCCAGGTGAGGATCGGCGGCGGCGCGCCGGTCGTCGTCCAGTCGATGACCAACACCGACACCGCCGACTACCTCGCCACCGCCATCCAGTGCGCTGAACTGGCGGGTGCCGGCTCGGAACTGGTGCGCATCACAGTCAACACGCCGGAAGCGGCGGCGGCCGTGCCGAAGATCCGCGAGCATCTCGACCGGATGAACTGCGACGTCCCGTTGATCGGCGACTTCCACTACAACGGTCACCGCCTGTTGAGCGACGAACCGGCCTGCGCCGAGGCGCTCGCCAAGTACCGCATCAACCCGGGTAACGTCGGCTTCGGCCGGAAGAAGGACGAGCAGTTCGCGCAGATGGTCGAACTCGCCTGCCGCCACGACAAGCCGGTGCGCATCGGCGTCAACTGGGGCAGCCTCGACCAGGACCTGCTGGCGCGAATCATGGACGAAAATTCGCGTCGACCGCAGCCGCTCGACGCCACCGAAATGATGCGCCACGCAATGGTCACCTCGGCGCTGGAGTCCGCAGCCAAGGCCGAGGAGGTCGGCCTCGCCGGCGAGAAGATCATCCTGTCGTGCAAGGTCTCGAGCGTGCAGGACCTGATCGCCATCTACCGCGAACTCGCCCGTCGTGCCGACTACGCGCTGCATCTCGGTCTGACCGAGGCCGGCATGGGGTCGAAGGGCATCGTCGCGTCGACCGCGGCGCTCGCCGTGCTGCTGCAGGAAGGCATCGGCGATACCATCCGTGTCTCGCTGACGCCGGAACCGGGCGGCTCGCGCACGCAGGAAGTCATCGTCGCCCAGGAGATCCTGCAGACCATGGGCCTGCGCGCATTCACGCCGATGGTCGCAGCCTGTCCCGGCTGCGGGCGGACGACCAGCACCTTCTTCCAGGAACTGGCCGGCGAGGTGCAGGACTTCGTGCGTGCCCGCATGCCCGAATGGAAGCTGCACTACGACGGCGCCGAGAACATGACGCTGGCGGTCATGGGCTGCATCGTCAACGGCCCGGGCGAATCGAAGCACGCCAACATCGGCATCTCGCTGCCGGGCACGGGCGAAGCTCCGTCGGCGCCGGTCTTCGAGGACGGGGTCAAGACCGTCACGCTCAAGGGCGAGAACATCGCCGCCGAATTCAAGGACATCATCGAGCGCTACGTCCGGCGCACCTACAAGAAGAAGCTGCCAGCATGAGCCAGACGCTGCAGGGCGTCCGCGGGATGAACGACATCCTGCCCGACGAGGCCGAATTCTGGGAAACCTTCGAGGAGATCGTGCGTTCGTGGCTGAAGAGCTACGGCTACCGGCCGATCCGCCTGCCCATCGTCGAGCCGACCCCGCTGTTCAAGCGCGCCATCGGCGAGGTGACGGACATCGTCGAAAAGGAGATGTATTCCTTCATCGACAGCCTGAACGGCGAGGCGCTGACGCTGCGCCCCGAGGGCACCGCCGGCTGCGTGCGCGCCGTCATCGAGCACAGCCTGATCGCCAGGCAGCCGCGTCGGCTCTATTACTTCGGACCCATGTTCCGCCACGAGCGCCCGCAGAAGGGGCGCTACCGCCAGTTTCACCAGGTCGGCGTCGAGGCGCTCGGCTACGCCGGCCCCGACATCGACGCCGAGATGATCCTGATGGGCGCCCGCCTGTGGGCCGACCTCGGCCTCGACGGCATCGAACTGCAGATCAACAGCCTCGGCCAGGCTGCGGAGCGGCTGCAGCATCGCGCCGCGCTGATCGCCTTTTTCGAGGAAAACGCCGACCTGCTCGACGCCGATTCGAAGCGCCGCCTGTACACCAATCCGCTGCGCATCCTCGATACCAAGAATCCGGACCTGCAATCGCTGTGTGCCGCCGCACCCCGGCTGATCGATTTCCTCGGCCCGCAGTCACTGGGCCATTTCGAGGGCGTGCAGCGCGTCCTGCGCGATGCCGGGCTGCCATTCACCGTCAATCCGCGCCTGGTGCGCGGGCTCGACTACTACAACCTGACGGTGTTCGAGTGGGTCACCGACCGCCTCGGCGCGCAGGGCACCATCTGCGCCGGCGGGCGTTTCGACGGGCTGGTCGAACAACTGGGCGGCAAGCCGGCGCCGGCCTGCGGTTTCGCCATGGGTGTCGAGCGGCTGATCGCGCTGATCCGCGAAGCCGGCGGCGAGCCGGCCGCCCCGGCGCCGGATGTCTATCTGGTGCATCAGGGCGAGCAGGCTTCACGCCTCGCCTTCCGCGTCGCCGAAGGCCTGCGCGATCAGGGGATCGACATCCTGCTGCATTGCGGCGGCGGCAGCTTCAAGTCGCAGATGAAGAAGGCCGACGGCAGTGGCGCGACTTTTGCCGTCATCATCGGCGACGACGAGGCGGCGACCGGGGAAGCACAGCTGAAGCCGTTGCGCGAGGAAGGCGCGGCGCAGTTGAAAGTGAAAGTGGATGACCTGGCGGAAGCCATCATCGGACAATTGATCGATTCGGAGGAAGAGGAATAGGCACATGGCGCATTACGACCTCGAAGAACAGGAACAGATAGACTCCATCAGGACCTGGTGGAAGATGTACGGCAACCTGGTGACCGGCATCGTTGTCGCCGGGTCGCTGGCGGTGATCGGCTGGCAGGGCTGGAACTGGCATCAACGCAGCCAGTCGGCGCAGGCTTCGGCCATCTACGCGGCGCTGGAACAGGCAGTCGCCGTCCGCGATGCGCAGAAGGTCAAGGCGGCGGCCGGCGAACTGGCCGAGAAGTTCGGCGGCACCAGCTACGCGGCGCTGGGCGCCCTGATTGCCGCCCGCCAGTCCTTCGACGCTGGCGACCTGAAGACGGCCAAGGCCCAGCTGACCTGGGCGGCCGAACACGGCAAGGACGAAATCAGGGATCTCGCCCGCCTGCGGCTGGCCTCCGTTCTGCTCGACGAGAAGGCCTACGACGACGCCCTGAAGCAACTGGAAGCGGCGCATGCCGCCGCCTTCGCCGCCCGCTTCCTCGAACTCAAGGGCGACGTGCTGGCGGCGTCGGGCAAGAAGCCCGAGGCGCGCACCGCCTACAGGGCCGCGCTGGACAAGGACGGGAGTCGCGAGGGCAGGGGTGGCGGCGCCGGCCGCGAGCTGTTGCAACAGAAACTCGACAATCTCGGCGAGGCGGCATGATGGCTACACGATTCCTCCCGTTGCTGGCCTGCGCCAGCGTGCTCGTCGCCGGCTGCTCGACGATTTCCGACACCCTCGATTCGATCAACCCCTTCGCCTCGTCGGGGCCGAAGATGGCGAAGCTTGAACCGCTCACCCCGACCATCGACGTCCGCGACCAATGGTCGGCGAGCGTCGGCAAGGCTGGCGACTATGTCTTCAGGCCGGCGGTGGTCGGCAACGCGGTCTTCGTTGCCGCCCGCAATGGCGAGATCAGCAAGCTCGTCGACGGGCGCAAGGAGTGGACGATCAATGCCGGACAACAACTGTCGGCCGGGGTCGGCGCTGATTCCCGGCTGGCGGTGGTGGCGACCGGCAAAGGCGATGTCCTGGCATTCGCCGCCAGCGACGGTCAGCCGCGGTGGACCGCCAAGGTGTCGAGCGAGGTCCTGGCGGCGCCCGCCGTCGGGGCCGACGGCGTCGTCGTCAAGAGCGGTGACAATCGCGTGGTGCTGCTCGATGCCGGTGACGGCGGCCGCAAGTGGGTCTATCAGAGGTCGACGCCGACGCTTTCGCTGCGCAGCGCGGCGCCGCCGATCTTTGCTGACCGCTTCGTCTTCGTCGGTTTCCCCGGCGGCAAGCTGGTCGCCCTGGAGATGCAGAATGGCACTCCGGTCTGGGAAGGTCCCGTCGCTTCGCCCAAGGGGGCGACCGAACTCGATCGCGTCGCCGATATCGTCTCGGTGCCGGCGATCGAGGGGAGGCAGATCTGTGCGGTGGCCTTTCAGGGCCGCGTCGCCTGTTTCGACATGGGGCAGGGCGGCGCGCTCATCTGGGCGCGGGACATCTCGTCCGCGGCGGGACTGGCGCTGAGTGACCGCTACCTGTTCGTCACCGACGAGCGCGGCGCCGTGCATGCGCTCGATCGCACCTCCGGATCCAGCCTGTGGAAGCAGGACAAGTTGCTCAATCGCCGGGTTTCCGGCCCGGCTGTCCAGGGCCGCGTGGTCGCCGTCGGCGATGCCGAGGGCATCGTCCATTTTCTCGCGCGTGACGACGGCAGCTTCGTGGCGCGCCAGAAGACCGATGGCGCCCCGATCCGGACACCGGTCCAGGCGCTGGGCACGGGCTTCCTGGTGCAGACGAGCGGCGGCAATGTCAGCGCGATCGAGGCGCGATGAAGCCAACCCTGGTTCTGGTCGGCCGGCCGAATGTCGGCAAGTCGACGCTGTTCAATCGCCTGACGCGGTCGCGGGACGCCCTCGTCGCCGACCTGCCGGGGCTGACGCGCGACCGCCATTACGGGCACGGAAAACTGGGGAGCAAGCCCTACCTGGTGGTCGACACCGGCGGTTTCGAACCGCTGGCCAGGGACGGCATCGTGCACCAGATGGCACGCCAGGCCGAACAGGCGATCGCTGAAGCCGATGCGGTGATTTTCGTCGTCGACGGCCGCTCCGGCGTGACCCCGCTCGACAAGGAGATTGCCGACAAGCTTCGCCGCGCCGGGCGGCCGGTGGTGGTTGCGGTCAACAAGGCCGAAGGCATGAAATCCGGGATCGTCGAGGCGGATTTTCACGAGCTCGGCCTCGGTGAGCCCAACGCCATTTCCGCCGCCCACGGCGAAGGGGTGCGCGGCCTGGTCGAGCTGGCCCTCGCTTCGTTTCCCGAGCCGGAAGACGACGAGGAGAAATCCGACGCGGTGCGGGTCGCCATTGTCGGCCGCCCGAATGTCGGCAAGTCGACGCTGATCAACACCCTGCTCGGCGAAGAGCGGGTGATCGCCTTCGATGCGCCGGGAACGACGCGCGATTCGATCGAGATCGATTTCGAGCGCGGCGGCCGCAAGTACCTGCTTGTCGATACGGCCGGCATGCGCAAGCGCGGCAAGGTGTTCGAGTCGATCGAGAAATTCTCGGTGGTCAAGACGCTGCAGGCCATCGAAGATGCCAATGTCGTCATCCTGATGGTCGACGCGC
>WBZM01001484.1_pt1 | contig 23080 bp, 23 predicted proteins | sample 5204271 | NCBI WGS metagenome assembly WBZM01 (sample SAMN12344346, study PRJNA552823) | activated sludge metagenome | biome: Activated sludge suspended growth; feature: Nitrification reactor; material: Wastewater; isolation source: activated sludge from nitrification reactor of wastewater...
CACCGCCTCGAGCCGCTGCAGGGTGTTGCGGAAGTGGTTGCCGACCGCCGACTGCAGCACCTCGTTCACGAGGTTCTGCATCGTGCCGACCATCGAGATCACCTTCGGGGCCTTGGTGTCGCTCACATGGATCTGCACCTGCAGGTCGATCGAGAACACGAAACCCTCGCGGCTCTTGCCCTCGATCGGGCTCAGCGACGAGTCCAGGTTGTGCGCCTGCGAGACCGCCTTCGCCCAGTTGAGCGTCAGGATCGACGTGGGCACGATCTCGGCCGCGTAGATGCGCGGGTTGATCGGGTACTTGCCGGTGCGCAGCGGCTCCTGCCAGATGCCGCGCCGCCCGGGGTGCACGATCGAACCGAACTTGAACTCGATGCCGCTCGTGTCGAGCGTCGGCAGGCCGACGAAGCTCTTGATCACGGCGACCTCACCCTGGCGCACGACGAGCATCGGCACCATCTCGACGCGCACGAGGAACGGGTTGAGCAGGTAGGCGCCGTACAGCAACGGGTCGTGCTGCAGGCCGATGCGACCACCCTGGGCCAGGAACTCCTGGAAGTCCTGATAGTTGTTGTGCAGCTCGTTCTTGCGACCGAGCAGCGCATCGATCACCTCGGCATCGGTGGCACCGGCCTCCTCCATCGAGCGGACGTCGTCGAACCCGCCGAGGCGGCTGGCGATGTCACCCGCCGGCAGCGGCTCGCCCTCGAGCGTCGTGACGATGCCCACCATGTCGGTTGTGCCGTTGGGGGCGATGACGGTCACCTGCAGTTGGTGGGGCGACAGCCCGAAGACCTCGGGGGCGATGCCGCCGTGATGACGGACGATCGCCTGCAGTTCGCTCGACACCGGCGCGCCGTACACGCGGCTGGCGGTGATGACCAGGAAGGCCGCAGGATGGATGGGCACCAAGGTGCCCGGGGGCAGCACGGGGCGCTGCACACCCTTCTGACCACGGTGCTCGACGAACGCGTGCACGTCGCTGAAGTTGCCGAACTCCTCGCGGAACTCGGCGCTCTTCGCGCCGATCGCGATCGGCTCGCCGACCTGGGCGATGACGACGCCGATCTCGCCGGCGGGCACCTGCACCCAGGGGTGCTTGGTGACGGTGTACACCGGCCAGAGCATGAACCGCAGGCCGGGCATGAGCAGCTCGGCCTGGTAGCCGGCCTCGCCCTGGAACGCGACGGGGTTGCCGTCCGCGAGGCTGCGCCGGGCGAACCGCTTGTTGACGAGACCGATCTCCGCCGGGCCGATGACCCGCAACGATCGGGCGACCACCAGAGCGATGATCGCGACGAGACACAGTGAGGCGACGAGGATGATCAACACCGCCCCACCTCCTTTCCGGCCCCGCACGAGGCCATGTGAGATGGATTCAGGTGCCGACCAGACTTCCCGGCGCTCCGACGAGGTGGCTTGTCTTGCACCTGTCTGCAGGTCGTCCTACTCCTGTCGGGTGAGCTCGTCAAGCAAAATCGCTCCTGCGGCGCGTCGTGCCTGCGTAGGGTTCGCGGCCATGGAGCTCGATCTGCCGGCCGGCTACGCCTCACGGCCGTTCCGGGGACCGGACGACTTCGTGCCGATGGCGCACGTGCTCGCCGCCGTGCGACGCCACGCAGGCGACAACGAGCTCCCGACACCGGAGAGCATCGCGGTCAACTACGCGAGCTTCTCCCCCGCCGACTGCGTGCCGACCCGTGACGTCGCGCTGGTGCTCGACCCCGATGGCGAGGTGGTCGGGTACGCCCGCGCCGCTCGCGAGGCCTACGAGAACGGTGATGTCACCTGGCTCTGTTTCGCGGTCGTCCATCCCGACCACCTCGACGACGCGCTGTTCGCCGCGACCGTCCGCTCGCTCGAACACCACCTCGGCGAGGTCGCGCTCGAGGGCGACCGACCGCAGTGGTACGCATCGGTCGCCCCGCACCCCGGACCCGACCTCCCCGCCACCGGCCGGGCGGCGTGGCTCGAGTCGATGGGCTACACCGCCGTCCAGTACGGCGCCGCGCTCGTCCGTCCGCACCTCGACGACATCCCCGACCTCGCGCTCCCCGACGGGCTCGAGCTCCGGCCCGTCCGACCCGAGCACCTGCGCGAGATCTGGGAGGTGCACCAGGAGGCGTTCCGTGGCCAGTGGGACTTCCGCGAGCCGACCGAGGAGGACTACCGGCGCTTCCTCGACGACCCGCTGAACGACACGACGTTGTGGAAGATCGCGTGGGACGAACGCGGCGTGGTCGGACAGGTGAAGTCGTTCATCAATGCCGACGAGAACGACAGCGAGGGCCGCCGACGCGGGTACACCGAATTCATCTCCACCCGCGCCGACTGGCGCAACCGTGGCATCGCCGCCGCGCTGTTGTGCGCCAGCCTGCGCGAGCTCCGCGACCGAGGCATGACGGAGGCCGCGCTCGGCGCTGACGTCAACAACCCGAGCGCCTTCCTGCTGTACCAGCGGCTGGGATTCGAGGTGCGGTTGATCGAGGCGTTCTACCGCCGACCGATCGACTGACGGGCCCGTCAGCCCTCGAGGTCGAACCGGGTCTTCAGGCCTTCGGCCATCTGCGCGAGCCGCTCGCCCGGCAGCGGCGGCAGCATCACGCGCCGCACACCCATCGCCTGCAGCTGCTCGACCCGAGCGCACAGCTCGTCGAAGTCGCGGCCGCCACCGCCGGCGCTGAGCTCGACCTCGGACGGATCGCGCCCGATCGCCGCGCACTCGGCACGCATCGTGTCGAACGCGGCCTGCAGCTCGTCGAGCCCGCCGCTGCCGGGGAAGAACCCGTCGCCGATGCGGGCGGCGCGCTGCGCGGCCTTGGTGGTGTGCCCGCCGATCACGACCGGGATCGTGCCGTTGGTGGGCACCGGTCGGCTGATGCACCGGTCGAAGTTCGCGTAGGTGTTGTGCACGCTCGCGCGGTCACCCTTCCACAGCGCGCGCAACGCCTCGACGTAGTCGTCATGGCGACGGCCACGGTCGGCGAACGGCACGTCGAGCGCGTCGAACTCCTCCTTCAGCCAACCGACGCCGGTGCCGAGCAACACACGTCCGTTGGTGAACGCGTCGAGCGTGGCGAGCTCCTTGGCCACCACCAGCGGGTTGCGCTGCGGCAGGATCAAGATGCCGGTGCCGAGCTTGATCCGCTCGGTGACCGCACCCGCGTAGGTGAGCCAGATCAGCGGGTCGGGCAGGTCGAACTCCTCCAACCCGCCGGCCATCTTGCCGCTCTTGTCGTAGGGGTACTTCGACTCGTAGCCGCTCGGGACGACGACGTGCTCGACGGTCCAGAGCGACTCGAAGCCGGCGGCTTCGGCGTTCTGCGCGAGTTCACGGGCGCCGGCGGGCGTGGAACCCATGCCGGTGTTGACGAAGATGAGGCCGAACTTCATGGGCGCACTGTAGGTGGGCGCCGCCAGGCGATCGTCAGCGTGCTGGCCGTCGCGAGATCAGCGGTCGGTGAGCGAGTGTTGCCAGACGGCCTCGAGCCGGTCGAGCCGCTCGGTCGCCACCGCCCGGAGCTGGTCGGCGACACCGGTGACGAGCACGTTGAACACGGCGAGCGTGCCGACGTGGCTGTCGAACGGACCGCCGCCCGCGGCGGCCACGACGAAGGTGCGCTTCGCGCTGGCCGACAGCGGCGACAGGAGGCTGTCGGTGACCGCGACCGCCCACACACCTGCCGCGGCAGCCCGTGCGGCGGCGTCGACGACCCAGCGCTCGTACCGGCGGAAGTCGAGTGTGACCAGCACGTCGGTGGCGCGCAACAGCGCGATCTGGCGACGCACGGCGATGTCGTTCCCATCGAGCGCGAACACGTCGTCGCGCAGGGCGCCGAGGTCGACGACGAACTGCTGGGCGACGCCACGCGAGTTGTCACCGGCGAGGACGAACACGCGGGCGGCCGGGTCGGCGAGGTGCTTCACCGCGTCGGCCAGACCGGCGGGGTCGATCGCCCGCAGCGTGCTCTGCACGTTGGCCTGCTCGAGCTGGAGATGGCGGCCGACGACGTCGCTGCCGACGGGTTCGCGGATGCGTTCGGCCGCGGGGCGGAGCTGGTTCGCGAGGTCGTGCTGGACGGACGCCTGCAGCGCCGTGAAGCCATCGAAGCCGAGCTTCGAGGCGAGCCGGACCACCGTGGCCGCTCCGGCATCGGCGGCGGCCGCGAGTTCGGCCACCGTGCCGAAGGCGACCAGCTGGGGTCGTTCGAGCACGACTTCCGCGACGCGCCGCTCGGCCTTCGTGAGCGAGGCGCCGAGCCGTCCGATGCGTTCTGCGGATTCCACGGGCCGTGAGCATAGATCCCACCCCCGACGTGGACTCGACGTTCCATTGTCGGCTACACTTTGGAACATGCGTTCCGATCTGGCCCTCTCCACGACCCACGCACTCCCGCCCGTCGTCGTCCACGACGGCAGCCCGTTCGCGCCGGTGCCGACGGACGACCCGCGATCGGACGCCTTCGTGTCGGCCGCCGGTCACGCGACCCGGTCGCTGCCGGCGAGCGTCCACGACGCGCTCGTCGACTTCGTCGACCAGCCGCACCGCAGCGGCGCGCTGTTGCTGAAGGGTATGCCGATCGGCGAGCTGCCGTTCACGCCGGCCACCCCGACCACACCCACCACCAAGGACCACGCGAGCGAGTTCTCGTTGCTCACGGTGGCGCGCCGCCTCGGCCAGCCGGTCGGGTACGAACCCGAACACGGCGGCGACATCGTCCAGAACCTGGTGCCCGTCCAGGGCACCGAGCACCGCCAGGTGAGCACCTCGTCGAAGGTCGAGCTGATGTTCCACACCGAGGCGGCGTTCCACCCGCACCGCCCGCGGTACCTGCTGCTGATCTGCCTGCGCGGCGACCCGTCTGCGGTCACCACGCTGTCGTCGATCCACGAGGTGCTCCCCCACCTCGCACCGGCCACACGCGACGTGCTGTTCGAGGCCCGGTTCCGCACCGCGGTCGACGAGAGCTACCTGCACGGCCGCCGGAACGTGCTCGGTGCGCCGATGCCGGTGTTGAGCGGCGATCGCGACCTGCCGACGATGGTGTTCGACGCCGATCTGATGGTGGGCACCGACGAGACGGCGGACGCCGCGCTGCAGGAGCTCGGGCGAGCCGTCGAGGCGCTGCAGACCGGTGTCGCGCTCGAGGCCGGCGACCTGATCGTGGTCGACAACGCGGTGGCCGTGCACGGTCGCAGCCCGTACAGCCCCCGTTTCGACGGCACCGACCGTTGGCTGCAGCGGGCGTTCGTCGTGAGCGATCTGCGCCCGAGCGCCGCCGAGCGGCAGGGCCGCGTGATCACCACCGTCTTCGGCGCCTGATCGCCGAGCGGGCGACTCGACGGGCTCAGCGGCGAGCGCTCATCGGGCCCACAGGTACTCGCCGGGCACCATCACCCCGTCGACCTCCAGCTGACGGAGGTCGGACACCAGGATCGATCCGCCCGGCGTGAACCAGGCGCTCTGCCAGTCGGCCTCGTCGGTGATGTCGACGGTCGTGGGCTCGAGCGTGTCGGCGTCGAAGGCGAGCAACTCGTTGTCGTCCTTCTCGAGCACGTAGAAGGCGTCCTCGCGCCACCCCGCGAGCATCGGCAGGACTGGGGCCTCCCACGTCGCCGTCGACACCTGCACGCTCGTCATCATGTCGCCCCCGCCGAGCGACACCCGGTGCAACCAGGTGCCGTCCGCGCGTGCCACCAGCACGAGCACCTCCTCGGCCGGGGCGGCGGCGCGGCGCACCACGGCCAGATCGATCACCGTGCCGTCCTCGGGCGCGAAGGTGGCGAGCTCGGCGGCGACGGTGCCGTCGTTGGCACCCACGTTCACCGGGCCGTACGCGGTCCAGACCATCGACTCGTCGGCGGTGAGGGTCGCCAGGTGGCCGAAGCCGAGCCCGATGGGGTCCTCCCCCGGCGCCACGGCGACCAGGTTGCCGGGCACCGGCTCGCAGCAGATGCTCACCACGGCGAACGTGCCGTCACCGGCGACGGCGACGCCGTCGACGAACACGGCCTCGCCCTCCTCGGGGGCCGCATCGTCGGGATCCGCACCGTCGTACACCGGCGTCGCGACATCGCCGGCGACGATCAGTGCGTCGCCGTTGCCGTCGATCGCGCCGAACGGGCCGCGGGGCACGGAGGGCACGGTCGCTTCGGTGGCCGGCGTCGTCGGCGAAGCGGTCGTGTCGGGACTGGTGGCGGGAGTCGTCGGAGCGACGGAGTCGACGACGGTCGTCTCGGCGGCCGTCGTCGCGGGATCGCTCGTGACCGACGTCGCGCCGTCCCCGGCGGCTGCCGTGGTCGCCGTCGACGCCGAGGAGTCGTCATCGCTGCTCCCACAGGCGGCGAGCGCGCCGGCCACCACCAGCGCCGCGAGCGTTCGCGAGGCGGTGAGCGGACGCCGATGGGCGTGTGGACGGCGGTTCGACATGGTTCCTCCCGAGGCGAGCTGCTCGTTCGACGGTGCGCCGTCGAGAACCGATGTCACGAGGGTCACACGACCGACCGTGCCGGTCACGGGGGTGGGGCGAGCTCGGGGATCAGCTGGCCGGCCTCGACGACGGGGGCGCCGTCGAGGGTGACGGTGCAGTGGCGCATCGGGAGGTCGAAGTGGCCGGCGGTGAACCGGCCGGCGGTCTCGTTGGCACCGGTCGAGTACACGACGTTGCCAGCGAACGCGCGCAGCTCGGTCCCCCACGTCTCTCGCTTGTCGTACAACTCGAGCGCGTCCCACCGTGCCCCCGGGTTCATGCCCCACCCGACATGGCTCGTGGCGTAGCTCTCGCGGTCACCGAAGGCCGACAGGTACGAGCGCATCAGATCGGCGTCGAGCCCGTCACCGACGATCTCGACGATGTGGTCGTCCTCGATCGTTAGCTCGACCCTCGACCTCAAGTAGAGGTTGAAGGTGAGGTTGAGGTCGCCGGGTGACAGGACCAATCGTCCCTGCACAGCGCCTGCGGCCGGGAAGACGAGGACCAGTCCGCCCGGCCAGTGGGCGATCGAACCCGGCCCCGCCGTGAGCCCGGTCGACCCCGCCGTGAACCCACCCTCGAGTCGAACTCGAAGGTCGCTGCCGGCGTCACTCGTGATCCGCATCTCGCTCGCCGCACGCATCCGGGCGAGGCCGAGGTCGACCCGCCGCGGCAGGTCCGGATCCCACCCGAGACGGTCGTAGGTGTCGGGGTGCTCGTTCGAGATCATCAGCACCCGGCAGCCACCGTCGAGGATCTGGCCGAGCTCGGGCGCGTGCAGCAACCCCTCGACCGTGCAGTCGATCACGAGCCCTGACGAACGGAGCGCGGCGATGACGGCCGGGTTGTGGGCGATCGCCTGCGAGGCACCGGTCGAGCGGATCGGCACCGCGTGCTGCGAGCTCGGCGTGGGGACGACGACCTCGCTGACGCGACCCCCGAGCGACTGGGCTGCGAGGCGGGCGGTCTCGACGAGCACGGGCCGGCTCTGGGTCTCGGACAGGATCGTCACGACCTCACCCTCGACCAGCCCGCAGCGCACGAAGTGCTCGCGGAAGGCGTGGACGTAGCGCCACTCGGTGGACATCAGGAGCTCCTCTCGAGCTGTTCGGCGATGGTGGCGTTCACGGCGTCGGGCGCCTCGACGTTGAGCAGGTGCCCGGCCCCGGGCACGATCCGCACCTCGGCGCCGGGCACCAGGTCGGCGATCGCCTGCGAATAGGCCACGGGCGTCTCGTCGTCGAGCTCGCCCACCAGGCAGCGAGTGCGCGCCCGGATGGACGGCAACACGGGTCGGCTGTCGTGGGTGATCAGGCAGTCGATCGATCGGCGGAGTGCGGCGCCCGTGATCCGGGCCATCGCGGCCCGCTGGCCGGCCATCGCCTCGTCCGAGATGTGGGGTCCTGCCAGGGCGTTCAGCACTCGATCGGCGAAATCGACGGGTTCGAGGCCGGCGTCGAGCGGGGCCAGCCGTGCGGCCCGCCATTCGTCGGGCAGGGTGCCGTCGAGGCCGAACTTGGGGCTCGTGGCCAGCAGGGTGAGGCTCGCGACCCGGTCCGGGTGCGCCGCCGCGGCGTACTGGGCGATCATCCCACCGAAGCTGATGCCCACCAGGTGCACCCGGTCGGCGCCGAGTTCGTCTGCCAGCCCGCCAGGCCCGGCCACGGCGTCGGCGAGGGCAGTGAACGTCGTCGGGCCGCTGAGCTGGGGCGATGCCCCGTAGCCGGGCAGGTCCCAGGCGGCGACGAGCGCCCGCTCCCCCAGCGCCGCGAGCTGCGGCTCCCACGAGATGCGGCTCCCACCGAGCCCGTGCAGCAACACGACGACCGGCGGCGAACCCCGCCCGCCGCCGGGTCGGGCCTCGCGCCACGCGAGTCGCTCCCCCTGGACGTCGGTGATCACGGGCCCGGCCATGCGGGCGATGCTACTCCTGGTCCGAGCGTTGTCAACGGTGTTGACCACAGGGTTGACCACGCGAATGTCCACATCGTTGACAACGGTGTCGCGACCCGCGCATCATCGCTCGCATGACCCTCGCCGACACCGTCGCCGCCACCGCCCATCTCGCACCCGGCACCCGGGCGTTCCGCGACCACCTCGTCGGCCTCGTCCGGGCGATGGCACCGCAGATGAAGGCACGAGCGGTCGAGATCGACCGGACGGCCACCTTCCCCTTCGAGAACTTCGCCGACTTCCGCGAGCTCGGCCTGCTCGCGGTGTGCGTGCCACGCGCCTACGGCGGCCTCGGCGCCACGTACGCCGACTACATCCGGGTGAGCGAGGAGGTCGGCCGATACTGCGGCGCCACCGGGCTCACCTTCAACATGCACAACGCGACGATGCTGTGGACCGGTCAGGTGAGCGACCTGCTCGACCTCTCCCCCGCCGATCGCGACCGGCACGAGCGGATCCGCAGCGAGATGTACCGCGGCGTCGTCGAGGACGGGATGATCCACAGCCAGCCGTTCAGCGAGGGCCTGGCCCCCGGGGCCACCACCGGTGTCGCGACCAAAGCGGTCCCGGTCGACGGCGGATGGCTCGTGACGGGCCGGAAGATCTTCGCCTCGCTCGCCGGGGCGGCCGACTTCTACAACGTCACGTGCCAGGTGCCGGGCGAGGACGTCGTCCGCCTGCTCGGTGTGCCCACCCGCGCCGAGGGCGTCGAGATCGTCGACGACTGGGATCCGCTCGGCATGCGCGGCACCGTGTCGCGCACACTGCTGATGAAGGACGTGTTCGTCCCGCACGACAACGAGTGGATGCCCGCCGGCACCTACAACCAGGCGGCACTGCGCTACCCGTGGCTGTTCTTGTCGCTCACCCCGAGCTACCTCGGCCTCACCGGCGGCATCCTCGACGCCACCGCCGCCTACCTGCGCGGCGAGCTGCCCGGCCAGGTGACGGGGCCTCGCCGCGACCACGCGATCAAGCAGGTCGGCTGGGCCACGATGCAGCTGAAGCACCAGCAGAGCCAGGCGCTGCTCTACCGGGCGATCGACGAGGCGATGATCGACCCCACCGAGGCCGATCTGGTGACCGGCTGGGCGGCGGCGATCACGGTGATGGAGCACGCGGCCGAGGTCGCGTCGTTGGCGATCAAGGTGTGTGGGGGCCAGAGCATGCAGAAGACGATGCCGCTCGAGCGCATGTATCGCGACGCACGCCTCGGCTCGACGATGCTGCCCTGGAGCGCCGAGGTGTGCACCGAACGGCTCGGGCGGGCGCGCTTGTACGACGAGGCACAGCAGTGAGCCGCGCCACGCTCACCCGCGAGACGATCGTCGACACCACGATCCGGATCATCGAGGAGCAGGGCACCGAGGGCTTCACGATGCGCGGCCTCGGACAGGCGCTCGGCACCGACCCCACCGCGGTCTACCGCCACTTCCGCGACAAGGCCGAGCTGCTGCGAGCCGTCAGCGAGCGGCTGCTCGGCACGGTGACGGTCGACCTGCCCGCGGCCGACGGGGCCTGGCGCCCCGTGGTCGTCGAGGTGTGCCGTCGACTGCGGGTCGCGCTGCTCAACCAGCCACAGCTCGCCACGGCGCTGCAGTTCGGCCCACCCTTGCAGCCGACCGAGTTCGCGATCACCGAGACGCTGCTGTCGCAGTTCCGTCAGGCCGGGCTCGACGACGGCACCGCGGCGCTCGCCTATCACAGCGTGATCGAGCTCACGGTGGGGTCGGCGGCGATCGACGCCGCGCTGCACTCGCTGTCGAACCGCGAGCGCTCGCAGCAGTACTTCCGCTGGCGATCCGTGTACGCCACGCTCGATCCCGCCGAGTACCCGCACACGGTCGCCGCGTCGAGCCATCTGTACCGCGGGACGGCCGAGGAGCGCTTCGTGCACGCGCTCGACCGGCTGCTCGACGGCATCGAACGCCGCCACGGCTGACGGCAGCGCCGCAGCGGCGTCGAGCCGCGATACTGGGCACATGTCCCAGGTCGAGATGCCTCCCGCTCCCGCATGCGCGTTCGCGAGCGACAACGCCGCCGGCGCCCACCCTGCCGTGCTCGAGGCGCTGGTGCGCGCGAACGGGGGACACGCCCTCGCGTACGGCAGCGACCGTTGGACGGCCGAGGCCGAGGCCCGCTTCCGCGACCTGTTCGGCTCGCACGCGACACCGCTGCTGGCGTGGAACGGCACCGGCGCCAACGTGCTCGCGCTCGCGACGATGATCCGACCGGCCGACATGGTGCTGTGCAGCCGATGGGCGCACATCGCGGTCGACGAGACCGGCGCGCCCGAGCGGATCCTCGGCAGCAAGCTGCAGACCCTGCCGAGCGCCGACGGCAAGATCGTTCCCGACCAGCTGCTCGCGCTCGTGCACTACATCGGCGACCAGCACCACGCGCAGCCGGGTGTCGTGTCGATCACCCAGAGCACCGAGCTCGGCGCGCTGTACACCGCCGACGAGATCGCCGCGCTGTGCGACACCGCGCACCGGCTCGGCATGAAGGTGCACCTCGACGGCGCACGCATCGCCAACGCCACCGCGGCGCTCGGCGGCACGGTCGAGGCGATGCGCAGCTTCACGGTCGACGCGGGCGTCGACGCGGTCAGCTTCGGCGGCACGAAGGCCGGCATGGCGTTCGGCGAGGCCGTCGTGCTGCTCGACCCGTCGCTCGCCGCACGGGCACCGTTCATCCGCAAGCAGGTCACGCAGCTCCCGTCGAAGATGCGCTTCGTCGCCGCGCAGTTCAACGCACTGCTCGACGACGACCTCTGGATCCGCCTCGCCGAGCACGCCAACCGTCTCGCCACCCGCCTGTACGAGGCCACCAAGGACATCCCGAAGGTGAGCTACGACGCCGCCCCGCAGGTGAACAGCGTGTTCCCGATCCTGCCGGCCGAGGTGGTCGAACCGCTGCAGGACTGGTGCTTCTTCTGGCCGTGGGACCCGAGCCGCGGCCAGGTCCGCTGGATGACCGCCTGGGACACGACCGAGGACGACGTCGACCGATTCGCCGCCGGCGTGCGGGCGCTCTGCACGGCCTGACGCACCCCGGACCACCTCGCGTCACCCCGTCGAGGAAATTTGTCGAGTGCAATTGACCACCTGATCAATTCTGCCTAAGCTCGCCTCGTCGTCGGCTGTGGGGGCCCGGGACACCACGCCCGGGAGCATCCGAGGGGGATGCACCGATCGCCGGTCGACGCCACTAGCTCGCAACGTGCGCAGGACGAGGGGGTCCCATGGCCGCAGTAGAGACGCTGTTCCATCGTGAGCAGACCGACGATCGGTGGATGAACACGGCAGCCTGCAAGGGGCTGACACACCTGTTCTTCCCACCGCCCGCCGAACGTCCTCAGGCCCGCGAGCGTCGCGAGGCCATGGCCAAGTCCGTCTGCGCGTCGTGCACCGTCAACGCCACCTGTCGCGAGTTCGCCCGCACCAACCACGAGTACGGCTTCTGGGGCGGCGAGAGCGAGGACGAGCGCCACGAGGCCGGCTTCCGTCTGATCGCCCCGATCGGCGTCCGCGCTCGCGACGCGGTCTGATCGCCCGCTGATCCGCTGCCGGGTCGGCCCCGGCTCACGTACGCTCGACCCATGTCCGACGCCGGGTCGTCACCCGATCACCGACGCGCGGTCCACGCTGCCTGGGATGCCTACGGCGATCCCCGCCGCGTCGTGGCGCTCGACGAGGTGAGTGCCAACGTGTCGACCAACCGGGTCTTCCGCCTGCACCTCGACGACGGCTCGACGCTCGTGTCGAAGGTGTCGTCCTACGGTTCCTACTTCTTGTTCGTCGAGGACCACGAACGGCTGCGCCTGTGCGCCTCGCTGCTCGACGACACACGCTTCGCCGGGATGCTGGCCGACGTGTGGACCACGCGGACCGAACGGCTCCAGCCGGGCGAGCGGCCCCACATCTTCACCTGGTACGACAAGACGATGTGGGCGGTCTTCTACGACGACGTCCCCCGTGGCGAGTCGCTGCCGCGGGTGCTGTCGGAGGACATGATCCGCAACCTCGGACGCGAGATGGCCGAGTTCCACCTCGCGTGCACCGACCTCGCGCCGCGCATCCCCGGCGGGTCGAAGACGATCAAGAGCGACGCGATCCATCTGCTCGAACTGCTCGAGAGCCCGTTCGCGCCCCGCAACTACGACCTTCCTCCGGAGGCGATCGGGTTGTTGTGGAAGCACACCCACGCCTTCCTCGAACGCCTGGTCGAACTCGGCTACGACGAGTGGACGAAGATCCCGGTGCTCATCGACTGGAACCTCGGCAACTTCTCGGTGAAGCCGGTCGATCACGGCTTCCGGCTGTTCAGCCGCTGGGACTACGACTGGTTCCGCATCGAGCCCCGGATGCTCGACTTCTACTTCCTGTCGCGAGTGTCGAGCAGCACCGGTGACCGCACACGGTTCACCTACGGCGCGCACACGCTGCTCGAGCCCACCTTCCTCGCGTTCATCGACAGCTACACCGACGTGTTCCCGATGAGCCGCGACGAGCTCGAGTTCGTGCCCGAGGTGTACCGCTTCTTCATCCTCAACTACGTCGTACGCGAGGGCGCCCGGTTCTTCCGCAGCGATCTCTGTGCGCAGTTCCGCCGCGATGCGGTGCGCAGCTACCTGCCGGCGTTCGAGCGCACCGACTTCGCGGCGCTGGTGCGTGCCGCCGCCTGACCCGATCGGTCGCGGCGACACGCACCGGTGCGAGACCTCAGGGGGCCGCGGTGGTCTGCGGGGCGGCCGGCGCCTCGGCCACGCCGGGCACGGTCGGGAGGCCGGGCACCTCGGCCACGCCCGGCACGGTCGGCACGCCGGGCATCGCCGTGGTCTGCTCGAGCAGCGCCGCACACTCCTCGGGCGTGCCCTCGCGCACCTCGATCGGCGTCATCTCGGTCGCGACCGGCTCGAACTCGTCGGGCAGCTCGCCACTCGCCGAGAGGATCACGGCGCCGGAGTCGTCGATCGACACGGTGCCCGACCCGCCGACGGCGACCCCGATCTGCACGTCACCGGTGTCGATCGGGTTGCCGTCGGGTCCCGTCGCGACGATCTCGCCGTCGTCGCCGATCGTCACCTCGATCGCGCCGGCTCCGGGCGGCAGCGGCATCGCACCGTCGATGTTCGTCACGATCTGCGTGCCGGCAGCGTCGGCGTCCTCGCCGGAGACGATGACGCCGACCTGAGCGTCGATCCCGTCCGGCAACACGCCGGCCGGCATGGTCGACACGTCGATCGTGGGCAGTTCGAGGTCGTCGAACTCGCACTGGTAGGCGTCGCCGTCGGCGGACGCGGAGCCGATCACGACGGCGTTGGCGGTGGGCGCGTCGCCCGAGTCGTCGGCGGCCATCGCCCCCGACGTGATCGAGGCGCCGCTGGCGATCGCACCACCGGCGATCATCAGCGCTCCGACGATGTTGGCCTTGCGGTTGAGCTTCATGGGGAGTTCCTTTCGCGTCGCGCCCCGGGAGGTCCGGGGCACGACCGACACGGTGCGCGACCGCAGGCTGAACTCGACCACGAACGAGTCTGAACGCCGACTGAACACCGCCGTCGACGGTGCCACGACGAACGTGCCCGACCTCGGTACCGTCAGCGGTCGTGCGGGTGCTGGTGATCGAGGACGACGAGGCGATCAGGAGCGTGCTCGAGCGCGGCCTGCGCGCCGAGGGCTTCGAGGTCGACGCGTGCGCCGACGGTTCCACCGGCCTCACACGAGCGCTCGACGGCGGTCACGCGGCGATCGTGCTCGACCTGCTGCTCCCCGGGCTGACGGGCTACAAGGTGTGCGAACACCTGCGCGCCGAAGGGATTGCGACGCCGATCCTGGTGCTCAGCGCGAAGAGCGGCGAGTACGACCAGATCGACCTGCTCGACGCCGGCGCCGACGACTTCCTCACGAAGCCGGCGAGCATCGAGCTCGTCGCCGCACGGCTGCGCGCGCTGGTCCGTCGCGGTGCTCGGGTGGCGAGCAACGCGGTCGTCCGCGGCCCGCTCACCTACGACCTCGGCACCCGCACGTGTCGGCTCGACGGCGAGCCGGTCGCGCTGACGATGCGCGAGGACCAGATGCTGCGCCGGCTCTTGCTCGCCAACGGAGCGTGCACCACGCGTCAGGAGTTGCTCGACGAGGTGTGGGGCGTCGATTCGGGGACCGACGCCACGATCGTCGACATCTACCTCCGCAAGCTGCGCACCAAGCTCGCCCCCGTCGAGATCGAGAACGTGCGCGGCGTCGGCTACCGGATCGCCGATCGGGCCGTCGATCGGTGAGGGACCCGACGTGACCGGCGTGCGCGGACGCGTGGTGCTCACCGTGCTCGTGGTGAGTGCCGTGCTGTACTCGCTGCTCGCCACGATCGGCTTCCTCCAGCTCGCGCACGCCGGGCGCGACGCCACGCGCGAGCGGGTCGGCGAGGTGCTCGACCAGCTCGAGGCGTCGGTGCGCACCGGGGGCACCACGGTTCGACTGACCACACCGGACGGCGTCGAGGCGATCGTCGCGAGCGATCCGTCCACCGCCGTACCCTCCGGGGAGATCCTCGTGCGCCGTGACATCACCGTGCGCGGCGCGGTCGTGCACCTCGAGGGGCGGGCATCCGAGGCACCGTTGTCGGACAACCTGCGCCGTCTCCACCGAGGGCTCTGGATCACCGTGCCGATCGCCGTGCTGCTCACCGCCGGTGCCGCCGGCCTGGCGATGCGGCGTGCGCTGTGGCCGGTGTCGGAGATCACGGCGCTGGCCGCGACGATCGGTCCGGGTGACGTCACCACGCGAGTCCCGGTCCCGGACACCGATGACGAGGTCGCGCACCTCGCCACCACGGTGAACGGGATGCTCGACCGGATCGCCGAGGGGCGGCTCGCCCAGCACCGGTTCACGAGCGACGCCGCACACGAGTTGCGCACGCCACTGATGGCGATCCAGGGCGAGCTCGAGTTGGCGCGACGTCATCCGGCGACGATCGACGACGGCTTCGTGATCCGGCTCGAGCGCGAGGCGCTTCGGATGGCCGAGCGCGTCGACGACCTGGTGCTGTTGTCCACGCTCGACGAACGGCCGCCGCTGCACCGCGAGTCGTTCGACCTGCTCGAGCTCGTCCAGGACGAGGCGGGCGAGCTCGACGTCGACGGTGGGCCGATCACGGTGGCCGCCGACCGTCGCCTCGTCGCCCGGGCGGTGCGCAACCTGATCGCGAACGCGCGGCGTCACGCGACGTCGACCGTGACCGTCTCGGTCGACCGCGACGGCGATCGCGCGTGGGTGCACGTCGACGACGACGGTCCGGGCATCCCGGCCGAGCTGCGCAACGCGGTGTTCGAACGGTTCGCGCGACTCGACGAGGCGCGCTCGTCCGATCGCGGCGGCGCCGGTCTCGGCCTGGCGATCGTCGCCGGCGTGGCCGCCGCGCACGACGGCGGCGTGGCCGCGGGCGCAACACCGACGCGCGGCGCCCGTGTTTCGTTGTGGCTGCCGGTCTGAACCGAGGGACCCGACCGCTGCGTCCGCTCCGGGTCCCGGACGGTCGTCCGTCGGTGCAACGATGCGGTGATGGAGCACACGCAGATCACCGTCGAGCGTCGCGGCGCCGACGACGAGATCGTCCTCGTCACACTGAACCGGCCCGAGAAGCTCAACGCCTGGACGCCGACGATGGCCGACGAGCAGGCACAGGTGATCGAGGCCGCCAACGACGACCCATCGGTCGGTGCGATCGTCATGACCGGCGCCGGTCGGGGGTTCTGCGCCGGCGCCGACATGGAGGCGACGTTCCAGTCGCGCATCGATGGAGTCGACCCGGGCCGTGACACGGCCGGCGGGGTGGGAGGCATGCCACGGGGGCTCGATTGGGTGGCGCTGCTGCGCGAGAGCAAGCCGATCGTGTTCGCCGTGAACGGCGCGGCCGTCGGCATCGGTGTGACGATGTGCCTGCCGGGCGATCAGATCGTCGCGTCGACGGCAGCCAAGTTCGGCATGGGCTTCATCAAGATGGGCCTCGTCCCAGAGCTGGCGAGCACCCGGCTGCTCGCGCAGCGGGTCGGCATCGGTCGGGCGAGCGACCTGATGCTGTCGGGCCGGATCGTCCCGGCCGTCGAGGCGCACCGCATCGGACTGGTCGACACGCTCGCCGAGCCGGACGAGCTCGTCGACACGGCAATTGGCATTGCCGCGAGCTATGCCGCCAACCCCGACCTCCAGCTGCGGATGACCAAGCAACTGCTCACCGCGAACGCGCTCGACACCGACCTCACCGCGGTGCAGCGACGCGAGATGGAGATGCTGTCGCAGTGCTGGACCTCGCCCGAGCACAAGGAAGCGGTGAGCGCCTTCCTGCAGAAGCGCCCGCCGGTGTTCCGGCCCGGTCGCTGACCGTCAGCGACGCAACGTCACCGCGACCCAACCGTCGAGCTCGAGCGTCTCGACCATCCGAAGCGGTGCCAGCGCCGCCAGCACGTGGTCGTGGCGATCGGCCAGGATGCCACTGATCACCAAGCTGCCTCCGGGCGCGAGCACGCGGCGCAGGTCGCCCGACAGCTCGATCAGCGCGGGCGCCAGGATGTTCGCGAGCACGACGTCGTAGGTGCCGGTGACCGCCTGCAGCGGCGTGGTGGACGCCTCGATCCGATCGGCGACACCGTTGCGGACGGCGTTCTCGGCCGTCGTCACCGCTGCGGCCAGCGAGATGTCGATCGCCACCGCCGACGCGGCACCGAGACGAACCGCGGCGATGGCGAGCACCCCCGATCCGCAACCGACGTCGAGCACGGTCGACACACCGCCGGTCGACATCAGCGAGCGCAGCGCGCGCAACGACAGCACGGTGGTCGGATGGTCGCCCATCCCGAACGTGGCGCCCGGTTCGATGTCGAGGACCACCACCCCGTCGGGCACGCCGGCCTCGACCCAGACGGGACGCACGACGAGCCCCTCGTCGACCCACGTCGGGGTGGCGTGCTCACGCCATGTGTCGACCACCGAGTCGTCGACCTCGACGAACCGGGTGCGCCACGCCAGCGGGAAGTCCGCCAGCGCCTCGCGCACGATGTCGATCTCGTCGCCGAGCGAGGTCCACAACTCGATGCGACCGTCGGCGCCGTCGCGCTCCTCGACCGCCACCACGCCGAGCCCCCACAGCGCGTCGGCGGCGATCTCGGCTTCGTCCGCGGCCACGTCGACCACCAGGGCGATCACGAGCGTCGCCTCAGCCGATGCGCCGCAACTCGGCGCGGTAACGATCGACGCGGTTCAGATAGCTCGCCACGCCACGCTCGACGTCCTCGCGACGAGCGCGGCCGGTCTTGATCGTCGCCGGCACGCCCACCGCCACGGCGCCCGTCGGCACCTCGGTGTCGTTGAGCACGACCGCGTTGGCGGCCACGATCGCACCGGTGCGCACGATCACGCGGTGCAACACGATCGAGCCGTTACCGATCAGGCACCACGGTTCGATGGTGCAGCCCTCGAGGTGCACGATGTGTCCGACGACGCAGTCGGACCCCACGACGGTCGGGAACTCGGGCGTGGTGTGCAGCACGCAGTTGTCCTGGATCGAGGTACGGGCACCGATCCGGATGTAGCCCTCGTCGCCGCGCAGGACGGCGCCGGGCCAGATCGAGCACCGCTCGTCGAGTCGCACGTCGCCGATGATGACCGCGTCGGGATGCACGAACGCATCGGGGTGGATCGTCGGTTCGAGGTCGCCGAGCGCGTAGATGGGCACGCGGCGACGGTAGCGACCGCACCGTGCGTGTGCACAACACCGACCTCGCCGGATACGGTGGTGGCCCTATGTCCCGAAGGATCGACATCGAACTCACCTCTGCGCGCCCCGACGGGTCCTGGACCTGGCGCAAGGCTGGTGCAAAGGAGCCCAAGGGCGTGCTCGCCGGCTCCCTCCTCCCCGCAGGTGCTGCGCCCGGACAGGTGCTGCGCGCCGAGGCGGAGATGGAACTCGACGGGATGACGATCATCTCGGTGACCGACCCCAAGGGCAAGACCGCCCGGACGGGCCTGCTCGAGCTCATCCCGTCGTCCGCGCCCTTCGAGGCCGTGACGCAGCAGCTCGCCCGCCGCGAGCGTGGTGAGCGCGGCGACCGTCGCGATCGGGGCGACCGTGGTGACCGCCCACGCCGTGACCGTGGCGACCGTCCCGGTGGCGAGCGCGGCGACCGTCCGCGCGGTGACCGCCCCGGCGGCGATCGTGGGCCCCGTGGCGAGCGTGGCGACCGTCCGCCGCGCGACGGCGAGGGTGGCGAGCGCCGCGGCCCGCGTCCCGAGCGCCGCGGTCGTCCCAACTTCACCCCGCCGCCCGAGCTGCCCCAGCGCCCCAAGGCCAAGCGGCTCAAGCCCGGCCGCACGCACCGCAACGCGGTGTTGGCCGAGCTGCCCGAGGCACAGCGCCCGGTGGCCGAGCGAGCGTTGCAGGGTGGCATCCCTGCCGTACGCACCGCCGTCAACGAGCAGAACGCCCGTCTGAAGGCCGAGGGCAAGGAGGAGATCCCCGCCGCCGGTCTGCTGTCGATGGCCGAGCAGCTCCTGCCGAAGCTGCGCGTGGCCGAGTGGCTCGACCGGGCCGATGCCGCCAAGGCCGACCTCGACGAGCTCGATCTGCGCGATCTGCGCAGCGTCGTCGCCGCCGCCGACGACCCGATGGTCGCCCGCGACGAGAGCACCCGCGAACTCGCCGAGGAACTGAAGCAGGCGCTCGTCACCAAGCAGGAGAAGGAACTCCAGCTGTGGTACGGCGACATCGACGCCGCGATCGGCGTGGGTCGCATCATCCGCGCCCTCAAGTTGTCGTCGCAGCCGCCGAAGGCCGGGGTCCGTTTCCCCGCCGAGCTCGCGAAGAAGCTCGCCGACGCGGCCACCGCGTCGCTGACCGCCGACTCGCTGAGCGACCGCTGGTCGGCGTTGCTCGAGGCCGCGGCGTTCTCGCCGGTGCGCACCCTGGTGCAGCCGACGGCGAAGCCGGAGCAGCCGAGCGACGACCTGCTCGCCACCGTCAAGCGCCTGGGTCCGTTGCTGCCGCAGGTGGCCGCGCTGTTCGGCGTCGAGGTCCGCGAGGGCGCCCCGGCGCCGAAGCCGTTGCGCCCGACCAAGCCGGCGGCGCCGGCCAAGAAGGCCGCGCCGGCACCGCGTCCGCCCGCGCCCCCGGCCGCAACGGCTCCCGCCGTGACGGCACCCGACGCTCCGGCCCCTGCCGCCGAGGAGGCGCCTGCTGTCGAGGCGCCTGCCGCCGAAGCACCCGCTGCCGAGGCACCCGCTGCCGACGGGGCCCCTGCCGCCGAGGAAGCACTTGCTGCCGAGGCCGCTGCGGACACGCCTGCCGAGGAGATGCCCGCCGAGGACGCCCCCGCCACCGACGAAGCCTGACGCGACCGCGGGACGGAAACGCCCATCCTGGGCCGCTCCGTCCCGCGGTGTCGCGCCCCAGCACGTGTCGTGGGACGGAAGCGCCCACGCTGGGCACATCCGTCCCGCGGTTCGTCGGTCGGTCGCGCCGACACGTACCCTCACGCCCATGGCTGACAAGGTGCTCTACGAAGTGCAGGGACGCGTGGGCGTCATCACGCTCAACCGCCCCGACGCGCGCAACGCGGTGAACGGCGACGTCGCGAGCGACATGGAGGCTGCGATCGATCAGCTCGAGGGCGACCCCGAGGTGTGGGTCGGCATCCTGCGGGCCAACAGCGAGGGTCAGGAGAAGCCGGTGTTCTGCGCCGGCGCCGATCTCAAGGCGATCAACAGCGGGGCGGCCGGTGGCCTCAACACCGCCAAGGGTGGCTTCGCCGGCTTCGTGTATCGCGAGCGCACGAAGCCGATCATCGTCGCGGTCGACGGGCTCGCGACCGCCGGCGGCTGCGAGATCGTCCTCGCGGCCGACCTCGTCGTCGCCACCACCCGCTCGTCGTTCGGCCTCGCCGAGGTGAAGCGCAACCTGATCGCCGGCGCCGGCGGATTGTTCCGCCTCCCCCGGGCGATCGGTCAGGCGGCAGCGATGGAGATGATCCTGACCGGCGAACCGCTGCCGGCGCCACGCGCCTACGAGCTGGGCCTCGTGAGCCGCCTGGTCGAGCCGGGGCAGGCCTTCGACGAGGCGATGAAGCTCGCCAACCAGATCGCCCTGGCGGCGCCGATGGCCGTCGCCGAGAGCCGCAAGGTCGTGCTGGCTGCGGCCTACGAGGACGACGACACCCTGAAGAAGATGACCAACCAGGCGATGGCCAAGGTGATGTCGTCGGAGGACATCAAGGAGGGGCTCGTCGCGTTCATCGAAAAGCGCGCCCCCGAATGGAAGAACCGCTGACCCGCGCCGCGGTCGCGCTCAGTCGAGCCGCTTCGACACGATGAGCTTGCGGGCGGTCACGCCGGCTCGCTCGAACAGGTTCTTGGTGTCGCGATCGCCGGGCAGCGCCCACGACTCGACCGCGACGGCATCGCGCTCGCGCAGCCAGCCGATCGCCGCGGCGAGCAACTCGTCGCCGAAACCGAGTTCGCGCGCCTCGGGGGTGACGTGCACCTGTCGCACCACGCCGGCCGGCGAGCCGTGGGGATGCGACACCTGCAGGTAGCCGACCACCACGTCGTCGATCGACGCGACGAACACGCGCTCGTCGGGGTGGTCCAGCACCGTGCGCCACTCCCCCACGGGCGGCTGCTCGGCCAGCGCCGCGGCACCGCCACGAGCGTCGGAGATCGCGGCACGGGCGGCGAGTTCGAGCTCGTGCAGTTGGTCGGCGTCGGCCACGGTGGCCGACCGGACCGTCCAGCCGTCCGGGAACGGGCGATGGTCGTCGGTGGGCGACATCAGCCGTGCTGCAGCTGGTCGATCTTGGCGAGGATCGTGCGCCGCCCGCGGTGCGCGACCTCGAACAAACGGATCTGTTCGACCTCGTCGGCGGTCATGCTGCGCAGCCGCTCGACGACGTTGATCGCCGGCACGCTCTCGTAGTCGCCGATCGGCAGATCTGCCGCCGATGGCACGTCGTCCGCAGCACGAGTGGCGGCAGGTGCGGGCTCGGCCGGCTCGGCGGGCCCGGCCCCGAAGTCGTCACCGACCGTCGGCGCGGCCTCCGCCGCGGACGGCTCGGCCATCGCCGCCTCGCGCGCCTCGCGCTGCTCGCGCAGGCGCTTGGCGATCTCGCGCTGGCCGGTCTGCACGGCGAGCTGCCCGATGAACCGCGCCAGCTGCACCCGGTTCTCGAGCGCCTGGCGCCCCTGCTTGACGTGCTTGGGCAGCTCGTGGCGCAGGGTGATCGCGGCACCCACCGGGGCGTAGAGCGCGAGGTCGAGGAGGAGCTCGAACGGATCGCGTGACCCGCCGCCGGTGGGGTCGCTGGTGGTCATGGTGCCGGGTGGGAGCCGACGGGACGGCCGCTGGTCAGCGGCTGAACAACGGGCACTCGTCGTCGCCGACGGGGCACATCGGGGCGCTCTGGCGGACGAGCAGGAAGCAGCTCGGGCAGAGCTGTTCGTCGGCGCGCTTGGGCTGCAGCCGGTCGGCCTGCTCGCCGCGCTCCTCCGGCTCCTCCTCGTCCTCGTTGGTCTCGTCCTCGGCAGCGACGAGGCGATCTTTCAAGATCGTGTCGAGGTCGGCCTCGACGTCGTCGGGGGCGAGCATGTCCTCGTCCTCGTCCTCGTCCTCGCTCGACACCGAGCGGCGCACCGGGCCGGCCTTGGCGGCGGCTTCGTCGTCCTCCTCCTCGGTGTCGAGGTCGTCGTCGAGCGCGCCGAACTCGTCGTCGCCCTCCTCGAGGTCGTCCTCGCCGATCTCGTCGTCGAGCACCTCGTCGTCGAGTTCGGGACCGTCGAGCTCGTCGTCGGCCTCCTCGACCTCGAGTTCGTCGTCGGGCTCCATCATCTCGTCGTCGTCATCGGCTGCCATCGCTCGGAACCCTCACTCCTGTCATCCGTCTCGATCGTTCGGGCGGTGGTGGCCGCGCCGACGATCACGTTCGTGTCGAACCCCTGTGGGCCGCGGATGATACGAGAGCGACCTCCCCCGTCGACCTCCACACCAGGTGACAACCGTCACATCCTCGCAGGGATCACGACCCCGCCGCGTCCGTGCAGGACCTCACCCACCCAAACGTGACCTGTGCCACACCGTGTCGGAGCTCGGACTGGCCCAGGGTTCGTCAGTGGCCTCGACGCAGTTCGGCCCGCCGTTCGGCCTCGAGCCGTTCGAGCTCGGGGGCCTCGGTCGTGATGTGCGACATCGCATCGGCGATCGCATGGTGGCCCGCCTGCTCGCGGATGAGCCGGTGCATCTCGAGCGCGACCCGCCGATAGGCCGGGTGTCCCTGCGGCGACGACCGCAGCTCGAGCATGTGGATCGCCTCACGCGCATTGAACTGCATCGAGTAGCGCAGCCGGTAGGCCATCGACACCGCATAGCCCGCCTGCTCGGGGAACTCGTCGCGCAAGGCGTCGTACAGCGCCGCAGAACGAGCCATCGCGTCGTCGAAGACATCGGCCATCCCGGCCTCGTCGATCAGCTCGGGCCGCACGTAGCCGTGGTTGGGCGTGAGCCGCTGCCACTCGATGGTGAGCATGCGATGTCGCTGCATGTCGCGGAACGCGCCGTAATCGCTCAACACGTCGAAGCGGTAGTCGACCCGCTCGAACGCGCGACCGGGCTTG
>WBZM01001485.1_pt1 | contig 23076 bp, 15 predicted proteins | sample 5204271 | NCBI WGS metagenome assembly WBZM01 (sample SAMN12344346, study PRJNA552823) | activated sludge metagenome | biome: Activated sludge suspended growth; feature: Nitrification reactor; material: Wastewater; isolation source: activated sludge from nitrification reactor of wastewater...
TGGCAGGTGCTGCGGGCCGAGCGGGGAATGATCCTCGCCTACGGCCTCGTGTCGGTGGCCGGCTGCCAGGTCGCCTATTTCAATGCCGTGGCGCGGATGCCGGTCGGGGTGGCGCTGCTGCTGGAATACCTCGGAATCGTCTTCGTCGTGCTCTGGGTGTGGCTGCGGACCCGACGCCGCCCGGCCGCAACCGTCGCCCTCGGGGGTGCGCTCGCGATCGCCGGTCTGGTCCTGGTCCTGGACGTGTCTGGCTCCGCGGCTGTCGACCTGGTCGGGGTGCTCTGGGGTCTCGGAGCTGCGGTCGGCCTGGCCGTCTTTTTCGTCCTCGCGTCGCACGCCCACAGCGAGCTGCCCGCCGTGGCTTTGGCCGGATTCGGCATGCTGGTGGGCACGGTGGCGCTGGTCGTCCTCCAGCTCGTGGGTGCCCTGCCATCGGCCTGGGCGAGCGCGGACGTCACCATTCACGGCATACAACTGCCCTGGTATGCCGCGATCCTCGAACTCGCGCTCGTGGCGGCTGCCGCGGCCTACCTGCTGGGAACTATTGGCGCACGCGCGCTCGGCTCGACCGTCGCGTCCTTTGTCGGCCTCACCGAGGTCCTCTTCGCGGTGCTGCTCGCATGGCTGTTGCTCGGCGAATTGCCCGGCCCGGTCCAGATGCTAGGGGGCGGTCTCATCCTCGCGGGCGTCGTCGCGGTGCGGGTGGGGGAGCTACGTGGGAGCGGATTTCGCGACGCCAGACCCGATGAGTAAGCTGAGCGGGTTGCCTCGGCGAGGGACGTGCCACGCGCGCCGTCCGTGATCGACGTGGGTGGATCCTCCGCCCGCGCGTGTCGTGTCCCGCGTCGAGGCCCGCCGCCCGATCGACCCACTGCCTGCCAGGAGACTCCCGATGTCGGAAATCAAGCTGCCCGCCGAGCGCCGCACCGCGTTCGGTAAGGGCGCCGCCCGCAAGATCCGCCGCGACCACAAGATCCCCGCCGTGCTCTACGGACACGGCACCGACCCGGTGCACATCACCCTGCCGGGCCACGAGACCCAGATGGCGCTCAAGACCGCCAACGCGCTGCTGTCCATCGACCTCGAGGGCACCGCTCAACTCGCGCTCGCCAAGGACGTGCAGCGCGACCCGATCAAGCCGATCATCGAGCACATCGACCTGGTCATCGTCCGCAAGGGTGAGAAGGTCACCGTCGACGTGCAGGTGCACGTCGAGGGCGATGCCGCTCCCGACACCATCGTCACCGTCGAGAGCCAGACCATCGAGCTGCTCGTCGAGGCCACCAACATCCCGGCCAACGTCGTCGTCAACGTCGAGGGCCTGGAGGCCGGCTCGCAGATCCACGCCGGGGCCATCGAGCTGCCCGCTGGCGCCGAGCTCGCCAGTGACCCCGACACCCTCGTCGTCAACGTGTCCGCGACCATGTCGCAGGCCGAGCTCGACGCCGAACTCGGCGAGGGCGAGGCCGTCGAAGAGGCCCCGCTCATCGAGGCCGAGTAAGCACCACCGACCGTGTCCGCGTGGCTGGTCGTGGGGCTGGGCAACCCCGGTCCTCGGTATGCCGCCAACCGACACAACGTCGGAGCCTTTGTCGTCGGGGAACTCGTCCGCCGGTATGCCGGTGGGTCGGGTTCCCCGCCGTCGTCTCCCGTGCCGGTGACGACGACGCTGGACGGGTTGAAGGCGCACAAGGCGCGGGCGCATGTCGCGTCCCTGCGCCTAGGAATGCTGCCCGGGGGCGCACCCGGGCCGGCCGTGACGGTCGCAGTGCCCACGGCATACATGAATGAGTCGGGAGGGCCGGTGAAGGCCCTGGCTCTCTTCTATTCCGTTGCGCCGCAACAACTGGTCGTGATCCACGACGATATCGACCTGCCATTCGGGGCGATTCGCCTCAAGTTCGGTGGCGGCGAAGGCGGCCACAACGGATTGCGTTCTCTCTCAAGCGCTTTCGGGACCCGCGACTACCTTCGGGTGAGAGTGGGAGTGGGTCGACCCCCGGGCCGGATGGACCCGGCCGATTTCGTGCTGCGCGACTTCACCGCAGCCGAGCGACCCGAGGTGGCCCTGGCCGTTGTCGAGGCCGCCGATGCCGTGGAGATGCTCGTCCAACAGGGTCTGGTCGCTGCACAGCAGCGCTTTCACGCGCCCTGACCGCCGCAGACCAGCGGGCCTGTCGTGAATGTCGGAATGATCCGATAGGTCCCTCCGCGGGATCTCGCATCGCGAGACACCTGCGAAGGATTTCCCCACCAGAGTCGGAGATCTGGTGACCGAACCGCAGGAATGGCTCTAGTATCTGGGTACTAAGCAAGGGGGGCCGGGCCGAGGGGGTCCGTCACACCAGGTCGGATGTCGCGAGCAGCGACGTCTGCCACTTGCCGGGAAAGGGTCACGGGGGTGACCTGCAGGGCATTGGGCACCTGACGACTAGGCATCGTCAGGTTTAGGGGAACAAGGGGCAATATTGTGACGACGGATGCACGTCTGCTGTCAGCGCGCCGGGGGGCGGCGCTGCGGCCATTCCTGGATGACACCCTCAGCGCGCTGGACGTGCGCGGGGATGGTCGATCTTCCACTACCTGGGTGCCACGGCATACGGCCGGCGTGGTTGTCGGTGACGTCGTCGCACTCGGCATCGCCCTCCTGGCGGCCCTCATCGTCAGCCTGCGGCTGACGGGAGGCTGGGAGCCATCGACACCGTGGGTTCTGGGTGGCGTCGCGACGCTCTGGTTGGCCGCTCTGGCCGGATCCGGCGGCTACAACCGCTACCACTGTGGCACGGGGTCTGAGGAATACCGCGCGATCGGCCGAGCGGCCGTCGTCACCTTGGCCGTCGTGTCCGCAGCGGCCCTGATCGCCGACTCGCGCGATGCGCGCACCGTGCTGCTGCCGTTCGTGGCGGTGGCGTTCGTAGGGACCTTGGCCAATCACGCAGTGATGCGGCAACGCCTGGCCTGGCTGCGCCAGCGCTCGAGCCACCTGATGGACACCATCGTCGTGGGCCGCGAGGACCGTGTCGCGGCGATGATCCGGGAGTTCCACGCTGCTCCCCAGGCCGGTTTCCGAGTGGTCGGAGCGTGCGTTCCCGCAGCCACGACCGGACGTGGGCCCGTGACGATCGAGGGCGTCCCCGTGGTGGGGACCCCTGGGTCAGCGATTTCCGCCGTCGACCAACTCGGCTGCGACGTCGTCGCGGTCTCCAGCGATGCCGATCTCGCCGGGGCGCCGCTGCGGCGGCTTGGCTGGTCGCTCGCCGAACGCAAGATCGACCTGCTCGTCTCACCCGGCATCGTCGAGGTGGCCGGGCCGCGCCTGTCACTGCGGCCCGCAGCCGGGCTGTCCATGCTCCACGTCGAGCGGCCGGCCGACGGCACCGCGCGGTTGCTGCTCAAGCGGATCACCGACACCGTGGGCGCTGGATGCATTGTGCTCCTGGCGCTGCCCGTGCTTGCGGCGATCTTCGTGGCCGTACGGCTCGGCGACGGCGGGCCGGCCTTCTTCCTGCAGGAGCGGGTGGGCCAGGGCGGACGCACCTTCCGGATGATCAAGTTCCGGACGATGGTCACCGACGCCGAGGCGCGCCTGGCGCAGTTGTCGCGCGAGGGTCACGTTAATACCATGCTATTTAAGGACAAATCGGACCCGCGGATCACGCGAGTCGGACGAATTCTTCGGAAATACTCGCTCGACGAGCTCCCGCAGTTGTTGAATGTCCTCAAGGGGGACATGTCCCTCGTCGGCCCTCGCCCGCCGTTGGCGCGAGAGGTGGCCGACTATGAGTCTGACGCGATGCAACGTTTGCGTGTTTTGCCTGGAATGACTGGTTTGTGGCAGATTAGTGGCCGCAGCGATTTGGATTGGGAACAATCGCTGCGATTGGACCTGTGGTACGTGGATAATTGGACGCCGATGCTCGATTGGCAAATCCTGGCCAGAACGGCCAAGGCAGTCGTGAGGGCGTCTGGGGCATATTGATCGAAGGGTCGCGATCGACATGTGGGTGTCGATCCGGCCGGCCGTCGCACAAGGGCTCGCGGCGGTCATCGTGGGGCCGGTCCGTTCAAGGAACGGGCCGAATGGGGAAGGGGATCAGCGCTATGCGCATCGTCATGTTGGGCACACGAGGGGTACCAGCCCGATACGGCGGCTTCGAGACCTGCATCGAAGAGGTGGGCAGCCGCCTGGTCGCCGCGGGCCATGAGGTGACCGTCTACTGTCGCAACACCACGGGTGAGGACATGCCCACGTCCTACCGGGGCATGGATTTGGTCACGCTCCCCGCGGTGCCGCACAAGGTCGCCGAGACCCTCAGCCACAGCGCCATCTCGGTCGGTCATGTGGTCGCGCGTCGCCGCCCAGACGCTGCGCTGCTCTTCAATGCCGCGAACGCGCCGTTCCTGCCGGCCTTGCGCGCTCGCCGGATCCCGGTCGCCACCCATGTCGACGGACTGGAGTGGAAGCGCGCCAAGTGGTCCGGCGCCGGCCAGAAGTACTACCGCGCGGCGGAGTCACTCGCCGTGCGTTGGTCCGATGCCCTCATCGCCGACGCCCAGGGCATCGCCGATTACTACCGGGACGAATTCGGCGTGCCGACCGAGCTCATCCGCTACGGGGCCCCTCGGGTTGCTCGCGGTGACGGTTCTGAGCTCGCCGAGCTCGGGCTCACCTCGCGCGGATACCACCTCGTCGTGGCCCGCTTCGAGCCGGAAAACCATGTGCACCTCATCGTCGAGGGATATGTCCGCAGCCGTTCCACGCTGCCGCTGGTCGTCGTCGGCGGTGCCCCATACGCCGATGCCTACACCAATCAGGTCAAGGCCCTGGCCGACGACCGCGTGCGCTTCCTGGGCCCGGTGTGGGACCAGGACCTGCTCGACCAGCTCTACGCGCAGGCCTTCACCTACTGGCACGGACACTCGGTCGGCGGCACCAACCCGTCGCTGCTGCGCGCGCTGGGCGCCGGAGCCCCCACCAATGGCCTGGACGTCATCTTCAACCGCGAGGTCCTCGGCAGCGCGGGACAGTTCTTCACCACCGCCGCCGACGTCGCCGCTCTCATCGACGCAGGGGAGGCCGACCCGCAGCTCACGCTGCGGCGCTCGGTGCTGTCGGAGGCCCGCGCCGACCTCTACGACTGGGACGACGTTGCCGAGTCCTACGAGCAGTTGTGCTTCGGTTTGGCGGCCGGGTCTCACCGGCGCTCGGGCGCCAGCGGACGGCGACACGGCGTGCCCCTGCGGGCGAACACGGTCGCGACGCCTATTCCCACCCCGGTGCTGCACGGGAGGCGTCCGGGCGCACCCTTGGACGTGACATCCGACCGGTCGTCCGACCTGACTGACATCGCCAGCGTGACGCCGATCGGCGCGGGTCGCCGCGCGGTCGCGCCAGCCGCTCGGGAGTCGGACGCCGATGCCCTCCCCGACCTGGCCCTGACCGACGCCGACCTCGCCGAGCTGACCCGGGTGAGCGACGGAGCGGTTCGCGCGGGATGAGTGTCATGACCCCTCAGGCCGAGAGCATCCCGGATACCGTCCGCCGGCTGGCAGCCCATCAAAAGAGCGCAGCCGGCGCGCCGGCATACTCTCGGTTCGTCAATCGGCCCGTCGGGAGGTGGTTCGCCGCCACGGCATACCACCTGGGCATGACCCCCGATCAGGTGACCCTCGTCAGCGCCCTGACGACGTTCTCCGGCATCTGCGTGCTCGCGCTGGCACCGTCCGCGGTGCTCACCGGCCTGCTCGCGGGTGTGCTCTTCATCCTGGGGTATGCCCTGGACTCCGCCGACGGCCAACTTGCCCGGCTGCGTGGCGGCGGGTCGCTGGCCGGCGAATGGCTCGATCATGTGTGTGACGCGTTCAAGAGCACGGCGGTGCACATCGGTGCGCTGATCGGCCTCTTCCGCGCCGAGGTGCCCACGGTCTGGCTGCTCGTGCCCCTCGCGTATGCCGTGGTGGACTCGCTGGGATTCTTCGTCTTCGTCGCGACCGACCTCATGCGTCGCACCCAGGGGCCGGCCGCCGCGAAGCCCGCCAGCTCGACGTCCGTGGTGCGGTCGCTGCTGACGATCCCGACCGACTACGGCTTCCTCGCGGTCACGTTCCTGCTCTTCGGGCTCCCGCAGCTGTTTATCATCGCGTATGCCGTGATGCTGCTCGGTAACGTCGGGTATCTCGTGCTGGGCCTTCCGCGGTGGTACGGCGGGCTGCGGGCGCTGAAGCGGGCCTGAGCGAACATGCCCAGGCACTCCAGGGGGCAGCTGCCCCCGCGCACCGTGTTGGTCGCGCACCCGGGAGCCGATGTCTACGGCTCGGACCGGATGCTGGTGACCGCCGTATCGGGTCTCGTCGACGCTGGCTTGCGAGTCATCGTCGCGCTGCCCGATGACGGTCCCTTGGTGCCCATGCTTGAGACTGCTGGAGCAGACGTACGCCGTTGTCCCACACCGGTATTGCGCAAGTCCGCCCTGTCGGCCCGTGGATTGGTGGGGCTGGCCGCGCGGACCCTCTCGGCTCTGCCGGCGATGGTCCGGCTGGTCCGCTCCGAGGGCGTCGATGTCGTCTACGTCAACACGGTCACCATCCCCGCCTGGCTCTTCGTCGCGAGGGCATTGGGCCGACGGGTTCTGGCGCATGTGCACGAGGCAGAAGCCGATGCTGGCCTGCTGCACCGCGCTTTGTCCCTGCCCTTGCTGGCGGCGCACACCATCGTGGCCAACAGCCGCTATACCCGCGATACCCACACGGCTGCCGTGCCCGCCGTAGGGGGGCGTGTGATCGTCGTGACCAATGGGGTGGCCCAACCCGAGACCGTCCGACCAACTCGGGAGCATCTCGACCCGCCGGTGCGGTTGCTCTATGTCGGGCGGCTCTCGCCACGTAAGGGGGTCGATGTCGCCGTTGCGGCTCTTCGCCGACTGCGTGAGCAGGGCATGGATGCTCGGCTGCGGTTGGTCGGGAATGTCTTCCCAGGTTATGAGTGGTTCGAGGCTCAGCTTCGGGCCGATGGGGCTGACCTCCTGGCGTGCGGCGCACTGGAATTCGCGGGCTACCAAGCGAATGTCTCTGCGGCACTGGCGGATTGCGATATCGCCCTGGTGCCGTCGGTCGAGCCGGAGGGGTTCGGCAACACTGCGGTCGAAGCGGTGCTCGCGGGTCGGCCAGTCGTCGTGTCTGACATCGGTGGGCTGCCGGAGGCGGTGGCGGGAGTGGGTAGCGCGCGCATCGTGCCCCCGGGTGACGCCGTCGAGTTGGCTCGGGCGATCGCCCTGACAGTCGTCGAGTGGGAACGGGCTCGCCAAGCGGCCGCACACGCGGTGGGCGAGGTCGGCGAACGACAGTCGGTGCGCCGCTATCAGCTGGGAGTCGTTTCGGCCGTGCTGGGAGGCCCGTCCGGTGGGGACGAGGTTCTGGGGGGAAACGCCGTGGCGGGGGCCGCGGGGGAAGGCAGGATGGTCGGATGACCAGTGTGTGCAAGAGGACTTCGCCGGTCCGCGAAGTGCGCCCGAGGAGGATGGCCGGGCGCGTCGTCGTGGGCCTGTTTGCGGCGAGCGCCCTGGCGCTCGGGGTGTCGGGGTGCTCGACGGCTTCGGGATCGGCCGAACCGGTGGCTACCCAGCCCCCGACCAGCGCCGCCGCGGCGTCGCTGCCCCCGGGACCCCTTGCTCCGGCGACGCACTCGCCTGCCCAACGGCCGTCGGTGACGGGTGCCCCGACCGTCACGGGCGCGCCTGCCACGTTTGGCGGGACGGTGACCTATCCGGACGGATTGACAGTGTCGGTCGCCTCGGCGAAGTCGGCCGCGATGAGCGGCACCGGCCCAGGCGCCTTCCCCGGCGCACCGTTGGTCATCATCGACGTGGTGGTGCACAACGGCAGCGCCGCGCCCATCGACCTCGACCACAGCTTGGTGAGCCTCGAGGCCGGCACTCCGCGCCGTATTGGGCGCGCTTTCGGAAGCGAGGGAGCCGTCGATTTGTCGGGAATCCTCGCTCCAGGCGCAGACCAGAAAGCGACCTATGTCTTCGGGGTGCCGACGGCCGACCAGGCAGATCTTCACTTGTACGTCGACCTCGACGGGATTCACACGATCGCGGAGTTCACCGGTCGCGTCTGAATAGCAGCAAATCGGACATTTTGTGTCGGGTGGACGCGGGACAGTCTGCTGCCCGTCTCAGAATGTGCCGAAACGTATTCCAATTCCGCTCCAGAGCCCTATCCTGGGCCGCAGGGAGTTCAACAAGGGCCACACGCCGGGGGGCGTCGTGTGCTGACGTAGGGGGAGTTACAACGTGGGTATTTCGCGTATCACTCGGTGGGTGGTGTCGGCAGCCTCGACGGCTGTCGTGGCTGCCGGACTGACCGTCATCCCTGCCGCGTCGGCGGCGGCCGACACGGCACCACAAGAGGTGACCACCCCGGCAACACCGCCGACGGTCTCGGTCGATGTCCTGCCGACCTGGCAGGTCAACGGTGTGGTGTGGAGTCAGGTTGTCGTCGGCAACACCGTCTTCGCGACGGGTGCGTTCAACACGGCCCGACCCCCGGGCGTTGCCGTGGGCGGAGCTGGCGAAATCGCGCTGGCCAACTTCATCGCCTACGACATCACCACTGGCGAGCGGATCGCCAAGTACGACCACAACCTCAACGGTCAGGGGATGGCCGTCGCAGCTTCCCCAGATGGCTCACGTGTCTACGTCGGTGGTGAGTTCACCCAGGTCGACGGGCTGTGGCTGAAGAGGATCTTCGCCATCGACGTCGCGACCGGCAAGCTCATCACGTCCTTCGCTCCGCAGGTCAACGGCCGGATCCGCGCGATCGCAGCGACCAACACCACGGTGTACGCCGGCGGCAACATCACCTCCGTGGGCTCGACGACCCGCACCAAGTTCGCAGCCTTCAACGCGGCCAACGGGGCGCTGCTGCCCTGGGCGCCGACGGCGGACAACGAGGTCTGGTCGATGGTGTTGACTCCGGACGGCTCCAAGGTCGTCGCGGGTGGTCAATTCCCCAACGCCAACGGAGCGGTCGCCAATGGCATGGCCGCCTTCGACCCGGTGAGCGGCGCTCGCGTCACCTGGGTGGCCAACTCCACCATCAAGGACGCCACCAACGGTGCGATCACGTCGTTGAAGACCGATGGCACGTACATCTACGGCAGTGGCTACGCGTTCGGCACGGGTGCGACCTTCGAGGGTCCGTTCTCCCTCAACCCCTCCGACGGATCGATCCGCTGGCTCAACGACTGCCAGGGGGATACCTACGACGTTCAGCCCCTGGGCCCGGTCACCTACCTTGTGGGCCACGCTCACAACTGCTTGATGATCGACCAATTCCCGGACACCAACCCGCGGGTGCGGTGGCAGCGGGCGCTGGCTGTGCCGAGCTACCCCACGACGGTCAACAAGGGCCCGGACATGTACGGCTGGAACTACGTCGGCCAGCCCGCCGCCGGCCTGTTGCACTGGTTCCCCGACCTCACAGCCGGCACGGTGACCGGACAAGGCCAGGCCGCCTGGTCTGTGTCCGGAAACGCGCAGTATGCCGTGTTCGGCGGTGAATTCCCGAAGATCAACGGGGTCGCGCAGCAGGGTCTGGCACGGTTCGCCATGCCCAGCGTCGCACCCAAGCAACGTGCACCGCAGTGGGACACCAACCCGGCGCGGACCGTTCCAGCGGTGACGGCCACATCACTCATCCCAGGCATCGTCCGAGTGTCCTTCCCGAGCGCGTGGGACCAGGACAACAAGACGCTCACCTACAAGGTGATCCGCGACCAGGACCTGGCCAGCCGGGCAACCGTCGCCGAGATCACCGCGCCGAGCAACTTCTGGACGCTGCCCATGCTGGGGGCAACAGATACCTCTGCGCCCCCCGGGCCGCACACCTACTCGGTGAAGATCACCGACCCGGACGGCAACGCCATATGGAGCACCACCTCCAACCAGGTCACCATGACGCCGGGTTCCGCTCCGTACGCTCAGGCTCTGCTCGCCGACTCCCCGGTGCATTACTGGCGGATGTCCGACACCGGCACCACGGTCCTGGACGCTGTCGGTGACTGGGACGGCACCTACGCCGCAGGCACGAGCAAGGGTCAGGCGGGCGCGCTGCTCAACGAGTCCGACAGCGCGACCTCCTTCAGCGGCACGAGCACGGGGTATGCCGTGACCGCCACCGGCAAGCCCACTGTCGGTCCGAGCACCTTCTCGGTCGAGGCCTGGTTCAAGACGAGTTCGACCTCCGGCGGCAAGATCGTCGGGTGGGGCAACGCCACCACGGCTTCGAGCACGTCCTACGACCGGCACATCTACATCAATGGCACCGGCCAGGTCACCTTCGGGGTCTACTCCGGGGCGGCCAAGACGATCACCAGTGGCACCGGTTACAACGACGGTCAGTGGCACCACGTCGTCGGCGCGGTGGACCAGAACACCGGCATGACCTTCTACATCGACGGTCGTCGCATCGGTGCCGTGACCGGACCGATGACGCCCGAGCAGACCACCGGCTACTGGCACATCGGCGGTGACACCGTGGGCACGTGGCCCAACTACCCGAGCAGCCGCTACCTCAACGGCACGATCGACGAGGTCGCGGTCTACCCGACGGCGCTCACCCCCACCCAGGTCGCGGCGCACTACACCGCCAGCGGCCGGACCGTTCCCAACCCGACCGACCCGGCATACGCCTACGGTCAGGCTGTCACGGCCTCGAGCCCGACGATCTACTGGCGTCTGGACGAGTCCACCGGCCGGTTGGCGATCGACACGACGGCCAACGGCAATTACGGCACCTACTCCAGCGGCGGCGTCACCTACAACCAGAGCGGTGCTGTGGCCGGCAGCACGGCTGTCACGCTCAATGGCAGCTCGGGCTGGGTCGGTGGGCAGACCGCCTTCGTCAACCCCTCGGTCTACACCGAGGAGATCTGGTTCAAGTCGACCTCGATCCGCGGCGGCCGCCTGATGGGCTTCGGCAACTCCACGACTGGCGCGAGCACGAACAATGACCGCGTCCTGTTCCTCACCAACGCGGGCAAGCTCGTCTTCGGCACCTGGACCGGGGTGGAGAACCGGATCACCTCGTCGGCGTCCTACAACAACGGTGCGTGGCACCACGTCGTGGCGACGCAAGGACCGTCCGGCATGCAGCTTTACGTCGACGGGGTCCTCGTGGGCACCAACCCGCAGACCACTGCCCAGAACTTCACGGGCTACTGGCGGGTTGGCTACGACACCCCCTGGAGTGGCGCGACGAGCGGATACCTCGCCGGCAGCCTCGACGAGGCCGCGGTCTACCTTCGCGAGATGCCGGCCTCCGAGGTCCGTGCGCACTACCGCGCCGGTGGTGGAGTTCTGCCCAACGTCCTGCCGACGGCGGCAGCCGCTGCCACGGCGACCGGGCTCGACGTGAACGTGACGGCCGACGGCTCCATCGACGAGGACGGCACCATCGCGTCCTACGTGTGGGACTTCGGCGACGGCACGGTCGGGGTCACGGGCGCGACCGCCACTCACCGGTACGCCGCGGCCGGCACCTACCAGGTGACGCTCACGGTGACCGACAACGCTGGCGGCACGGGGACCAAGACCATTCCGGTCACGGTGACCAACACGCTGCCGACCGCGGCGCTCACCACGACGGTGGCCAGCCGCATCGTCACGGCCACGGGGTCGGGCACCGACATCGACGGCACGATCACGGCATACAGCTGGGACTTCGGTGACGGCACCGCGGCGGTGAGCGGCCAGACCGCTGACCACACGTATGCCGTGGACGGCACCTACACCGTCACGCTGACGGTGACCGACAACGCCGGTGGTACGGCCACGGCCACGGGCTCGGTGACGGTCAGCAACGCAGCACCGACGGCGGCCCTCGTGCTCACCCAGACCGGCCCGCGCTCGGTGTCGGTCGACAGCTCTGGCTCCACCGACCCGGATGGCAGCATCGCGTCCTACAGCTGGGACTTCGGTGACGGCACGCCTGCCGTCAGCGGTGCGACGGCTACCCACGCGTATGCCGCCAACGGCACCTACACCGTCACGCTGACCGTGACCGACAACGTCGGGACCACGGCCACGGCGACGCATCAGGTCGTCGCGGTCAACCAGGCGCCCACCGCGTCCGTCTCGCTGCAGCAGTTGAGTGCTCGCAAGGTCAAGCTGGACGCCTCGGCGTCGTCCGACCCGGACGGCACCATCGCGTCGTACAGCTGGGACTTCGGCGACGGTTCTGCGGCTGCGACCGGTGCCACCGTGATGCACACGTATGCCACGGACGGGCAGTACACCGTGACGCTGACGGTCACCGACGACCTGGGCGCGACCGGGACGGCCATCGCTCTGGCCGGTGCGGCCAACCAGCCGCCCACTGCGGCCTTCACCGTGGCAACGCCGGCTGCGCGGGTTGTGGCTGTCGACGCGGCGACGTCGACCGACAGCGACGGCACGATCGCGTCCTACAGTTGGGACTTCGGTGACGGCTCGCCAGTCGAGACCGGCATCACCGCCACCCACACGTATGCCGCAGACGGGTCCTACACCATCACCCTGACGGTGACCGACGATCTGGGGGCTACCGCCACGACGACTCGGTCGGCGACGGCCGCCAACCAGGCGCCTACGGCGGCCTTCACGGCCAACACCCAGCAGCTCGTGCTGAGCGTCGATGCGTCGACCTCGGCCGACGTCGACGGCACCATCGCGTCCTACAGCTGGGACTTCGGTGATGGCTCGCCGGTTCAGACCGGCGTGACCGCCACCCACACCTACGCCGCCGGGGGTAGCTACACCGTGACGTTGACGGTGACCGACGACCTTGGGGCGGTGAGCACGACCAGCCAGGTCGTCTCGACCGACAACAAGGCGCCGATAGCTGCCTTCACGGCCACCACCGCAGCCCGCACCGTCACGGTGGACGCCTCGACGTCCCACGACCTGGACGGCACGGTCACGGCATACAGCTGGGACTTCGGCGACGGTTCTCCGGTGCAGACCGGCAACACCGCCACCGCGACCCACGCCTACGCCGCCGATGGTGACTACACGGTGACGCTCACGGTGACCGACGACCTCGGCGCCAACGGCATGACCACCCAACTGGTGGGCGCTCACAATGCCCTGCCGGTGGCGAGCTTCTCGGCCACGGCCACTCCGCAGCATGTGGCTGTGGACGCCGGCGCGTCGCACGACACCGACGGCACCATCACGGCATACAGCTGGGACTTCGGTGACGGCACTGCGGCGGTGACCGGCGCGACCGCGGCGCACGATTATGCGGCAGCCGGCAGCTACACGGTGACCCTCACGGTGACCGACGATCTGGGGGCGACCGCGACGAGTGCGCAGTTTGTCGTGGTTGAGTCGATCAACCAGTTGCCCACTGCAGCCTTTGCGGTGAGCGGCGGGGAACTCGTCATGGGCTACAACGCGACGGGCTCCAGCGACCCGGATGGCACCATCGTCGGCTATGCCTGGACCTTCGGTGATGGCACGTCTGGCTCCGGAGCGACCGTGTCGCACAGCTACACGCTGCCGGGCACCTACCAGGTCACCCTCACCGTCACGGACAACCGCGGCGGAACGGCAACGAAGACCACCGCGGTCTGGGTCACCGGGACCTTCGCCAAGGACGTCTTCGACCGGACCCTGGCCACCGGCTGGGGCTCGGCCAACCAGGGTGGCGCATGGACGGTGGCCTCCAGCTCGGCACCGTTCTCGGTGACTACTGGCCTGGGCGCCATGAAGATCAACGCCGGCCAGACGGCCAGTGCGGTCCTCGCTGGCGTCACCGCGACCGACGCCGATCTGTCCGTGAAGTTCGCGGTGGACAAGCTCGGCGGCGGCACGGGCACGCAGGTGACGGTCATCGGACGCGGCGACAAGAGCAACGGCTACCGCGGGAAGGTCGTCATCTCCAGCACGGGAGGCATGACACTGTCGGTGCTCAAGGTCGTCGCAGGCACTGAGACCGCGATCTCGAGCAAGGCGGTCACCGGCGTCACCTACGTGCCCGGCGACACCTACCTCATGCGAGTACAGGTCTGGGGTTCAGGCACCACGAACCTGCGGGCCAAGGTGTGGAAGGACGGCACGACCGAGCCGACCACCTGGTTGGTCTCCGGGTCCGACACCACCGCCGCCTTCCAGGGTCCGGGGTCGATCGGGCTGCTGAGCTACCTCTCCGGCTCGGCGACCAACGCACCGGTGACGGTGAAGTACAGCGAGTTCGCGGCCCGGCTCACCGGCAACTGACGATCGGATGTGGGGCCCCGAAAGCACCGGGGCCCCACATCTGGTCTGTTTGGGGAACAATAGGGGCGACCGAGGGCAGATCGGTCAGGGATCGCGCCCGGGGCGGGTGCGAGCAACGAGGGGAAAGCGCATGATCACGGGATACGTCTCGGGTGTGTTCGACATGTTCCATATCGGACACCTCAACATCATCGTCAAGTCACGAGCCCGCTGCGACCGGCTGATCGTCGGTGCGGTCACCGACGAAGTCGTCGAAGGGATCAAAGGCCGCAAGCCGATCATCGCGCTGGAAGAGCGCCTGGAGATCCTCCGAGGGCTACGCGATGTCGACGAGGTCGTGGTCGACAGGTATGCCGACAAATACGACACCTGGAAAGAGCTGCACTTCGACGTCATCTTCAAGGGCGATGACTGGCGCGGCACGGCGAAAGGACTCAAGCTCGAGTCCGACCTCGCCGCCCACGGGGCCAGGGTCGAGTACTTCCCCTACACCAGCCATACCTCCAGCTCCCTGCTGCGTGAGGTGCTCTCAGGGCTCGCTCACACACCGGTGGCACCGTTGCCCGAGGCCGTCGAACACGACACCTTCCTCGCGCCGGCCACATGCGAGGCCTGCGGCATGCTGCGGCTTCCCGCGCTGAGCGTCTGAGATCGGCTCAACCCATGGCAGAGCGTGTCCTCTCGACACCTCCGGTGCCTTCCCCTGCGCGGGTCACGGTGTGTGCCCTGACCTTTCGCCGACCCCAGTTGCTTCCGGCCCTGGTCGAGGCTCTGGATCGGGCCCGCCGCGAGGTGGACCCGGCGGAGGCGATGGTCGAGGTCCTCATCATCGACAACGACCCTCAGGGCAGCGGGGCTGCTGTCTTGTCCGCGCTGCGACCGCAGCACGTGAGGTGGGTGGTCGAGGCGACGCCGGGCATCTCGGCAGCGCGCAATCGGGCTCTGACAGAAGCTGATTCCAGTGACGCGCTGGTCTTTATCGACGACGACGAGACGCCCACGGCCCAGTGGTTGGTGCGCTTGCTGGGCACCTGGCGCGAGCACCGCGCCACCGCCGTCGCAGCCCGAGTGTTGCCCGAGTATGCCGTCACGCCAGATCCATGGATTCTCGCCGGACGCTTCTTCGACCGACGATCCCTTCGCACCGGTTCGGTCGTCTCAGTCGCCGCCACCAACAACCTGTTGCTCGACCTGCGAGCCGTGCGACGACTTGGGCTGCGTTTCGATGGGCAGTTCGGCCTCACCGGTGGTGAAGATGGCCTGTTCACCAGTGCGCTCACCCGCGCTGGTGGCCGGATCGTCTGGTGTGACGAGGCCGCCGTGACCGACCTCGTGCCCGCCGCACGACTGCGGCGCCGTTGGGTGCTCATGCGCGCGGTCAGTCATGGCAACAGCTCCAGCCTCATCGATCTGCAGTTGGTGGGAAGCTCTCAGCTCGTGCAGGCGAGGATGCGGTTCGCGGTGGGCGGCGTGGCACGGATGGGTGGCGGTGGGATGCGCGCACTGCTGGGGGTCCTCGTCCGCTCTCCGCGGCACCAAGCCCGTGGCCTACGCACGGCCTGTCGTGGCGTCGGAATGCTGGCCGGAGTTCTCGGTTGGCGATTCCGGGAGTACGCCCGCGATGGTGACTCGCAGTGGGTGCGCGTCGGCACCAGGTCGACGGCAGCGTCAGCGTTGACCGAAGTGTCCTGAGGCGGAGTCCTGCCCATGGCAGCTGGGATACAGTCTCACGTCGGGATCGAGGGGGTAAACGGGGTGGAACGCACGCGGGCAGGGCGAGTCAGTCTCGTCGTCTTTGCCGTGTGGCTCTGGTCGATGGTTCCTCCGATCGTGCAGCGGCTGACCGGCCCCACCGGCCGCGCCAGCGTCACGCAAGAAGTGCCCTACTCCGCCGTCGCCACGCTCTCGGCCACGCTCCTGGGCGGTCTGCTCGTGGCCACCCTGTTGGTCGTGATCGTGTCCGCCTGGCGATCGTTGCCCCACCACCCGGTCGCACCGCTGCTCTTGCTGCTCCTGCCGTGGATCTACATGCTGTTGCGGGGGACCGCCGAGGGCGGGGGTGTGGACATTCGCAAGGTCGCCTACCCTCTCATCGTCATCGCGATCTGGGTCCTGCGGCCGCGGCTTCGAGAACTGGGCGCCATCGGTTGGGTGGTCGTGGTGACCGCAGCCCTGGCGATCGCCTTCGGAGTTCTCCTTCCCGAGGCTGGCATCTTCCGCAAGCCCACCGGTGAGGTCATCGTCACCGCGAAGAGCGATCTGCCGTGGGGCCTGCTGACCGGCATGTTCTCGCATCCCAACTCGCTGGGCCAGTACCTCGCGATCGGGTTGCCATTCGTCACCCTGATCCGCCGGGGACTGGTGCGGGTGGCCGGCGTGGCGATCGTCCTGGTCGCCATCGTGTGGAGCTCATCGCGCACTGCGGAGATCGCCGTTGCCGCTGCCGTTCTCATCTCCCTCATCAGCATGGCCTGGTCTCCGCCACGCCGTCGGCTGCCTGTGGGCATGGGGCTGCTCGCTCTGGCGGGGGCTGTCGTGGCTGTCCCGTTGGTGACGACGTCGTACGAGGCATTCACCAACCGGGGGTACATCTGGGCGGTGAGCCGACAGTTCGCGGCTGCGGAGCCGGTGTTCGGTCTGGGGCCGGGGTGGTACAGCGTCATCGGCAGCAGCGCCGGCAACCTCGGACCGACCGTCTTCCACGGACACAACCAATTCGTGCACACCTTGACGACCGGCGGCCTGGTCGGGGTCATTGTCATCAGTGCCTACTCGCTCATCGCCCTGTGGCGGGCGGCCGCTCGGAGTCGGGCAACCTTCGTCGGTGCGGCCTTCTTGGCCAGTCTCTTTGCGACCTGTCTGTTCGAGGTGTCGTTGACCTTCGTCGACAACACCATCCTCATGCCGGTAGTCGCCATCCCGGTCGCTGCGATCCTCGTTTCCCGACGTGCAGACGACGGCGAGGACGACGGCGGGTGGGAAGATGATGAGCCGATGCCGGCCCGGACGGCATACCAGCCTCTTCCCGAGCTACCGGACCTGGACCTTCCGGCGCCGGACCTGCGCGGGATCACCCAACCGATCAGCGTCGTGGGGGCAGGTGAGAGCCCAGCGACGTGGGAGGGCGACCCGCCCGACCCTCGACGACGACCCGCCTCTCCGAGCGGGTCGTGGCTCCGGATGACTCGGCTGCGGGAGCGTCTGCAGGCTCGGCGCCGACGCCGTTAGGACAGCGTGCGCTGCGCGGCACAGCGGTGACCTTGGCCGGGCAGATGGTGCGTTTCGTCGTCCAGTTCGGCTCGGTCATCCTGCTGGCCCGACTGCTCACGCCGGATGATTTCGGCGTCGTCGCCATGGTGACATCTGTCGTCGGCATTGCCGAGATCATCCGCGACTTCGGGCTGTCGTCCGCCGCGATTCAAGCCAAGACCCTCTCTCAGGCCGAACGCTCCAACCTGTGGTGGATCAACACCGGCATCGGCGCCCTGTGCACCTTCTTCATCGTCGCGCTCGCGCCGCTGCTGTCGCTGGTCTACCACGACGACCGAGTGGTCGGCATCGCGCTCGTCCTGTCCGGGCTGGTCATCGTCTCGGGCGCCAATACCCAGCTGCGCGCCGACCTCAGCCGGGGTATGCGCTTCTCCAGCTTGGTCATCACCGACGTCACCGCACAAGTGAGCGCAGTGGCTGTGGCGATCGCGATGGCGCTCGCGGGGTGGGGCTACTGGGCTGTGGTCGGACAGCAGATCGCCTTCGTCGTCGTCGGCTTCGTCATGAACGCCGTCCAGTGTCGATGGATCCCCAGCTGGCCCGACCGGCATACGCCGATGACGCGGTTCTTCCGCTACGGCGGCGGGGTCCTGGGCACTCAGCTCATCGGGTTCGCCACCAACAATGTCGACAACATCGCGCTCGGTGCGGTCTGGGGCGCCGGCCCGCTCGGCAACTACTCGCGCGCCTACCAACTGCTCATGGTGCCGATCGAGCAGATCAACGCACCGATGACTCGGGTGGTCTTGCCGGTGTTGTCGCGGGCCCGCGAGGACCGCGAAACCTTCACCCGCTATGTGCAGCGGGCCCAACTCGTCGGCACCCACGGGCTGGGGCTCGTGTTCGCCGTAGCAGCCGGCCTGGCCTGGCCGATCACGGACATTCTGTTCGGGCCGCAATGGGGGCTTGTCGCACCGATTTTCGCGGCCCTGGCGATCGGCGGAGTCTTCCGAGGGCTGGTCCAACTGCCGTACTGGTGCTTCCTCGCCGTCGGCAAGACGGGCGATCAGCTGCGCCTCTACCTGTGGACCCGACCGTTGATGATCCTCGTGCTCTTGTCCGGTCTGCCGTGGGGACCCATGGGGGTGGCGATCGGTCACAGCGTGGCATTTGCGCTCTACTGGGTGGTGTCGCTGAGCCGGATGGGCCGGGCCGCAGACCTGGATCCCGCCCCCCTCTACGCTCAGGCCCTGCGCAGTTTCGGTCTGGTCACCGGGCCGGCCGGCATCGCGGCATACGGGGTCTCGCAACTCGTGCCTGGGTCGGTGGCGCAGGTGGTGGCGGGAGTGAGCGGTGCGGCCGCGTGGCTGGCCATCGCGACTGTGTTCATCCCCTCAGTGCGTGCCGAGAATGTCGCGTTGTTCGGTTTCCTCAGACGGGGGCTCGGGCGACGCTGAGCGGCAGGACGAGTCGTCCACGTTCTGAAAGCGGCACGTTGGCGGCGGCTGCGTCTGCTAGTCTCGGCGCTGGAGCCAAGGGAACTCCGAGGGGCGTTTTTTTCATCAGGGGCATGGGGGCAATTCATGCTGACTCATCAGCAATTGGGGACATCTGTCGACGACGCGCCGGCTGCGGCTGACGCTGAGCAGGCCCGCGGGCCGCTGCGCATCGCGGTGATCGGCACCGGCTATCTCGGTGCGGTCCATGCGGCGTGTATGGCCTACCAGGGCCACTCCGTCGTGGCGGTCGACGCGGACGCGGGGAAGGCAGCGGCGCTGGCGGCCGGCAGACCGCCGTTCTTCGAGCCCGGCTTGGAGGAACTCCTCGCCGAGGTGGCTCCCACGGGGCGCCTCACCTTTACCACCGACTACGCGCTGACGGCCGGATCGGACGTGTTCTTCCTCTGCGTCGGCACACCGCAACAGCAGGGCGGGTATGCCGCCGACACGACCTACGTCTACGCCGCCGCGCGGTCGGTCGCGCCGTATCTCACCTCCGACTCGCTGGTTGTCGGCAAGTCGACGGTGCCGATCGGCACTGCGGCGGCCGTCCGCGACACCATGGCGGCGCTCGCACCCGCGGAGGTCACGGTGCGCCTGGTGTGGAATCCCGAATTCCTTCGCGAAGGGGTCGCGATCCAGGACACCCTGCACCCCGATCGGTTCGTCTACGGGGTCCAGGGGCCGACAGCTGAGGCCGACATCGGCCTGCTCGACCGGGTCTACGCCACCAGCCTCGCCGACGGCACCCCGCGAGTCGTCACCGACTACGTGACCGCTGAGATGGTCAAGACCGCGGCTAATTCGTTCCTCGCGACCAAGATCTCGTTTATCAACGCGATGGCCGAGATCTGCGAGTCGGCGGGTGGAGACGTCGTCAAGCTGGCCGAGGCGATCGGCCACGACGAGCGCATCGGGCGTAAGTTCCTCGGCGCGGGCGTCGGTTTCGGTGGCGGGTGCCTGCCCAAGGACATTCGAGCCTTCCGGGCGCGAGCCGAAGAGCTGGGCTTGGGCCAGTCGTTGGCCTTCTTGCACGAGGTCGACGGCATCAACCAACGTCGTCGGGACCGGGTCGTGGACCTGGTTGCCCAGCTCTCCGGTGGGGGTCACGCCGGAGTGCGCGTCGCGATCCTGGGCGCGGCCTTCAAGCCGCACAGCGACGACGTGCGTGACAGCCCGGCGCTGTCCATCGCGGCTGCGTTGCAGGATCGGGGCGCCCACGTGCAGGTCTTCGACCCTAAGGCGATGCCGAACGCCAAGCACGTCGCACCGCAACTGCAGTATGCCGCCGACATGTGGGATGCGTGCGCTGACGCCGACGTCGTTGCTGTTCTCACCGAATGGCCCGAGTTCCGCACGGCCGACCCCGTCGCACTGGCCAACGTGGTCCGTCGACCTGTCATCATCGATGGACGGAACGCCCTCCCCGGGTCGGCGTGGACGGCCGCGGGCTGGACCTATCACGCGCTGGGACGTGCGGCGGCTGCGTCAGCACTCCCCCGGAAGGACAGTCATTCATGAGTTCGATGCGCTCTACGCCGGCAGAGTCCTCCTCGGTCATTGCTTTACTGCGTGCCTGGAAGCTCATCACGGCCATGCTCGTGCTCGGGATCCTTGCCGGCTTCGGCTTTTCGGCACTCGTCCCTACCCGCTACCAGGGCCAGGTGACCTTCTTCGTGTCGAACCCGACTTCGACCAAGGCTTCCCGGTTCGAGTCGGCTCAACTGGCGCAGGAGCGGGTGGCCAGCTACGTGCAGTTGCTCGGCTCGGACCGGTTGGCGAGCATGATCATTCAGGACGCCCACCTCAACATGGAGCCCACCGCACTCGCCAAACGCATCAGCGGCCAGTCTGACGCCAACACGGTGCTGTTCACCGCCAACATCCTTGACGAGAACCAGGACCAGGCGCTGAGCTTGGCCTCGCAGGTGGCCACGCAAATGATCAAGCTGACCAATGAGCTGGAAGCCGGCAGTGACCCGGCCCAGTCGCAGGTTGCGCTGCAGGTCGTGTCCGGCCCCCGCGTGACCGACGGCCCGATCCAACCGGTGCGGCGTAATTACGCGATCATCGGGGCGGCCTTCGGGTTGTTGTTGGGATGCGCGTTCGTGCTGTTGGCCGACATGGTGCGGGCCGCCGGTGGGCTGGGCAACTCCGGTCCTGACCCGCGCGGTCAAGGCACCAGTGCCCGTCCGGCAGGGTCGAGCGACGCCACCGAGGCGATCCCGGTCTCACGGCGGGACCGCCGACGGGCGGTCGGCGTCGGCGTGACCTCTTCCAGCACGAGCAATGAGTGAGCTAAGCGGGCCTCGGGTCGCGGTGTGTTTGGCGACCTTCCGTCGGCCTGCCGAACTCGACCGGATCCTTCCGGTCCTGGTGGAGCAGCGCGCCGCTCTGTCACCACCCGCCTCGATCATCGTCGTCGACAACGACCCGGATGCCGGGGCCCGGGACCAGGTGGCCGCAGCGATCACGCGCTTCAAGGGCGCAGACGGAGCCGACGGCCCTGGAGCGGGCGGCGGCATCAGCTACGTGCACGAACCCACCCCGGGCATCGCGGCGGCCCGTAACGCCGCGATCGACGCCGCACTCGCCCAAGGCGCCGATGCGGTGATCTTCATCGACGATGACGAAGTCCCTTTGCCGGGGTGGCTTTCCACTCTTGTCGGAGCTTGGGTGACGTGGGGCTGCGCCGGAGTGGCCGGGCCGGTCATCGCCGTGCTGGAGGGCCAGCCCGACCCGTGGATCGACGCCAGTGGGGTTTTCGAGCGCATCACCCGGCCCTCGGGGAGCATCATCCCCGGCGCGGCAACCAACAACCTCTTGCTGGATCTGCGGGTGCTACAGCGTCACGGGTTGCGCTTCGACCCGGGCTACGGACTGTCCGGAGGCAGCGACACCCGCCTGACCCACCAGCTGGTGGGTCGCGGTGAGGTGCTGCAGTGGTGCGACGAGGCTGAGGTCCTCGACTACATCCCGGCATCGCGCTGCACCCGGGAATGGGTGACCGAACGCACCGTTCGCACGAGCAACAGCTATACCCGTTCGAAGCTCGACCTCGCCCGAGAGCAGGATCGCGAGCTGGCCACCCGGCTCGTCCTCACCGCCCGTGGGGTGAAGCGGGTCGTCACCGGCAATCTCGGACTGTTGCGAGCGAGGATGCAACCTGATCTGGTCCGCCACGCCAAGGCCGCGATGGATGTCGCAACCGGCCAGGGCATCCTGCGGGGGACTCGCGGGCGAGTGACCTACGGATACCGTCGTAGTTGATTTTTCACGCGGACAAATGGGGCCCTTCACACGGGGACAAAGCAGGGCGTAAGCCCGCAATTGGCCGTCACGCTCGGTGACCGTTGCGGCGTGACCCCGGGGTCCGTCGTTGCCAATCCGTTACACTCCGTGCCTGACATGGGGCAGTGCGGCTACGGTCGGCGCCTCGATCCAACGGCACGCAGCGAGGTGTAGCTGCGCGCCCGGAGGAAGGACCTCACTTCATGGCCGCGCGCCGAATCTCCCTCAGCAAGCGTGCCCTCCACCGCCTGGCTGCCGTCGGCAGCGTCTTCGCGGTGGTCGTCGGTGGCATCGTCGTGTCCGAATCCCGCGCTGCGATGCAGGCGGCCGATGTCATCCCGACCGGCACCGTTCTGGCAGCCGATGCCTTCACGCGCACCGTGTCCGCCGGGCTCGGCAATGCCGACGCGGGCGGTGCTTATGCCCTGACCGCGGGCGGCGACGCCGTGTCGGTCGACGGCTCGGCCGCGGTGTTCCCGGGCACGCCGTCCTCCGTCTTCAACGGGGAACTGCGTTCGATCGAGGCACTCGACACGAGTGTCGCGGCCACCGTGCGCTTCGGCGCTGTCCCGACGGGCGCCCGGGTCATGACCGCAGTCGAGGCCCGCAAGGACCGGCTCTCCGGGGCTGGCTATCGGGCGTGGTTCCGCATGCGGGACGACGGGGTCGTCACCATCCGGATCCAGCGTCTCGGCGCCACCAGTGATACGACCCTCGGCGATGCGACAGTCTCCGGGCTGGTCGCCAGCAACGCCAGGCTGTTCACCCAGTTGGTCGTCACCGGCACCAACCCGGTGCGCATTCGGGCCCGCGTC